>Ga0272441_10005353_pt1 | contig 22405 bp, 17 predicted proteins | sample SSMProp6N_FD_193582 | JGI IMG/M metagenome (GOLD analysis project Ga0272441, IMG submission 193582) | Marine sediment archaeal communities from Little Sippewissett salt marsh, Falmouth, MA, United States - SSM-Prop-6N | ecosystem: Environmental > Aquatic > Marine > Wetlands > Sediment ... | reverse complement strand
CATCCCAAGTTGACATTACTTCTGGGTCAGTTGCAGATGCAACTACCGTTGTTTGGAAGGTAGTAGTTCCACCATTACTGGAATAGAAACAATCAATTCCTCCATCTACTTCAGCTACAATAACAACGACGTTATCATGGGCCTCAACAGATGGTTTGGAAATCTTTGTTAATGTGTCGCCTAAATAATATGCTCCAATATATGGATGATGACCCTCACCATCATATACTCCAAAGTTGTCTTTTCTTACAAGTAAATCATTATCAACTTCATTGTCATATACAGCATATGACATTCCAGTTACTTCGTCAATTGCAAAGTCAGCGTTTAAATAGTCTACTGGACCATTTAACCAGCCGATTGTACCACCGGTTTCACTGGTTGGATAATAAATAAATGGACATCCATCAATATCTCCAGAATATCCGTTATAACCGGTAGAACCCATACCGCCGTAATTCCAAAATTCTGGTTGTGAGTGGCAGGAAATAGACATGTCATTAAAGTAATTAAAGTTATATGCTGACCAGTCCCAAACTGCTCCAGTAATTGCATTAAGATCCTCAGCAATTACCAACCATTGTTCTCCAAGGTTATCCTCAGGTGGCACACCAAATGTTCCGTAGAAACCGTTTTCATTGTTATCAACATCTGGGAACATTGCATTAAGTGAATCAGCGAAATAACCAGATTCATCCCACATCATACCATCTAGAGAGTACCAAAAATCTGGGAAATAATCTGACTCATCCAGAGTTAATTCAAAACATCCTAGAAATACATCACTTGCATCACCTGCAACTGTTGGTCGGAAATCATCAAATTCTGTATCGTATACAATATAGCTGTCACGGGACATTCCCATATTGTTGTTTTTCTGTGCTGTAACGAATTGTGTAACTTCTGCATCCATATAAGTTGCTTCAATATCTGCTGGCATAGCTACATTTTTGCTTTCGGTTTCCAAGTTAGCAGGCACACTTGTTACACTTGCCATCAATAGCCCAGCAATAACCATTGTTATTGCACAAATTCCAAGTCTTTTTTTCATATTTTTTCACCTATACATTTCTACAATTTTTATTTGGGTATCTAAATGCCTCAATATAGAGGTCAAAACTTTTCCCCCAGTATGTTAAATTATATTAATTTTCTTCTACTTAAATGTTTCGTTTATTATAATATAAACCAATATAGATTACTTTTAAATATAACTAATAATAAAAAAATGCCTATCATCCGGAGAAAAATTTTGCAACCCTATCAACTTGGTCTTTATGAGCTAAAACTGTAACTTTATCACCAGAAAATAACTCAACATCATCAGTTGGAATTATAAATCTGTGATCTCTTTCTATAGCAACAATTAAGCTTTTTTTAGGAAGTCCAATTTTTTCTATTGTTTTTCCCGAAAAGCGAGATTCCTCTGAGACAGGAATTCTAAATATTTCAGCATGTTCACCGACACTCATATATTCTTCAATTGTAGGGTGTTTGATAGATTTGTACAAGTGTTCAGCCATTACAATATCAGGATTTTTAACCATTTTTACAGATTTTTCCATATAAAGAGGCTTACTTTCCTCTTGATTAACTACTGCAACTAAGTGTTTGACTCCTTTATTTTTTGCTAAAGAAACAACTAATAAATTTGTTGCATCATCATTAGTAGTTGCTACCAGTACATCTGCTTTTTTTATTTCAGATTCGTCTAATGTTTCTTCTTGCGTAGCATCTGCACATATAGCAACCGCATCGTATTTTCTTGCAATTTCTTCACATTTTGTTTGATCTTTGTCGATAACAATTACATTATGATGTCCATCTTTAAGGGCGATTTCAGTTAAGCGCTTACCGATACCGCCAGCCCCAATTACAACAATGTACATTTATTGTGCCTCTAGGATGTATAATCTATTGTCTGGGTAAATTTATTTTTGTTATTAAAAGTTTTGTACGATTTTAGACTTAGTCATTATAAATTAAATATGATATCTTTATAAGTTTAATTAATTAAGGTTAATGCTTACTGAATAAAAAAGAAAAAAATAGAGAATTTTTGATATTTATTTAGTATTTATTAGTCGCTGTAATATTCTAAAGAACAACGGTGTTGATGATTGTTGATTCATATTGTAGCTAAATGGCATAGTAACTGATAGTGTTCCCCAGTCGCTTTCAGCACCATAGTCATCTTTGAGTTTGGCCTTAATAATGTACGTTCCATCTTCGCTCCAACTGTGATCAGCGCAAATTTGCTCTCCACTTGAATACGGCCCTAGCCAACCAGAATTGCTTCCGTCTCCCCAGTGCCAGTAGACATAAATATCGTCACCATCAGGATCTACAGCAGTATCTGTACAGAAGGTATATGTCTTTCCGGTTTTTCCGTTGGTTTCTCCTGTGATAGTTGGTGTTTCTAGCGCGGAGTTATCTTGCCCATAGGTTTTAAATGTCATATCTCCATCTGGTTTCTCTTCCCAGAGTACGCCCTCATTCGTTGTATAGTATACTGTTCCGTCTGGATAAACATCGCCAACTTTCATTCCCCATCCATACCAGTTATCAGTTACGTTTTCCGTATATGAGACGATATAATATGTACTGCCTGGAGTAACTGATATGTCCTCAAAATCGAATTCAATCCAACTAAAATTATCGGTCGGGAATACATTAGGTGGTTGGCTGTTACTTGTTAAGTCTGGACCGTCAAGATCATCTCTGGTGGATACCGTGTAATCATATGTAGCAGATATGTTCTTAGCTGCCATTAGTTCCACTTTAGTTAAAATACTCTTGGTTGGGGTAAAAGATTGTGCAAGTATGTAATACTCACCTGAAAGTATAAACATACTAACTGGTCAAAACCAATCCCATTCAAGTTGATATTGATCCAATTCATCCCCAAGTAAAATACTTGAGATTTCTTTCTGACTAGATTTTAAATTTTTTTAATATTGAACGATGTAGCACCAGCTCCAAAACCACCTAGGAATAATACTCCTATTACCAATATTGGTATTATTTTCTTCATTTTTGCCTCCCTTTAGATTAGAGTATTATACATCATTTATACTTTAATAATAATTGTGATTGAAATATAGACAAATGGCGAAAATTGTAAAATAATAAATATTTAGGATTCAAAATATTATTAAAATCAACTATTTTAGCTAATGACGATATATTGTAAAGTTAGTTAATGTATAGACTTAATTTATTAGCTTTGTGGGTTAATTTATCGAATCGTGCCAAGTTTTGACAATTTGACATGGTATAAATTAACATGGATGTATGTCATTATATTGATAGATAAAATCTATCATTCCAGGTTGGGCACCAAATTCAAAAATTAATGCACACACTATAATTGTAGATTATAATTATTACTCATAGTGATTTTCAGCAATGTCTTTTGCAAGTTTTGTAAATAAACTAATTCTATTATCAACTCCATAATATTTTGCTGCCTCCTTAAAAGATGCAAAACGTAAAAAATAGTACTTATATAGAATGAGATCTTCTTCGTTTTTTATATTGGGGGCAGCACGATGGCAATCACGACATAACAAAGAACAATTACCAATATCTTTTTCTCCTTTAAAAACCACCGATTGAATATGATGAAATTCTCCTTTAAAATCATCATCAAAATCAATACCGCATCTTTCGCATCTATTTCCCGTTTTTTCAATTATTTTCTTCTTAACGTCAATTGAAAATTCAGGCCTCTATTTTCTCGTCATTCAAAACAACTTCTTTTCTATTTAAAATATTTCTAACTGTGGTGGAATACCAACTACTTATTTTATCATCTCTAGTATACCTTGTTTTAATTTTATGTTCATTTAGATAATTTGCAATTTCACTGTAGCTTTTACTTTCCCCTCTTAATTTGTTCATTTGTTTAAGAACCTCTTGCTCTTCAGGATTTTCAACAAGTCGTGTGTTTTTCCTTCTATTTCCGACAATATCAGATACAATCGTATAACCATAAGGTGCCTGTCCAAACCATTCATTTTTCATCTTTTGTTTAACTCCAACTCGAATTTTTGATGCTAGTTGTCCTCTAAAGAACTCAGAAAAAGCTGCAAAGTTAGTAAGAATAAACCGCCCTTGGTCGCTATAGATGTCTATATGTCTTAAATTATAAATATGTAATTTTATTCCATATGATAATAAATCATCCATTACATTAAGAACATCTTTTGTAGATCTAGAAAACCTATCATTATCAAGCATACATATACCATTAAACAATCCATTTTTTGCATCAGTTATCATTTCCTGAAATCTTATTCTTCCTTTGATATCTTTGCCACTCGTTTCATCTTGGTAGGTTTTTACCCATTTCCAATCAGTTTCACTCAACCAACCATCTAAAGTAGACTTTTGACCATCGGGACTGTAACCTTTCGCTTGCTCCTCTCTGCTAACTCTTACATAATAGGCCACTTTATACTCTTTTTCTATTTGAACCACCTCACGTATTTCACTAAAACCTAGTACTTAATATATGTCAAATACACAACTTTATATTTAACTTTTTGCAAAATTTCGACAATAGATGCCATGGTAAATATTATCTAACATACAGAAATTGAGCGAAATTCAAATTTTTGAAAAATTCTAAAAATTAATGATTTGACTTCATTTTTTAGTCTAATCAAATTAAAAAAAGTTTCTGCTATCGTAGAAATATACTTTTTTTGCCAAAAACCCCCCATTTTTCGTTGATTTTTATTCATTTAAGGTGTTTTTCCAAATTTTACAGGAGAAAACCTTATTTTGCCCCCAGATATTAAATTATATGATATCTAGCATTGATAGAGATCTCAAAAAGTATCTCAAAAAATATACAATAATATTAATATGATAGGCATTATCTATCATTATAATAGTTAATATGCTAGACATAGTGTAGCAATTTAACAATTATATACATAATGTGACATGCTAACACAAACATCAATTGTTAATGCTAAATATTAACAAATTAAATTTATAGCTTAACAATATTTATAAAATTAATCTTGATACTAAAAAGTATTATAATCGATTGGAAATTTGTATTAAAAGCTTACTTTTTGATCCTTTTTTGTCTACAAGCACTCGTCCATCTTTTTTCCAAGGTTGTGATGGATGACAAACTGTTTTTTCTAAAACTGGATTAAGACCTAAAGATTTTGCAGCTTTTACAATATCCTCTACTGAAGGCTTTTCAACTGCGTATTTTTTTGCCACCTTTCTTCCTTGTTCTTTTGAAATAGATTTATCAAAATATAATGGCCAAATTACGTATTTGTCCTCACCTTTTGAGACCATAAAATATCACTAATAAATAATTATTGTGAAATTAAAATTGCATTTATATTGCCGCTTTGACCTGGTCTAGAAGTTATTTTTGCCTTTCCAATTTTTGTATCAATTATCGCTCCTTTGTTCATAATATTTCTTCGGACATAGTGGATATTGGCTTGATTTTCAACAACAGATGTTATCTCTGTTTTTGTAGTCTTTCTGGTCTTTGGATCTACAACATATGCAACATTATTGGTCATAGATCTGATTTTTTGATTTTTTCCTCTTGTTCTAACATTCTTGATTTTATTTGGTCCAATTGTAGTTAAATGTAATTCCCTTCCAATCTCTGATTTTCTCTTACCTCTGTGATATCTAACTCTTCGCCCAGTTTTACTTCTTCTAGGTTCTCCTTGCCATATTGCCATAAAAACTCCGAATAGGGAAGTTATATTTAAAGAATATGATAGAATATTTTAATTATGATTAATTATATTTTTAACCTTCTATCCATCCAGGCGCAATTTGCGCATATATGTCGATAACTTCTAAATACATGTCTACATTTGGTGGTGGATTAAAATTTAAAGATACTTTACTACCTGATCTGACTATCCAAAAATCATTGGTACTACCATAATCTAGTCCTTTTTTAATTAAAGTACTGTTTAAATAAGAAGCCCAGGCGGTTGGATAATTTGTGGTTATGTTAAATCTTTGAAGGCCTGAAATATTTATAATAGTGGATCTTGAAAAATTTGTTTGTATTGGATATGTTCCAAAACCACTTACAGATTTTTTCTCACCACTTGATTTAATGTTTGTTAATGTGTAAGAAATATTGACTTGACTTGTTAATTTATTATAGTCTACTATAAAGGCAGGTCTAATAAACATAACATTTCCCTCAGCTTGACTTGAAATTATTGCACCTGCTTCGTAGGTATAGGATTGATCTAGATAGTACGAATTTGAAGAAGAATATTTTATAATTCCGGGATTATATGCATACCAACTAGTGGCATTTTCTGTAATATTTATACTACACTCATCTTCTGTTATTCTAAGAAAACCAAAAGCCCTACTACTGGTGAAAAAAGGTATTTCTTTGTTACCAAGAATTATTGATGTTGTTATCGGAATATTTTTTTGAGTTAACGATTGCGTGTCTACTGCAAATTTTAACATAGCAAATTGATTTCCAACTTCATCTAGATGTTCAGCTTCTAATTGTTCCATCCAGTCTGGGACAAAAACTGTTTGGAATATTAAAAAAATAGATAGAAGAAGTCCTACCAGTAGTACTGCAACCACCACACCAACAACTGCTTCATCATTACTACTGATTTTGTTTAAATTTAAATGAATTCTTTTCATTTTTTCCTTCCACCTCAATGGGTTTTGAATTTTTATGTGTAACTTTATGATTTATTTAGGTTGATAAATCTACAAATCTTTGACTGATTTCCGCTGGAGAAATTGCTTTTCTTTGCAATATAATCTCATCCACATCATTGTGCAACGATCCGAAATATAATTGATTGTTGTTTGTTTTAATAGATTGAGTATAAGATGTTTGGCTGACTAAAGTAGCATTTATATACAACTTCATTTGATTTGATGCGGCATTTTTATCATAAGTTAATACAATATAATTATAACCTGGTGACAATGCAGCAGTAAGTTGTTGACTTCCACCTGAGGCCCCATAAATAATTGCAAATACAGTGGTTGCATTTGCATTTAATCTATATGCACTACTTCTGGCAAGAATGTATCCAATTTGGGGAGTACATTTAATTTCTATTGTTTGTATTATTCCATCATAATTACCATTTCTAAAAGAAATTGCAAATATATCTCCATCAACATGGATTATTTGAAATTCGTATGAATACGATCCATAAAATCGATAGTTGCTGTCAACAGAATTTGTTATATCTCCATTTTCACCTATTCTAAATGTTTTTACATATCCATGATAGGAAGAACCTGTATGTACCACAGCAAAAATTCGACCTTTTATGTGAATTAAATCTGGATTATATCCATATGAAGTGTCAAATTCCAGCTCATCAAGGATTCCGCCGATAAATGTCCCATTACTATCAATTCTTACGGTTTTAACATATCCATCTGTTCCAGGTCCCGTGTAAGCAATAGCAAATATTTCCTCTGTAACGTTTATAATATTTGTAAAAACAGAGTATGAGTTGTCAAATTCTATACTATCAATACCCGTTGTTATTGTTCCAGTATTAGAAATTTTAATTGTAGATACATAACCATCTGTTCCAGAGCCAGAATGTGCAATAGCATATACATCCCCTGTTACATGAATAATATCTACATAATAGCACTCTGCTCCATAAAACTGTTTATTTTCAATCTCAGGAATACTGATTGCGCCTGCATTTGTAATTTTCAGTGTTTTTAAATATCCCTTATTACTAGGCCCGCGATAGGCAATAGCATAAACTTCACCATTTACATGAATTATATCTGGTCTTATGCCTTGAGTTGGTGCAAAATCTAAATAATCAACATATCCAGAAATATTTCCATTAGTGTCAATAATTACCGTTCTGACATATCCATGCCAGATAGAACCTTCATAATTTGAGTAAGTAATTGCAAAAATATTACCACTAATGTGTAACAGTTTTGGGTCTAGAACATTTCCCCATTGAAACTTATAACTATCAATTATTGTATCATTAACTATTCCATCGTCATAAATGTTAACAGTTCTTAGAAAACCATCATTATATATTCCTCTAAATGCAATGGCATACACAGTACCGGATATATGAATAATGTCTGGATATTGAGAATCAAAAATTCCTACCTCCCCATAATCTATTACTGGTTTGGAAATGCTACCATTGTTTGCAATTTTTAGTGTTTTTATAAGACCATCGTCATAGCTTCCTTCATAAACAATACCATAAACATCATTAAATATTCTAAATAAATAAGGATCGTAGCAATCAGCTGTATCAAACTCATAACTATCAATTATTCCATTAAAAATTGTTCCGTTGTTGTAAACTCTCACCGTTTTTATCCATCCATCATTGTCCTGTCCGCGATAAGCAATTGCATACACATCTCCACTAAGATGCAATATACTAGGTTCTCTTCCATAAGATGTAGGTCCAGTATCAAATTCATAAGCATCAACGATATCTTGTTTTATTGATCCATCTGCATAAATTTCGATTGTTCTTAGAGTACCTGCAGAATCAAAACCACCATAAGCAATGGCATAATAATCTCCAAAAACATGCGTTATGTTTGGTTCATAGCCATCAAAAACATCAAACGGGAATTTTCCTAAATATTGTCCATCAAAATGATCAGCTGCAGTTATTATTCCATCATTAGCAATATCTAACGTTCTTATTTCTCCATCTGAATCAGGATTCCTGTAAGCTAATGCCCAAATATTTCCGTTAATATGAATCATATTTGGCTCTTCAGCATAACCCGTTATAGCAACATCATATGTTACTGAAGCAATAACCGCGGTTATAGCTCCACTATTTTCTATATTGACTGTTGTTACATATCCATCATAATTTGGGCCAGTATAGCCTACTGCATAAGTCGTTCCAAAAATATGATATAGATGCGGTTCACGATAACAAACATTGAAATTTAGTGTGGATTTTGAATTTCTATTGATATAACCATTGTTAAAAATTTCCACAGTTCTTATGTAACCTTGATTTGAAGATATGAAAGTTACTGCATAAATATTGCCATCAATAGGTATAATATCTGGGTTAAAACAGTCATTTGTATAGAATTCAACAATATCAAGAAGAGTATAGGAAATACTCCCATCATTAGCTATCTTTAATGTTACCAGATAACCGTCATTATCATCTCCTCTACAAGCAACTGCATAAACGTCCCCTGAAATATGTACTAAATCAGGTTCGTAAAAATTGTAAATACCAAAAGAAGAAGTATCAATAACTGAACCTGTAATAGATCCGTAGTATCCTTCTGCACTTTCCAAAGGCTTCATCCAAGCTTCTATAGTGATTTCATCAGTAATATCTAAGCTAGAATGATAATTTACTCTTACGTAATCATCTATACCATCATAATTTAATCCAGTATTGTTAACACCAGTTATCCATTGAGGTCCATAATATAAAGTTCCATGATTATTTCTACCTGATGAATCATATGCAGTTGTACCACTGCCTTCGTCAAAATGCCAAACTCCCACCAAGATTCCAAGGGTTATAAATGATTTTGGCTGACCTTCAACAGTAGTATTACCGTATTTTAGCTCGGCTTTGAATTGATATATTGTTTCAGGAGAAAGACCTGTTATAATATAACCATAAGAACCTTCCCCTGACTGACCGACGTACCAAGGAGTATAACTCCAAACACCTGAACCTTCTCTGTAAGCAAATCTTATATCTCCAGTATAATTTCCTCTGAAATTATATTCCATCCATAATTTTGCTCTATCACTTTCCACATCTGTTTCATCTAGAGTTGTTACATATGGAAATTCAAATATTTCTCCTTCTTGTAAGGTACCTGACATAACCAGTGAGTCCGTCTCTTTATCAATTATTGCTGCATCTACTTGTAATCCCGTAATATCAATACCAATTGCAGTTTCATTAAAAACTAATCTTTCACCAGCATCCCACATACCATTACCATTGGTATCTTCTAAATAAGGACCAATTTCCATGTTCATCTGTTGACCTGCAACAGACAAGAAACAGATTAATGATTGAGATGATAATGATTTACCTCCACGGTTTTCAAATATTAGATTTTTTCCTTCTGTTGTAGCAGCAATTGCAACTGAGGGAGGATTTTCTTCAGGGTTAAATGCTTCATTAACAACAAAAACATAAACTACACTAAATAATGAAACAGCCATAATTAAAAGCAATACTGTACCCATTACTTCAGAAATTGCATGATTTAATCTCTTATTTTTCAACTTAACACCCCTCAACCTCGCACAAGTTATACTTTCCTAATAATGCTATAAAAACATATCGTGTAATAATGCCAAAGTGATAAATAGTCCTGGAAATTAAATTTCGGATGTTTAATATTCTATTTTTTAAAATAATAAAAATATTTCTAATTTTTATTGTTTGTTTCATATGTTTTTTCCCATTTCCCAACTCATGACAAATTTATACACCTAATACGACTTTGAAAGCTAGCCAGCTAACACATACTAGAACAAAGACATGTTTCACGCTTGAAGAAAAATTCCCATCTTCAAACACCCCAGCTACAACACCCGAACCTAAGCCTTGAAGTATAGCTGCATAATAAAAAATAGGAATAATTTCCTCCTGTCTGACCGAACCACCACCCATTGCACCCTGAAGACCTGCAGAACCTGATCCCGTCATAGAGGGAATAAAACTACTTACCAATATTGCAATTATAGCTAAAAAAACAAATGCAGCAACATAGATTACAACTACGTATGATGCCATGTTTGCTTTTCTTTCAGCTTCAAGCATTTTTATTTCACGTGCGTCTTTTGCAGCCACGTCTAGTACATCTGCTACATTTCCTCCACTTTTACTTGCCTCAATAATAAGAGATATTGTTCTTCTAATCGATTTTGTTTGAACTCTTTCCGAAAAAGATATTAAGGCATCTGTAACGCTACTACCCCATGATACCTGTTGAGAAATTTTTTGAATTTCAGGAGTCAATATTCCATAATTTCCCTTTGAAGCAAATAAAATGGCTTTTGTAAAAGTCATACCTGCACGCCTGGATTCTGCAAGGTCACGAACAAAATCTGGAAAGATACTATCAATCTTGTATATTCTTCTAACGTGAAGATACTCATACATTCCATAAATACCTGTTATAGATAACAAGACTAAAATAATGAAATCAACAGCAGTAAGAAAGAGATTAACCACACCAATCATTGTCAGAAATGCTAACAAGAAAAATATAATGGCAGTTGTTGCAGTTACAACTTGAACAATAAACCTAGTAAATTGACCAGTTAGAATTAATTTTTTTATGAAATCTGGTTTTTGCATTTTTTTAGCCATATTTATGCTCCTTGGGACATTCCTTTAATAACAACAGCAAATCCCATGTGAATAAGTGGAACAACCATGAAGATCAAAACATACAAAAATGTAGGATTGAAGTCACCACTAATTATCATCATTAGAGGAATAACAATTAAAAGCAACAAAATACCAGCAACAGCAGCAGTTACATAGCTTTCAGCCATTATCCCTAGACTTTCTAGAAGTTGTTTTTGTTGCTGTCTATTTTCCCACATGTATTGATTTGCTTTATTCATAAAGTATGATTTTAAAGAGCCTCCTGAAGTAACTGTTACAATCACCCCTTGTAAAAATTCTTTAAATTTTCTGGAAGGAGTTCTTTCAATATTTGCTCTAATTGCAGAAATAATATCCACACCAAGTAATGTTACATCTCTGTAAATCCAAGATGCTTCTTCTTTAATTTCCCCATATATTTCTTGTTTTGAAAGACTCTTAAATATTTCAGTTGGAGTAACACCAGCACTAGACATTGCGGATATAAAATTTAGAGCATATGCTAAATATATGTCAATTTTTTTTCCACGAGCTTTTGCTTTAGTACCAGGTAAGAATAACTGTATGAAATAGGCCATTATTCCTACTAAGAAGGGTAAAAATAAAAACAGAAAAGTTAGCATAATATCTAATTGAACACCAACAGCTGGAAATATTGCAAAAACAAATGTGCTTAAAACTGCAAAAAGTGCGATGGTTATGATTAAAGAATTAAATAAAACATATGACATATATGCTCCTGCTCTAATCTCTATATGCGCAGACAATAAGTCTGATTTCAATTTTTTGTTAGCTCTTCTTTCTGTAAAATTTCCTAACCATCTATAACAAACTTTTTGGTACTTATTTAGGGTAATTTTAATCCCTCCTGACTCTTTTTTTATTAACTTTTATTTTCAGTATTATTAGGTGCTTGCTGTTTATTGTTTGGTTCTAGCTCTTTTTGTTCAGAATTGTTTGATTGTATGGAAGTTACAACTTTTTTTGTTTCTCGCTCTTTTTTTATTATTGTCTCGTCTTTTCGTATTTTTTCCATCAGTTCATCTGGATTTTCAACATAATGAACAACAGCTCTAGCTACGTCTTGGAACAATCTTATATCCTTTTTACGCATCCATTGAAGTACTTCTACTCTCCTTTTCACTTCTTGCATTATACCTTCTTTACTCATATCATATTGAGATCTAATTCTCTCTAAAATGTAACTTTTGCCTGAATACAAGAATTTATCATCTACAGGATCCCAACGAAATACTTCATTCATCAGTATTTCTTTTGTTGTAGGATCAATATCTACAATTTCAACAATTTGTTTGCATCTTCTAACGTGTTTATGTCCCAATTTTGTACTTACTTGGATAAAAATAATATCTAAACATTTTAACATAACACGAGGTACATCTATTGGTTTTCCTTCTAACCTGTGAATAACTGATTTAGGTGAATCTGCATGAAATGTAGAATAAGTTGTATGTCCTGTGGCCATAGCCTGAAACAAAACATATGCTTCACGACCTCTTATTTCACCAACTAATATATACTCGGGACGTTGTCTTAGGGCCGCCTTCATAAGATCAAAAAGATCTATTTCCCCTGCAAGTTTGTCATGGACTACCTCTCCAAAACCGGAGCGGGCGATTCCAGGTATCCAATTTGGATGGGGAAGATTAATTTCTCTTGTTTCTTCAATTGAGACTATTTTGGATTCTTTTGGGATGAATAAACATAATGCATTTAAGGTAGAAGTTTTACCGGCTGCGGTACTACCAGCAATAAGTGCACTTATACCATTTTCAACTGCCATCCACATGTAAGCAACCATCTCTGGAGACATGGTATTATACTCGATTAGATCAGTTGCTGTTATAGGATCGGCTCTGAATTTTCTAATTGTAAATGTTGAACCTTTCGTAGTTATCGCTTTACTCAATGTCATCTGAATTCTTGAACCATCAGGCATTGTTGCATCAAGCATAGGTTCAGCAATTGAGATATGCTTACCGCATTTTTGAGCTAGTTTAATTACAAAAGCAGAAAGTTCATCCTCATCATCAAATATTATGTTGCTTTTTAATGAACCGAATTTTCTGTGATATAAAAAAACAGGAACCTCGGAACCATCACATGATATATCCTCAATATTAGGATCATTCATTAATGAATCAATTCTACCATAACCTAAAAAATCCCTTTTAACATAATATAAATATTTTTTAATCAGCAATTCATCGACTTCAAACATTTGGTTTGATATCATAATGTTTATCTGTTCTAATAAAAAATTTTCAACATATTGGGGATCTAATTCATCTAAACGAATGTCAATGGAATCTATTAATTTTTCTTCGATATCCTTAAGTTTATTTTCTTCTTCGTATGATAGTTGAGGTTCAATTATTTTATAATATTTATCAAGCGATTCATTTTCTTTCAATATTTTAACATAAGCAAAAGGCTCATTAACAGAGTAAAAATCAAGTTCAGAAAATTTATCGTTTTTTAATTTAGGATGTTCAATTTGAGTATCAGTTTCTTGTTTAGAATCAATCTTAATTTGTTGTTCTGGTTCAATTTTTTGTTCAGTAATTTCAATTTCTTTTTTTTCTTTAACGTCTTCCTCTTTGATGAGATTGTCTTGCTGTTTTTGTACTAGAACAACATCTCCATCTTTTATTTCCTTTTCTACATCATCTATTTGTTCTTTGCTTGTCTCTTCGATTTTGTACTCTTGTTGCTGTTTCTCTCTAGGTTTTTCTTCAATTTTTTGTACAAATTTAATTAACCCTTTTTTACCACATTTACTACACTTAATAACAACTTTTTGACCTGGCTCACCCTGACACACATTTTTAGTTTTACACTGTGGACATATTGCAATTTTTTTCATCATGATTGAACCAAAATTTTCTTCATTACTTGTTCTGAATTATCAAAATATTGAGAAATTAAAGTTGCAACTTTTTTGAATTCTCTCACGTTATTTTTATTCATCCACTCAAGAAGTTTGGCTCTGTTTTTGATTTCGTTAGTCATTTCTTCTCTGGTTTTATCTTTCTCCGCTCTTACACGTTCTAAAATATAGCTCTTTCCAGAATAAATGAATTTGTCTTCAACTGGATCCCATCTAAATACTTCATTTGTTAGTATTTCTTTTGTTGCTGGATCTATATCAATAATTTCAATAATTTGCTTCACTCTACGAGCTCTTTTATTTTTTATACGTGAAATTACTTGAATACAAACAATATCTAAAGCTTGAAGCATAATTCTTGGTATGTTAATGGGTTTCCCTTCCAACCTATGAATAAGAGATTGTGCAGAATCAGCATGAACTGTTGAATAGGTAGTATGCCCGGTTGACATTGCTTGAAACAAAACATATGCTTCTCGCCCTCTTATTTCACCAACTAATATATACTCGGGACGTTGTCTTAAAGCTGCTTTCATTAGATCGTATAAATCTATTTCTCCAATTACTTTGTTACCAACTACTTCACCAAAACCTGAACGAGAAACACCTGGAATCCAGTTAGGATGCGGAAGATTAATTTCTCTTGTTTCTTCGATGGAGACTATTTTGGATTCACGTGGAATAAATAGAGAAAGTGCATTTAATGTGGAAGTTTTACCTGCTGCTGTACCACCAGCAATAAGTGCATTAATTCCATTTTCAACAGCTACCCACATGTATGCAATCATTTCAGAAGACATTGTATTAAATTCTATCAAATCTGGAGGTGAAAAAGGGTCCTCTTTGAACTTTCTAATCGTAAAAGTAGAACCTTTAGTGGTAACCTCAGTACTTAATGTCATCTGAATTCTTGAACCATCAGGCATTGTTGCATCAAGCATAGGTTCAGCAATTGAGATATGCTTACCGCATTTTTGAGCTAATCTAACTACGAAAGCGGAAAGTTCTTCTTCATCATCAAATTGTATACTGCCTTTAAGTGAACCAAACCTGCGATGATATAGAAATATTGGAACCCCTGAGCCATCACAAGAAATATCCTCTATGTTAGGATCCTGCATCAAAACTTCTAATTTATTAAGACCTAAGAATTCTTTTTCTAAAAAATAAATTATTTTTTGTTTTAAATCTTCATCAATAACTATCATATAATCTTCAAGAATTTGGTCAATTTTATTTATTAGATATTTTCTTTCACCACTTTCTTCTAATTCAAAAGTGTTTAATGTAAAACTATTCATTGTTTCTTTGATAAAATTAAGTAGATTTGATTCCTTTTCAGATAATTTTACCTCAACTAAAATGTATCTTTTATCCAGAGTATCTTTTTCACGAATAATCTCAACATACGCAAAAGGCTCATGCAGAGGATAAAAATCTAGTTCCTCATAACTACCTTCTGAATATCCAAAATATCTAATAGTATTAGATTTTAATTCTTGTGCTTCTTCAACTAATTGTATTTCCCCATCAGGAACAATATTTTCAATCAAATTTTCTTTTTTGACTGCTGCAGTTTTTGTAATATCTTCATCTAGGGCATCTAGGCTAGATTTTTTAGAACTTCCTTTTTTAATCCTCTCTCTAAAACCATGTTTTTTCTTTTTTCTAAGTAATCCAATTTCTTTTTCAGTTATGATGATGTCTTTTTCATGTTTGCTATCTTTTTTTGATAGTATTACTTCTTTTTTTTCTTGTTTATGATCTTTCAAAAATGGGATTTCATAGATTTCAGTATGAGATTTTTTAGACAAAATACCTTTTTTCTCTTTTTTGAGAGAACCTTCCTTTCTATTTTTACCTCTAATTCCTTTTTTAAATAACTTTAATTTTTTTGATGTAACTTCATCGACCATAGTTTTGGAAGGAATTGCTGTTTCTTTCAACCCTTCCTTTTTAATTTCGGTATCTAAAGGTTTAGTTTCTTTTATCTTTTGATCCAGCCAATTTGCTTCGTCAGATGTCAAACTTCTAACAAATTTATCAATAAACTCTACTGATTTTTTGTAGCCTTTTTTTTCCCCCCTTCTATCTTTTAAATCAACCTCTTCTTCTGCTACTTCCTTTTTAGCAAATTTTTTTGAAAACAGACCTTTTTTGATTTTTTTATCAGAACCTTCCTTTTGATTTTTATCTACTGTAGACCTTTTAAAAAATTTTGATTTTTTAGGAATTTCTTTTGATGTCTCCCCCTGCGGAATTTCTGAATTGGCAGTATTTTTAATATTTCCTTCTTTTTCTTCTGTTTTTAGTTCTTTTACTGATTTTTTATGTTTTAAGAATTTCCTTTCTTTTTTTTGTTTGGGTTTTTCTGATGTAGTTTTTGCGCGTAAATGAAATCTACTAGGGGTTTTTTCTTTTATTTTTTTATTTGGTTTATTAGTTTTTTCTTTAACCTTTTTTTTAGTATTATTTGGAGTATCAGTTTTAGTCAATTTATTATTTTTGTCATCTTTCTTTTTTGTGTGTGTTCTTCTTTTAAATGATAATTTCTTCAATCTCAATCTAGCATTTTCTAGTCTTATTTTTTTATTCTTTATTTGGTCATTATTATTATTGTTAGTATTATTTTTATTATTATCTTTCTTTACTTTTTTCCCTCTAATAAAATAAATTGAATCTTTTTGATTATTTTCTGGTGAAAATTGTTTAAAATCAAGTTCTTTTTTTACTATATTTTTCTTTTGAATTTCTTTTTTATTTATATCAGTGGTTTTAGAACACTTTTCAAGGAGTATTTTGTCTACTACTTTCTCAATATCTAAATTGTGGTCGTTATTTGAGAAATTGCTTTCGTTTTTAGATTTGGAAATTTTTTTATTCAAAATTTTCCTCCTCTAATTACATTTTTTTGCATATGCATCCCATCATCCCACTAATTGAAAGACAACAAACTAAACTGAACTAACCTAATATAATCAAATTAGGCACATCTCATCCATTGCTTTTGTATAAATTATGTGTATTTATATGTTTCTTTATATTCGATATTCCTATCTTAATTTTTAAATATTAATGTGGTTTTTTTAATTTGAAAATCCCTGCAATCGCACCTAAAATAAATGGGAGTAAAATAATATAATAAATCATATCTATTTCTCTAAAAAATAATGTGAAATCATATCCATAAAAATATAATAATATTACACTTACCAATAGAATTGGTATCAAAATCGCTACTATTAAAGGAAGTGCTTCCTTGTTCATTTTCATCAGTCTATTATATTTTGAAAATAACAATCAATAATTCAGTATTTTTATTTATTGATTAACTTTTGTATTGTTTGTTAAATATATAAATAATAGATATAATTTAAGAAAAAATCTATATATCAACATTCATTACCCGGCTAATTAGGGAGTATACTTGACTCAAAAAATCAAAGTAATCATTATGGGTGCTGCTGGCAGAGATTTTCATAACTTTAATGTTTATTTTAAAAATAACGATAAATATGAAGTTGTAGCTTTTACTGCCACACAAATTCCAGATATTTTTAAAAGAAAATATCCATCTGAATTATCAGGGGAGTTATATCCAAATGGAATTGAGATATATCCAGAAGAAGAACTTCCTGAATTAATTAGAAACATGGAGATAGAAAAAGTCATTTTTTCATACAGTGACGTTCCAAATTCTTATGTCATGCAAAAATCTGCTATTGTAAATGCAGCAGGTGCTGATTTTGTTTTAATGGGTACAAAAAATACAATGCTTGAATCATCTAAGCCTGTTATAGCAGTTTGTGCAGTCAGAACTGGATCTGGAAAATCTCAAGTTTCAAGGAAATTATTTCAAATATTTAGAAAAAAGGGTTATAAAGTAGCATCAATTCGCCATCCGATGCCCTATGACCCCAATCTTGAAACTCAGATTGTTCAGAGATTTGCTTCCTATGAGGATTTGAATAGATATAATTGCACCATTGAAGAACGAGAAGAATATGAACCATATATTGATATGGGTGGAGTTATTTTTGCAGGAGTGGATTATAAGAAGATACTTCTAGAAGCCGAAAAAGAAGCTGATTTAATTATCTGGGATGGAGGGAATAACGATTTTTCGTTTATTAAACCTGATCTATTAATTACTATTACTGATCCTTTCAGAGCGGGGCATGAATTGTCTTATTACCCAGGAGAATTAAATGCTAGACAAGCAGATGTCGTTATTATTAATAAGGTAAATACTGCGAAAAGACAAGATATAGATACCGTAATTAAAAATATTAAAACAATTAATCCAAAAGCAAAAATAATTATGGGAATTTCTTCAATAATTACCGATGAAAAAGATAAAATTACAGATAAAAGGGTTTTAGTTTTGGAAGATGGTCCTACTGTTACTCATGGTGGAATGAGCTTTGGTGCAGGAAAAATTGCTGCAGAAGAAAATAATGCCAGGGAAATTGTTGATCCCAGAGGATATGCAGTTGGTTCAATAATTGATACCTTTAAGAAATATCCTCATTTAACAAATGTCCTTCCAGCTATGGGATATGGGCAGAAACAAATTAGTGAACTTGAACAAACAATCAATAAAATTGATTGCGATGTTGTAGTGAGTGGCACTCCAATTGATATTAATCGGGTTCTAAAAATTAATAAACCTATTATAAGAATAAGATATGGGGTAGGTGAAGAAACTACAAAAGAATTGGAAATCGTTGCCCATAATTTTTTAAAAGAAAATAATCTACTTCAATGATTTTCCCATAAGTACAAATTGTGCTAGCAATGCTTCTAATTGTATATGAGGATTACTTCCTTCTACAATTCTGAATTCGGTCTCGCCAGTTTTTTCTACCATATGGATCTTGCTTTCATCTGGTATCGTTAAATCGAAAATTATCCTGTGAATTTGATTTACAATATCTTCCCCACTAAGGCCATATTTTATCAAGAGATCATACAGTTGATTTCTAGCAGCCATAAAATTACCACCCATTGCAGTATTTATCATGTTTTTTACATCTTCAGGTCTTACTGTTGATGAGGTTTCATAAAGTAATTCTGCAGTTATTTTTCTGTTAATAGAAGCACCTACTTGAAGAGTATTTATTGCTTTTCTCATGTCTCCCCTTGATATAAAAATAAGAGTTTCTAAACCATCCGAGGTTATCTCTAATTTTTCTTGGGTTGCAATCTTGCGCATGTATTTTTTTATATCTTCTGATTTAATTGGTTTAAATCTAAAAATTGCGCATCTAGATTGTATAGGTTCAATTATTTTTGAAGAATAATTGACCGATAGGATGAATCTACATATGTGGGTATATTTTTCAATTGTCCTTCTAAGAGCTGCTTGGGCATCGGAAGTCAAAGAATCAGCTTCATCAAGAAATATTATCTTAAATTTATTTTCGCCAATAGGTGCTGTTCTAGCAAAATCTTTAATTTTACCACGAATAATACCAATTCCTCTTTCGTCACTTGCATTTAATTCATAAAAATTTCTTTTCCAAAGATTTTCTCCAAATAATTCACGTGCAAGTGCTAAGGCTGCAGTGGTTTTACCTATTCCAGCAGGTCCAGCAAAAACTAAATGCGGAACATTTTTGTTTTTTGCATAAGCATTTAATCTCTCGACAATGTTATCTTGACCTACAATTTCATTGAGAAATTTTGGTCTATATTTTTCTATCCAAATACTGCTATTTAAAGAATTTTCTGTATTTTTAATGCTCATAACTGTCAAAATAGGTATAAAATAACTATTCAATATTATTTACGGTGTTTTTGCATCAAAATAAATAATTATTGTTACTTAAATTATAATATAAATTTTTAATTATTTATAAAAATATTAATAAAAGATAGACGGTAAAATTATCAAATCGAAAATTTTATGGTGATTATAACTTATAATTTTGTTAAACAAAAAGGATAGATTTGGGTATAATTTGGGAAAAAAATATAATAATAAATCATTCTATTTGAATTTCCAACATAGTCCTAGGGGGAATAATAATTCTGGAAAACCTTTTCTTTTTCTTTTCCTCCTCCCTTTTCCCCCACTTTTTTTAAACCAAAGATTTCTTGGAATAATTAATGTCGTAAGTTAGGAGTTACTAGATTTGTAAATAAGATTTTTTTATTTAGAAAATTAATTAATTTATTTAGAAATATTTTGAGATCAATTATCTATGATAAATTTCATAAAGTGAATATTGTTTTACCCCCACAAGAGGCTTTTATGAAATTTATCCCTAACTCTAGTAAAAAAAATAATATGCTTAACGAAATAAAATTAGAGAATATTGAAGAGTTATTTCAAGACATACCCAAAAAGATTAGAATAAATAAACTCAATCTAAAAGATGGATTATCTCAGCATGAGACTGAAATGAAAATGCATGAAATTGGAAAGATGAATAAAGCATTTAATATTCTTCCCAATTTTCTAGGTGGGGGAATAAAACCTCATTATGTTCCTGCAGTTGTTAAATCTATAATTTCCCGATCTGAATTTTATACCTCATATACTCCATATCAACCTGAAGCCTCCCAGGGTTTTCTACAAGCTATGTTTGAGTATCAAAGTATGATTTCTGACATTACAAAAATGGATATTGCAAATGCCTCTTTGTATGATGGAGCAACTGCTTTAGGTGAAGCAGCATTGATGTGTTCGAGAATAAATAAGAGAAAAACAATTGTAGTGCCCTCAAACATTTCATGGGAAAAAAGAAGTATTTTACACAACTATATTAAAGGCGCTGGATTAAAAGTTAAAGAGTTTAAATATGATAGAAAATCTGGTGAAGTTGATATCGATTCATTAAAGAAAATAATTGATAATGAAACTACAGGTGTATATATTGAAAATCCAAACTTTTTTGGCATTTTTGAACAAAATGTTGATGAAATAAAGGAAATAATATCAAAAAATAATTCATTGTTTATTGTTGGGGTTAATCCAATCTCTCTTGGCGTTTTTAAGAGTCCAGGTGAATATGGTGCAGATATTGTAGTTGGGGAAGGCAGATGTTTAGGAAATCCAATGGATTTTGGAGGATCTTCATTAGGAATTTTTGCATGTAGAAATGAATTTCTTAGGCAAATTCCTGGTCGTCTAATTGGAATCACTCAAGACAAAGAAGGTAAAAGAGCATTTTGTATGACTTTACAAACCAGGGAACAACATATAAGAAGAGGAAGGGCAACAAGTAATATATGTACAAATGAGGGACTATGTGCCCTTGCAGCTACTGTCTATCTTTCATGGTTGGGAAGTGAAGGCTTTGAAGAACTTAGTAAAATTAATTTTGCAAAAGGCCAACAACTTGCAAATAAAATTACTTCAATTAAAGGCTATGAAAAAGTTTTTAGGGGCACTCATTTCAATGAATTTGTAATAAAAGTCGATGATGTATTTAAAATCCATAAAAAACTATTAAAAAACAACATTCATGGTGGACTAATTTTAGAAAGAACGTTTCCTGAATTAAAAGACTGCATGCTTTTTGGGGTTACAGAGTTGCATAACGATGAAATCATCACCAAATTAATCAATAGTTTAGGGAGGTTTTGAATGTATAAAAGTGCTAGATTTGAGGAACCTTTGCTAATAAAGCTTTCTGAGAAAATAACTAGTAAACCCTCTGAACTATTACCTTCTTCTATCAATAGAAAAAATAAAATATCACTACCAAATCTTGACGAAACTCAAATTATCAGGCATTTTCTAAGATTAAGTCAAATGAATTATGGTGTTGATACTGGAATTTATCCACTTGGGTCATGTACCATGAAATATAATCCAAAAATATGTGAAGAAATTGGTAAATGGGATTGTTTTTCAATGACTCATCCTTGTCAAGATGAATCTACTATTCAAGGTAATCTTCAAATATTATTTGAATTAGAGCATATGTTATCTGAAATTACTGGTATGGATTATTACACTCTTCAACCAGCAGCAGGTGCTCATGGCGAATTTACGGGTTTACTTTTAACAAGAGCTTATCATGAGTTTAATAAAGACTTTGATAGAGATGAGGTAATTCTTCCTGATACGTCCCATGGAACAAAT
>Ga0272441_10005352_pt1 | contig 22410 bp, 28 predicted proteins | sample SSMProp6N_FD_193582 | JGI IMG/M metagenome (GOLD analysis project Ga0272441, IMG submission 193582) | Marine sediment archaeal communities from Little Sippewissett salt marsh, Falmouth, MA, United States - SSM-Prop-6N | ecosystem: Environmental > Aquatic > Marine > Wetlands > Sediment ... | reverse complement strand
GAGAGATGGGCCTCACGAACATGTGGGACGAGCACAAGGCCCGCTTCCTGCCGGGGAACACGAAGCAGCAGAAGCGGTTCTTTGTGTTCCATAACGAAGTTCGACCGATCGTGGACAAGCGAGCCGAAGCGGTCCCGACACGCTTTCAGATCGACGTGGCAGGCAACCGCAAGAAGCTCGTCAGCGATTGGCTGATGCCACTGCTCGGGCAACGGTTGTTCTCGTCCAATGGAATGGGGACGTTCTGGAGCTTTCAGGAAGAGTGGAACAGGTACACCGAGAAGACCGGCAACCTGTTTCTGATCCCAAGCCGTGAGAACGGCCAACTCCGCGTCTCGCGAATGAACACGCAAGACGTAGACGTGCTCTACGACTCCCAAGACGTGAGCCAGATCTATGCGTGGGTGTTCAAGTGGACGGATCATTACATCGACGAGAACGGCGAGCGGCAGCGAGTGAAGATGGAGTACCGGATCGACCGAGAGAAGTACATGCTCAAGGTCGATAACGAAGTGGCCCGAGTAGAAATGCACGGGCTTCCGTTCCTGCCTGTTATTCACATTCCCTGCAAGAAGCTGGATGAGTTCCCGCTTGCGATGTCGATCATCGACGAGTTGATGGAGCCGCAACTGCTCGTGAACGCAGTGCTCACGGACATCCGGATTACGAACCGACTGGCAACGATGCCGATGCTGTACGGCAGTGTGAGCGAGTTCGAGTTTGCTCCTGGGCGGTATTTCTCGTGCGAGAAGGACGACATGATGAACGCCGTCCCTCTGCACACGGAAGCGGCCACGCTCGAAGAGGAGCTGGCGCGACATCTTCGCAAGCTGTTCCAAGCGGGGCGAGTCAGCCAACTCAGCGACGAAGAGATCCGAGCTGCTGGGAATACGCCGTCTGGAAAAGCCTTGCTTGTGCTGACCCGTGACGGGATTCAGTACGTGGAGAAGCGAGTGGACCTGCTGACGGAGAAGTTCGGAGAGCTGTTCGGAATGCTCGCCGTGCTGGATGGGAAGCTCAGTCCGCAGGAGTACATGAAGCAACAAGTGTTCGTTCCGGTGTACCCGGATCTTGGCCTCGAAGAACCGGAGGACAAGCGAGAGAACGCCAAGCTCGCCTTCTCGCTGAAAGACGCTGGATTGATGACTGATGATCGGTTGCTCCAGATTTGCCAACACGCAGGTGTCCTCCCGAGCGAGTGGGACGTGCGGGAGATCCTCGCAGAGGCAAAAGCAGCGCGTGAGCAGCAAGAGCAAGAGATGAGCGCGAGCTGGAAGAACCGACTGGAGACGCGAGCGGAAAGCCCTGCAAACCAAGTGAGCGAGGAGCCTGATGAGTTGGGAGAAAGTGACGAATCATAAGGTCCGGGGGCTTCCGATCGGTGTTGCCCGGATCACGGGGAAGAACAGCCCGAAGGCTGTCTACATTGGATCGCAGACTGTGGCAGCGTGGGACTTGGGCAAAACGCGAAGCGCCACCGTGTACAAAGACGCAAGCAAGAAGATGCTTGGCCTGCAATTCCACGAAGACGAGTCCGGAGAGTTCGCAGTCGTTCACCCCGACGGGAGAGGGAAAGGGATTGTGATCTCTCCCGCACAAGCGCTCTCAGAGGTCGGGGCCGTTGCCAAATCACACGTGTCGGTGCGAAAGGACAAGGGGCTTGTGACGGTTGATTGCTCGCAAGTGTTGGCTGCGAGACAGCTTGAGCAGATCCGCTTGAACCGATGAGCGCGAACGAGAAGCTGATGGGCCGGATCGTTCGCCACCGTGCGATGATGATTCAGGTTGAGAACGGAGTCATGGAAGAACTAGTCCAGCAGCTTGGGCAGGTGCGAAAGGAAGCTCTTGACAAGCTCGTGGCTGCGAGCAATGAGCCACTGACGAAGAAAGGCGTTGAGTCGCTTGTCGAAGAGATCCGGATTGACCTGACGCTCGCCCGAGAGGACATGACGGCAACTCTCAAGGACCGCCTTGCAGAGGCGTTCACGGCGGAAGAAGAGTTGGCGATGACTGTGTTCCGGGGAGCGGTTCCGATGGTGGTTGCCAAGGCCACGAACTACCAGGCGCTCGCGCTCAAGCGAATCGACGACATTCTCAAGATGCCGGTAGCTGGTGTCAGCTACGAGCAAGCGATCGCCAATATGTTCGACCGGCTTGGCGGTCAGATCGACAAGCTGGCACAGAAAGCATTCGCAGAGGGGTTCCAAGAAGCGCTGTATTCGGGGAAAACCATGGCTCAGGCACGCGGAGCGGGATGGGCTGCGGCTGAGAAGCTCCAGAGCAATCTCGGGGCAGCGCGAGAGCTATTCGACAAGGCCGTACGCAAGGATCTCGAAACGATCGTGCATGGTCACTACCAGGCAACGATCGACAAAGCTCAGACGAGCGTGTACCAGCAGAACCGCAAATTGCTCCAGGGCGTTGTGTTCACAGCTACGTTGGATCACAAGACGTGTCCGATCTGCGGTGCTCTGGACGGGACCGTGTACTGGATGGACGGGATACCCGAGGGGGAAGAGGGCGACGTATTCGAGCGCAAGCCCGCGCTTCCGATTCATCCACACTGCCGATGCACGTACGCGCCGATCGTCAAAGCGTTCAAGTCGTTGCCGATTGATGACAGCAAGTTCAGCAAAGCGAGCCAAAAGCTGCTCGATGGAGACATTCCCAAGCCTGATCGGTACGACGCTTGGTTCGCGAAGCAATCGGGGACGGTGCAGAGAGACATTCTGGGCGCGGGCCGGTACGACCTCTGGAAGTCTGGAAGTGTCGATCTTGCAGACCTGTCGAAGAACGGGCAAGTGCTGACGCTCGATCAGCTAAGGGGGAAATGATGCCCAGAGGAGATGGGACAGGGCCAAATGGCGCAGGGCCGAGAACGGGGCGCGGACATGGGAAATGCCCCCCGGGACCGAAGGCGCAGTCTACGCAAGCGGATTAGTAAGGAGCGACGATGGCCGGAATTGAACGAGGCACAGTGTCGAGGAACGGCAAGCGCCTCGGGTACTACGTCTGGGGCAAGTCCGGCAAGAAGTATTACTACACGCCGGGGAACAACCAAGCGCGGAAGACGGCGAAGACACTGGCTCGCAAGCAAGGCGAGATCACGAAAGCACGGAACGCGAAGAAGAGGGGGCGCAAGTGAAAGTAGAGGTCAAGTGCAGGCCAGATAGGAAGTACGGGATCGACACGCACATTCACGAGATGGTTCTGCGGTTCGATGACGAGGCGGATCAGAAGCGGATGGCGGAGCTGTACACCCTGATGAGTCAACCAGGGGAGCTGTCGCAGAAGGCAGGCGCGGCGTTTGGGCTGGGCGTTGCGAAGACGCTGGAGTTCCCGAACGACGAGGAGGAGTGATGAGCAAGTACAGGTTCGATCCGTGCTGCGATACGTTCCTTGCGACACAGCAAGAAGGCGGAATCAAGCTCCGGGGGCGCGAGGCTTTCGGGGTGTTTCCTGAGTACGAGAAGAAACGGCTTATCGAGCGACGACTGTCGTACTGCCCGTTCTGCGGACGAGAGGTGTCTACGCTGTTCAGCGATGTCGTGAAGGAAGAGGTCACGGCCCATGCGGAGTGAGGGCTTCCGGACGACGACGCTTTGCGACGAGCGCAAGATTGAGCACGTGGTTGTTCAGCCAACGGGGATGCTGTGCCTGAGCGAACTGGTTGAAGATCCGGCGTCGTACTTTCCTGGGTACATCTGGGAATGGTTCGCTCGGTCAGAACGATGGCGGAAGAAGCACGTTGCGAGCGCCGGTGGGATGGCGTGTGCGATCTGTGGAGCGCCGTTTCCGCAGGTCCACGAGATCTACGCGCAGGGGATGGGCGAGCGAAAATGCACATTGGTTCCGTGGAACATGATTTGCCTGTGCGCTACCTGCCACGATCTTGTGCAACCTCAAGTCGGGACGATCCCGCAGCTTGAGATCCTGCTGTATGACCCACTCGCGGAAGACGGAAGCCGCGTTGTGGTAGCCGACCGGCGCGGGGAGATCATCGAGTGCTGGCTGAATCTCAGCCAGGTGTTGAGAGAGAAGAAGCGCGTGTACGTGTAGCGCATTTCTTTACCTCCTTGAGCCAGAGGGGTAGTCCACGCACGTGGATTGCCCCTCGCTCTCTTTTCTGCGTTCAACTGTTTCGGGCGAAAGGGAAGGAACAGAGCCGGGAGAGGACGACAAAAGCGCCTCTGGTAGAAGTATATCGCCATTTGCCTACGTTCCTCCATGGATAATCAAGGATCACGCTGCTTGCCTATGGATCTCCGAAAACCCTGTTGCTCTGGGCCTTTTCTCCTTGTCTTGATGAGAAAAGCGAGTGAGGCAGCGACGTTGGGCCTTGTCGCGATCGTGCTTGATTGTTGTATTGTGTTGCCCTACTCTGTGAGTGTTGCCTACGGTGTGCCTCCTTTCGTGTTCGTTGGAGGACTCGGCGGGGGCTGCACAAGCGGCCCCTTGCCGTCCACACGTGTGGACTGTGGGCGGAACGAACACAGGCAAGGAGAAGGAGTGGCGATGGCGAATGTCAGTGTGAGGAACAGCGCAGACTACGCCCGCACGTTTCATAACCCGATCACAGGTGAAGGCGTGCGTTTGGAGCCTGGGCTGAACACCGTTGACGGCGACCTGCTGGAACGGGTCGCGCAAGGCAACTCTCGTCTGGAGGCGTTCCTTGAAAGCGGGACGATCTCGATGGACGAGGAAGAAGGCATCAAGAGACTCGTTCGCGAAGTCGAGGACGGGCGCGAGATCTCGGACATCGTACCGGCGCGGGACGCGATCAATGTCGTTCGAGCGATCAACGACATTACAACCCTCAAAGAGCTGTACCGCCAATCGAATCGCGTCAGCGTGAGGACGGAGATCGTCAAGAGATTGCGTGCTCTCGGCTTTATGCAGAACGACATCTAAGAACGCAGGAGGTAGGCACATGCCGGATGACACGAACCACGGTTCGCAAGACGGAAGCCAGGGCGGAAGCACTGGCAGCGGCGGAGAGGCGGGGAAAGTGTTGCAGTTCACCGAGGCGCAGCTTCAATCGCGAATTGACCGTGAGATCCAGAAAGCTCTGCAAGCTCACGTCGAGAAGAATCAGGAGAAGCTGGGCGAACGGGACCGCGAGATCGACAGGCTGAAAAGCGAGATCGACTCTGCGGGCAAGACGAAAGACGAGCTGCTTGAATCGTTGAAAACACAGAACGCCGAACTGAAGGCAGAGCTGGAGACAGTAAAGGCGTCAACCACCGAACTGCAAGGCCGGTTCACCGAGATGCTCACCGTCGAGGTCGAGTCTCTCGGGGACGAAGGAAAGGCAAAGTTTGAGTCGATCTGTCCGAAGGGGCTGACCGATCCAGAAAAGCTGGTCTTCCTGGGAAACCTGAAAGCCCAAGGCGTACTCAGCGTCGAAGCTGCTGGGAACGGGGAAGGCGAAGGGAATGAGACAGAGGGACAGCCTGGGGTTGGGATTACGCCTCCGCAGCCAGGGAATCCGCCAGGGAACCCAGAAGGGGAAGGCCCGACGGACTTCGGTGCGGGGATGGCGCAGAGGCGGCGAGAAACTCGCGAATCTGCGAAGCAAGGTGCGATTGATCCCTGGGCGCAACAGTAAGTCCCTCGCGTAGAGGAGGAATACATGAGCGGCGGAACGTTCGTCGGCGCAGAGACTACGCTCTACGACAACACCAGCCTGCCTTGGCTCGCTTCGAGCCAGTTTCGGCGCAAGCTGCATGGTGTGACGTTGAGGGCAGCGTCTTTCAGCGCTGATGGAAATGGAAACAAGATCGTCAAGTCCGGGACCGTGGTAGGGAAGCGGTCGGCTGACGATCTGTACGAGGAGGTCGTAGCGGCGATTGCTGCGACCAAGAGCACGGGGGAAGCAGCGAGTGACAATCTGCTCGTCTGGACGGCTCGTGTAGCGGGAACCGCTGGAAACAGCATCCTGCTTGAGATCGTCAACGATCAGGACTCGCTCTCCGAAACACAGGTCGAGTACGACGCCCATCTGGGCAAGATCACCGTTCATCTCAAGAACGACGGAACCGATCCGACGGCGCTTGCCTCGGAGGTCATCGCGGCGATTGCCGTTGCGTCTGTCAAGGCGTCCGGCAATCTGGGTTCGGGTGACGCGCAGATCAAGGTCACTCGGCGCGAAGCTGGCTACCTTGGGAACAAGGCCACTGTCCAGCTCATCAACGCGGGACCGAGCGAGTCGCTGGCCGTCGATGTCGTGGATGGCTACCGGCTGCAAGTGACGCTTGCGACCGACGCGACGAGCGCGGCTGTGGCTGCGAGCAAGACGCTCTGGGATGGCGTGGAGAACAAGGAACTCGTCATCACGGCGGATGAAGCCGGAGTCGGCGGAAACGATCTGTCGATTGAGCTTCTCAACCAAGGCCCGGATCAGTCGCTCGCTGTCAGCTATGACGACGGCGTGATCTCCGTTGTCCTGGAAACGGACAGCACGGACGCGGCTGCTCCTGCGAGCAAGACGTTCTACTCTGGCGTCACGAACAAGGAGCTTGTCGTTGCGGCGAACGTGGCGGGCGCTGGCGGGAACGATCTGTCCATCGAGATGCTCGACCCCAGCGGGAATGACAAGCCGCTGTCGATCGACTTCGACGACGGCAAGATCACCGTGAATCTGGCGACGGGCGAAGCGGGTGCAATCACGTCCACGGCGAAGGATGTCGCGGATGCGATCAATGCGGACTACGAAGCGAAAGCACTTGTCACCGCTTCGTACGACGGCACGGGCCTCGAAGTCGTGGATGCGCAGTCCGAAGCAAGTCTCGCGAACGGGTCTGATGCGGGGACCGGCACGATCGTATCGACCGTCGCGGAAGTGGCAGCGGCGATCAACGCCGACGTGGAATGCAAGGCGCTCGTGACGGCGACGTATGACGGCACGGGTGCGGAAGCCGCCGAAGCTGTGGCAGAGGCCGCGCTGACTGGGGGATCTGCGGAAGGCTCCGGAACGATCACGTCGATCGGAACCGAAGTCGTTGCTGCAATCAACGCAGACCCGGAAGCAAAGGCTCTGTTCTACGCAGAGGTTGGCGCTGCGGGAGATGGTTCTGGCACGTGTGCGGCTGTCGCAGAGACAGCTCTCACGGGCGGTCAGGACGGTGTGCCGGTGTCGGTAGCCAACGGGACGGACTCGGATGGGTCCGGAACGATGGAAGCCGTTGCCGAGGCTGCACTCGCTGACGGGACCGATCTGAACGTCGATGCAGCCTACATCACGGCGGAAGCCGTGGAATTGACTGCGGGAGACGCTCCTGTGGGTGTGTTGGATGAGGGTCGTGTCCGTGAGGCGCTGCTGGAGACGACTGTGGACGCGACGATCAAGGCCCAGCTCACGGGCTTTACGTTCGTATAGCCAGTGAGGGGGTGAAAACAACATGCAGGAGATTCTTGAGCGAAGAGAACTGAGGATTGCGAATCTGACGAAGTTCGTCCGTGACGTGACCAACGACATCCACCAAACGTCTCAGTACATTGGGCCGTCGATCCTTCCACTGGAAACGGTCAACGGGCCTGACTGGGAGATCGTCAAGAAGAAAGCCGGTATCCCGGTCATGGCGAACATTCACGCCGAGGGAGCGGAAACCGGCGTTGGCGAGCGGTGGGGAACGCTGAAAGTGGCCGAGGGGACGATCCCGGGTGTGCGGCGAAAGCTGCCGATCGACCCGAAGACGTACCTGCGGCTCAAGCAGTCGCAGTACCAGTCCGATCTGTGGAAGCAGCTCATCGAGGAGATGTACGACGACGTGGCAACGCTCACGGACGCCGTGCTCGCCCGTGTTGAGTGGTTCCGGTGGCAAGCTCTTGCCAAGGGGTCGTTCACGTACTCCGAGGACGGGATCATTCAGTCGGTCGATTTCCAAGCGACCGCTGCGAACATCGTGACGGTGGGGACGGACTCCGACTACGGCCAGATCACGTGGGACAACGTGACAGGCGTCGGAGCTTGCGATTGGCTGTCCGATCTGCGGACGTACTGCCGCTGGTATCAGCGGACCTACGGCGTCCGACTGACACGGGCGATCTGTTCGAGCACGGTCATGGACTACATGCTCGCCAACACGGAAGTGGGAGAGACATACCTGTGGGGAAGCGACTACGGTGCTCGCCTCATGGCCGTCACCGAACTGAACAATCTGCTCAGTCGGTATCAGCTTCCGACGTTCGTTGAGTACGACGTGAAGGTGCGCTCGAAGGATGCGGAAACCGGCGCGATCACCGAGGAGCGGTTGCTTCCCGAGTATCGGATCGTGTTGCTGCCGGATGCGAGTGTCCGAGTTGGAAGCACGATCTCTGCTCCGACGGTCGAGGCGCTGATGAACTCCGAACAGCTCCAGGGCCAACCTGCGCCGGGACTCTACGCGGAAGCGTGGATCGAGGGGCAGGATGTCAAGACGCTGTGGACGAAAGTCAGCGCAAAGTCCTTCCCGTTGATGGACGGGATGGACAAGGTTGGCGTGCTGATCGTCAACACTGAGTCGTAGGAGTTGGTATGAGCATTGAGCCGACGGTTGCAGAGGTCAGAACTGCGGGCGAGTTCGAGTTGGTCACGGATGCGTTCTTGACCGAGCGGATCGCGGATGCAGTGGAAGACGTGGCCGACAAGCTCCGGGAGCAAACGCTTCGGGATGACTCGTTCACGATCTCCGACCGTCGGCGTGCGGCTCTTGTCAAGTGGCGAGCGTGCGAGCTTGCTGCGGTGACTGAGCGGCGGCTACAGACTGAATCGGGAGACGGCCTCTCCGGGCAGTATCAGGGTTCGGAGGGGCAGTTCCGAAGAGAGTTTGACCGTGCTTGGTCCCGGGCGCTTGGTGGGAAGTCGGCTTATACCTCGGGAGACGTTTGATGTCTGTGACTGTCCATGATCGGAATCGAATCCCTGAGATTCAGAAGGAGCTTGCTGCGTTCAATCGCCTGCAAGTTCGAGCGGGTGTGTTCTCATCTGCCGGACGAGACATTGCTGCGAGAGCGACCGCGAACGAGTTTGGCCTTGGGAACTGTCCGGAACGCTCTGTGTTTCGTGCAGCGATGGCCGAGCATAAAGAACTGTTCGCGACTCATGCTGCCCAGGGGTACGGCGACGTGCTCACGGGGAAAGCAACAGCCCGGGACGTGTACGAGAGTCTCGGGATGATGATGCACGAGCGAATCGTCAACAAGATGAACGAGCAGATCCCTCCGCCGCTGGCTGCGTCCACGGTGAAGAAGAAGGGGACCGACAAGACGTGGATTGATACGGGCGAGACAAGAGGCTCGGTCACGCACAAAGTCGAGGGGCGGAAGAAGTGAGCCATCTGCGCACGTTGATCCGTCGAGGCGAGCAGGACGTAACGCTGACGACGTTCGACATGGAGGATGAGGAGTTTGCGGGTCGATACAAGAGGGAGAGCGTCGAGGGTGGGAGCATCACGCTTAAGGGCAAGATCCTTCCAGTCCACAACCGCGCACTCGATCGGGGAACGATCGGGGCCGGGGCGTTCGACATGGAGCTTTTCCACCTGCGTATCCTGGCAAGCGAACTCGAAGCTCACGGATGGACCGCAAACGACGTGAAGATCGGGGCGAAAGTCGAATCAGTGAACCCCGTTACGGGCGAGACTGATTCGTTCACCGTAGAGAAGCGGGAGCACAACCTCCGGATGGGAATCGTGCATCTGTACATGGCGAGGAACGCGAGATGAGCGCGTCGAGAGAGCTGGTTGTCATCAATGCGATCCGCGAGGGGCTGATGGCCGACACGTGCCTGACGGATTTCTTCGCGGAGGACAAACGTCGGCAAGGACTGAGACGGACACCGCCTTTCGCAACGTACACAGTGATCTCGTCAGGGCGAGACGATCCGAAGCAAACGGGTCGGCTGCGCCCGATGGACTACGAAAACGTAGCCGCAGCACAGGGCGCTGATCCGCCTTATTCAACGGACGTTCTTCGACTTCACAGACATGAGCCAAGGTTGGATCTGAGCTGCCATATCTGGGCCGATCCGGACGCGAGTTACGACGCGGACGATTCGATCGAGTCAATCGCGGCGGCAGTCAGGGGATGGTTGCGGGGGAAAAGCCACCTGAGACTGATTCAGGTGGATGCGCAAGTGCTTGATGCGGGAACGGTGCGGGTGTTCGATCCGAGGTTCCACACGGAGAACGATGCTCTTGCTCACAGGCAGTTTGACTTGGAACTGAAATACGGCGAGACGATCGCCGAGCAGATTGAGAGCGTGGAGAAGGTTGTAACGACCGGCCACGTGAGACAGAACGGAGAGGACGAATACACCGAGCAGCCCGCTCGCAGCGTTGTCTCCGACGATTTCATTGACCCCGAGTGAATCCACACGTGTGGATAGGGAGGAGCGAACATGAGTGATGTTATCGTAAACATCAGCAATACGCTTGCTCCGGTGAAGCGCAGGGAGTTTGGGCGGGCGCTCATTCTCACGTCCACAGCGGACGGAGAGAAGAAAGATCAATGGTTGCTCTACAACGATCTGACGGAAGTGAGTGCTGACTTCGACAACACGACAGCGGCTTACGACGCGGCTCAAGCTCTGTTTTCACAGACGCCTCGGCCTCGCGATGTGGCCGTGCTCGATGTGACGCGAGACGGCGAGGAGCCGACGCCCGAGGAACTGTCGGCTGCGCTCAACGCTTTGCTGGCTGCAGGAAACACGGGCTGGTACTTCCTCGTTCAAGCCGAGCGAGAACAGGTTGCCGGAGATCGCGACGAGCTGGCCGATTGGGTTGCCGCCCAGGAGCGGATGTTCCTGGCTCACCGGAAGACGGATGAAACGGTTGCAAATATCGTCACAGCGGCGGCGAGCTATGCTGCGAACCGAGTCGTGGCGTGTTACCACAGCGACCTTGATGAGCATTTCGATGCGGCCCTGGCCGGACGAATTGGCGCACGGTATCCGGGGAGCGTCAACTGGCGACATTTGATGCTCGACTCGATTGCAGATCCGGAGCTTACGACCACGGAGCGGAGCACCCTGGAAGCCGGAAACGTGATGACCTATTGGGAGAACCCTGTGGGGCATCTGACGACGACGGGCGGAATGGCGACGAGCGGTTTCTGGGCCGATCTCGTTCGGGCGATCGACTTCATGGGTGCTACCATGAAGGAGAAGATCTGGGACGCGCTGAGTCAGCACGACAAGATCCCGTATGACGACACGGGAATCCTGTTCCTTGCGGGTCTTGTCCGGCAGGCGTTGGAGATCTGCGTGGGGCGACCGTACTACATTGTCGCACAGGATCTCGATGGCAACGGCTTGTACCAAGTCAAGCCGCCGCGCCGGGAAGACTGCGATCCCCTCGACGTGAAGAACCGAATCCTGAGCGATCTGCCTTGGTGGGCGACCGCCGCAGGAGCGATCAACCAAGTCACGGTGAACGGAATCCTGACGGAAGAGTACATCCAGCCGATCACCGGAGAGTACGACTGAGGGGGTGAGCAGTAATGCCCGAGAATGATGTCCGACTGTACGATCCAGCGAAAGTTGTCACGATGGTCAATGGCGACTATGTGACCGGATGGGGCGACGGGAACTTTATCCGTGCGGAGCGGTACGAGGATCAGTATGCGATCAAGGTCGGGGCTACGGGAGCCTCGGCGCGGACCACGAACAACAACCAGTCGGGTTCGATCAAGATCGTGATTCTCCAAACGTCTCCGTGGGCAAAGAAGTTCCGTGAGTTGGAGAAGTCGCGGGATACGTTCCCGGTTGTCTGTATTGACAACAACGAAGACGGCGACGACGGATTCACCGCAGAGCAAGCCTGGGTGAAGAAGGCCGCGCCGTTCTCGCGAGGGGACAAGGACGCGGAGAACATGGAAGTGGAGATCGAGACGAATCGCTTGATCTTCAACTAGCAGGGCAACGCAACAGAATGCGAAGGAGGCATGAGGGATGAAACAGCACAAGGTAAAGATCGGGCGGCATGATCTGGTGATGACGGACCCGGGCGTGGAGTGGGTGCTCGAACAGCAAGAAGAAGCCCAGACGCCCAACGGGTTCTCGGCTCGGACGTACGCGAAAGCGATCCTCCGAGACTGCGTGGCTCCCAAGCTCGCAGTCGGCGATTTCGATCACGAGAGTGAAGTCGTCCAGTTGGTGAGGGAGTTCACGTCCTTTCGTCGGCCTCGCCCCGCTCAAACGAAAGAAGCACGAGAAGAGGGCGGCGGATCTTCGTAAAGCGATGATCCGCTGCTGGATTCACGGCAGCGATCCGTTGGACACGATCGAAAGCTGGCCGTGCAAGCGACTTCTCCGAGTGATGAAAGAGGTTTCTGAATACGAGAGCGATCAGATGAAGCGATCGGTTGGCTTGTTCAGCCGGTTGTTCAAGAAGGAGTAGCCCGTGGGCGATGCGATTCGCGAAGCAGTAATCAGCGTACAGATCAACTCGTTTGACGAGAATCTGGAGATCGCGAATGAGCAAGTCGATGAGCTTATCGGCACGACGTACGAGGGAAGCGATGCCTTTGATGTCATGGCTGACACAGGCGACGAGGCAGGCGAAGCGATCGGGGAGAGCTTTGAGTCGGCAGACGACCAGGTGAGTTCGTTCGTGGATACGCTTGACGATGCGGCAGTGGGCCTCGCGGCTGTGGGAGTCGCGGGGCTTGCTTTCACGAAGAACTCGCTCGATGCCGCGATGCAACTCGAATACAACCTGGCGAACCTGCGAGCGGTCGTTGGCGATCAGTTGCCCGAAGTCGTGGATCTGTTCGAGGGCGAAGTGACCCGACTGCATCACATGGTCACGGTCGGCGATTTGGCTCAGTGGGCGCTTCCGATCTTCGCGATGGCCCCTGGGCAGGCCGATGTTGTGATGGACATTGTGGATCTCGTGAACAACGCGATCATCCGCATGGGTGGCGATGCAATGTCTGCTGAGATGGCATGGATCGCAGTTGCTACAGCGATGGGCGGAAGCTATGACATGCTCATCAAGGCGAGCCGACGCCTCAAGATGCCGCTGCTTGCGGGGGAACGAGCGTTCGAGATTGCGAGCGAAATGTCGCGAGAGAACGGCCCGATTGACAACCTGCGGATTCTGGTTGATGCCCTGGGAGCGAGCACGACGACCACGCTGGAAGGCGCGGAGTTCATGTTCGACGTGACCCAGAACCGCGTCACGAGTCTCGGTCGGGCGATGGGCGATTTCATGGAAGTCGCCGGAGAACCGTTCCGGGGGCTGTGGGGCGACATCAACTACTACCTGCGGATCGCCGTGGAGCGAATGACGCCTGCGGGCGCTCAGATCGGGCGATTTGTCGGCATCTTCTCAGCAATCGCGGGGACGCTGGGAACGATCAAGGTTGGCGCGGCAATCTTGAAGAAGCTCGGGATCGCGACAGGGGCGGGCAGTGCTCTCGCGTTCGGGAAGTGGCTGCTCGTTCTGGCAGGGATCGTGCTTGTGCTGGAAGACATCTGGGTAGCGCTCAAGGGAGGAGACTCGGTTCTGAAAGAAGGCGCGATCGGATGGTGGAACCTGTTCAAGGCTCTCGGCGGCGGGATCGACCGATACTTGGTGCAACCGTTGCGGCTGTTTACCGAGTCGTTGCCCGTCTGGTTCCAGACGATTGGGCTGCACTTCCAGGAGTTCTTCACGGTGACGCTTGTCAACTGGGTGTACTCGGGGGTCAACAAGATCATCGGTGCGCTCAACACCGCCTTTGGATGGCTGGGCTTGGACATCGCACCGCTGGAGTATCGGGCGTACTCCGGAGCGCCGACCCCGATCGGGTACGACGTGCTCGGCAATCCGTTGTTTGATCTGGAGGACATCTATGGGCCTGGGAACGTTCCGGAGCCGTCGGAGTTGCCCAGTGATCTCCGGCAGTACGCAACGAGCGAGCCGAGATTTGAGTTGCTGGAGCCTGACTGGGGGCCATTCCCGGAGCCGGAGTCGCTTGTCGGTGGGCAAAACATCGAACTGAGGATCGAGCCGGGAGCAATTCAGGTTGACGGCGCGGGAGATCCTGATGCGGTGGCGCAGAGCATCTTAGCCGAACTGGAAGCAAAGGTGAACGCGCTGGTAGCGCGGCAGTTTAGAGGATCGCTGGAGAGACAACCGAGATGAGCGAAGAAGCACAAGCGCTGGCAGCTTACGAAGATAGCCCGTACGGGGCTGCGGAAGCAGCGACCGTCGGGAGCGATTTGGTCGATGTCCCTGCGAGCTTGGAGGGGAGCGAGGAGACTTCTTCACAAAGCGGATGGCAGCAATTCGTACAGAAGATTCGGGATCGCAAGGCGAACGTCGATCAAGGCGTCAGGGATGTGTTCGAGCCTGTTGTCGATACGATCACCGATATGGCGCACGCCCTGGGCGGTGATACGGGGACGACAAAGAAACTCTGGTTGCCCGAGATGTGTCTGCTTGGCGTTGTGCCGGTGAACATCGTTGAGGAACAGAATCCGGAGCATCAAGCGGATATCACAGAGAAGGTGCTGGAAGACGGCGAGCCGCTCTCGGATCACGTCCACGTCAAGCCCTACAAGGTGAAGGTCAGAGGCCAGTGGGTGAGCGACAAGTTCTTGCATCACGTGTACTACCACGCTCTGCGGATCATCTTCGAGCACGGGCTTGCCGTGCCGTTCCTCTCGAACATGGCTCTGCGAAAGAACATGGTCATCAAGCATCTGTCTCCGGTTCATAAACAGGGAGAGGCGAATGCGTTCTCGTTCTCCTGCACCCTCCAGCAAGTCAACTGGGCGACGGCGGGGGAGTCGGAATACGAGCCAGGGGAAGATCCGGTAACCGGAGAAGGCTCCGAGGGCAGCTCGGACAACGGCTCGGGAGATCCGCAGAACGGCAACGGCGGGGAGAGTACGGATGCCTCGCTCCTGCAAACAGCACTCGACTTGGTGATGGATATGTTCTCGTCGGATGAAACGGAAGGAACAGAGTCCGGTGGAGCGGAGGAAACCGAGTAGGTGATTGATGGAAGCTCTTTGGTTTGACAAGACGAAACTACCGGCGATCGCAGTGATTTGGCACGCAGGGAAGCGAGTCAAGTTTCGCCTGCGATACAACCCACAGATGGAGCGCTACACGCTGGACGTTGACGACGAGAGCGGGAACGCAATCGTCCATGGCCGAGTGCTGGCCTATGGGCGAGACGCGCTGTTTGGAGTTCCACATCGCGACTTGCGGTGGCTCGGGGTGATCCCGTTCGATGCCAATTTCGATGATGACCAGAACGACGTGACGAGGGATACCTTGCTGGTATCCGTGTACCCGTGGCTGATGACGAGGTTCGAGTGAGCAAAGAAGTGCTGTTCCGGAGGATCATGCGCGTGAGCTTCCCGGCTATAGGGAAGTCGTACACCTACAAAGGCACGGGCGGATTCTGGATCGAGTTCTCGATTCCGTTTGGGACCAACAGCGCGTCGAACTTAGGTGAAGTGGTGATCTCGAACCTGACGATGGCGACGATCTCGGAACTCAAGCGCGGCGATCCGATCATCGTTGAGGCCGGATACGAGGGGACGATTTGGCAGGGGCCGAATCTGCAAGGGCTGATCTCCGGAGAGATCGAAAAGGTCGAGGTCACGTGGGACGGCGTGGACAAGGCAGTGAAGATCGAGATCGGAGACAGTCACGACCAATGGCTGACGAAGCGAGTCAACAAGGACTGGGAGCCTGGGACGAAGGTCCGGAAGGTCGTGAAAGACCTGTGCAAGGCGAGCGGCTTTGGGCAAGGCACGATCGAGATCCCGGGCCGCGACAACTTTGAGTATGAGACAGGATTCATCACGGCGGCGAACGAAACGATCAAGTCGGCGTTGGAGAAGTGCGTTGCTGACCTGCTGGAGATCAAGAACGCGACGTACGAGGTCCACGTCGAGAGCGGGCTGATTCACTTTCATCGAGAGGGTGTAGGGACAGTCCACTCGGGGGTTCTCATCTCCGCAGAGCACGGTCTGATTGGACACGTTGAGCCGTTGGCGATCGAGGAGCCGAACGATCCCGAGAGCGATGCTCCGCTTAGGCAATACTCGTGCCAAGTGCTGCTTGATCCCCGACTGGGTGCAGACAAGCTCGTGGATCTCCAAGACGCGATTACGACAAGTGGAGACGTGAAGACGCTCAAGATCGTCGAAGGCAGTCACGTAGGAACGCCGACCAAGGATTTCGTGACGAAGCTCACGCTACAGGAGTTGGAAGAGTGAAACGTATCCCTGACCTGATCGACGAGAGGATCAACCAGAAGCTCGAAGGAACGTGGTGTGTGATCCTCGCGCAGATCTTTGAACTCGACCAAAAGAGAGGCCGAGCGAAGGTCCGGCCTTTGATGAAACTCCGCGAGGAGATGCAAGGCAAGCCGATGCGCTTGAAGAAAGTGTACGACGTGCCGGTGAACATCGACCGAGCGGGGCCGTACATCATGCGCAGGCCGTACAAGATCGGGAAGCGTGGCGATCTCGTTGTCTGTGTCGTCCACGATAAGGCACTCGATCAAGTGAAGAAGCACCGCCGCCAGGATCATCCTGTATACAAGCGGTCGCATAACCTGACGGACGTAATTGTGCTTGGGTCGATCCGAGCTGATGACGATTTCTACCTGCCGGAGAGACATGCAGACGATTGGCTTGTGGAGCACACGGAGACGGCAGCGCGGCTTGTCTGCTATCGCTCGGGAGCGCTGGCCGGAACATGGATGATTCAGTCTCCGAATCGCCGGGGGATCAGGCTCGGGGTTGACGCTCAGTACCGTGTGGCACTGCAACCGCTGGCGGAAGACTACGAGAGTCATACGCACATCTGTCCGGCGTGCGGGTCGCCGACAAGTGGGCCAAGCCCGAACAGGGTTGCGATGCACACGTCGAAGCTCGTGTATGCGCGGCTGAATCCGATCAACGATTTCGTGCCACCGGGACGCCCGACTGTTATCGACATCGACTGGGCGAGGCTGTGGGAGCTTATCAAGGGATACATCGAGTACCTGTGTGTGAACGTTGTATTTGCCGCGAACTTCTTGAACGACCCGATCGGATCGGTGGCCGACGCGCTGGGTCTGGAGTTGGATGGCTTGGGCGACACGATCGCCGATCTCTTGACTGGGGCGTGGGAGCAAGATCAACCCGCAGGCTCTCTTGAACAGGGGGCGACAAGCGACCTTTAAACAGGCGATGACGAGCCGCGAGATGAAACGGGGTCCACACGTGTGGACTCGTCAGAGGGTGATGGAGCTGACGATGAACCGACAGAGCAGCCTACGGTGGGTCCGCAGTCGGCGAGCGAAGCAATCCGAGCAGACTACTCTCCCGAGGAACAGGCCGTCGCAGGACTGATTGATGCGGCGGGAGATCCTGCTGGAGAGCTTGTGGCTCAACTCACAGCGGAGTATTTCGCGGGACTGGAGGAGGAGCTGACGCAGCAGCTCGTCACTGGAATGATCCAGTGGGCTGATGCGTTCATGTCCGATCTCTCGGAAGAGGATCTCGATGTTCTGAAAGGCGTGATCGGGGAAGAAAACATCGCGGGCTTTACGAGCTTCCTGAAAGAGGGATGGGAGACGCTCAAGGGTTGGGCCGAAGACGGCGAGATCACGCTGGACGAGATCGGAGCGGATGCTCTGGGAGCGGCGATCGACGCCGGAGTGCAGAAGATCAAGGAAAGCGCCAACGAAGTGATCCTCGATTCGGTTGCCGAGATCGCTCTGCGTGAAGGACTCGACCTGCCTTTGATCCAATCGACGCTCGATTTCCTCGCGGGGATCTGCGAGGGAGATCTGGAGCAGACATTGAGTGCGATCTGGAGCGGCGTGGTCGATCTCGCGGTTATTGCGACAGGTGGACAACTGGCTCCGATTGCGGGCTTGCTGGAAGTGGCCGGGGCAGAACTGATCGCCGGGGCGTTTGCCAACGAGAGTTCGATCGCGGGATCTGAGCAGGTTGAAAGCGACCGGGGGTTCTGATGGAGAGACTGAGCTTTGACATTGACACGGCGACCGATGACATCAAGATCGTTCGTTCAACAGGGCGGGTCAAGATGATCTCGGGGCTTGCAGAAGTCGAGCAGGCGATTCGGCTGCGTCTCCGGATGTGGGAAGGCGAACGGTTCTGCAAGCTGTCTGACGGAGTGCCGTACTTCCGTTACTGGGAGAAAGGGACGCCGCAAGAGCTGATTCTGCGTGACATCCTCGAAGAGATCTACGCGGACAAGCGAGTGAGGACAGTGACGTGGTTAGAGCTGGCTGATTTCGACCGGAAGCAGAGGACGATCACGGTCGATTTCAAGGCCGTGCTTGTGAGCGGCGAGATGTTGGATGGGACGAGGACGGTGAACACATGAGTTGGGGGTTGCTGAACACAGGGTATCGGCGTCCGACGTTCCAAGAGCTGTGGGAAGCTCTGCGAGCGCGACTTCGAGCGGCTACATGGTCTGACGAAGACGGCAATCCGATGCCTGGGAGCGAGTTGGATCTTGAAGGAGGGTCGCCGATCACGATCTTCTCCGAGGCAGCGCTCGGCGAGCTGAATCTGCTGCATCAAGAGACAGAAGCCGTGTACAACGCCAACAAGGTCGGCGGGGCGTTCGGGCGAAGCCTCGAAGATCTGGTTGAGTTTCAGCGGCTCGTCCGCGATCCGGCACAGAGAGCGACGAACGTTGTCACGTTCTCAGGAACGAACGGAGCAACGATCCCGGTAGCGACTGAGGTATCGGCAAGTTCGACAGAGAAGGTCTACCGGACAACGGAAGAGAGAACGATTCTGGCCGGCGGGTCGGTCGATGTGCTGGTTGAGGCGATGGACTACGGCCCGAGCTTCAACTGCCGTGCGGGGATCATCGACACGCTTGACGATTCCGTGTCTGGGATCTCGGGTGTGACGAATCGGGATCATGCGGCAACGCTCTCGCTGGCAAACGTGGGAAACGCGGTACAGTCGGTTGCGAAGGACGATGGGGTGACGGACTTCCAGACCGTGAGGCTTGCAGACATTGAGCATCCGCACAAGGTCAGCAAGATCTCGCTCAAGCTCAAGAACGGGACCGCAGGGCAACTCACGTACAACCTGCATTTGGAGGTCTTCGACCACGGGACGGCAGCGCGGCTGTGCAGATCTCACTCGAAGGAAGTGACGCTTGCGGCAGGAGCTTCGCAGTGGGTGACGTGGGAAGGCTTGGCGCTGGACGCACATGAGGGTGGAAGCGTTCTGCGCGTGGCGTTGGTCAACCACGCGACGAGCGGCGGGGTGATCCAGTGGGAGACGAACAGCACCGATCCGTATTCCGGGGGAGCGTTCTACCTCAACGGCTCTGCGGTTGCCGGACATGATGCGTTGTTGCGGATCACGTCGGAGACGGTGGGAGCGTTTACGAGTGGCTGCAACGAGGAGTCTGATGCAGATCTTGTCAACCGCTTCCTGATCTCGAAGGGCCGGGGCGCTTCGGCGATCCCCCGGAAGATCGTTGCGAACGTGTGGGCAGTTTCGGGAGTGCGCTCAGTGGGGTATCGGCACAACCGAGAGGATGAGGAAGTGGAAGGGCTGCGCCGGAGGTCGGTTGAGTTGACGGTCTACGGCGGAGAGACGCAGGACATCGCCGAGTGCCTGATGAACGTGGTTGCTGCGGGGATTCGGACTGAGGGAACTGTCGAGGTTTTGGTCGAGGATGACTACGGCCAGGAACACACGATGCGCTTCAATCGTCCGACGGAGAAGCCGGTCTACGTGATTGCGACTGTCACGAAAGACACGGACTTTCCGGTGGACGGCGACGATCAGGTGAAAGATGCGATTGTCCAGTACATCGGTGGAGAGGATGCTGGCGGTGCTCTCGTAACGGGGATTGCTCCGGCAGACGATGTGATCGCCTCGAAGATTGTCAGTGCGATCATGGGGGTCGCTGGTGTTCTTGACGCTTCGATCACGCTGGGCTTCTCGGCTGATCCCGAAGGCACGAGCAATCTCACGATCGCCGTTTCGGAGATGGCCGTAACCGATCCAAGCCTGATTACGGTGGAGGCCGCATGAGTGTAGACCTGACTTCTCTCGCTGAGATCAAGCGCAGATTGTTCCGGCGTCTCGTGCATTACTACGGGCGTGACGACGCGGGGAAGAACCTGCACAAGCTGTTGGCTTGCCTAAGCCAGTCAATTCACGAACTCGGTGAGGCGCTCGCTGAGATCAAAGGAGACTGGGGGCTGAGTTCGGCCACGGGACACAAGCTCGATGTGTTGGCCGCGAGGTACGGGGTGTACCGAACGGAGGGGGAATCCGACGACGATCTGCGTTACAGATTGAACACCGAAGTTTGGATCGACACGAGCACGGGACACGTGAACGACATCAAAGGCATTCTCGGGAGGGTGCTGGAGATCCCTCCGGAAGAGATCTCAGTGTACTTGAACTCAAGCCCATCGCTGGGGATCGACATCATTGACTCGTTTATGGAGGTTGCGATCCCCGAGCAGTACCTCGACGAGGATACGACTGAGGACATTTTCATGTTCGCGGAAGCCGAGACTGTGCCGGATCTCGACTCGGACTATGGGTTCGACTACGGGCGGTTCTTGTACTCGCCGGACTCGAACATCGGAGTGGAGGTAGCTGCGATCCTTGATGAGATCGTAGCGGCGGGCGTTGGGTTCACGGTGAGCGCCGAGGGCGGGTTCATGTTCTCAGACTGGCCGACAGTCCCGAATCTCGACGACGATGACGGGTTCGACGCAGGGAAGCTGTCGGGGATCATTATCTAATCCACACGTGTGGACAGAGCGAAAGCGGGGGAAGAGAGGAAATGAAACAGGCGGAAACTGCATTCATTTCTTGTTTTCCTGTTGACAGGGCAACACAATACAACTAGAATAGGAGAGCGAAATGCCAAACCCGAATGCAGCGTTGAAGATTCTGAGCCAGCGGACGTACTGGGTGGCTGAAGGAACCGAGCCTGCCGATGAGAGCAAGGATTGGCTTGTCCGTCAGCGTCCGCCGTCTTCGTGGTTCGATTGGTGGTTCTACTCGACGTACAAGGACATCGAGGAGCTGGCGTTGTACGTCCAGCGGTTTGGGGTGAGTCGGGAGTTCAGCCCTGGGCAGTTCGAGCTTCCGGGCGACGATGCTGCGCACATCGCAGAGGTTGGAACCCTCAAGCTGCCGGTGGCTGTGTTTGCAGCGGGCGTCAAGCGCCACCTGCACATCGCAACGCGAGTCGCGATGCCGACCACGGAAGATACCGTGGTAAAAGTCGTGTGGAGTAGCCCGAACACGGTCGCGAGTAAGGATGCGTACTTGAAGATCGAGTACCAGACGACGGGTGCGGGCGAGTCCCGAAATGGAGCAACTGCTTCGCAGGCGGTAGTCGCCGCTGACAGCCAGAACAACCTCGGGCAGAACGAAACGTGGATCAACCTCGGAAGCCTTACTCAGGGGGAGATGCTTGACATCTTCCTGATTGTCGATGCGACTCAGGCGAGCCACACGCTGACCGAGCCGGTGTACGTCCATCAGATCATCGTGGACCCGGAGCCGGAGAGCTAGGGAGGATCACATGAGGGACCGATACGAGAGTACGATTCCGGGGGCAGGGACGCCAGTAGGAACGCTTGATCCCGCTGACTACCCGATGGAGCAACGGTATGTTGACACGGATGCGGGCGTGGAATACATCGTGTTCGACCTTGGGAGCGGCAAGGAGTGGCTGCAACTGTCAGGCGGAAGTTTCGCTCCGACGCCGCACAACCACGACCATCACATAGGGCAGCTCTCGGCGGGGTCGTTTGGAACCGGATTGCCGAATGCGCAGGCGTTCCCGACTGGGACGGGCTGGAAGACGGAGCACTTCAACGGCGTTTCGATGGACGGAACTGCGGTCAAGCTCCGGAAGATCCACGTCTATGCCAACGGTGGAGCGCCGACGGCGAACATCGGCATCGCGTTCAAGCTCGGGGGCGTCTCGATTGGGACGGCTACGATCGTTGCGGGACAGACGCACGGAGAGATTGACCTGACTTCGGCTCCAGAAACGTTGACGGACAGCAGTGTAATGACGATCGACATGCCGGAGGATGTCAAAGAAGCCAAGGGCTTCGAGTGGGTCTACGAGGTCACTCGTGAGGTAGCCGCGTGATTACGCTAACGAAAGTCGATTCCGCAACGGGCGGGCAGAGCAGAAAGATCGTTCATGTGACGGTTCAAGCCGATGATCTGATCTTCGCTACTGCGTCGTTCTACACGGGCGGAAACCCGACGCTTATTGCCGAGATGGAGGGAAGCGATGAAGGCGTTGTGGAGGTTGGTTCATCTCAACTGCGCAGCGCGGGAAGCTGCTACGGCGACATTTTGATGAAGGTATGGAGCGTGCTCGAAGCCGGGACTCTCGATGTGTCGATCAACGCGGACAGCAACATCAACGATGACCTGTACGTGGTTGTCTT
>Ga0272441_10005350_pt1 | contig 22419 bp, 18 predicted proteins | sample SSMProp6N_FD_193582 | JGI IMG/M metagenome (GOLD analysis project Ga0272441, IMG submission 193582) | Marine sediment archaeal communities from Little Sippewissett salt marsh, Falmouth, MA, United States - SSM-Prop-6N | ecosystem: Environmental > Aquatic > Marine > Wetlands > Sediment ... | reverse complement strand
GGATATACGGAAGTCATCCGTATAATCACTAGTTGTCCGAGGGGCCTGAACTCATGAGGAAGCGTCTTGTTATCCTTGGTCTCGGTGTCGCCTGTATTGGGGGCGCTTCTGCGATGTGCATCCATCGCGGTCGTCAGTCTGGTTTCGTGGCTTCGTGGAATCGGGTATCGGTCGGCATGTCCAGATCGGACGTGCTACGCCTACTGGGTGAGCCGACGCTGAAGACGGAGCCCGGTGGAGCGAAGATCGAGCACGAAGGCGATTCAGAGCCCACGATCGCTGCTGCGGGCGGCATCGGTTTCGCTATCTTCGGCTCGCCTGACGAGCGGTGGGAGTACTCTCTTGAGAACGAAGGTGATCTATCCGAGGCGGAGATTGCAGAAGATATGGTCGCCGGGCTTTTCGGCCCAAGCGATAACGCGTACGTTGTCTACTTCGATGCGGCGGGCAAGGTGAAGGCGTTGCGTCCACCGGTGGAATCGGCAGATGCGCGGCCCTCGGACAACCAGTCGATGCACCAGACGCAGCCCCACGACCCCGAAGGTGACAAGGTGGAAGAACAGACACGCGGCCGTGGGCTGCGTCGGTGATCTCGAGCGTTGGGCATGGTGAAATGAAGAGACGCTTCATACTCTCTGTCCGCTCCAGCATGCTCTGCTGAGGGAGAAACGTGAATCAGGGACCTGTGTTCTTTTCGGTGCTGTTCCCATTTCTGATGGCGATGGTTCTCATCTGGTTCCTCATGGTCGCTACCTTGTTCAAGAGGCTAAGAGCGAAGCACCCGGAAACATACAAGGAAATGGGGGAGCCGAGCCTGTTCTGGAACAACTCGATGAAGACGAATTGGGCCATGCTTGAGTTTCTGCGCAAGCGCAGACACAAGGGCCTCAATGACAAGTCGTTGTCTCTACTGAGCGACTTCATGCTGGTGTTCCTTGCCGTGTATATGGCCCTGTTCCTCGGCATGTTCTTTGGCATACTTTGCTGGAGCTGGTCTCTATAGCCCAACCAGCGGATGGAACGAGTTCATCCGCATGACGTTCGGCCGATGCGGAGGCACTTCGGATGAAGCCGCTCAGGGCCGTCGCGGGACTCCTCCCTATGGGATTCCTGGGATTCCGGGGACACTTCCTAATTCTCTCCCCACCCCCACCCCCAACCCCCTCCCACCATATTCGGCGCCGGGCCCCAGGCATCGCGTGCCACTATCGCCGTTCGCGGGCAGGCAGGGCGTGGCAAGCCCCGCCATGCCACCACGCCCACGAACGGACTCCTGCGCCCCGCGAGCCACTCCGGGGCCCGTCGCACTCAGGGGGAGGGGGCTCATGCCCTAATGCCGCGCCGTCGTCGCGGCTGCGCCGCTCCTAACCGCGGCACCCATAAGCGGGCCACCACACACACCCCCCTGAAACACCACTTTCGAGGCCGATGTCGGGCCCTTTCTTGTTTTCCCCGCACCCATTCCCACCCACGGCCAGCACCTCTCAGCCCCCCTCCACAGAACGCCTCGAAACGGCCCCTGCGGGGCGTTCTGTGGCACCCGAAGAAATCGCGTGTTCCCGCAAAAAAGCGTGAACCTTTTTCGCTCCTCATGCGTCTAACAATATAGCGCACCTCCGTGCTGGAGGCGCGCTCGGGGGCTCACCGGCCGAGCCGGGCGCCGTGCTTCGGCGGAGTCCGGGGCCCTCGTGGAGAACGCGGGCGGGGGGGTGCGGCGCCGATCTAACCCGGGTGGCGCGGCCCTGAATCCCCTCCTGTCAGTATCCGGTACCGGTTCCTGAGTGAAGGGGAGAAGATCCCGGTACATTCGTTGCGGGCGGGGGCGGGTGGCGTTCTGCCCTCGCGGGGCAGCTCATTCCGGGAGAGGGGAGCGATGGTTGAGTTCGCCAGAGGCGGCGGCCATGCGCTCCCGCACGGGAAGGGACCGCATCATGTCACCGTGACATCACTGGAGCCCGGGGCTTTCAGGCGGCGCCTGCTCGGGAGACGCGGTCTCGGGCGGCTCGGTGCGCGGCAGCTCGGCCCCGGCGGCCGCCAGGCCCGGAGCATTCGCCTCGTCGAGGCGCTTCTGCCGGGCGGAGGCGGAGCGTATCTCGCGCTCGCGCCGGCCCCTCAGGCCCTTGGCGGCGATGGCGAGGTAACTCAGCTCCGCGAAGGCTATGAACGAGATCGCCGCCGGCAGGAGGATCGAGCCGATGGTGGGCGTGTGCAGGATCTCCACCACCCACCAGACCATGCCGGCCACGAGGATCGCGCGGGCCATCGAGCGCTGCTGGGCGATGCGCTCGAGCCCGACGGCGAAGCTGCGGTCGAGGTCGTAGGGCGCCCCGCAGGAGGGACACCTCGCCGCCTCGCCTTCGGCGGCCCGGCCGCAGAAGGGGCATATGCTCGGGCGGTCCAAACGGCAGTCTCCTTGTTCACCGGGCCACCGCCCTCAGGGGGCGGGCTCGATCTCGGGCGGCGAGAGCAGACTTCTCCTGTACCCGGCCAGCTTCTCCCGGTAGAGCTTGCTGCCGGGCTCGATCCGCACCGCGTGCCTCATGTGGCCCACGGAGAGGTCGATGCGGCCGACATCGGCGTAGACCACGGCCGCGGTGCAGTGGTAGGCGGCGACGTTCGGCCGCAGCCTCACCGCGCGGCGGATCAGCTCGACCGCCTCGTAGGGGCGGTAGAGCTCGCCCGTGCGGCCCGCGACGTACATGGCCGCCAGGTTGTTGAGGGCATCCGCAGAGTTGGGGTCCACATCGAGAACCGCGCGGTAGGTCTCGTGGGCCTCTGGCCTGCGGCCCAGCCCCTCCAGGGCTCGGCCCAGGTTCACCGACGCCTGGGGGAAGCCCGGCCGGAGCGTCAGCGCCTTGCGGGCGTCGGCGGCGGCGGCGGCGAACTTCCCGGCCGCCGAGCGCACCGCCGAGCGGTTCGCCAGGAGCACCGCGAGGAGCTCCCTGGCGCCGTCGCCCGCCAGGTAGATCCGGGAGCTGATGGCCCGCGGCGAGATGCGGAACCTGCGCCTGTAGAAGCTGTCGGGGAAGGTCGCGCCCCATCTGGTGAGCTCGATGTTGACCGATCTCCTGCCGGCCACCAGGCGCACGAAGTAGTGGCCCGGCACGCAGACCCCCTCGATGGGAAGGCCCAGCCGCTGCCCCACCGCGAGGTACTCGACCGAGGTGGCGAGGCAGTTGCCGGTCTTCCCGTCGAGGACCCTCGCAAGGTCGAACCGCGCGAAGCCCTCGCCCTCGGCGGGGAGCACACCCGCGCCCGTGAGCAGCACGTCGTTCAGGGCTTCCACGATCGCGGTCGCCCCCGCCCTCGACGGCAGGCGCCTGTGGAGCCTCCGCGCGAGGGCGTCGATCTTGCCGAGGTAGACGTCGATATCCAGGCCGGGGTCCTCGTCTCTGGAGATGAGAAGCGCCGCCTTGGCGACGTCGATGTCGTCGTCGGGGAGCTTCAGCATCTCGTCGAGGGTCGCGGCTCCGCGTCCCCTCGGAGGCGGAAGGAGGTCCACGTCCAGCATGGACTCAGGGAGCGGACATCCTGCGGTGAGGATGCAGCAGATCACGAGGAGTGCGGGCAGCGACGCGGCCTTTGCGCGCAGGATCATCTCACGTCACTTGCTGGTCAGCGCCCGCCCCCTGCCGAGGACCACGAGGCCGGAGCCGTTCGAGTCCCACCACCTCTCCCAGCGCGTCCGGCTCAGCGGCGGAATCTCGCCCCTGAAATTGGAGTAGTGCATGACGATGTCGCGCAGGACGTCGTAGGCCATGTCGCCCAGGGTGAAGACCCTGGGCTCGACATGGGACTGCGGGCCCTGGCGCGGCTTGAACTCGTGGTGGGCCTCTTCATCCCTGTCGAGGGCCTGGATGAGCACCGGGATCGAGTCCTTCCCCATCGCGACCAGAGTCTTCCGGGCCTCGCGCCAGCCGGGCCCGGCGAGGCGCTTGACCTGGAAGGCGAGTATCACCTGGCGCTCCCAGTCGCTGAGCTTCTCCTGGGGCCTGAGCATCTCGAAGGCCATGATGCGGCCCGAGTCGTCGAGCTCCACCACCTCCTGCACCCTCTCCACCTCCTTCACCGCCGCGGACTTGCAGCCACCGGCGAGGAATGCGAGGGCCAGGGCGAACATCATCAGGGCCTTCATCGAATCACCTCTTTCGGTGCTCTCGGGAGCCCCACAGCTCCAGGGAGCCCCATGAAGGGCTTTTGCGGCAATCTACCAGCCGGCCCTTCCCGTGTCAAGGGCTTTTTGGCGCCGCCGGAGCCCTGTGGCCGCTGCCGCACGCCCCCGCCCCCCGTTCCGGTTGACCCCGGCGCGAGGGAGACGATAATGCCCGCCGTGGTGGCGCGGGCCTCCCGGCCGACGGGAGCCGCCACCCCCCAGCCGCCCGAAGAGCATGCGGAGGCCATTGCCATGGGAGCGCCCGCCGGGCCGGCCCGTCCGGGATACGAGGACGTCTGCGCCGAGGTCGAGCGTTTGCGCTCGGGCTCAAGGGCGCTATGCACGGTGAGGGAGCTCGGCCGCTCGTCGGAGGGCCGGCCTATACAGTGCGTCACGCTCACCGAGCTTTCCGTGCCTGCCGACGACAAGCAGCGCGTCCTTGTAGTGGCGGGCCAGCACGGCACCGAGGAGAGCGGCCGGGCCATCGCACTGGAGCTGATGTCGTGGCTCGCCTCCGGCGCGGGCGAATCCCCCGAGGTGCTCCGCACGCACGAGGTGGCCGTCATACCGTGCGCGAACCCCGACGGGGCTGTCCACGAGACCTACCGCAACGCCGACGACGTGGACGTGGCCCACACCCACGCCCTCGACGAGGCGGCCTCGACGCCCGAGGGGAGGGCCGTCGGCGCGTTCGGCGTCGAGTTCGCCCCGGAGGTCCTCGTAGACGTCCACGGCCGCGCCGGCGGGGGCATGAAGGACACCGTCTGGCTCTCGAGGCCGCTCGCGTTCGTGCCCGACGGCCTCTACCTGACGGCCATGGCCCTCGAGATGTGCCGCGCGGGCGAGGAGGCGGGCTTCCCCCAGGCCGAGCCCGCCCCCCCCGGCGCCCTGGACCAGTCGGCGAGCTCCGGCATCACCCTCGGCGAGAAGCTCGCCGCGGAGGTGAAATCGCTGGGCTTCGGGATGGAGACGATCGAGCACTACTACCGCGAGGCCGAGTGGCGGGCCGACGGCCTCGCGAGGCTCCGGCGTCTGCTGCGGTTCGGGCGCGAGGACGCCTTCGGCCTCGGCGAGCCCGGCTATCCGGCCTCCCTGGTATCGGGGACGCGTGTGTGTGCATTGAAGGCTCACGGCAGTACGGCCTCCCGGCGGCGCGTGAGCCGGGTGGAGCTCGTGAGCTTCCTCAGGCGGAACTGGGCCATCGTCGACCGCGGCTCCGACGGCCTCGACGGCTGCGCGAAGGTGAAGGTCCTCTCCAGGACCGTAGAGGGGAACAACCCCGGGCGCTTCGCAGTGCTCGTGCGCCTCAGGAAGCCCTGCGGCGGCCTATCGGTCGAGTGGGACGGCGAGGAGCTGGGATGCTCCGACGAGCACGGGTTCAGGGCCTGGGAGGACGCGATATCGATTCTCGTGCAGGCGAACCTGCTGGCGCCTTTCGGGGGCCCAGAGCGCGTGCTGACTCTCCGGTACGATTCGCCCCTGCTTTCGGGATAGGGGGCGGCGCAGGCCTCTCTCCAAGACCCCCTGCCCCCCGTGGCCCCCTCCGTGACATACTGTCACAGATAGTCACAGCCGAACGGCCGTGCCGGAGCACCGTTCGCACCGTCCGCCCCTTCCAAGGCACTCCAGTGGCCTTTCGGCCCGGTCCTCCTGTTTGGCCCGCTGTTTGCTCAAGTCACAGTGTTCGACGACAAAGCGGGGGCAAACGGCACATGAGCGGACACTTCGACACCGGGCCCATAGACACGCTCCGCCTTCCGGCCACCGCGCCCGGGCGGACGCGTGGCGCGGCGGGCACCCCAGGTGTGCTCGGGAGGGGGAAAGAGATGGCCAAGGGCAAGATCCTGGTGGTCGACGACGAGCCGAGCGTCTGCGAGGTAATCTCCACGCGGCTCGCCCTGGAGGGCTACGAGGTCGACTCGGTCTGCGACCCCAGGCAGGCGCTCCGGAAGCTCCACTCGGGCTACGATCTGGTCTACACCGACATCCACATGCCGGGCATGGACGGCGAGGAGTTCCTCAAGCACGTGCGGAGGTGCCTGCCGGATGCCGGGCTCGTCGTCGTCACCGGCCTGCCCGACACGCGCCAGGCCGTCCGGCTCCTGAAGCACGGGGCCGACGACTACCTGATGAAGCCGCTCGACCTGGACACGCTTGCCTTCTCGGCCAAGCGCGCGATCGAGAAGCGGCGGCTCGTCAAGGAGAGCGCGCGCGCCAAGGCCGCGCTCGAGAACGGCATCTCCGGGCTCCGCGAGATGCAGGGCCAGCGCCAGGACTTCTGGGACATGGCGGTCCACGACCTCAAGAACCCCCTCGCACAGGTGATGGGCCGCATCGAGTTCTTCGCCGAGCGCACCGCCGGCTCCCTCGACGAGGCCGAGATGAGAGACCTGTCGAAGTCCCTCGAGGGCTGCCGCCAGATGCTGCGCCTCATAAACAACCTGCTCGACATGGCCAAGATGGAGAGTGACACCATCAGCGTCCACCTCACCCGCTTCGATCTCAACGAGCTCGCCAGCGCCGCGGCGGAGAACTGGGCCCCCGCCGCGAAGCGAGACGGCCTCAGCGTCACCAGCCGGCTCGCAGCCAAGCCAGTCGAGGTCCTCGCCGACCGCCGCATGATGGAGCGCGTCTTCGACAACCTGGTCGCGAACGCCGTCGAGCACGCGGCCGACGGGGGCTGGATACGGGTGAGCACATTCGACGACGGGCTCGCCCTGTGCGGCGGGTTCGCCGTGGCCAATGGCGGGCCGGGGATCCCGGAGGAGATAAGGGCCCGGATCTTCGAGAAACACTTCAGCACTTCGACCGGCGCCGGCGCGGCCGCAGGACGGGGTCTGGGACTGGCCTTCTGCAGGAAGGCGATCGAGCAGATGGGCGGCCAGATCGTTGTTGCGGCGCCCGAGTCGGGCGGAACCGTCTTCAGGGCGGACCTGCCGCTGACAGTCCAGCTGGCCCGCAGCGCCGAGAGCGAGCTCATTGCCGCAGAGGGGGGTGTCAAGTGAACCGAGGAAGAAGAGTACTGATCGTCGACGACGAGGCCAAGATAGCCGATCTCCTACAGGAGTATCTCGAATCTTCCGGCTACGAGGTCGATTCGGCCACCAATGGAACGAAGGCCCTCAGGCTCATCGACTCGCAGGGCTACGACGCCGTCGTTACCGACCTGTGGATGCAGGGAGTGAGCGGCCTCGACATCGTGCGCGCCCTTGCCGAGGCGCAGCCCGAGTGCGAGGCGATCGTCGTGAGCGCCTACGCCACCGAGGCCATGCGCGAAAAGATGACGGCCCTCGGGGCCTACGCACTGATGGACAAGCCGCTCAGGCTCCAGGACTTCGGCCACACCGTGGACGCGGCGTGCGTCTCGGGCCGCTCCGAGCGGCTGGCCGCGACGGAGCTGCCCGAGCCCGCCGACGCGAGCCTGGCGCGGGTGCTGCTGGTCGGCGGGCCGCCGGAGGAGCGTGACACGCTCGCGCGGCACCTCGTCGAGCGCGGCTTTGCCGTCGACTCGGCCGAAGGCGGCGACGACGCGGTCGAGATGGCCGCGGGCGCCGACTACGGCCTGGTCGTCCTCTGGCTCGAAGGCGTCGGCATCGGCGCGCCCCGGGCCATATCGCAGATAGACTCGACATCTCCGGACACGACGATCGTGGCCCTCACGAGCAGCCCCGAGGGCCCGGCCGCCCGCGATGCGCTGGGCTCGGGGGCCGCGGCCGCTCTGCAGGCCGACCTGACGCCGGCGGAGCTGCTGGTCCAAACGACGCGCTTCAGCATGCTCTCGCAGGCCAAGAGGCGGAGCTCCGAGCGCCGGCAGGCCCTCCGGGCCTCAGCGAACGGCTCGTCGGAACGCATCTCCGGCCGCTACCGGGCCCTCCGCAAGAGCTTGGGCCGAAGAGCCGCCGTGGTCATCGCGGCGGTGGCACTGCTGGCCGTCATCCTGGGGGTTCTGGCCGGCCCCCTGGGTTCTCTCGTGGCCAGGGCCGCCCAAGATACCAGCGAGCGGATGGACAGGCTGGACTCCGCGCTGGAGAAGGTCGACCGCGTGGACGGTTACCTGCGCCGCGACGAAAGGCGCGAGCTCCAGGGGCGCTGAGGGTGGCGTCCGGGGCTTGCGCTCCCGCCGGCGGGCCCGCAGCGAGGTGAGCTGCGGGCCCGCTCTGCTGTTGCTGCACCTCCTTCGGCGGCCCGCCCCGCCCCGGCCGGATCGGCGAGAAGCGGGCTCGCGCCCGACGCCGCAGGTGCCGAATCAGGCCCCAGTTGGCCCAAAGGGCGATTTTTCCTTGACTTCATTGGGCCCGCCTGTAGAATTGCGGATTGCTCGCCCCCTCGATTACGGGGGGGGAAGTGTACCGTTCTGGCAGGATACCGCCCCGCGAGCGCCGGGGGCGCGGATGACAGGAGGGGAATCTCGATGACGAAGCGACTCTGGGCCATCGCGGTCGTTCTGGCCGTGGCAGGCGCCATCATGCTTGTGAGCTCCCCCGCTCGCGCCGAGGGCGAGACCACCCGGCAGATAGAAAAGCTCTTCCGGGAGGGCGTCGACTTCTTCGAGATGGGCGATTTCCGGAACGCGAAGATCCGTTTCGAGCAGGTGCTCAAGCTCGATCCCACCCAGAAGGAGGCCTCCAGGCTTGTGAAGGAGGCCGGCCACAAGATCATGATCCGCATGATGACCCAGCCGAGGGTGGGCCGCGGTCCTCACCGCGTGTGGGATCTCTACCGGCGGCACCAGCGGCAGCTGATGCGCGACGAGAAGAGGACCCAGGAGATCGTCGACCGCGTCTGCGACGAGCGCACGAACCTCGTAAAGGTGTGGGCGGATATCCAGAAGCTCCAGGACATCGGGCCCTTCGCCGTGCCGGCCCTCGCGCCGCACCTCGCCAACGTCAAGGACGAGGACAAGCGTACCCGCGCACGGGTCGTCTGCACGAAGCTGGGCTCCGACGCGGTGCTGCCGCTCATCGAGCTGCTCGAGCACCCCAGCCTCATGATGCGCGAGAACGCGGCCTACATCCTGGGGCACATCGAGCCCTCCGACTCCCGCGCCGTCGGGCCCCTCAAGAGGACGCTCGAGGACGCGAAGGCCGAGCAGCCGCTCAAGACGATCGCCGGCCAGATGCTCGAGAGGATCACGGGCCTCAAGCCCAGCGGGCTCCGCCCGGCGAAGGAGTACTACTACCTCAAGGCCGACCGGTACTACCGCGAAGTGCCCGGCGTCCCCTACGAGGCCGAGGAGTCCGAGGGCGTCATCTGGCATCTCGGCAAGGACAAGGACCTCAAGTACCGAGAGGTCCCGATGTACGCCTGGAACGAGCAGATGGCCGAGCAGGCGTGCTACGATCTGCTGGCCCTCGACGGGAACTACGAGAGGACCGTGCCGCTCTTCGCCTGCGTGATCGCCCAGCAGATATCCGAGGCCCAGGACCTCTTCGACATCTCCATCGAGAAGCCGCCCGGACGGCCGCTCAGCGCCGACGAGATCGCCGAGATCAAGGCCCGCAGGGAGCTCCTGCGCGACGGGGAGATGCTCATCCGCTCCTGCGGCGCGAGGCACGTCTACAGGGGCGTCGACAAGGCGCTCAACGAGGGCGTCGACGATCCCAAGGGCGTGGGCGTTGCCGTCGTCCTCATCCACGCGCTCAGGGATATCGATCCCCGCGGGACCTTCCTGCCCCGCGCCGGCGCTGCGGCCGTCACGCCGGGAGAGGCCAAGCCCTCCAGGGGCGGCCACGACATCCTCGAGGAGATCGAGCTTCTCGGCGACGAGGAGTTCGGCGACGAGGAGGAGCCCGCCGGCACCGCTCCGGCCGAGGGCGAAGAGCCCGTCGAGTACGCGACGCGCGCCGAGGGCGCTCCCCTCTGCAAGGCCCTCGACTACTACGACGAGCGCGTCCGCTACGCCGCGGCCATCAGCCTCGCGCACATGGACCCGCTCGGCAATTTCCCCGGAGCCAAGAAGGTCGTCGGCATCCTCGCCGACGCCGTCGGCGAGAGCGGGCCGCTGCAGGTCCTCATCATCGAGAGCGACCCGAACGTGCGCAACAACCTCAAGAGCAACCTGGAGGAGGTGGGCATCGGCGTGAAGGTCGCCGCCACCACGCGCACGGGGCTCGTCGAGGCCAAGGCCTTCCCGCCGAAGGACATCGTGCTCGTCGGGAGGAAACTGCCCGTCGACAACGGCATGGGCACCAAGGAGATACTGAAGGAGCTCGCCGGCGACGTCAGGACCTCGCCGGTGCCGGTCGCCGTGCTGACCAGCCATGACAACCTCCGCGCCGACAAGAACAACCCGGCCTTCACCGGCCTCGAGCTGGTGCCGGCCGGCGACAAGGGCCGCGTGCTCAAGGAGATGATGCTCAGGATTTCCTACACGAGGGGCCTCGCCGCGGTGAGCAAGCTGCACGCGGAGGAGGTCTCGATCGCGGCCTCCCAGGCGCTCAACAAGATCGACCCGTATCACACCCACACGGTTCCGGCCGACTCCGCCGGCGCATGCATCGCCGCGCTCAAGAACCGGTCCGACGACGTCCGGAACCCGTGCATCACGGCGCTGGGCAAGTTCAAGATCGGCAAGGCCTTCCCCGACCTCGTGAAGCTCTTCAACGACAAGGCCAACACGCTGGAGCTCAGGACGAACGCGCTCTGGTCCATCGGGCAGATCAGGCCGCAGTCGGCCTACGCGCTCTTCCTGAAGGCCCAGAAGGACGAGAAGGAGTACAGCCTCAGACTGCTGGCCGCCACAGGTCACGGGCTGGGCAAGCCGGGCATGAGCACCCTCATCCGGTTCCTGAACTCCGAGCGCATCAAGAAGTCGGAGAAGGAGGACTGACCTCCCGGCGCGCCGCCCTCGGGCGGCCGCAGAGGCTTTGACAACGCCGGGGCCGCAGGCGAGTGAGCCAGCGGCCCCGCTTCGTCTCTGAAGGGCTCCTCGTGACGACCCTCCACATCGACCCCGCCAGCGGCGCGAGCGGCGACATGTTCCTCGGCATGTTCATCTCCCTCGGCGTCGCCACCGAGGTCGTCGAGGAAGCAGCCGGGCGCGTCGTGCCGGGCGAGTTCGAGCTGTCCGTCCGCGACGCCACGCGCGGCGGCATCAGGAGCACCTCGGTGGAGGTGAAGGCGCACGCCCACCAGAGCGGCCACGGCCATGCTCATGGACACAGCCACGGCCACGCCCACGGCCGCGGCCTCGCCGCGATCCTGGAGCTCATCGGGTCCGCCGGCCTCGACGCGTCCGTGGCCGAGCGCTCGGCCCGCGTATTCACGTCGCTCGCCGAGGCCGAGGGCCACGTCCACGGCACGTCGCCGGAGGAGGTCCACTTCCACGAGGTGGGCGCGGTAGACTCGATCGTCGACGTCGTCGGCAGCTCGGCCGCCCTGGAGGCCCTCGGCGCGAGCCGGGTCACGTGCTCGGCCGTGGCGACGGGGACGGGCACCGTCGTCTGCGAACACGGCGAGATCCCCGTTCCGGCGCCAGCGACAATGGAGCTCCTGAAGGGGATCCCGACGAGGCCGACCGGAGTGCAGGCCGAGCTCACGACCCCCACGGGTGCGGTGCTCCTCCGGGAGTTCGTGGACGAGTTCGCCCCGCCGCCGGCCGGCGCGCCGCTGCGCGTGGGCTACGGCGCGGGCAGCCGCGACGAGCCCGGCCGGGCGGATGTGCTGCGGGGCATCCTCTACGAGAACGCCGCCGCTGCATCCGACGAGCGCATGGTGATCACCGAGGCGGTCGTGGACGACATGACGGGCGAGATCGCGGGCGAGCTCCACGAGCGCCTCGGCGCCGCCGGGGCCGTGGAGGTGACTCTCTCGCAGGTCGGGCTGAAGAAGAGCCGCCCCGCCATACGCGTCACCGCCCTCTCCGACCCCGGAGCCTCCGGGGCCGTCGCGGAGGCGATGCTCCGACACAGCACCACCCTCGGCTGCCGCAGCTGGGAGGTGGGACGCCGGGTCCTCGAGAGGCGCTTCGACGAGGCCGAGACCCCGTGGGGCACGGTGCGCGTCAAGGTGGGCCTCCTAGGCGGCGAGACTGTCAACGCCGCGCCCGAGTACGAGGACTGCCGCCGCGTCGCGGACGCGGGGGGCGTCCCGACGAAAACGGTATTCGCCGCCGCCCTCGCCGCATGGCAGGACCGGCCGAAACAGGTCGAATAACGGCGGCCCGCCGGCGTCATAGTATGCAGGGAGGCGAGGGGGCGGGGGGGCCGGAGGCAGCGACCCGGCGCGCCCAGGTCGCCGGGGCGGCGGAGCCGCACGACGGACCTGCGCCGGGAGCGATACTGAACGGCGCAGGGGGAGTCGAGCGCATGCCGAGGCGCATCGCCATCGTCGCTCTTGCCGTCGCCGCGGCCATTTCGGCCGCCGCGGCCGAGCCGGAGAAGCCCACCCTCGTCGTCTACGACTTCACGCCCCTCTTCGACGCCCAGGGCGCCGGGGGGGACCTCGGCCGCCGCATCGCCGACTGTATCACCGGCCACGCCGCGAGATCGGAGTGCTACACCACCTTCGCCGAGGTGATCCAGGAGGAGCATCTCGAGGAGGACCCGTTCTCGGCCTCGGCCAAGACGCCGCCCGAAACGGTGGCGGCCCACGCCGTCCGCGTCTTCGAGGCCGACATCGCCGTCTGGGGCTCGGTGGCGCGGCGCGAGGGCAGGCGCGGGTACGTCCTCGACGTCGTCGCCGCGCGCGTCTCCGGCGACGGCGCTTCCATCCTCATCCGCGAGACCTACGAGGTTGACAATGTCCACGGCATCCCGCCCGCTGCCGACCGGGTCCTCGCCAAGTGCCTGAACCTCACCGTAGGCGAGCTGAAGGCCCTCGCCATCAGGCGGGTTCTCGTCGAGAACCTGCTGCCGGCCGGCTTCGAGAAGGCTGCCGAGGGCGGCCCTCGCCCGGCAGGCTGGATGAAGCTGGACGACGAGGTGGCTAGGAAGTCGGTCACCTGGGCCGACTCCCCCGAGGGACGCGGCAAGTGCATCCGCTTCGACATCGCGAAGAAGATCGCGCACTCCTACGGGGTCATTTACTACTCCGACTACATCCCGGTCGAGGAGGGCGCGTGGTACCGGCTCTCGGTGCGCATCAGGACCGACAAGCCGCAGGTCATCATCTGGGTCAAGGGCTACGGCGAATTCGGCGACGGGGGCGGCGAGCGCCGCGTCATCTACAAGCACCAGAAGCGCCACTATCCCGACAAGACCGGCACCTGGGAGGAGTACGCCACCGAGCCCTTCCGGCCCAAGCACCCGCGCTTCAAGCCCAAGTGGATACGGGTGATGCTCTACGGATACCTGCGCCCGGGCACCGTCTACTTCGACGACGTCAAGCTCTCGCGCGTCGAGATCGGGGGAGCCGACCGGACCGACGAGGGCATGCGCAAGGCCTTCAACGAGAAGCCCGAGAAGAAGAAGGCAAACGAGCAGTGAAAGAGCGCCTCTACTCGATCCGGACGAAGTGGGGCACCTTCGCCGCCGGCTTCACCGACGGGGGGCTCTCCAGGTTCGAGTTCCCCCGCGGGGCCGCGTCCCGGCGGGAACGGCTGCCGAAGCTCACCCCCGGCGACGAGCTGGCTGCAGCCCGGCTCCTCGCGGACCTGCGCCGTTACTTCGCCGGCGAGCCCGTGCGCTTCCGCACGCCGCTGGACCTCTCGGCGGGTACCGCGTTCCAGCAGAAGGTCTGGCGGCGCATGAGCCGCATACCCTACGGCCGAGTGGTAACCTACGGCCGGATTGCGCGCGACGTCGCCTCGCCCGGCGCCGCGCGGGCGGTCGGCTCGGCGTGCGGCCGCAACCCGGTAGGGCTCGTCAACCCGTGCCACCGGGTCGTGGCGTCGAACGGCATCGGCGGATTCGGCGGGGGGCTGCGACTCAAGCGCAGGCTGCTCCGCCACGAGGGCGTGGACCCCGAGGCCCTGGAGGCAAGATGAGATCGCATGTGAGCGTTATCTTCTTCGCGGCGCTTGCCGCATCCGGCGGGTGCCTCGCCCCCGCGTGGACCACCCGGGACAGCGCGGAGATGGCCGAGACGCGGCGCATCGCGGCCGAGCTCGAGAAGAAGGCCTACCTGCCGCCGGGATCGTCGACGCTGGGCGGCGGCCGCGTGCTCGTGAGGATCACCGCGCTCCGCATGGCCGAGGGCGAGAGGGCGCCCCGCCTCAGGTACGTCCGCGCGGGCTGGCGGCTCTCGGCGGCCGCCGTCACGAAGGAGGCGGCGGCGAAGATCACGGCCCAGGCAGCGGAGGACGACGTCGTCTCGAAGAGCTTCGTCGTCGAGGACGGCAAGAGTGGCTCGCTCGGCCCCGCCGCCGAGGGAGAGGGCGGCCGCCCGGCCGTCACCTTCACCGCCGTCCGCGCCGCCGGGCGCGTCACGATCTCCTTCGCGGCCGGCGACGGCGGGGGGCTGACGCTCACGGTACCCGAGGGCAGGCTGGCCTTCGTGCTGCCCGAGCGCGGCTCGACGGTGGAGGGCCCGGCGCTGGAGCTCCTCTCGGCGCTGTCGGGGGGCGAGGCGCCGGCCGACGCGCTGCTCATCGACGCCCGCCCGATGCGCTAACTCTCGTCGCGCGCGCCCGGCGAGCGCTCTGCCGCATCCGCCCGCCGCAGCCGCGTCCGCGTGAGCGGATGGCGCAGCCGGAAAAGGTAGAGCCCCACGAGCTGCCGGAGATCTCGCAGGACGACCCCCGCCCCCAGCTTGCTCTCGCCGGCCGTGCGGTCGCGGAAGACGTACGGCACCTCCACGACGCGCCCGGGCGCGGCGCGCACGAGTATCTCGAGCAGCACCTTGTAGCCGCTGCCCCCGACCGGCGCGCGCTCCAGGAGCGACTTGCGGAGGAAGAAGAACCCCGCCATGGGGTCGCGCACGGGCGTCAGCGGCCTCGCCGAGAGCGCGGCAAGGCGGCTGAGGAGATAGCGCTTCATCGGCCACGTCTCGTCGGCCCCGCCGCCGGGGATGTACCGCGAGCCGACGACCAGGTCCCACTCGCCCGACGCGAGGAGCTCGAGCATCCGCGGCAGTATGCGGAGGTCGTGGCTGCCGTCGGCGTCGCAGACCCCGACGAACTCGCCCCCCGCGTGCTCGAAGCCGTAGGCCACCGCCGGCGTCAACCCCCTCGGGCCCCGGCGCTCGAGGATCCGGAAGCGCCCCTCCGGGCCCCCCGGCGCGCCCCCCCCGAGCTCCGACGCCTTCCGGCGGGCGACCTCGGCGGTGCCGTCGGGCGACATGTCGTCAACGACGATGATCTCGAGGTCCAGCGAGTGCTCGTCGGCGAGGCGGCTCACCGTCTCCATCACCGCCGGCAAAGAGCCGCTCTCGTTGTAGGTCGGGATGACCAGACTGACGTCGGAGCTCACGTTGCGCTCACCTCCCCGGCGCCGCCATGGAGAACGCGCCCCCGGTCTCCATCTCGGGGAAGTCCCCCAGGCGGCGGACGTCGGCGGAGCCGTCCGCCCGGATCACGACGAAGAGCGCGCTCACCCCCTCGCGCCCACGGACGAGCCCGGCCCCCTCGTCGGGGCCCATGACGCTGAGCGCCGTCGCCAGGCCGTCGGCCTCGGTGCAGGTGGGCGCCCTCACACTCACCGAGCCGCCGATGCCCTTCGCCTCGAGCGGCAGGCCCGTCCTCGGGTCGACGATGTGGCTGTAGCGCTTCGAGGCCAGGTCGAAGTGCTGGTGCTTGTCACCCGAGGTGGCGATGGCTCCGGACCTGATCTCTATCGCGCCGAGCAGCAGCCTGCCGTCCCCGCGCGGATGCTCAACGCCCACCCGCCAGCTGAGGCCGCCGGCTTTCGTCCCGAGGGCGCGGATGTCGCCGCCGGCGTCGACGAGGGCGTGCTTCACCCCGGCCCCGGCGAGCACGCGGACGGCCGCGTCCACCGCGAAGCCCTTGGCGATGCCGCCGAGGTCGACCTGCACGGGTTCCCTCACCGTCACCGTTCTGCCCTCGAGGGCGAGCCGCTTCCAGCCGACCATCGCGCGCCACCCGGCGAGCTCGTCCCCCTCGGGCAGCCTGGGCCCGCCGCCGCTCTTCATCATCTCCTTGTAGCGGAGGACCAGCGGCCCCACTGTCGGGTCGAATGAGCCGCCCGAGCGCTCCGCGAGCTCCAGCGCCGCGGCGAGCGCCGCCGCCGTCTCCGCCGAAACCTCAAGGGTGCCACCCGCCGGGAGTGACCCTATGCGCGAGACCTCGCTCCCGGGCTCGTGGCGGCTGACGAGCCCCTGCAGCCGGGCGATCTCGTCGCAGGCCGCGGTGATGACCTTCGAGGTCGCTTCCTCGCCGAGCGCGCCGGCATGGACCTTCATGGTGACGGTCGTGCCCAGGAGCGGGAGGCTCTCGGAGATGTAGCCCTGGAGGTCGGCCACGCCCGGGCCACCGGCGGGTGATCTCCTCCCGCAGCCAGCGGCGGCGCACGCGACTGCGGCCGCAGCGGCAACGGCGAGCGAGACGGCCCCCGGAGATCGCACCCGGCACACCTCCTTGAACGGAGTATACGCCGCCGCCCGGCGCCAGTCAACGGGGTAGGCCCCCCCGGCCCCCACACACCCCGGGCGGCAATAGTGTTGAGCATTGAAGAGGCCCGGCTATAATCCGTCCTAACCGTGGACATGAACAGGCACACGAAAAGAGCATTCGCGCTGGGCCTCCTCGGCGCGCTCCTGGCGGCCGCCGCCCCCGGCGGCGAGGCCGGCGAGGCCGGGGGGGGGAGGCCGCGCATCGATCTCGCCCGCGAGGTCTACGCCTCCGGCGAGACCGTCGGCGTGAAGCTGGTCGGCCAGGCGGCGCCTTACGATCTGCGCCTGAGGGACTGCCACGGCCGCGTCCTCGACAGGATCAGGGTGGTCGCCTCGGTGGACGGCTTCGAGCCGGGGCTCAAGCTGGGCGGCGTCGTCACTTCGGGGGCGACTGTCGAGCTCGTCTCGGGCGGCAAGGTCGTCGCCCGCCGCGCCGTCCTCGTCAGGACGGGTGAGAGGCTGGGCGCGCGATATCGCGTGATCGCCAACGCGTGGGGCCGCGAGATGACGGACGAAGCCTGCGCTGCCCTCAGGCGCGCCGGGGTGCGGATCGCCCTCGCCGACTCACGCGAAACGGCCAGGCGCCTCGCCGCGCACGGCGTCTCGGTGGTGATGGGCGAGGCCGCGGGGGCGGGACTGCTCCGGTCCAGCCCGGCAGAGGGAGGAGGGCCGGCTGCGGGCGGCGCGCGCAACAGATGCCTCGGTTCCCCGTTCTTCAGGCGCGAGGTCGACAGGAGCGTGGGCGAGCTCCACTCGAAGTGCGAGGGCCTCCCCCTGGCAGGGGTCGTCGCGGTGCGGGGCCCGTCGATGGGGGTCTCCTACGAGCCGCACGGGCTCTGCCGCTCGACGAACTGCCTGACGGCGTTCGCGGAGCATCTCCGCCGCCGCCACGGGTCACTCCACGGGCTCTCGAAGAGCTGGGGAGGCGTGCGCCGCTCGTGGCGGGCGGCTGCTCCTGAAAGCGAGCTGGTCACCCGGGCGCGCCTCGGCACCAAGGGCGTGCTCGCCCCCAACGCGACGATCGCCCCATGGTTGGAGCACCGGCTCTTCTGCGACTGCCGCCTAGCCGAGGCGGCGGGCGGCGCCGCCGAAGCGATCCGCCGCGCCTTCGGCGACCTGCCCGTCGCGGTCCTGGGCGCGGAGGCCCCGTCCGGCTACGGGCCTCCGGCGCTGCCGGAGCTCCTGTCGCACTTCGAGGTGGCGGGGGCCCTGACGGGCAGCGTGCCGAACCAGTTCGCGAGCTCCTTCTGCCCCGGCCGGGGCCGGTCGCTCGGCTCGCCCGCCGACGCGGAGATCGGGCTGCTCTCGGGCGAGGTGGGTGTGCTGGCATCGCCGGACGCCTTCGCCGATGCCGCCAGGATCCCGCGGGGCGTGCGCTCGGCGCTCGAGCTCCAGGGCGCCGTGGGCGAGCTCTTCATGGAAGCCACGCCCGGGCGCTCGAGGGTCTCGCTGCTCGTCTCGGACGAGAGCGCCAAGGCCAGCTACCTGCTGGACCGCTGGCTCTCCCCGAGGTCGAAACCGCCCCTGGGGCAATACGGGGCGATCTCGCAGACGAGCTACATGGGCTCGCTCTCCGGGTGGGTGGAGCTGCTGGACGACCTCGGCGCCGAGTACAACTTCGTCAGCCCCGAGTCGGTGGCGCGCGGGGCGTTGCGCACCGGGCGCACGCAGCTGCTCGTGCTGGCCAGGTCGATCGCCATGAGCGAGAGGACCGCCCGGGCCGTCGAGGCCTTCTGCCGCCGGGGCGGGGTGGTCGTCGCCGACGCGGCGCCGGGCATCTTCGATGACTCGGGACGCCGTCGCAATCTGCTCGACGACCTCTTCGGTGTATGCCACGGGGCACTCGAGTTCTCAGAGCGCGGGCTGCGCGTCCTGCCGGTGGTAAGGGGGCCGGTGATCTTCGCGCGCCCCGACTCCCCCGACCGGAGGGCCTACCCGCGCGCGTCGCTCTCGGGCTTCCCCGTGGCCGTGAAGGGAGTGACTGCGAAGGCCGGGACGGCGAACGCCATGGTCGCCGATGCGCCGTGCCTCATCCGCTCTCGCTTCGGCGAGGGCACGGCCTATTACCTCAACCTGGCGGTCAGCCGGTATCCCCGGCAGAGGAAGACCTCCGCCCAGGGGCTGCGCAGGATCGCGCGCTTCGTCCTCGTCTACGCGGGGGCGAGGCCGCCGGTGAAGGTGCACGCGGCCGGCGGCGACGAGCTCTTCGGCATCCGCAGGTGGGAGCTCGGCCGCCTCAGCGTCTACGGGATATGGCGGCGGACGCCCGGCCGCGCCGCGGGAGATCTCCGCGTGGCCATCGGCCTTCCAGAGGCGGCGTATATCTCGGAGCCCCGGCGCGGGCTGCGCCACGGCCTTCGGAGCGACATCGAAACGACCGTGCCGGCGAAGGGGGTGCTCGTCATCGTGGTCTCGCCCGTCGAGCAGAAACGCGTGACCCTGGGGCTCATGGGCGCGCGCGAGCCCCTCGACTTCGAGGTGGGCGTCGAGATGGCCGACGGCCAACGGCCCGGCGTCCGCGCGGTGCGCGTCTGGGCCGAGTCGCCGTCGCTCGAGCGCCCTCCCTGGTACGACCGGGTCGTCTTCGTCAAGGGCGCCCCCGCGACCGGGAAAATACCGTTCTGCCTCTCCGACGAACGCGGGCCCTGGAAGATCCGCGCCAGGGATATCGCCACGGGTCGCGAGACCTTCAGGACCTATCTGCTGAAGTGATCCCCGGCCACCGGGCGGGCCGCGGGAGGTACGTCACGCGAGTATCTCCGCGACCGTTCTCGCCATCGCGGCCGGGTCGTCGATGAGGGCGGCCCCCGCCGACGCAATCCTCGACCGGCACACGCCCGCCGCTTCGCCCGAGGCGGTCACCGGCATGTAGGCGGCGATGAGCTTGCCCGTCGCGGCTATCACCCGGGCGCAGTCATCCACGTCGTGAACGTCGATGGCCCCGGTGAGAAGTATGGCGTCGGTGTCGCTGTCGGCCCTGAAGAGCGAGAGCGCCTCCGCCGGCGCGAGCCCGCGCACGGGCTCGCCGCCGAGGTCGATGGCGGTGCTCGTTCCGAGCCCCGCAGCACGCAGCTGCCACGCGGCTTCGAGCATCAGCCCGGGGCCGCTCCCCACTTGGCCGATGCGCCCGGGCGCGAAGGCCTCCGGCTTGAGCTCGCCGAGCATGCACTCTCCAGGCGTGACAACGCCCGACGAGCCCGGCCCGACGAGCCGGGTGCGCCCGCCGGCTAGCTCGCGCTTCATCTCCGCCGCGTCCAGCAGCGGCACGCCCGGTGTCGTGCAGACGACCAGATCCAACCCCGCGTCGGCGGCCTCGAGGACCGCATCGGCGGCGGCGCTCGCCTCGGCGTAGACGACCGACGCGGTCACGCCCTTCTCGCGGACGGCCTCCGAGACCGTCTCGAAGACGGCGATGCCCTCGAACTCCTCGCCTCCCATGCCCTCCGCCACCGCGGCGAGGAGGCCGGTGCCGGCCGCGATCATCCTGCGGGCGGCCGTCTCGGCCCCGGGATCGGCCAATCCCTGGAAGACGACGCGCGTGGGCCTGCCCGCGAGGATGCTCATTGCGGCGACTCCATCGGGCGGGCGGTGAAGCGGGCGGCCTCGGAGAGCGTCCCGCAGAACTCCGGGCCCGCGGGCGCCTCGGAGAGGAACTCGAGCCCCTCGTTCCGCCCCGGCCCCGAGACGTAGACCGCAACCGGCAGCTCGACGGAGAGGCCCTCGATGGCGGCGCGAAGGGCGTTGGCCGAGCTCACGGCGCTCAGGTCCAGGCCGTAGATCCATACCAGCACCGACTTGAGCGCCGTCTCGCCGGCGAGCATGCGGGAGGCCTCCGCCACCTGCGTCGGGCCGACGGCGCCGCCGAGCTCCAGCAGGAACGCCGGCTCCCCCCCCGCCACCGTCACGGCGTCCGCGGCCGCCGCGGCGAGGTCGGCCTCGGTCGCGACGCACGCCACGTCCCCCTCGAGCGGCACAAAGCGCAGTCCGCTCCGCTTGGCGCGCAGCACCCGCATGTCCTCCTCGACGCCGTCCGAGAAGCGGCGTATCTCCGCGTGCCTGAACGCCGCCCGGTCATCTATGGTTACCTTCGGGTCGAGCACCAGGGCGCGGCCATCCTCGGTCAGCGCCAGGGGGTGAAGCTCGACCGATTCGGCGTCGAGACGGGCGACGGCCCTCGAGAGCGCCACGAGCACGCGGCAGAACTCCGGGCCGTGCTCCGGACCCACCTCGGCCGCCGCGGCGAGCTTCCGCGCCTGGAAGGGGCGCAGCCCCTCAAGCGGGACGTAGGCCTCGACGGCCGCGGGCCCCGCGGCGGGCCCCGCTTCGGCGCCAAGGACCTCGACCAGCACCTCGCCGCTCGAGCGTTCCACCCGGGCGCGGACGTGCACCTCGCGAGAGACCGGCGCCTCCTCGACGACCAGGACGCGATCGACGTAGACGGCGTCCTCGCTGCGCGACGACGGGCCGTCCCACTTGCCGAGCATCTTCGCCGCGGCCTCGCGGATCTCGTGAGCGTGTTCCGCCTTCGCGACGAGGCCGGAGGCGCTGCGCCCCGGCCCCACCCTTTGGCCCTTCACGTAGGCGGCCGGAGGGGCGAGATCTAGAAACGCCGTCTCGGCCTCGCCCGGCGACTCGGCAACGCGCCCCCTGGGCGAGTCGATGCCCTCCTCGAAGAGGAGCCGCCTGGCCTGGAATTCATGGATGAGCAATCCGCCTCCTCCGGCCCGCGAGACTACCCCGGTCCCTCTCGCATGTCAAGCCGTCTCGGGCCTCCACTCGCCCCCCGGCCCTCCCGCACCCCCGGGGTTTGACTCGGGCACCCCCGCGGGTAGAATGCCCGCGCGGCCGACGATCACGATCCCGGAGGGAGGTCCCGTGGCGAAGAGGAAGCCGGACCCGGTCAACGACATCTACGACCTGAAGAAGCTCGAAGATCTCATCGCCACGCGCACCCCCAGTCGCCCCACGAAGCGCCTCGCCGCAGCCCCCGCGGAGAGCATCGCCGGCGTCGTGAAGCGGCACTTCACCTTCGGCCTCGGGCCCCGTGTCATGCCTCACCGCCGGGAGTGGCTCGACGCCCTCGACTCGTCGCAGCGGCCGGACGGCACGTGGCCGCGCATCCCGCACTCGTGCCCCTGGTGCGGCGAGGCCCGCGTCTTCGGCAGGATCACCGCGGCCTACTGGCACCTGGGCGCGAGGCCCCGCCGCCCGATCAAGCCCCTCGAGCGGCTCGCGAGAAGGCCCGCGCTCGTCAGGTGGCTCGAGGGCCTCAACTGGGACCACCCGTGGGGCGGCGCGGGCCACGACTGCATCGGCCTCGTCCAGGCGATGGCGAACATCGGCGTCTGCACACGCGGCGCGGTGCAGACCGTCCTCGATTTCGTGAACGAGAGGATGCGCGCCCCGAGAACCGGTCTCATCGCAAAGGGCCGCTTCGTCCGGTCCGGCGATCAGCGGTTCGGATCGGCCTTCGCCTTCGGGATCGTTTTCGAGTTCTTCAAGGCCGACTTCCCCTGGGCGGAGCGGCTCGTGAAGTTCATCCTGTCCCGCCAGCACGCCTCGGGCTCGTGGTCGAAGGACTTCCCCGGCGGCAGCTTCAACATGGACGCGGCGTGGATGCTCTCGCGCTGGACGCGCTACGGTTCGAAGCACCGCGGCGCTGCCGAGGCGGCGCTCCGGCGCCTCGCGCGATGGCTGAAGCGGCAGGTCGCGAAGCTCAGGGGCTCCGAGAAGGAGAAGGCCCTCATGAAGATCGCCAC
>Ga0272441_10005349_pt1 | contig 22425 bp, 27 predicted proteins | sample SSMProp6N_FD_193582 | JGI IMG/M metagenome (GOLD analysis project Ga0272441, IMG submission 193582) | Marine sediment archaeal communities from Little Sippewissett salt marsh, Falmouth, MA, United States - SSM-Prop-6N | ecosystem: Environmental > Aquatic > Marine > Wetlands > Sediment ... | reverse complement strand
TATAAGTTATTCCTTTAAATGGCTTTATTTCAACCATAACTCTCAAGCCTCCTATATTGAATGACCTTAATCCCGATTATATTAAAAAATGTTCCTTTCATTATATACATAAATAAAAAATATTAACTTCATTAACTTAAAATTTATTAACTATATTTTTAAATAATATAGGGAGTTAACCTCATTTGATCATGGACAATAAAAATGAGAAAGAAAATAAGGTATTAGCCACTGTTTTAAGTGATAATAAAATTTGTGACTTTTGTATTGGACGTTTATTTACAATTTCTATAAATGATAAGAATTATCAAAAAAATGGTAAAGAGATTAGAGAGTCATATAATATAAAAAAAATTTTAATGAAAAATTGTGAACTTTGTGATGGAATATTTAAAGAAGTATCATTATATAAAAAAATGATATTTAATACTCTTACCTCATATGAATTTAATTCTTTTGTTATTGGTTTTAAAATTGATGAAGATCTGATTAAAAGAGAACAAAAAATAATATCATTATTTGATAATTTTTCTGGAGAATCAATAAAAAATACTCTTCAAAGAATTATTGGATTATATATTGAACGGAAGACAAATATCCCAGTTAATTTTGAACATCCAGACATTATGATTATATTTAACACCATGTTTAATGCTATTTCATTACAAATTAAACCTTTGTACATATATGGTCGCTATAATAAATTTGAACGTGGAATCCCTCAAACAAAATGGTTTTGTCGTACTTGTAGAGGAAAAGGATGTAAACGTTGTAATTATACCGGGACTTTATATAAAACAAGTATTGAAGAGTTGATAAAAACACCTTTTATACAGCAAACCAAAGGCCAAGATGAATCATTTCATGGAAGTGGAAGAGAAGATATTGATGTAAGGATGCTTGGCAATGGTAGACCGTTTGTATTGGAAATTATTGAGCCAAAAATAAGAACGATAAATCTAGAATATGTTCAAAATATAATTAATAAATCAACAAGAATACAGATTTCAGAACTACAATTTACAAATAAAAATGAAATTAAAAGATTAAAAGAAGCAAAATTTCATAAAGTATATCATGTAAAAATTCAAGGTAAAAAGCGTTTTAAAACAGAAAACCTTAAAAAGGTAGCGTTAGCTTTACGGGGTAAAATAATTGAACAATTCACCCCAACTCGAGTTGAAAAACGTCGAGCAAATAAAATTAGAAAGCGCCAGATCTATAATTGTACCGTATTAGAAGTAGATGGAGCTATGGCAACTTTTGCCATTGAATCAGAATCTGGTACTTATATAAAAGAGCTGGTGACTGGTGATGATGGTAAAACAAAACCAAATATCAGTGAGCTAATTGGCCAACCTTGTACGGTGGTTAACTTAGATGTAATGGAAATCAAAGGTGAATAAGATATGGTGAAGCGATCAAAAGGAATAAGAAGCAAAAGTAGACAAATATTACGGATTAGACCACGAGATCGAGGGTTTACATCCATAACAAAATCTTTACGACAATTTGAAACAGGAGAATCTGTAAATATTGTTATAGATCCATCTATTCATAAAGGAATGCCTCATATAAGATTTCAAGGATATTCAGGAAAAATTGCTGCCAAACAAGGAAATTCTTATGTTGTTAAGTTAAACATAGGGAAAAAAGAAAAAACATTAGTGGTTCGACCTGAGCATCTTCGTAGAGGTTAAGCTAAATGACATCTGATGATAAAGTAGAATATGTTTCCTTGTCTGAGGTTAAATCAATTTTAACCAAAGTTGAAAAGGAAAGAGAAGAGCTTCTTTATGAACAAAGAATAGCATTAGAGCATGCAAATAAATTTGCAAAATTAAATATTACAAATACAAAAAAATTAATAAGTGAATTAAAAAAAATAGAAGCAATTGATGAACATCAAGCATACAAAATTGCTGATATTTTACCAAAAAATATTGATGATGTGAAAACATTATTCGCAAAAGAGCGAATTACTCTTTCTGACAACGATGTAAAAAAAATATTAAGCATAGTTGCTACTTATATATTAAAATAAATTGGAGGGTGTTAATGTGGAGGAATATGTATATATATTAGATTATTTACCTAAAGGAAGAGGTGATGCACCTCCGCATAAAAGATATCCTGTTGTTTATGGTATTGGTGAAACACAGTTTACCTTACTTGAATTGGTGCCAAAGGAAAACAGACAACTCAATATTGGCGATAGAATATATGTTGGTAAAGATGCTCGAAAAAGAGATCGGATAAAAAAAATTAAAGGAAGAATTGATTATAATGAACTCACTGCAACTGCTCATGGTGAATTACCATATATAATTCAGGACATCGTAAATAACCGTGAAGAGTTTTTTATTCAATTTTTTAATAATGCGCCTGCTATTTCAACGCGTTTTCATGTATTGGAGCTATTACCCGGCCTTGGGAAAAAATTAATGTTAGAAATTCTTGATGAAAGAAGGAAGAAGCCATTTGAAGGTTTTAAAGACATGATCAATAGAATTGATTTCTTAAGAGCACCAGATAAACTCTGTGCTAAGCGAATTGAGTTAGAGCTTACAGTTCCTGATCAAAAGTATCGATTATTTACAAGGCCTCCTATTGTAAAACATTAGGATTTTTCATGAGTAAGAACTGGAAAAAATATGGGCAACATTTTCTAAAAGATAAAAATATTGTTAAAAAAGAAATTGAGCAAGCTGATATAAAATCAACTGATACAGTTCTTGAAATTGGTCCTGGTACGGGTATTTTAACTTTAGAACTTGCAAAAATTGCTAAACAAGTAATAGCAATAGAAATCGATTCATTGTTAATAGAATACTTACAGGATGTTTGTCCAAAAAATGTGTTACTAATTAATAATGACGCATTGAAAATAGATTTTTCATCTATTCCTATTTTTACAAAAATCGTATCAAATTTACCATATCAAATTTCGTCTCCAATCACTTTTAAGTTTTTAAATTATGATTTTATAAAAGCATTGTTAATTTATCAAAAAGAATTTGCAGAACGAATGATTGCAACGCCAAAAACAAATAACTATGGGAGATTATCCGTAAATATTTACTATAAAGCAAAATGTACAATGATTCAGACAATTTCCAAGCATTGTTTTTCACCTGAGCCAAAAATAGATTCAGCAATGATTGAACTAATACCCCGCTCTCATCCGCCATTTCATGTTGAGAATGAGGAATTCTTTTTTGATTTCACAAAAAAAGTATTTTCTTATAGAAGAAAAAAAATAAAGACTATATTAAAAAAATGGTATCAAATAAAAAATTTAGATATACCCTTTGCAGAACAGCGTATTGAAGAATTAACCCCTGAAGAAATTGGGATCTTATCTAATATCGTTTATAAAAAAACCATTTAAAAAATATCCACATTGTTATTATAAAGATAAATAAAGTATTATAAGATTAATTCAATATAAGGATTTTATATGGAACAATTATTATTTCATCAGGATGCTTCAATTGGACATATCATTCTTAACAGACCAAAACAACGTAATGCACTATCATTATCATTATTATATAGTTTACAAGAATTATTATTAAAATTAAAACATAATAAAAATATCAATGTAGTTATCATAAAAGGTAATGGTCCTGATTTTTGTTCAGGTCATGATCTTAATGAATTATATGGTCCTGATTTAGATATCGATCATTTTCGTAAAATTTTTTCTGTTTGTACTGAGGTAATGTTATCTCTTCATGATCTTCCTCAACCTGTAATAGCTCAAGTTCAGGGTGTTGCAACTGCTGCAGGTTGTCAACTTGTTGCAGCATGTGATTTAGCTGTTGCTTCAAGCGATGTTCGATTTGCAACACCGGGTGTTAAGCTAGGACTTTTTTGTACGACACCTATGGTTCCTCTCTCTCGAACAATCGGAAGAAAAAGAGCTCTAGAAATGCTTTTTACGGGGCGATATATTTCTGCTAAAGAAGCGATGAATTTTGGATTAGTAAATCGAATTGTTGATAAAGAAAAACTTGAAGAGGAAACTCTAATGCTTGCGCAAGAAATAGCTCAATATAGCCCCTATACAATTTCATTGGGTAAAAAGGCATTTTATGATCAGATAGAAAAAAATGAACCTTTAGCATATACGTATGCAAAGGAAGTAATCGCAATGAATTGTACTTCAAACGTTGCACAAAAGGGTATAAAGTCTCATTTGGATAAACATAAATAATTTCTTTATTTTACTACATAAGCAAAATAATTATCCGTATTTTTTTTATTTGCTATGGATAGCTCATCGATATGTATGTTATTAAATCCTGCATGAGTGATATCTTGAAATAGTTCTTCTTTATCATATAAATGATAATATCTTGGGATATGTAGATTATCTTGATTCCAGTAAATATATTGGTCACTTTCTATTGTTTTTTTCTTTTGAATTTTCTTAAAATCTTGAAATTTTTCTTGATTTTTTGACCAAACGGTTATTAATGCTTTTCCATCTTTTTTTAAAACTCTGAATATCTCCCGTAATGATGCAACACGATTTTTCTTATATGGTATATTGTGAATGGATGCTATTGCAATAATCGCATCAAAATAATTATCTCGAATTGGTAAATTTGTTAAACTTGCATGTATTACAGAAACATTCTGATAATGTTGCAGATAGGTTTTATCCTTAACAATATTTAATAGATTACTTGATAAATCCAATGCAATTACTCGCTTACAATGTTTTGCACAAGGAAGCGTATGCCTTCCATTACCACAACCAAAATCTCCAATTATGCTATTTGAATTTAATTTTCTTATAAATTGAACACATGCAATCCATGGCATTTTTCTAGTCTTATCAAAACTTTGAGCAATACAATCCCATGTTTGTTCAATATTATTTTGTGATATTTTAATCATAGAATGAAAAATTGGTACATGACTATTTATTAAATACTTATTGGAACAAATAGGGGGAAATAATATAAATAGTAGGTAAATTAATAATAATAATTAATTATGGAAATGCAACAAAAAATAAAATTTTTTACATTACTATTCTTATTAATAATTATTGTTAGTATTGGAATTTTTATTATTTTTTATCCAAATCCATCAACAACAGATACTGATAACGATGGCATAATGGATGATAAAGATGTTTTTCCAAATAATGAATATGAACAATTAGATTCTGATGGAGATGGTATCGGTGATAATAACGATAAATTTCCTTTTGATCCTTCTGCAAGTATTGATTCAGATGATGATGGATATCCTGATGAATGGAATAAGGATAAATCTCAACAAGATAGCACCTCTACACCTCCTTTAATAATTGATGCTTTTCCATATGATCCTAATGAATTTTTGGATAGCGATGGAGATAAAGTTGGAGATAACTCAGATGCATTTCCAAATGATCCAACAGAACAGCGTGATGATGATTTCGATGGAATTGGAAATAATAAGGATATTAATCCCTATGTCAATTTATCATTTACCTTAAATCTAGAAAGATTTGTATTTACTCGTAATGTTGATATTTTACCTTGGGCACAGGTCTATTTTAAAATAAAAATTAATGGGGAGTTATATCGAACCATTGACAATAATGGTAATTACTGGAAGACAAGAAAAAATGTAGAACAAACAATAGATTATACTTTCCATTATGAGATAGCAGATGATACAAACAAGGATTTAACCAATATTGAAATAATTATGTATGATCATGATTTCATATTACAAGATGATATTATTGATATAAATACCGAGGGAACAAGACAAACGGTTTCCATTGTGTTTAACCATCTTGAAAATTCCATATCCTCAAATGATAAAAGTACCGGTGAAAAAGCCACCTTGTGGTATAAGATCATTCTTGCTGAAAAAGTTCCCCCAGGTGAACAATTATTTCATAATTTGACATATACTTGGGGATTTAAAGGAAAAACACATTCCCTTAATATGAAAATACATTATAGTAAATATAGTTGGTTTAGCGAATATAATGTAAATCGTAGTCCACAGCAATTAGGTACTCATAACATGGCTTCATTTGTTACTTCAAATGATGATAGTATTATTGAGCTTACAGAAAAATTGCTTGTTCTTGCAAGAGAGAATAATTTTAACAATACCGAAACAGTCAACTTTATCTTAGCATTTATTCAAAATACCATCCGGTATGCTGATGATTCAGAGTCAAAAAACATAGAAGAATATTGGCGTTTTCCCATTGAAACGCTAGTTGATAGAGAAGGGGATTGCGAAGATAGTAGTATTTTATTTCAATCATTAATAAAAAACACAGAATTTGATGCAGTTATGCTTTTTTATGTTATTAATGATACGATAGGTCATCTTTCATCAGGGGTGACAGTATATGAAAATATTCCAGGTTATTACATTGTTCATAATCAAGAAAGATATTATTATTGTGAAACAACAAATAGAGGTTTTTCTATTGGCGATAAACCGGATGACATTCCAGATGAGCCAGAAGTAATTATTGAAATTTAATGAAGTAATAAAGTTTATTCAATAAATATTGCGGGCCGTAGTGGTGCCGCATGAATTTTTTTATTTGAAGGATCATAAATATTTTTTTCATCAGCTTTATAAATCTCAATAGTGCACTTTAAAATGTCTTCAAGATATAATTTTTCTTTTTGAATATATAATTGTTCATCAATATTTGTTAAATATCTCTCTTTATCATAGGTACTCATTCTTTTTATTTCAGCGGGTAATTTTGATGTGAATTTTGAAATTTCTTTTCCCATAGATCGCAGCGATACATCACTCATTAATTCTTTCATTAATAAACCGATATCAAGTTTTTGTTCTTCATAAAGTTGAATTGCTTTTGTAAACACCCTTCTTTTCCAATCTGGAGAAATATAATAACATATCTTTTTTGGTTTAATTGCTGTTACTTTTAATATCTCTTGAGTATCATTTATTAAATTCTGAATAAGATATTCTCCTATAATCGATATTTGATTAATGTTTTTTGGTTCTTTTAATGGAAATTGTGAAATTGATACAAAGTCATTTTGAGTGTGATGCCAGAGTTCTTCTGCAATATGTGGAGTTATTGGACAGATTAATTTAATCCAAGACCAAAGAAATTCTTCAAGAATTTTTTTATTACTTCCTCCCCGTTTCCTATACCATTGAATATCTTTGTTAAGTTCAAAATAAATTTCATTTGCAGCATCCCGTAAATTCAATGATGTAAAATGCTGATTTATTGTTTCTATCCGTTTATTAAGTATACTTATTAACCAATTATCTATATTTTCATTCACTTCATCATTAATTGTACTTAGTTCGGTAATGGTATTGTATATATTTGTTATTTTATTTTTATATTTCATTACAGATTCTGCATTCCATTCAATATCAACTGATGATGATCCAATATGGGTATAGTAGAGTCTCATTGCATCAATGCCATAAATTTTTGCAGCTTCTGCAACATGTTCTGCTCCACCTTTTGATTTACTTATTTTTTCTTTGCCTTGTTGGGTGACCCACCAATGTACAAAAATTCCTTTTGGCCAACATTCTGCAGGCATAACTGCAATATGGTTCATCAAGAAAACTGGGAAATGAACGGTTTTATGTTCTTTTCCTCCAAGATTGATATCAACTGGATACCAATATTTTACATCCTCTCGAATTAATTTCCATACCTCATTTTTTGGTTCACCTATTCCAAAAAAAACATAATCAAAAAATGATTCTGTCATTTCATTTGGTTCAATTTTATGACTATTTACATAATTAGACAATAAGTAATACGCTGGATAAAGAGTAGAATCAGATATCGGTTCAACAATCCATCCACTTTTAAAAGGAAATTCGGTTCCTAGCCAGGATCCTTTCCGTATACATGCACGATCATCAAACCAATCCAATATTTTAGGTAATTGCTCTTTGTATTCAGTAGGAATTATGTTCATTGATGCTATATATTCTTTTGATGTATCTGTTAATTTCTTATCACTATATTTAATAAACCACTGATCAGGAATATTTTTTATGAATACATGTTCACCACATCGACAAATTACTTCCTCTGAGAATTCTCTTAATATTGTTGCATCATTGTTATTTATCAAATCATTTTTCACAGTATCCTTTATATCAGTAATTTTTATTCCAGCATATTGATCGCATTTATTGTTAAGGATGCCCATGTGAAATTCTTTTTTATAGATAATATCAGTTGCTTCATCTAATTTTTCTGTATCATGTTGTGTTGTTATTCCTAACTCATCACATACTTTCTTTGCAGGATTTTCTCCTAAATCTTTTACATCAATTATTGTGATGGGTTCAATCGGTTCTTTTGTTTCAATAAGGGCTATATAATCATATGGTGCATGTGCTGGAACAGACATGACTACACCTGTTGCAACTGAAGGATCTGCAAAAGGACCCGATAATATAGGAACAGAGCGATTCACCAAGGGAATGGTGCATGTTTTTCCAATAAGATCATTACCTGATATTAAATCTTCAAGTAGGGTAACCTTCTCTTCTTGAAAACTTATTTTTTCTGCACCTTCTTTAGAAACAATCCATGTTTCTTCCCCAACTTTTATTTTTTGATATGTCACCGTTGGATTTATCCACATATTTGTTACACCAAAAATGGTTTCTGGTCGTAGTGTTGCAGCAGGGAGTATTGTTCCATCCACCATATGAAATTTAATCACGGTAAATTCAAGAATTTCTGCGCTTCCACCTTTTGATATATCTGTTTCTGATTTATCGACTGCAACCGGTCCGCAATTTGGACAAAAAGGAGCATAATGTGGTTTTTGGATAAGAAGATTTTTTTCTTTCAGTTTCAAGAATTGCCAAGTAATAAATTTCTTATAACCTGATGAGATAGTACTCATAATTCGTGAATAGTCAATTAAAAAACCAAATCGTTTCCAATAATCTTTTACATAAACATCTGAAAAATAATTCACAACTTCTTCAGGATTTTTTAATGATTCTATCTGTTTATCAGAACAGCCATATTCACGAAGGAATGAAATGGTTTGAGGGTCTTTTCTTTCGATTTTTCTTGCAAATCCAATAGAGGGTATTCCAGAAGCATGAAATCCTGCTGGAAACAATACATTATACCCTTTCATTCGTTTATACCTAGCTATAATATCACAATAGGTAAAACCTCTCATATGTCCTACATGTAAATAGCCTGATACTCCCGGATAGGCAAAATGAATGAAAAATTTTTTATTTTTGTTTTTTTCTGATTTAAATATTTCATCATGAAACCATGCATCTTGCCATTTTTTTTCAACTGAGATATAATCATAAGTTAATTTTGTCATCGAATTATCGGTTTTGGAATACTGGTTTATTTATATAATGGTTTTTAATTTAACTCAAATAGTTCATGCATATACTATTTAGTAAGTTCTGGAGATAAAACAAATGCTTAGTATTCAGCATAATTATTCTAAAGAAGAAGCTGAATCCATGATTAAAGAGATTCGTTATGTCTTTAAACATCTTCCAATAGATGTTCAAAAAAAGATAGATGAAAATTGCTTGATACTCTTGCTAGGTAAGACCTATGGATATAGTACAGGCAAATCAAATAAACATTTGATTATCTTAAATATTGCTGATATGATCCAAGATCAGTTATCAATTAAAGAGCAAAGATTTGTAATTGCTCATGAATTTGCTCATTTTTTTCTTAACCATACTAGATCAACTGATGTTGAAGAAAATGAAGCAAATAATCAAGTGATGAGATGGGGTTTTAACATTTGATTACATACGTAATATAAAAAAAACTTATATATGAAATAATAGTATTATTATTGATTATATGAAAAACAAAAATAAATTATTTATTATTTTATTAATTACGTTTTTTTTATTTATGTTGCATGTATCACCAATTCTTTCACATTCAGTAATGAAAAATAAAAATAGTAAAGAAAATGTGATTATTCTAAGAGTCAAAGATAGAAGTGGGAAAAGTCTAGATTCAATGGAAATTAATTATGATGATTTTTCTAGTATTATGACAAAGTTAAAAAGATTGCAACAACAACTCGAAAATAATTCTATAACAGAAAAATATTTTTTAACGAACCTTCTAACAGTGTTCAGTGATGTGAATCTCATTCCAAAAACATGTAATTTTGAGAATTTAGAACTTATCGCTAATGGATTACACCAAAAAATAATTAAATTGAATAACAAAGCTATGGGAAATGAACACAAAACTTTTCAATTCGAACAATCAGATACAAATGAAATTAAAAAAACTTCAGATAAAATTCCATTTCATCTAGGTAGAAGTACAATTATTGGTTCGATTAGTTTTGGCAATTATTTAGTGAAAAGAGTCATTCCTTTTTCACCATATGGATTCTATGAGGTTTTTACAAGAGAATTATTTCAAGAGTATAATCTTTCATCCTTCTTTACGTATGCATCTGCTTGTATTTGGATCCCAGGACCAAGAGGGCATCATGTGTTGTATAGTTTTATTCATTATCCTGGATTAGATTTCCTTTCAAAAAAAATATTTATTGATAAGGCTATTGGTGGCATTTTTGTACTTGGAGCTAATATCAGTCTAGAAGCATATTCCACCCAAGGTGATCAAGTATTATTTGACGCAACAATTGGTGTCTATGGTTCAGATATTATGATCGGTTTTGAAAAATAATTGATAAGAAAAGGCCAAAAAATTTCATAGCTTAAAATTGAAAAATTTATACTAATTTTTAATAATTATTTTTTCTAGATATTATCAACTTTTAACTATGTTTCTTATTGGAATATACATTAAGAGAACTCCAATAAATATCCAAATAAGGAGTCCCGGCCACCATGGCGCATAGGTAAAAATAGTAAGATTAATCCCTAATACAATTAAGATAGCAATAATTACGCCCATTAACGCTTCTCCAGCAACAAGACCTGCTGTTAATAATAACCCAGTTCGAATAGATTTTTCTTGGGGTTGTATATCTTTTTGTTTTATGGCAAGCTCCCAATCACTTATTTCTTCTTGATTTGGTTTACCGTATGTTCTCTTGAGATAATTATCTGTTAATTTTCTAATAAATCCACCAGTAAAAATCGGAACAGCTAAGGTAAATGGCAAATATATTCCGATTGCAACTGGTAAAACAGGTAAATCAATTAGGATAAGAATAACTGCAAGGACCATTCCAGCTATGACATATGGCCAGAGCATATCCCCTTCAAGAACTCCTTTTACAATGCCTGCCATTAGAAATGCCTGTGGTGCGGGAAGTTGTCGACTTCCAATTACGAATGCTTTATGGAGAACTGCAATAACAAACCCAATCACAGCTGAAGTAGCTATTACACCTAGAGTCATTGATATCTGAAGTTTTTTTGGTGTTGCACCTAGCATTTGACCACAAGCCATACTCTGCAGCAAATCTCCAGATATTGATCCGCCGATACAGATAACCGCTGAAATAAAAATGACAATTGCCATTCCTTCCGGCCCTGTTATTCCAAAAGAAAGCATGATGAGACTTACAATAAGCAGAACTGCAACTGTTACGCCTGAAATAGGGCAATTTGAAGACCCAACCAGACCAGTTAAATAACCTGCAAGGGCGCTTGCTACAAAAGCAAATAGGATAGTTATTATTGCCATGATAATTGAGAGACCAATCATGTTTGATAACCAGATATATAATAAAAAAATTGGAATAATCAAAGTAACGATTGCAATAAAAACCAATTTATAACTCAGATCCTGTTCCGTTCTCTGCTTTGATGAATTATCATTTCCTTTAAGACCTATTATTGCTTCTTTAACACTATCAACTAAATTATATCGGATAGACCATATTGCCCATAGTCCTCCTATTAACATAGCCCCCACACCAATGTATCGAATTTGTTCTCCCCATATTTTAAAAAATCCCCATATAAATGATCCTAAAGATAAATCTCCAAATCCCATTGCTATTGCATCTGAAATTTGTTCGGAAGATACCGGAATTGGTAATCCTGATGCCAGTGCAATCAGAGGGGTAATGATAACCCAACCAATCAGTCCACCAACAAGTACATATGATGCTATTTGAGGCCCAATGATCCATCCAACACCTAGAAGTGCAGGCGATGTTGTAACTCCACCATAAAGCCAACCTTGATTTGTTTTATTTCCAATTGAAAATGTTCCAAATGAACCAATATATTCAATAGTTCCCCTAAAAATATTTAATCCAATCTCTCCAAATTTATACATTGCTGCAATTAGGGCACCAATCATAAGCCAAATGCCACTAATTGGTTCATGTGCATGTTTTTCTTGAGTTGTTGTTTCTCCTCCAACTGTTGTTGTCAATACTGCTGCAACAGCAACACCCTCCGGAAAAGGAAGGTCAGTTTTTACGACAAGTGCCCGTCGTAATGGTACCATCCAGAATACTCCTAGTAATCCACCAAGAAGGGATATTAAGCTTGTTTCAAGGTACTGAATTTCAGTCCATGCGCCAAGCAAAACTAAAGCAGGTATAGTGAAAATTACTCCAGCAGCAATACATTCGCCTGCTGCTGCACCCATTGTTGCTAGATTTACTTCTAAAATAGTGCCTTTAAATGGTTTTAATAAGGCTAATGCCATCACAGCACCTGGAATAATTGCAGAAACAGTCATTCCTGCATATAATCCAAGATATGCATTTGCTGATCCAAGGATAACTGCAAGAAATAAACCAACAAGGATTGCTTTTGCTGATAGTTCAGGTATATTTTTTTTTGTTGATACAAATGAAGGAAAATTATCTCGCGAATCCATTTACCATGTATATATGAATTACATATTATTAAAATAATATGATAGTATACTTTGTTTTTTATAATATAATTTTTTTTGAACAAGAATAATTATATAATGAAAATTGACATTTAATAAAATGAAGCTGGTCTTTTGCATAATGCATTTGAAAAACAACTGTTCCGCAAAGCCCGTGCCGACAAAAAATTCCCTTTAGGTGAGGGCTAACTTTTAAAAAAGAAAGAATTAGTTCTTTTTAATCTCAGTTAACTTGACAAGTAACTCAATAGCTTCTTTCTCATTATTTATATGTTGATTCTTTGAAATCATATTATTCCAGATTATAACAGTTGCAATTTTTGCTGAACGTGCATAAAAAACAATTTTATCATTATGTTTGATTTTTGTATTACCTTGCGATGTTTTCTTAGTATCAATTGATAATTTATGTTTTTTACAGAGTTTTAAAAAATGTTCAAAATCGAATACATCTGCCTTTTCTGTTGTTTGGGTTGATTTGTTCATAACAATCTCCCCTGGTTTGAATGAGCCCAATGATATTTAAGCATCTGCTAGAAATCAAATAATAAATAATGATGGCTTTCTGCCATTATTATATTGAAATTCCTTTTCCATTAAAAATTAGATTATTATTATTTATTAAAAAATATATTGATAGAGTCTACTATCTAGGTTTTATTGGATTGATATAAGGTACAAAATATTCATTATATATCCATTTTAAAGATTTGATTATTTCTCCGTTATACGTTTCATGTAAAACTCTCAATAAATCAATATATCTTTCACTTCCACGGTATTCAATTGCCTGTAAATTAATTATGATTGGAATTGATAAATATATGCCTAAAATACGAAATATGTCCCAGATTGTCACTAAAAGATAAATGAAATTACCTACAAAATAACCACCCGTTACCCAGAATAGTAATATTAGGAGTATTGTATCAAAAAATAATACTATTAAGCCCGGTATGGAAATAATAAATGAAACTGGTAACAAAACAATTGCCAGAATAAGCCTAAGTAATTGAACTAAATATGATAATAAATCAGATGAATCTAATCTATCTTTCATTGATTGAATATTTGCTTTTATATTGGATTTAACTTCTTTTTCAACTTCAATAGACTGCACAGTAGGAATCAAAGATATAAATACCATTAGAAAGCATGCGAATAAGCAAATACCTACTATGGTTATTTTATTTTTATTATCAATCCAAACACTAAGGAAACGTAACTTTTACTTTAAACAATAATAGTATTCCAAATCCTATGCAAAGAATCATTAACAATGGAAAATACTCAGTAATGGGATTTTGAGGTACAATATGTAGCATCAAACCGATAAAGATTAATATACCTGATATAAATAGAATCACTCCAATCTTTTGTCTATACTCTTTTTTAATTTTAAGTGCATTCATATTTTTCTCCAAAAAGTTAGGTTTCAACCCATCTGCAACCTATTAGAGTTGCAGTCATTACAATTATTTCTACAGCCATTTGGTCACCAATTTCTCCAAAAGGGTCATTATTAACAATATACACTGCTAAATGATATAGAGTAAAACAAATAATTGGAAATGGCCAAAGACCTTTAGATTCTTCAAAACATCCACAATAATTATTCTTTTCAAACTGATAATTATATGAGACTGGTTTTTCATCTAATGATTCGTTAGCAACAATAGGATGATAAGTTAAAGAACACAGAATAAAGATACAGAATATAACCCCCAAAGTAATAGATTTCTTCTTCGTGTAATTCACTCTAATAGAATAACTTGCTACAGATATAAAATAGTTTTTATTAATAGAGAAACATGAAAAGTATAAGATTAAATTTTTTTAGTTTATTAATTGAAAGAATAAGATATAATTTTAAATAATAGTTTTAACCTTGATACATATGTTAATGTTTCTCAAAATGGGAGATATAAAAAAGATGAAAAGAAGAAGAGAAAAAATTATTGAAAAAAATAGCGGATATAAAAATAATACTATAGATAAAACGATTGAAATGGTAAATAATAGTATGGATATGATGAATCCTGAAAATATTTTTGTTGGTGAAATAGATAAATTTAAGGAATTTGGAATATGGGATGCTGAGTGTGATGATATATATTCTGGGATTCAGAAGAAATTTGATGAATTAAGAATAAAGATTAATAAAAAGATTAAAGATTTAAAGGAAATAAAATATAAAAATTAATAAAATAAGTTAAAACTTATTGTTATATTTTGTACTCACTGTAAAAATCATTAAAAATTATGAATCATCAACTTCATCGCAATCAAGAAAAAATACTTGTAAAAATAGAACGTTTTTCGGCTATATTTTTAATAGATGTTGTGGTTATGATAATTGGAATTTGGTGAGAATAATAAAAATATGTTGTAAATAAAGAGGTTTAAGATAATGGAGAAAAAGGGTTTTTTACATAGGTTTAAACGAAAAACAGAAAAAGCTGATGAGAAAATTGTACCTCGACATAAAATGAAGTCGGATAAAAATAAGAAATAAGGTATAATTACTTTGAAATGGGTGTAAAGAATGGCAGAAGATGGGTATGCAAAGCATTTAGAAAGAAGGATTAAAGAAATGCGTGAAAGGATGGCGAAATCTAAATCATATAAAACAAAAAAGAAAAAATAGGGAATAATCTTTATAATATTGTTATCTTAGAGCTAAAAAAAACCCCATTTTTATAGTAATTGTGTTAGGTAAGAAAGCCTACACTTTTATACGAAAAGTGAAGGGCTTATATCCTTATTTCTGAGTTCAATTGCAAGGTCTATATCCCATGGTTTTGCATCCCAGCGTTTCTTATTCTCTTTTTCCCACCTAATGATAACTGAACTTACCCTCTTAGAGATTTTGATACTCTCTATTTTACTAGCCTATGCTATTACAACAAGAATTGACTCTGAGGTTGAATTATTTGTATTAAAAAACGGTTCTATTGCTGATTCTATATAGATATGCAGTTGAAGCATATAATTAAAATATACTTTGTTTATTACGAAATTAATTGGCTATAGTATAGCAATCCATTATTAAATTATAATGTATTTATAAATTAATCAATATTAATTAATTTAAGAAATAAAAATTAATATAAAGGGGAGTTGCATTGTGCGGTATAAAGCCTGGGGAGAGGCGAATAATTATGTTAACTGAAAAAGATAATAATAACATACTACAATTTGGAAAATTAGAGCTAGTAGACAAAGAAATTTCTTTTATTGCATTCAACAGAAGAGACACATAAGTAGCCACGCGACAAGAAAAAATGATAAAAATAAACAACATTTTATCATTTTTATTTAATATTTTTTTTATGTTTTTCTTTTAATTCATCCCAGGAATTAATATATGCCCATGTTCCATCAGCATTTTCTCGAAATTTTGCCCATAATCCAGGTTCAATCTCATGATTAAAGATCCAAATGTTTTCTTTTAAATCTAACATAATTTTACTTCTTGATTTTAGTTTTTCATCAGTATATTTCTTCCAATGATTTTTATTTAAATCTTCGATTCTAGCAAATTCTCTTACGTTAGCTAATATTACCTCCCGTTCCATTTCTCCACCATCCAAAATGTAATAAATTTATACTATAAAAAAGATGTTTAAATAATAAAAAAGGAATGGGAGAAGACATGAGAATAGAATTATAGGGGATTCCCTCCATTCCTTCAAAACTATTCAAATAAAACTATTAATTATTATTTAAATGTTTCATTAACAGATGTTAATATTTAAATAATCATTTGTATATCAAAAATTATTAAAAAAATGAAAAATAATCTTTTATAAAATTGAAATGATTTATAACAAGGTCATTATAAAATTTTGAATCCAATCAAAAACATGTAGCATATCTAACCCTATAAGAATACCAAAAAATATCAATAATGCAACAAATAATTTAATTGCAAATTTTATTAATTTCCAAGCAACAAATACAATTATTATCCCACCAAGAAATATAGCCCACAGTGGAATGGTAATTCCAATTATATCCATTTTTTATTAACCACCTTTCAACAACATAAGAATTGGTACTTAATTTATAGTACTTTTGATTTCTTAATAATTTACTGAGGATAAAATTATAAAAAACTTATAAACAATAAATATGTTTTCAGAACTTGTGTTTGTTGAAAAGGATTTTCTCATTTCAAATAAAGTGGAATATAGAGAGTATCAAATTAACATTGCAGAAAAGGTTAGAAAAAAAAATTCATTAATTGTTTTACCAACAGGTTTGGGTAAAACAATAATTGCCCTCTTAGTTATCGCGGATAAATTAACAACAAACAAAGGAAAAATACTTTTTTTAGCACCAACAAAACCATTGGTAAATCAGCATAAAACATTTCTACAATCATTTCTTAAAATAAAAAAAGATTTAATCTCTGTTTTTACTGGAGAAGTACCGCCAAAAAAACGTATTAATTTATGGCAAGAAAATACAATAATTATTTCGACTCCGCAAGTAATTGAAAATGACTTAGTTTCGAGAAGGATTTCTTTAAATGATGTTTCATTAATTATTTTTGATGAAGCCCATCATGCAACTGGAAAATATGCGTATGTTTATATTAATGAGATATATCAGAAACAAAATGAAAATGCACATACGCTTGCCATGACTGCTTCACCAGGAAATGATCTTGAGAAAATTACGGAAATATGTAAAAATCTAAGTATTGAACATGTAGAAATTAGGACTAAACATGATGCTGATGTTAAACCATTTGTTCATGAGATTCATTTTTCCTGGAAAAATGTAAAAACACCGGAAGAATTTTCATATCCTCTATTATTATTACAAAAAGCTTTAAGAGATCGATTAAAACAATTAAAGGATATCAATGTTATTGATTCAGCATCCGTTTCATCAATAAATAAAACAAAATTACTAGATGCGCAAAAAAAAATTCAAGCTGAAATAAGATCTCGATTAAACCCCCCTAAAATCCTTTTTACTGCAGCTGCATCACAAAGCGAAGCATTAAAATTATTATATAGTATTGAAATCCTTCAAACCCAAGGTGTTCAAGCATTTAAACATTTTTTTCAACGAATCCAAAATGATGCCAATAAAAAAAGCGGTAGTAAATCAGCAAAAAATTTGATAGCTGATACAAATGTTCTGGATGCATTAGCAAGTATTTCAACAATTAAAATAGAACACCCAAAATTAGATGAAGTTGAAAAAATAGTAAAAGATCAACTTAAGTCTAACTCTTCATCCAGAATTATTATTTTTACTCACTATAGAGATACCAGTAAAATGGTATATGATAGGTTAAACGATATCGAAGATGTAAAACCTATTCGTTTTATTGGTCAAGGAACAAAAATTAATGATAAAGGACTAACACAAAAACAACAAAAAGAGATTATTAACAAATTTAGACGTGGTGAATTTAATGTTCTTGTTGCAACAAGTGTTGCTGAAGAAGGTTTAGATATTCCAACAACTGAACTTGTCTTATTTTATGAGCCGATACCCTCAGAAATTCGAAATATTCAACGAAGGGGTAGAACCGCAAGAAAAAAACCTGGAAATGTAGTAATTCTTATTACAAAAGGAACTCCTGATGAAGGATATTACTGGGCTTCAAAAAGAAAAGAGAAATTAATGCATACTGAATTGGAGCGAATAAGATCATCTTTGAAACGTCGATTGGAAATACATAGTGATAGTGAATTATTTCAGATTAAAGAAAAAACAAACCAAACAACAATCAATTCCTATGAAGCAAATGCAAATAACATATTGAAAATAATCGTAGATCATCGAGAGTTTCGATCACCTGTTGCTAGATATATAAGCAAACAAGATGTTGAAATTGAACCAAGCCAATTACCAGTTGGTGATTATATTGTTTCCTCAAGAATTGGTATTGAAAGGAAAGATGTGAATGATTTTTTAAATTCATTACTTAATGGACATCTTTTCAATCAGGTTAAGCGATTAAGAGATGCATTCTCACGCCCAATATTGATAATTGAAGGAGATGGATTATTTACAAAAAGAAATATAAATCATAATGCAATTTTTGGCTGTTTAGTATCTATAATGGTTGATTATGGCATTCCTATAATTAATACAAAAGATGAAGTAGATACAGCAGATTTATTAATTGTAATGGCTAAAAGAGAACAAAATAAAGATCAAAATAAATCTGTTGCTTTACGTGGTGATAAAAATATGATGAATATGCTTGAACAGCAACAATTTATCATAGAAGGTTTTCCACAAATATCATCTGTGATCGCAAAAAGGTTACTTGAGCACTTCGGAAGTATTAGAGCAATTTCGAATGCCGATGAAGAAGAATTACAGCAAGTTCAAGGAGTCGGAAAAAAAATTGCAGAAGATATTCATCGAGTTATTAACGAACAATATCAGATTAATTAAATTATCCCAAACGTTTTTATCTGAAATGATGATACAGATGGCCCATTAAAGAGGTCTGGTGATAAGACATGACAAATGATATACTAGATCAAATATGCGATGGACTTGATATGCTTAACGAAGATGCTTCTATTCCTCGAAATATTCGTAGAGGTGCAGATGAAGTAAGAAATTTATTATTAAAGGACAAAGATCCATTAGATGTTAGAGTTGCAACTGCTACTTCAAGATTAGATGAATTAGCAAATGATCCGAATATTCCACTTCATGGTCGAACGTTAATTTGGAATATCATGAGTAGATTAGAAGAGTTGGCATAATTATTACCCATACTCTAATATCTTTGAGGTAAATAATTAGAATTGATATGCTTAATATATGAAGGGGGATGAATGTATGATAAGAATTGGACAAGCTGGAATTCCTTTATCTTGTAAAGGACGTACTAATAAAGATGGATTAGTTTATACAAAAGAAATCCTTGATTTAAATGCAATGGAAGTTCAATTTGTTAGAGGATTATATGTAATGGAAGATGAAGAAGCAATATTTATGAAAGAATATGCTGCAGAAAATGATGTTGAATTACATGTTCATGCACCATATTATATAAATCTTGCAAGTGACGATGAAGTTAGCCTCAGTTTTGATAAAATATTTAATTCAGCTTTAATAGCAGAGAAAATGGGCGCAAAGACCGTTGTTATTCATCCAGGATATTATGGTGATAAAACAGAACAAGAGACGCTAGATACAATTGTAAAAAATTTACATGAATTTGGAAAATTATTAAAAAAAGATAATATCACCGTGAATATCGGTCTAGAAACAATGGGAAAGCAAAAAGTATTTGGAAGTTTAGATGAGATCATAGAAGTCTGTAAAAAAGTAAACAATGTAGTACCAGTTCTTGATATTGCCCACATCCATGCCCGTTGTGATGGTTGTTTGCAATCAACCGAAGATTTTCAAGAAATATTTGATAAATTAAAGGTTTTAAAATTAAAACATTATCTTTTACATGTAACCGGTGTTTTATATGAAAATGGTAATGAACAATACCATTTACCAATTAAAAAAGGAGATATGCCTTTTTCCCCATTAGTCGATGTCATTATTGATAATAATTATAATGTAACAATGATATCTGAATCGCCTTTATTAGAACACGATGCAGTATATATGCGATTACAAGTTGAAAAATCTATCATGAAGCGTACGGGTGGTGAAGAGGCAGATTATAGAGATTTATCGGAGATCAAATGATAAATGATACGGTATTTACAGATTCTATTACCTATATCCAAAACAAAATACAATCAACATTAAAGCAAGTATCATATGAAGATATTGATGCAGCAATTAATTTATTTTTACATTCTAAAAATATATTTGTGTATGGTGCTGGTAGATCTGGACTGGTAGCAAAAGCATTTGCTATTCGATTGATTCATCTTGGATTTCAAGCATTTGTCATTGGTGAAACAATTACTGTACCAGTTCAGGAAAATGATCTTGTTGTTATCGTATCTGGTTCTGGAGAAACGATACCGGCTGTTATGACTGCTGAAATTGGACATAATCTAGGTGCGAAAGTCATATCTATAACGGGTAAAAAGGTTTCAGATATTGCCACATATGCAGATATTACGTTATTTGTTTCGGCAAATTGTGATGAAATAAAACGAAAACAATTTGCTCCGCTTGGAACGTTATTCGAAGCAAGTGTTTGGATTATGCTTGATGGAATAATTGCAAATCTTTTAGATAAAAAAAATGAAACTGAGGAATCAATGCGGAAAAGACATGCAACATTACAGAACTAATAGGTTTTAATTATTATTCTTTACTCCAAGAACCTTTTTCTTATCAACATTGTTAAGTAACTTCTTTGGAAGGAAGTAAGAGGAAAGAAACAACCCCATCCTTTTTTCAACCTTATGGGTTTTCCTTTTTACCTCAAATTTTTTATGGTTCAAATATCTATACTTTTCATGTTTCTCTACCAAGGAAAACCCTTTTATTTTTATATCCAGTTATTTTATTAGAGGGAATTACATGAAAAAGAAATCTATTACCCTGGGTGTTGTTTTTTGTATCTTTATTCTTTGTTCTTTGACATATCAACCTATTGTGGCTAATGAGTCCTTGGATGCCAAATTGGAAGAGAAATCAGTCTCGTATAATAATCAGTTAAAGAAGATTGATATCAAATCAATATTTAGCTTATTATTTAATGGAATCAAAAAGGATACTGATTGTGGATGTGGTGCAGATTCAAAAGGTATTTGGCCATTTCCAGTTATCTGTATAAGTTTATTTCTTTTTTGGGCATATATTGAGAGAAATGAACCTTTGGGATATCCATGGGACGATATGTTTATCGAAATGATTATGGCATTTGGAATTATATTTAATTGTAGATGGGCACCTTACATATTCGCAGAACATTATGAATAAAAGAACCATTGTAGGAATTTGCTTATTCTCTTGCTTTCTTATGGTATCTATACCTTTGATTCCTACTGTGCAATCTATTGAGATTTATAAAGAAATAAATAACAAATTACAATTGAATTCTTTTACATATCAAACAAATTTAGTCAATGATGAATCATATGTTTCTAGTTTTATATCCAATCTTATTAAATTACTATTAAATTTCCTCAAATGTATTTTTGCTATTCTTATTTTACCATTAACTTTTATTATTTCAACACCTGGTTTTTTAATATTATTTCTTGATACCATACTTTTTTTTATAGTATTTCCTTTATCTTATTACCCGCCAGTTACTGATTTAATACAATTATTAGGGATAATCTGGAAATTATTTCAGTATATTGGTATATATTTATCAATTCCTTTTTTAATTGACCTAATGGTAATTGGTTCCAAAGGATACCATAGTTTAATTGATTGTTTAGAGAATATACTATATGAATTTAAACCAGATTCATTTATTAATTTAATAATATCTATGATTAACTTATTAAAATCTATAATTAATGAGTATTTGTTACGTATAATCAAGCCAATATAACCTAGATAGTAGACTCTGTCAATATCTTTTTTTATCTAATAAACATTATCTAAAATTATACTGTTCTTGAACAAAGCAACATTTAATTATTATTATTATATGCTAG
>Ga0272441_10005348_pt1 | contig 22426 bp, 17 predicted proteins | sample SSMProp6N_FD_193582 | JGI IMG/M metagenome (GOLD analysis project Ga0272441, IMG submission 193582) | Marine sediment archaeal communities from Little Sippewissett salt marsh, Falmouth, MA, United States - SSM-Prop-6N | ecosystem: Environmental > Aquatic > Marine > Wetlands > Sediment ... | reverse complement strand
CCGCCTGAAAACTTTGTCAAAAACGTAACGATGTTTGAGGTTAGTAGTATAGAGCCATGGATTGCTCGCCCCCATGGACGATCATCCTCTCGACAAACGGGCCCACCGGATTGCCCGCCCGAACGCTTCTGCGATTGACGTGACCACAGGCCCAGGCCTCATGGATCTGATGGCCCTGCTCATCCGTGTAGCTCTCGAAGTCATCGAGAACGATGCAGGCGGACACGGTGAAGGTCCAAACCAAGCCCGGCTGGATGGTCGCGCCGTCAGCCTCCACCCCATCGACGCGCCAGAAGTAGCGGCCGCCAAACTCCACCGGTTCCACTAAGGGGAACCTCGTGTCGACCTGTCGACCGCAGTAGAACGGGGAGTTGGGATCGGCGCTCACGACGGCACCCTCGTCCGTGCCAAAGTAAACATCGTACATAACCGCGTTCTCCGCCGCCGACCAACTCAGCGTGACGAGTTCGCGGATGTCCACGTGCGCCCCGTGCTTCGGTTGCGGGTCCCACGCCGTAGCGTATTGGCCGCATCTCACAATCTTCACGATCTCCGTCTGCGTCAGAGCCCTGTCGTAGAGCTGAACGTCATCGATGGTGCCGGTGAAAAAATACTCTGCCCATGCGTGTTTCCCAAACGTCAGAGTACCCGGTTCGGCGGACGCGATTCCCTGGGCATCCGGATTGCTGGTGATCAACACACCGTCCACGTAAGCCTTGAGAGCCGTGCCGTCGAACGTGGCGGCAAGATGGTACCAGCGGTTCCCGAACAACGCCCCGAAGCTCGCCGGATACCATATCTCCCCCATGCGAAGGCCGGCGGCCCCCCGGAACCTGGGGTTTCGATGGTCCCAGTTCAGTTGATAGTTGGCCTCGCGGTGGACCGGGCCAGATTCCAGATCCCAGGCCGGGGCCACCGGGCTCTTGACCCAGACGCATACCGTCCATTGCGCCAGGTCCTCGGCGTAGCCGGTCTCGATATAGTCATCCACCCCGTCAAACTGGATACCTCGGCCGAAGCGTCCCGGCACCCGTTGCGGATTGCCCATCAGAAATCCGTGCCGGTCCCAGCCGGAGCGGTCCATGGCCAATCCGGAATCGATGTCCTCAAACGTCCACCAGCCGACCAGACCGCCGTCGGCAACCACCGGGGACCCGTTCGGATCGTCCGCACCCACCTGCGCCGGGCTCATTTCGCCCAGCAGCAGGATGACAACGACACCCATACAAAGGTAGCGCTTCATAATCTCTCTCCTTCCCGGAAATCACCATTTCCTGATCTCACAAACCGGGACTGTTATCTGCCAATGGAGACTGTTCCAGAGCCTCCGCAGGACGTCCCCTATTCGACCTTCTTGAGAACCATCTGGCGCGGCGTGCCGGAGACGCCGAAACTGCCCTGGGGGTAAACGATTCCCTTATCCACGATGAGATGGCCTTCGTCCCCGATACGCCCCTGGTAGGTGAAGTAGCCTCCCCATGGGTTTTTGTCTTTGATATCGATAATGATCTCGCTGGTGGTCAGCAACCACGTGCCCGATACGGTCGTCCCGGCCTTGATCGCTCCCGGCGTATTGTCCTTTCCGAATCGGTCGCCCATTGTGACCTGGCACACGCCGTTCGGCCGGACATCAATCTCCTGGATATCACCTCGCGTCTCGCCGCGCCATCGACCCAGAAAAACCGTTTCGGCAACCGGCTCCACAGGCACAATCTCGACCTCCGCCAATTCACCGACACCGAGGCGCTTCACGACGGCTTCGACCGTATCGGCGACCTGCCTTGCCAGCGAACCGCTTGCCGGGTCGTGCTCGATGCGAAACGTCAGGGGAACATTCTTCGGCATCGTGAGACGCCACAGGACGTGCTGCTCGAGATCCTCCAGATCAACCAGGCCGCTGACGAGCGGCTCGGGCCCTCCGTCCGGTCGCTGCATCGCCTCGGTATGGAACGTCGTGATTTTGCCCTGCCGCAGGAAGAACGTGGAGGAGCCCGAGCCCGTAAACGTGATCCGCTCCAGACGCACTTCCGTCTCCATCTGGGAGCGGGTCTCTTCGGCCACCGAAATAATCTTGTTGCGTAGAGCCATGGCTTGATCGTATGCGTCCGGATCGTGGTACACGTGAATTCGTATGGGCAGGTTCTTCTCGTCGGTGACCCGGGCCCGAAGGAAATCCAACGTCTTCTCCACAGACAGCAACCCTGCCACATTCCAGCGCCGCATGGTCCAGAGGTCAGAAAAGGGTTTCCGGCCGTCGAGAACGTACAGACGCTCGCCGATCATCTGGAGAGACACGTAGGTGTTGAGGGTCTCCATCGGCTGCTCGGCCAGGGGAAGCTTGGGAACGATCCCCACCATCTCCCGAAGATTCGCCAGCTCCGTGGCGCGTTTCGATTCGAGTTCCGCCTTGGCCAGGAGCAACTCGTATCGCATGTCCCCGGGTCCGGTCGTGCTTTCGGCCTTCTGCGCAAGTTGCTGGATCTGCAGATCCAGCAGCTTGATCTGTTCGTAGCTTTGCGTGACCTCACGAATGGTCTCGTACGTCCTCTCTCGACTAACGCTTTTGCGGTTCTCAATTGCCAATCGAATCAGGTCGCCCAACTCCGGGTCTTCCACCCTCTTGACCCGATCAAGGATGCTGGGCGTCTCGCCTGGAGCCGCTGTCACCCCTTCCAGGACCATTGGCAGACCAAGGCACAGCACACACGTCAATTTGGTGATCCGTTCGGTTCTCATTTGTCAATCTCCTGAAACCTGCGCGAGAATTCGATTCATGCTCTCGGCCAACGGGTGTGGGCCCGCGGCGTCCATCGGTTCTACCGGTCCTGTTTGATTCTCCACCGATCGGGCGACGGCAACCGCTTGCGGCGTCTGGGCGTCCCCGATAAAGGTATCGGCGGGCAGCAGTCTTGCCGCACACTCGACGGCACGAGCCATGCGGTCTTCCATCCCCAACTGCCGGAACAGCCGAGCGGCCTCCAACCAGGCGAGCATTTCTCGCGGCACGCGAATCTCATAACGCTCGGCGCCGCCGCTGGAGGTCCCGACCGTTTGCCCCGCCGGCGCCGGCGGCGCCGACAAGCGCCCGCCCAGAAAGGCCACGCCCACGATCAGGACTGCTGCGAATGCGAGCTCCGCCCTCCGCCAGGCGGAGCGTCGCCGCGTGCTGCGGACCAGCGCTGCGGTCGAATCGGCAAGCAACTGAGCGGTAAACGCCTCGCGCGGCCGGCCCGCCGACAAACCGCGTTCGATCAGGTTTTCCGCCTCTGACTCATTCATAACATACCCCCTGTCTGGTCCAGGCGACTTTCATCGCTGCATCTGTTCATATATCTGGGCGAATTGACTGCGGGCCCGGCGCAGCAGCGATTCGATCGCCTCCACCGTGGCGCCCTCGATCTCCGCGATCTCCTTCATGGCCATGCCCTTCAAGTACTTGGCTTCCAGGACCTTCCGGTAGCGGTACGGCAAACGGGCCAGGGCTTCGTGCACGCCCGTATCCGGGCTTCCCGGCCCATGTCGCTGCCGGCGTGCCTGTGCGGCAGCGGTTTCATGGCGCTTGCGTCGTTGCTCCTTGGCCACGGCGGTCCTGTCCCGGTTCTTTGCGATGCCAAGCAGCCAAAGACGAAACGTGCCGTGCTGCGGGCGAAACCGATGAATCCGACTCTGCGCCGTCATGAAGACCTGCTGCGTAATCTCCTCGGCCCGGTCCCGGTCACCGGCTGCCCGGGCAAGGCAAAACTGGTACACGTCATCGATATGGGCCTCAAACAGCTCGCGCCATGCCCGCTGATCGCCCCGGCGGGCGCTGCTGACAACGAAGCTCTCGTAATCCATATCCATCCAGTTACCGCCTCAACCGCGTCGGGCCGCCTTCGCCCGGCCTTCACAGTCTATTCTCGCCTCGGCGCGGAAATCCGTCGCAAAGTTGGGAAATATGCAGACTCGCCCCCTTACCTACACCCAAACCACCACGGCCGCAAGACGAAGCGGCAAGCCCGACCGGCCTGTCTCTCCACTACGAACTGGCAACAACTGGAAATTCTGGCTCATCCGGTTTTTCGGTACTTCCGCGCCTCTTGGGGGCTCTGCCCCCAAACCCCCGGCATTTGCCGCTTTGGACCAATGGCATGTAGAACATCCCTATTAAAGTTATGCCTCTCGCAAAGACGCAAAGATCGCCAAGGTTGAAGGATCTTCTCATTGGGGCCTCCTTTGCGCTCTTGGCGAGAGGGTATTTGGTTGCGACCGAAGGCCGCGCGGGGCAATCTCCCGGGCATCCTTGTTTTGGACCCTCGACAGCACTGGGGGGCAGAAGGTCTTCACAAACACCGCCGGCCTGTCAAGTTGGCGTGCCGGGAGGCGTGGCACTGCCGGAATTGGCACCGAGCCGGGGCGGCACGGCCGTTCGCCCCATCCGGCCGCGAATTTCCGATAATCGTAAAGTTATCACACACAAGAACTTACAACCACAGCGACATTTTGACCTCGTGAACGGGCGTGCTCTGGTATATTTTTTGCACCTCTATTTTGGCTTATGCGACATTTGTCAACAAAACCGTTCGTAACGCATGCAGTTAAGGAGGCACGCAATTATGGCAGTTAAAGATTTGGCGTTTGAAGCGGATGCACGAGCCGGGCTTTTGGCCGGCGTGGAGAAGCTGGCGGCCGCGGTCAAGCCGACGTTAGGCCCGCGCGGCCGAAATGCCGTGATCGACAAGAGCTGGGGCGGCCCGACCGTCACGAAGGACGGCGTCACCGTCGCCGAGGAAGTGGACCTGCTCGACAAGAACGAGAATCTCGGGGCCAAGCTCGTAAAGGAAGCCGCGAGCAAGACTTCCAAGATCGCAGGCGACGGGACGACCACCGCCACGGTCCTGACCGAAGCCCTGTTCAAAGAGGCGTACAAGAACCTGGCGGCCGGCGCCGACGCGATGGCGCTGAAGCGCGGCATGGAAGAGGCGGCCAAGGCTGTGACCGAGAAGCTCGCGACCCTGGCCAAACCCGTCGATATCAGCAAGACCGACGACATCGTCAACATCGCCGCCGTCTCGGCCAACAACGACCGGGAGATCGGCAAGATCATGGCCCGCGCCTTCCAGCGTGTGGGACGCGACGGCGTCATAACCGTCGAAGACGGAAAGACTTCCGAGACCAACGTCGAGTTCGTCGAGGGCATGCAGTTCGACCGCGGGTACCTCTCGCCTCACTTCGTGACCGACCAGGACAAGATGGTCTGCGAGCTGGACAAGCCGTTCATCCTCGTGCACGAGGAGAAGATCAGCAACGTGGCCAAGCTGGTTCCGCTGCTGGAAAAGACCGCCCAGGCCAAGCGTCCGCTGCTGATTATCGCCGAGGACGTGGAAAGCGAAGCCCTGGCGACGCTGGTGGTCAACAAGCTTAAGGGCGTGCTGAGAGTGGCTGCGGTCAAGGCGCCGGGATACGGCGACCGCCGCAAGGCTATGCTCCAGGACATCGCCGTCCTGACCGGCGCCGAGCCCATCCTCAAGGACCTCGGCATCGAGCTCGACGCCGTCGAAATCGCGCAGCTCGGCCAGGCCAAGAAGGTCACGATCGACAACGACAACACGATCATCGTCGAGGGAGCCAGCAACCAGGAAGCCATCAACGGCCGCGGCAAGCAGATCAAGAACGAAATCGAAACCACCACGAGCGATTACGACCGTGAGAAGCTCCAGGAGCGACTCGCCAAGCTGACCGGTGGCGTCGCCCAGATCAACGTCGGAGCCGCCAGCGAAGCGGAGATGAAAGAGAAAAAGGCCCGCATCGAGGACGCCCTGCACGCCACGAGAGCGGCGATTGAGGAAGGGATCGTCCCCGGCGGCGGCGTGGCCCTGATCCGATGCCTCGATGCCGCAGAGTCGGTCAAGCTCAAGGGCGACGAGAAAACCGGCGCCGACATCCTGGTCAAGGCCATGAGGATGCCCTGCTACACCATCGCCTTCAACGCCGGCGCGACACCGAGTCTGGTCGTCAACAAGGTCAGAGAAGGCAAAGACGGCTTCGGCTACAACGCCGATTCCGACACGTACGAAGATTTGTTCCAGGCCGGCGTGCTCGATCCGGCCAAGGTAACGCGCATCGCGATGCAGAGCGCCGTCAGCATCGCCTGCATGCTGCTGACCACCGATTGCCTCGTCACCGAGAAGCCCAAGGACGAACCGGATATGCCTCCGGGCGGCCCCGGCGGCGGCATGGACGGCATGGGCGGCATGGGTGGCATGGGTGGCATGGGCGGCATGGGCGGCATGGGCGGCATGATGTAGCCGCAACCAACGTCCGGCAACCATACGCCCCGGCCTGAGGTCGGCTTGCCAAAAAACCGCGTTTCCCAAAGATGGAGCCAAAGATGACCGCAAGAAAACGGAACCAACGGACAGTCATCACCGCAGCGACGATCGCTCTGGTGCTCGGCCTTTTCGTCGGCGGCTGCGGCGAAGATTTTCAATTCCTCTCGAAGGAAAAGAAGCCGCTGACGAAGGACCAGCGCATGGAGTGGTGGCGCGACGCCCGCTTTGGCATGTTCATCCACTGGGGTCTGTACTCGGTCCCGGCCGGAACCTACAAGGGCCGGCGCATCGGCGGTATCGGCGAGTGGATCATGAATAACGCCAAGATCCCAGTCGAAGAGTACGAGAAGTACGCCGCGGCGTTCAACCCCGTCGGATTCGATGCCGATCAGTGGGTGCGCTTAGCCAAAAACGCGGGCATGAAGTACATCGTCATCACCAGCAAGCACCACGACGGCTTCTGCCTCTGGGATTCCCAGGTCACCGACTGGGACATCATGGACGCCTCGCCGTTTAAGCGCGACATCCTCGCCGAGCTGGCCACCGCGTGCAAGAAGCACAAGGTCAAACTGTGCTTCTACCATTCGATCATGGACTGGCACCACCCGGATGCCCAGGGGCCCTTCTACCCGAACTACAACGACACCAAGCGGTCGAACCCAAACTTCGACCGCTACGTCGAGAACTACATGAAGCCGCAGTTGGTCGAACTGCTGACGAACTACGGCGACCTCGGCGTGCTCTGGTTCGACGGGGAGTGGATCAAGGACTGGACCGAACCCAAGGGCAAGGAACTGTACAGCTTCCTGCGTGAGATCAAGCCGGACCTGATCGTCAACAATCGCGTCGGCAAGGGTCGCAAGGGCATGGAAGGGCTCAGCAAGAGCGATGAATACGCCGGCGACTTCGGCACGCCCGAACAGCAGATTCCCGCCACCGGCTTGCCCGGTGTGGACTGGGAAACCTGCATGACCATGAACGACACGTGGGGCTACAAGTCCTACGACGAGAATTGGAAGTCCTCCGAGGATCTGATCCGCAAGCTGGCCGATATCGCCAGCAAAGGAGGCAACTTCCTGCTCAACGTCGGCCCGACTCCCGAAGGGTTGATCCCGTCAGCCAGTGCCCAACGCCTCAAGGCCATGGGACAGTGGATGGCGGTCAACGCCGAGAGTATCTACGGAACCTCCGCCAGCCCGATCGACCGGCCCGCCTGGGGACGCTGCACCGCCAAGGGCGACAAGCTCTACCTGCACGTCTTCGACTGGCCCGCCGACGCCACGCTGGAAGTCGCCCTGCCTCAGGCTAACGTGCGCAAGGCCTACTTGCTGGCCGACAAGAAACGAACCAAACTGCCGGTGACGTCCGGCGGGGACGAGGTTGTCGTGTCCCTGCCCAACGACGCACCGGATTCGATAGATAGTGTGATCGTGCTCGAACTGAATCAATGACAGGTATGCCATAATCACAACCACTTGTTGGAGAAGGAGTCATAGGATATGAAACTGAAACCCTTGGATGATAGAGTAGTAATTAAGCAGTTGGAAGCCCAGGAAAAGACGTCCGGCGGAATCTTCCTCCCGGACGCCGCCCAGGAAAAACCGCAGATCGGCAAGGTCGTTTGGGTCGGACCGGGCAAAGTCCAGGACGACGGCAAGCGCGCCCCCATGTCCGTCAAGAAGAACGATGAGGTCATCTACGGCAAGTACATGGGCAACGAAATCGAGATCGACGGCGAAAAGTACGTCATCACCCGAGAGAGTGACCTCCTGGGCATCGTCGAGAAGTAACACCGGAGGCAAACGCAAGGGACCCGGGACACCGGGAGAGATGAACTTTTAGAGGACCAAGAAAATGGCAAAGCAATTGATGTTTGACGATACCGCACGCACGGAGCTGCGGGAAGGGTTGAAGCAACTGGCGGCCGCCGTCAAAGTCACTCTCGGCCCCACCGGGCGCAACGTCGTGTTGCACAAGAGTTGGGGCTCGCCGAAGGTGACGAAGGACGGGGTTTCGGTCAGCAAGGAAATCGAGCTGCCCGAGCCGTTCAAGAACATGGGCGCCAAGATGGTCAACGAGGTCGCCAGCAAGACCTCCGACATCGTCGGCGACGGGACCACGACGTCGATCGTCCTGGCCGAGGCGATTTACCTGGAAGGCCTCAAGCACGTCACCGCCGGGGCCAATCCCATGGCTCTCTACCGTGGAATCAGCAAGGCCAGCGAAGTGGCCACGAATTTCATTTCGGACGTGAGCGTTCCGGTCAAGGGCCACGACGACATCGCCAAGGTGGCTACGATTAGCGCCAACAACGATGCGGCCGTCGGCGAGATCCTCGCCGAGGCTATCGACGCCGTCGGCAAGGAAGGCGTCATCGAAGTCGAAGAAGGACGGGGCATGACCAACGAGCTCAACGTCGTCGAGGGCATGCAATTCGACCGCGGATTCCTTTCCCCCTACTTCGTGACCAATCCTGAAACGCTGGAGACCATTCTCGAAGACGCCTACATCCTGCTGCACGAGAAGAAGATCTCCAACGTACGCGAGTTCATTCCGCTACTCGAGAAGATCGCGCAAGTCGGCCGGCCTTTGCTGGTCATCGCTGAAGACATCGAGGGCGAGGCCCTGGCGGCTCTGGTGATCAACCGGCTTCAGGGCGTCCTGAAGGTCTGTGCGGTCAAGGCCCCCGGCTTTGGCGACCGACGCAAAGCCATGCTCCAGGACATCGCCATCCTCACCGGCGGCCAGGTTATCACCGAAGACCTCGGCATCAAGCTCGAGAGCATCGAACTGGCGCAGTTGGGCCAGGCCAAGAAGGTCGTCATCAACAAGGACGATACGACGATCATCGAAGGCGCCGGCAAGAAGAAGGACATCCAGGCCCGCTGCGATCAGATTCGCGCGCAGATCGAGAAGACCACCAGCGACTACGACCGTGAAAAGCTCCAGGAGCGTCTGGCCAAGCTGACCGGCGGCGTCGCCATCATCAACGCCGGGGCCGCGACCGAAACGGAGATGAAGGAACGCAAGGACCTGCTGGACGACGCGCTGCACGCCACGCGCGCCGCCACGGCCGAAGGCGTCATCCCCGGTGGCGGCGTCATCTTCCTGCGAGCCCTCAAGGAAATCGAGAAGGCCCGCGCCAAGGCACGCGGCGACGAGAAGATCGGCTTCGATATCGTGGCCGGCGCCCTGAAGACACCGACGCGCCAAATCGTCGACAACGCCGGCGAGGAAGGTGACGTGATCGTCGCCCAACTGCTGGAAAAGCTGGAAAAGCAGAAGAATATCGGCTACAACGCCAATACCGGTGAATTCGTGGACATGCTCAAGGCCGGCATTATCGACCCGGCCAAGGTGGCCCGCACTGCGCTGGAGATGGCCGCTTCGGTCGCCGGCTTGATGCTGACGACCAACGTGCTCGTCACCGAGTTGAAAGATGAAGAAGAGGAGCCCATTGCCGGCTCCGTTCGTTAGATGAGGTCCCGGGCCGCGGCCCATTTGCCCAGACAAGGCGAATGGGCCGCGTCACCCGGATAGCAGCTTATGGCCAAACGGGACTACTACGAAGTATTGGGCGTCGAGAAGAGTGCCTCGGCCGATGAGATCAAGCGCGCCTACCGGCGCCTGGCCATCAAGTTTCACCCCGACAAAAATCCCGGCGACAAGGAAGCCGAGGCCAAATTCAAACAGTGTGCCGAGGCTTACGAGGTTCTCAGCGACGCCGAGAAGCGCAAGCAGTACGACCAGTTCGGTCATGAAGGCTTGCGCGGCGCTGGCATGCACGATTTCTCGCGTATGAACGTCGAGGACATTTTCAGCATGTTCGGCTTCGACGATTTCTTCAGCGGGATCTTCGGCGGAGGCCGGCACCGCGGCGGTGGTCGGCGTGGCGGTCCGGCCCGCGGCTACGACCTCGAAACGAGCGTCGAGTTGACACTTCAGGAGATCGCCGGCGGCGCCGAAAAGACAATTGAATTCACCCGCCAGGACCGCTGCCCCGACTGTAACGGCAGCGGCGCCGCCAAGGGCAGCCAGCCGACCCGGTGCTCGCTTTGCGGAGGCACCGGACAGGTCGCCAAGGGCGGCGGCTTTTTCCAGATGGTCTCGGCGTGCCCCCAATGTCGCGGCGAGGGCAAGGTCATCACCGATCCGTGCCGCAAGTGCAAGGGCAGCGGACATGTACCCAAGAAACGCAAGGTCACGATCAAGGTTCCCGCCGGCGTCCATGAGGGCCAGGGCATCCGCGTCGGCGGCGAAGGCGAGCCCGGTCGCAGTGGAGGCCCCAACGGAGACCTCTATTGCTACGTCCGCGTCAAACCGCACGAGTTCCTCGAACGCGATGGAAACACGCTCATCGCCGTCGTGCCCATTAGCTTTACGCAGGCGGCGCTGGGCGCGACGATCGACGTGCCCAGTCTCAACGGCAAACAACAGTTGAAAGTCCCCCCCGGGACCCAGTACGGCAGCCTCTTTCGCATCCGCGGCCAGGGACTGCCCGACATACGCACCGGACGACGCGGCGACCAGCTCGTGCAGGTCACCGTCGAGACGCCCGCCAACCTCAACGCCAAGCAGGAAGAGCTGCTGCGGCAATTCGCCCAGACCGAAAACAAGCGGGTCTCTCCAAAGTCGCAAGGCTTCTTTGAAAAACTAAAGCGACATTTCGGTAATCACTGATGATGGATAAAAAGAAATCCAAGCCCAAAGACATGGACGCCAAATCGCTGCGCAAGGAGTTGCAGCGACTCGAAGAACGATTGGACGGTCTCCAGAAAGAGAGAGACGAGCTGTTCGACAAGCTCCAGCGCGTCATGGCCGACTACGCCAATTTCCAGAAGCGCTCGTCCAGGCAGATCAGCGACAGCGTGGCGTACGAGAAGGAGAACATCATACGAACGCTCCTGCCGGTGCTGGACAACTTCGACCGCACGTTGGAGAAGTCGCACGCGGCCGAGAGTGTGGAAGTCGTCCTTGAGGGCATCCGGATCATCTACGACCAGATGAACGATATCTTAGCCTCGCACGGCGTGGAGCAAATCCAAACGTTGGATGAGACGTTCGACCCGGCCCGACACGAGGCGATGCTGCGGCGCGAGGAGCCAGACAAGCCCGATCATGCCATCCTGGAAGAATTCCAGAAAGGCTACCAACTGAACGGCCGGGTCATTCGGCCCAGCAAGGTCGTCGTCAATCGAATTGAGGCCGAGGAGAAGGCCGAAACACAGGAACAACCAACACCTCCAGCCGAAGAGGTCCCCGAGGAGGCTCAGGACGCCGAAAGGGACGCTTGCGAGCGCGAGGAGAACACGGAGTAACACCAGATGCCTACGTACGACTACAAATGCGAACAATGCGGACACGAGTTCGAGCAATTCCAGAACATCACCGCCAATCCGCTGCGCAAATGTCCTGAGTGCGGCAAGATGGCCTTGAAGCGGCTGATCGGAACCGGGGCCGGGATCATCTTCAAAGGCTCCGGGTTCTACGAAACCGATTATCGCAGCGAAAGCTACAAGAAGGCCGCTCAAAAAGACAAGGGCGGATCATCCCCGAAGAGCACCGGCAAGAAAGACAAGAAGACCGCAACCAAACCCGCCGCCCCCGCAGCCGAGAAGAAAAAATCCGCGTAGCCCCCTTCCGCCTGTCATGACCGACGTCACTTCCCGAGCCGGTCTGCGTTCGTCGCCGGCGCGATCCAGTCGTAGCTGGTAAGAGTCCTTCCGTCATTGAGACGAATACCGTCGGTGTGCATCGGTGATTTCCCGTCGTAGCCCGTCGGCTTCGTCGATATCACCGTGATGCCGAGACTCTCCGCCGAAACAAGTTCGCCTGCCTCGGACGTCCCGTTGGAGTTGCGATCGAACCATACGGAAAGACCTTTGAGCTCGGTTCCGGCCAGAGTCCCGTCGCGGTTGTCGTCGAGCATATCCAGGGCGCGGTAACCGTTCGGGAACAGCAGCCACCACGTCACCGAACCGAACAACTCGCGGCCTGAAGTGATGCGGCCGTCCCGGTCCCCGTCCCAGGCGAGAAAGCCCGTGGTCGGCTTGACCCAGGGTCGCCGCTCCACGGCGCCGTCGCCGTCCAGATCGAACGAAACCACGCAAGCGGGAGCCAGCAGATCGGCGAGCGAGTCGCCGCCCTGCAAGCTGAAAACCACCGGTGTGATAGGTCCGAGCGGCAGCTTGTCCAGGATCGCCAGATTATCCTTCATGCCGACGATCCTCTCGGAAACATCGTCCGGGATTTCGGCCTCCGCCTCCCACAGTCGGATATAGGCGTTGCCCGCTTCGTAACTAACGACTTCGCGCAACCCGCCCAGGGGTCGGTATTCGCGTTGCAGGTCCTCCTGAATCGCCAGCTCGTAGGCCGTCAGGTAGGTCTGCTTGACACTGTCCAGGGCGATGGTCCGAAGCAGCGCCGGCATCAGAACCGGGCTCGTCTCATCGAAGTACTCTACGTATTGCTCGCCCAGGCTGGCCTGCCCCAGGTAGTACAGTCCGTTATTCGGATCGCGCGCGATGGCCTGGTAGAAATTCCACTGCGCCGCGGCCACGTGCCCGAGGAGCTGCTCCTGGTCGGGCTGCTTCGGCTGCCAATCCTGCGTCCGCAACTCTTCTTCCAGCGCCCAAACGCGATCGTAGAACGCCGAGCGGTTCTCGTCCGTCAGATCCGCCGTCGATTCCAGCCCGAACTCCGCCAAGGCGATTCTCGTCGCCTCGGCCCGCCGTGCCCCGCTGAGATAATCCTCCCACCACCAATAGGAAAGCAGGGAAGACGCTCGTTGCTCGTCGAAGGTGCCTACGAGGAAGGCTTTGTTGGCGAAGGCCATGTAGTGAATCCGCGCAAGGATATAGTACCCGCTTGGGTCGTTGGGCTCTTCCTCGATGTAGGCCGTAGCGTTTTCAATGAGCCGCTCGGCCGGCACGTACTCCGGCAGCGAGAACCGCCCCGCCGCCACGCCGGCCCACAACCCCACGACCACGATCAACAACGCTGAACTGCATCGAATCCGTTGCATGGCTTGCCCCTCAACCATAATGGGCCGAAGCCGCCCTTCGCTGGAAACAAGGTCAGTTCCGGCAATACCCCCATCTCCCTGCAGCACGTCTTTATTCTACTAATCTGGACGTGGTCACGTCAAGCGAACGTCAGCCCGAGACGACCAGAGGGTGCGGCTGAAAGACGGTGGCCGATAGCGAAACGTCGGCGCCGTTTGTCATTCGATCGCAATCCCGCAGGGGCAACCCTCTGTGGCTGCCCATTTGCGACAGTGCGGTGCCGTCGTTCTCGAATGATCCGGGCAGGCACGGGGGCCTGCCCCTACAAATATCACGTCGCGGGAAGCGGCGTCTCGCTCGATGTGACGGCACCAGGATCTTCCAAGTCCCGTTTCGCTCGGACGAACCATGCCACCCTGTTGCCGGTCGCACTCACGTCAGCGCGAGAAAACAACGAGACATTACGCGATGAGCAGAGAATTGCAGGTGGTCCAGCGGAGAATGAGGACGGTGTAGACCACGCCGATCCACCAGGAGCCGACCTGGGCCAGCCGACAACGTCGCGCGATCAGGAACAAGGCAGCCGCCCCGGCGGTCAGCGCCAGCTTGAATGCCACAACGTGGGAGAAGTTTGTCATCAGGGAGTCGGCTACGGGGTTGAGCTCCCATATTCCGGCCGCCACCCGACCCAGAAGCGTGCAGACCAGATCGTACAGGCTCAGGACCACCACGACCACGACGAGCCGCCAAACCTGACGGGAGGAATCGTCCGGAAAATCGGCATTGTCCCGCAGATGCCCGATGGGAGGCCGGCAGCAAAGCAACGTCCCGAACGCCCAGACGGCCAGGGCAAAGCCGGCGATGGTGACACCCGAAAAGAGCATTTCCGGGGCCCCGCGCGCCGGCTCGCATTGGGTGTCCAGCTCGGCGTAGTGCTGCTTCAGCGTCGCCACGCGCTCGGCCAGTTCGGGCGTGGCCGCGAAGTTCCCAACCACTACCGCCCACTGGCCTGAAGCCATCTGCACGCCTCCGATCCCCATCAAAGCCTTCACCTTGCCTTCCGGCGGGTCCTCGCTCAGAAGAGTCTCAAGGATCGTAATCGCCCGCCCGGGCGTGACCATTTCCGCATCGCCGACCCCGGTGCAGATCACCATGCCCTCATCAGCCAGATGCCGCTCCACCGTCGCCGCCTCTCGGCCGCGAGGCCCGGGGCCCGCAGGTCCGGGGCCGGGAGGTCCGGAGCGAAACGGCCCCCGCCGAAACCGCGGCACCCCTGTGTTTAACACCTTCAGCCCGTTGACGTACACTCCGTTGTCGGTCCGTTGCACCGTGTAGGGCGGCGCCAGGTAACGGCCCTTGAAGATGACAAAACCGGCGTCGATCTGTGCCGCAGCGGCGTCAGATACGACGGAAGCCCCCCTCTTGAAACCGAATCTGCCCCTGTTTGCGGCCCAAGCCGGCGACGTGCCTCCGACCAATACCAAGAGTACCGCCAGCAGCCCAAGGCACCCGACCACCTGACGCATCGCTTTGCGTTCCCCAGACATCATCCTGTATCCTTCTCTTCTCCGATTCTTTCGCCTGTCAGCACAGGCCGCACCGTGCGCAGCCAGCCCCCGACAGGCTGCAACTCTTCCGTTTCCAGGTAGGTGGCCCGGCGCGGGGTATGGTTACAGGTGTCTGTGGCTTTTTTCGCAAATCAACGCGCTGCAAGGCATGCATGCACCGGCGCTGGGTGTGGCTGGGTCGTAAGAAACCGTTGTGACGTGTTGGAGCGTCTGTCGTGTTACCGCCGGGTCTCGATGCCAAGCTCCTTGAGCCTCGGTCCCCTTGCACGCTCCACGTGCCCGTCCATGAAGGCAACGGCGATAAAATCTGAAGCGGGGCCAGGCCGCTCATAAGCGATAGGCTTCCCGGCACCCTCCGCACTCATCTTGACGCCCCCTCCCACATATTCCACATTCCCGCGCACCCACGCCAACATAGGCTTCTCGCTCGCGAGATAGGGCTCGAGCTCGTCCAGCGACCCGGCCAACGTGTCGTCGTGATCAGAGGCGTATATCAGAGCGGCCAATGCCAGACGCTTGAGATTCTGAATTGCAGGCCGAATTTTGAGCCGCTCAAGCTCATCCGGCTCCTCGAACGCCACGTGAGAGTCCAGGTACAAGACTGTGGTGCCCTCCCTCTTCTCAATCAGCGTCTTGTCGTACGCCACCGCCGTCTCAGGGTGGGCTGTTACCGTCAAGCCCTTGCCCAGGTAGGTTACGTTTTGCCCCAACCACGCCAGATCCCCGTCACTGAGATACTCGTGCAAATCGCGTAGCGAATCCGGAAATTTGTCCTCGTAGTCATTCGCATGGATCAACAGCGCCTTTCCCAGGGTTGAGAGCGTCTTTGTCGATAGCGGCGCCACTTCCTGGGGATCGCGCGGCCCCCTGGTCAGGTCCGCCAATTCGGGCGAGCTCTGCAATTTCGCCCCGGCAAAAGGAACGAGCGCCAGCCACTTCTGGCTGGAGCCCAATCTGTCTCTGAGATTGGCAAATTCGCCCAGCGACACAGCACCGGACGTCTCCACTACAGCGGAACACAGGCCGTACCGGTCGGCGGCGAAGACCTCGTTGCGCGATCGCCCTGGAACCACGGAGAAACCCGAGGCATACCGGGCGGATCGGAGTTTCTTACCGGCCGTCGTGAACCGCAAGGTCGTTCCGAGGCAACCGGCCAATACAATCCCCTGATCCGAGTCTACAAAAACGCAGGAAGGAATGAGGTCCCCCAGATCGATTCGCTTCTGTATTCTCATGTTCTTGTCAATCGCCCACAATTCGGGTTTGCTCTTCGCTATCCCCGGGTAGGCACGCACGACGACCCAGGCGTTGCCCGCCTTCTGGTCGACTGAGACGGAGATAGCCCAGGCAGGAATTTGCCCCGTGATCCGCCCGAGAACTCTGCCGGTCTTGCCTATCCTATGGACGTCCTTGCCCACCACCCAGAAGCTGTCGTCATACTCGCTGTAGGCGATGTCAAAGCCATCCACCGCGTGTTCGGCAACCACTCGGCCCGAAGGAGCAACAACGACAACGCGGCTCTTCTCGGCAGGAACCCCGGGAATCACGACCCAGGCATTCCCCGTCGCGGGATCAACAGCTACCGCACTGGCCCTAAATCCAGATATCTTGCGCTTGACTTGCCCCGTCGCGAGGTCGATGTGCCACAATCGCCCGCCCACATTTTCCACAACCCACAGCGTCTGCCTCCTGGCGTCGACGGCGAGCATATGCGCTCCCCCCATGGTCTCGCAGATGTTGAGCCCCGACACGGCTCCTTTTACATTTCCGTCAGGATCCAAAAGGTACAAGCGATCATCGTACTGGCTCTTGCCCTTGAAGTCCGGATCGGCGTTGTCGAGAAGAACGATTGCGTATCCATCCCTGGCCGAACTCGCATTGCTGCGCGCCCGACCTCGCGCCATCGGCAGCAGGACAGCGGCTCCAATCAATACGGCCAGGAAACCTGCCAGTCCGATCTTCGCCGTTTTGGGTATCGGTCGCGTCATCATGTGTTTGATCCTCCCTTCTAATGACTTCTTCGATTCGGCCACGCCAATCAGGCGCAGGGCCGGATTGGGTCGGAAAAACGTCATCTCCGCAATATCGATCAGGGTCCGGCTGTAGCTCCCGGCCTCCGCGCCGAGAGCCACCAGCACGGTTTCATCGACCGCCCGCTCGCGAATGCCGCGCACCCGCGCGCCGGCCAGCCACACGAACGGGTTGTAGAAATAGACGATCTGCAGGAGCGTCTGGGCCGAGTGCAGCCACAGATCGCCCCTCTTGATGTGGGCGACCTCGTGGATCAGGACCGCACGCAAATCGTCCACGGACAGCTTCTCTAACACAGCGGAAGGCACCAGGATCGTCGGTCTGAACAACCCGCAGACGGCGGGACTGAACGCCTGCGGCGAGACGCGCAAAGCGATGTCCCGTCGCACCCCGAGCCGCCGGCGACACGAGGCCAACGCCTCGAGCAGGCCCGGATCGGCCGGCCCACTTTGAGCCATCAACCCCCGCACGAACAAAACGCGCTGAATCACGATCACGCCGAAGATCAGGACTCCGACAACCCAAAGCAGCAAGAGAACGGCTTGCCACGTAAGTTGGGTGGAAGCCGCCACGACGGCTGGAGTCGGCGAGGTTGTCTCCGCATTGAGATCAGACGGTAGAATCGTTGGACTCAGAGCAGACGAGGTCGGCGCCTTTGGCGTGGGAAACGGAGCAGCTTCCCGCCGAACCGCGTCCGTGGCCATTGGCTCCAGAGCAGGCACCTGGATCGAGACGGCCTCGGGTCCCCAGGAACCGATCCCTGTCGGCAGGGACAGCGTGGGCGGCAGAAGCAGCTTGGCGAACACCAGTATCCAGAGCCAGTACCGAACGGTGGCCCGGACGCGCTTGCGAATCACCACATCGACGATCAACAGCAGAACGACCAACAGGCCGGACTGGACAAGCATGGCGCCCGCAAAATCGCAGAAGCCCCCTCCCATCTCGTTCAAGCCCGCCACGCAACTCTCGATAACCTCGTTCATTTCCCGGTTCCCTCGCCTTGGCGTTGATTTCTCTACCGCTGCCGCTTGCCCTCCGCCCTGTCGACCAGCTCGCGGAGCTGCGACGCTTCTTCTTTCGAGACGCCCTCATGCTCGATCAGGAACTGCACCATCGGTGTCAGCGCCCCATCGAAGGCCCGCTGGAGCATTTTTCGGAATTCCCCCCGCCGGGCGTCCACCTCGCTGACACGCGCACGGAACAGTTGCAGGTTGCGAATCCTCTCGATCTTGAGCCACCCCTTGGCAACCATGCGGTCCATCAGGGTCTTTACCGTGCTGTAGGCGCGGCTGCGAGTCTTGGCCAGTTCCTCCTGGACCGTACCCGCGGCACAGGGCTCCTTCTGCCAAACGACCCTCATGATCTCCCATTCGGCTTCGGTCAACTCGACCGCCGGCTTCTCCAGCCTGCCGCCCCGGCCTTTTCGCGGTGCTCCCATAATGCCAACCTCCATATTCTAACTAATTAGATAATATTCGACACCTGTCGAATCAGTCAACGATAAAATTCGAATTTGTCTCATTTTTTTTGCCGCACATCTCTTCGTGGCATGGATCGCGCAAAACAGACACCGGTTGAAAAGGAAACAGCGGCTCTGGTCATGTATACTGCTTGACGAACCTGGGGATCTGTGCGAACCGGGAATATTAGGCAATCTGAGGCAGGTCACGGAACGCAACTCTGGGGGAATACAACCCCTCACACATCCCATACGACACCAGATGCCTCTGCGACACCAGACAAGAGGCCATATGGAAATCCCGCGCGCGTGTCTAAAAAGCCTGCCTCGCCACGACCGATTCCGTCATTGATTGCAGCGTTTGCCTATCGAGGACTAATTGCATACCATTACTACACAGGCTGAAATCAGACACGCACACCGGAGTGACCTTTCCGTCAGATCGCAGCCCGCCAAAGCAACTTCGTTTTTATTAAACCTGCAATAGTGTCAGGTGACGATGAACAGGACAAGGAAGCTGCGACTGTCACGGAGCTCTTTGGAAACAATGAAAGTAGAATGACATGTCCATACCCCAGGATTGGTCGAACGCCGGGAGAAAGGTGGCGCCGTCAGCGGCCTCGACACCGCAAGAGGAACCTGTAGTCTTCGTTGTAGACGATGACGAGTCGCTGCGTGACAGTCTGGCCCTGCTCATGGCGGCCGTCAAGCTGAAGGTGAAGATATTTGCGACCGCTGACGAATTTATCGCAAGGTACGACCCTGCCCAATTGGGTTGTCTCGTGCTTGATGTGCGTCTTCCCGGCATGAGCGGCCTGCAACTCCAGGAAGAGTTGCTCACGCGTGACATCGATCTGCCGATCATCTTCATGTCCGGTTATGCGGACTTACCGATGGCGGTGGAGGCGATGAGGAAAGGCGCGTTCCACTTCATCGAGAAACCGGTGCGAGGCCAGACCTTGCTGGACGAAATCAACGCCGCCATCGCCCTCCACAAGAAGCGCCGACAGTCTCGCACAACCGCTCGGGCCGTGGCCGCCAGGATCGAGACACTGACGCCGCGAGAACTGCAAGTCCTTGATCTGATTAACGTTGGGAAAACAACCCGAGCCATTGCCAGAACGTTGGGGATCAGCCAGAAGACGGCCCAGGTCCATCGCGCACGCATCCTGGCAAAGCTGCAGGTCCAGACGAGCGAAAGCCTGGTGGCGCTTCTGCACAAACACAATTTGACGTAGCGAAGGCAGCCAGCGCCCCCCCACGTCACACACCGACCGGCGGCAAAGCCGGACTCCTCCCCCGACAAACGGCAACTCCCGTAAGACAATCCGCAACAGGCATGCACTTATACCAAATCTCGATAACGTATGACGCACTGCGCATGGCGCAACACGCATCGGCCCCTGCGAACACCCTCGTATATTACCCCTCAAGACGAGCCGATGCAGAGTACCAACGCCGCTGGCGCAGGGCGGAATGATTGAGGCTCTTTGTCAGACAGTTGAACGTCACGAGACATCTTCAGGGTTGCTGAGACGCTTAGGATCGGCGCTGGATCCATTCGTTGCTCCAGCGCGGTATGGGCACTGCCATGCCCGGGCCGTCATCACGGCACGTTACCAGTCGCCTGGCCCACATGGCAGTGCCCACCGTTTGTTCCCTGCCGCCAAGACCGGAGAGGTCATTTTCACAATACAGTTTTTGGGAGACTATGGTATGACTGAAGTCACATCGCACAGGAAGGAATCCACCACGGCGCTCGTGGAGAAGGAGGGCAAGTATCTCACGTTTGCCCTCGGCAACGAGGAGTTTGGCCTGGAGATCCTCAAGGTTCGTGAGATCATCGGCTACATCGACGTCACGGCGGTGCCCCAGACGCCGCACCACGTCAAAGGCGTAATCAACCTGCGCGGCCAGGTCATTCCGGTGATCGATCTGCGCGCGAAGTTCGGCATGGAAGCCGTGGAGGTCACCGAGCAAAGCTGCATCATCGTCGTCGAAATCATCGAAGACAGCCGGAAGTGCTGCGTGGGTATCATTGTCGACCGCGTTCAGGAGGTCCTCGATATCGCGGCCCAAGACATTGAAGAGCCGCCGCAGTTTGGCGCGACAGTCAGCACGGACTTCATCCTCGGCATGGGCAAGATCGGCAACTCAGTGAAGATCCTGCTCGATATCGACCGCGTCGTCGGAGCCGGGGACCTTGCCACCCTGTCAGGCGGCCTGACCTGATCGAAACGCGTCGCTCGAGCGAGCCGGTCCCCACAGCACGGTTCGCCGTAGCGAATCCACACAGAAAGAAGCAAGCGGACTCCACAGTCCACCAACACATAAGTTTTCGTGTAGAAAAGGAGAAATGAACTATGAAGCTTGGAACGAAATTGATCCTTGGTTTTGGCGCTGTAGTGCTCATCATGGTTGCCCTCGGAGCCATCAGCTACGTCATGTTCAGCCGGGTCAACAACAATACGCTGGAATTGTGCGACCACCAGATCCCGTCACTGCAACACGTGGGCGGTGCAGAAAAGACGGCGTTTCTTTCGATTGCCTCGGAGAAAGATTTCCTGATCTATAACACGCCGGAGCATGCTGCAAAGGTGCGAGAGCACTTGACGAAAATGGCGGATAACCTGTCGCAGGCCCGCGAGGTGGCCACGCAGTTTGACGACACCACGCTGAAACAGAACGTGGAAACGCTGAAGAACGCTTCGGGGCAATTCGCTCAGGCGTTTGACAATACGACCGCCAAACTGGACGCTTGCGATCAAGGGTACAATGCGATGACGCAGACGGGGGCGCAACTCGCCGAGGCGATCCAGACGTTCATACAACAGCATAAGCAGAAATTCGACAACGCCAAAGCCAACCTGGCGACGATGAATCAAATCAACAAAACGATGTACGAAATGCGCCTGAACGTTCTGTATTTCATGATGCAGAAGGGAACCGAACAAGCGGAACAATCGCGGCAGTGCGGCGCAGTTCTACAGGGCCATTATGACACACTGGCCGTCTTGAACACGTCGGACCAGGCAAGCCGGCAAATCGAGCAGTTGCGCCAAGCAACGAAGCGCTACATCGCCTCATTCGACCGCTGGGCGTCGGAGGCCACGGGCCAAACGCGTCAAGACATTCTCGACCGCGAATTGAAAAGCATGCAGAGCAATGCGCAGGGGGTCCTGGATTCCATAGATCAGTGGCTGGTGGCCAAGCAGGACGCCATGAACGAGATGCACGCCGCGTACGTGATCGCAAACAAGCTGGGCCAGACGTTGCCCTCGGCGCGCTTGGCGTTTGTCAAGTATACGAAAAGTAACGACGAAAAGGACTGGTCGCAGTTCAAACAGTTCATGGGCGCTCTCGATATCGCTTATGACGAACTGGCCGCAACACTCCACGGCGAGGAGGATCGGGCAACGGTCGCACGGCTCGACACGCAAACGGCGAGCTATCTGCAGGCCTCAGACGATTGGCACAGGGATATTCGTCAACTGCACGAGACGTTCTTCCCAGCATTACGGCAAACCGCCGCGAACATATTGACAACGGCCCAGGAGGCCAAACAGAATTCATGGGCCGCCTCGGATGAAAGTACAACGTCCGTACGCAGCATTGTGGCGACCTCAAAAAGCATGATTGTGGTTTCCCTGATCGTCGGCATTCTCGTCGGCGTGACTTTGGCCCTGGTCATCACGCGCGGGATCACCAAACCCATCAACCGCATCATCGCCAGCTTGACCGAAGGAGCCGAGCAGGTGGCAGCGGCCTCCGGCCAGGTTTCCGCCGCTTCGCAGTCGCTGGCCGAAGGCGCCACCGAGCAGGCCGCCGGCCTGGAGGAAACCTCATCCAGCCTGGAAGAGATGTCCTCGATGACCAAGCAGAACGCCGACAACGCCCAGCAGGCCAACACGCTGGCGTCCGAAGCGCGGACGGCCGCCGATACGGGCAGCGAGTCGATGGAGCGGATGAATTCCGCCATCCAGGAAATCCAGAAGAGTTCCGACGAGACGGCCAAGATCATCAAGGTCATTGACGAGATCGCCTTTCAGACGA
>Ga0272441_10005347_pt1 | contig 22429 bp, 30 predicted proteins | sample SSMProp6N_FD_193582 | JGI IMG/M metagenome (GOLD analysis project Ga0272441, IMG submission 193582) | Marine sediment archaeal communities from Little Sippewissett salt marsh, Falmouth, MA, United States - SSM-Prop-6N | ecosystem: Environmental > Aquatic > Marine > Wetlands > Sediment ... | reverse complement strand
GTCTTGCGATGTGTCGAGGATTTATTCTTCGCTGCGAATTTCCTTCAGGGCTTTGGCGCGCAGCGGGTAATAGCACAGGTGCCTGCCGTTGGGAGCGATGGGCCACACGCCCACGCTCCAGAGCTTCATCAGTCCTTCGGTGATCTTCCGGTGATGCGACTCGTCCAGCCCGGCCGTGCCGGTGCAGCAGACCATGCGCACGTAGAGGTAGCCCGCCGCGTCGCTGGCCATCTCCAGGGCCTGGGCGAAGTCGTGCAGTTCGCCCAGGTGACCGGCGGCCAGGAAGAGCGCGTGGCAGGTCAGCCCTTCGGGGTCCTTCGCGTCGTCGTACGGGATGTACCATTCGAGGCGCTTCCGGCCGAGCGCGCGGCTCATGTAGAACGCCATGGAGTAATCCGGGGCGACGGAGTGCGGCGCATAGCCCATCGCGCGGATCGTCCCTTCGATCTCGGTCTCCGCGCGCGGCGTCTCGGGATCGGCGGGTCCGAGCGCCCGTCGCACGAGCGCGAGGGCCTCCAGCGCCTCGTCACCGCCCGGCATCACGCTTGCCAGCTCCGGCCGGTGCAGCAGCACGTTCACCCACTGCCCGGGGTTGCGGGCGAGCCACCCGCGAAGCCGGGCCTCGCTACCCACAACGCGCTGGGCATACAGGCGCGCCGCCTTTGCCTGCTTCGGACCGGGCGGGTGGGACGGCAGGAACCACTCGACCCCCGTTCCATTCCACCAGCGGCAGTAGGCGCGGAGGGGCTCCTCGGGGTCGAGTTCGGGCCGGGAGAGACGGTCGTCCTCGTAGCCGCCCGCGCCCTCGCAGGAATACACGCGGCCCTCTCCGTCCACGGTGAAGATCAACCCCAGCGGCATCGCGACCCTCCTTCCGGCCAGGTTCCTCCGCGAACGGGACGCTCCCGCCCGGCGAAGGCAGAACGCGGCGATGCCGGTTCGCGGCATGGTTCCGGTCCTCTCCTCAGCGGCCCGTTTTCACGCAAGCCCTCTATACCTTTAAGAACGAGAGGGCCGAAATCGGGGAAAAATCCGGGAGGATTTCGAGAACAGTTTCTCTTTATCCCGCAATGGGTTGGGAGAAAAGGCGAAAAGCCGGCCGGATTTTTCCGCAAAACGGCCGTTCTCGCCCTTATAGTATAGAGAGGGTGGCGCGGAGGAGCGTGGTGGTTGAGGTGGCTCCCGGCGGGTTCGGGCCGGGGCTGGAGGAGCGGCGGAGCAAGAAACTCCCCCTCTGGGTTACGCCGACATTGTTAAGAATCTCTTGGCAAGAGCAATGTGGGAGGAGATAGTAAATGGGAGTTCCAAATGTCTGGCAGGTTGCTGCGGCAGATGAGCGCACCCGCGGAGGACAGCTTCAGCTGAAAACCGGGCGGATGTTCATCGGGCCGGGCGAGATCGGCGATCTGAGGTCTTTGGGGAAGGAACCTGGATTCTGGGAGCGGCTATCTGAGCAGTATCGAGCGATCTTGGGAACACCCACCAAGAATCAGCTCTCCGCTTTGCACAGCTTCTGTCGCACAGCTGAGATCGGAGACTACGTCATACTCCTGGTTGGCACCAAGCCCCTAGCACTGGGGAAGATCGAGGGAGAGTATGACTACGACACGGGCCTTTGGGTCGATGGGTGGGATCTCCAGCATTTCCGAAAGGTTGAGTGGAAGACTTGGCCTGAGGAAGAAAGCCTATCTTGTCGCCGCCAAGGGTATATTTTTTCTACGACCAGTATGCTGGTGCCCGAGAAGGCAGATACGCTTTGGGCCAAGTTTAGAGCAGGGCCTGTCCCTCAGCCTTTCTTACCCGAGATTGACCACCTGCAAGACGAGAATGTCCGGGGCAAGTTAGTCGGACTTTCAAACATTGTAACCCAAGCCTACCGTGAGCAGAGAGATTTCATTGATGCTTCATTGGAAGCACATGTGATTGCGGTGTTCGTGGTGCCGTTCCTCAAGAAGTTGGGTTGGAAGAACAGTAACATATGGGTAGAGTCCCCGGTCCGAAGCACATCTGGGGCCTCCAAGAGAGCAGATATTATTGTAGGGAGCACCCTAGCTGCTACCTCAGACGGGAAGTGTGACCGGAAGGGGAGTGAAGTGAAGATCGTTGTCGAGGCTAAGCGCCTCGGTGCTCCTCTCAATGATGAGGCGGCCAAGCAGGCCTACGCCTACGCGAAGGACGTCGGCGCAGAAACCCTTGCCGTCACGGACGGACTGCGGTGGTCAGTCTTCGAGAATGAAGGGGGCGAGTTGCCGGACGAGCCCACAGCTTGGGTCTACCTGCGTCCCGTGAAACAGGAGATGCTGCCAAGCGGAGTCACTCCTCTGTTCCCCGAGGAGGGAACATCTCTCGTAGGCCGGGACGCTGGAACGCTTCTGAGCTTCTTGAGCCCTTAGTGTATTTCCGGTGTATTTCCGGGGACAGTGTACCCATTTATCTGCGGGCCTCCCTCTCTTCGACGGCCGGCCGGCCCGGGCGCGACGAACGCGCGCAGCATGGCTCCATTCTATCCGCACCCGCGAAGGCGACAAGCCCCGGCGCGCCGGTCAGAGCGCGGCCTGGCCCCGGCCGCCGGGGACCTTTCCCTCCTCGAGCCTTCGGGGCGCCTTGAGGTCGAGAACCGGCGAGCCGTCGAGCGCGTCCAGCCCGGTCACCGTAAGCGAGGTGCCCTCGACGCGCACGACCTCGACCAGGGTCGCGCCGATGGGATTGGGACGCATCGGGCTGCGCAGGCCGAAGACGCCGCGCAGGGGGGTCGTCTTGTCGCCGCGCGGGTGGACCCTGAGCCGCCTGCGGTCCCCGGCCGTGAGCTCGTGCATCCAGTAAAAGACCTCGACCCGGTCGCCGGCCTCGATGCCGTCCAGGCCCCGCCGGTAGGCGGCCTCGATCTCCAGAACGCTCTTCGCCTCGGAGGTCCGGCGCACGGCGCCGATGGGCGTGATCGTCAAAGACCCCGCCATCAGTGGTCGCAGATGTTGTCGCCGGCAGAAAGCGTCCCGTCGAGGTAGGCCTGGATGACCTTCTCCGGCTCCTCGCTCGGCGCGCCGATGGCCACCCGGATGCCGGCCCCCTCGAAGAGCCCCTGGGCGCGCGAGCCCATGCCGCCGGCGATGATGAGATTCGCCCCCTGCTCGGCCAGCCACCGGGGCAGCTGCCCCGGCTGATGGCCCGGGGCCGGCGCGCGCTCGCTCTTCGTGATGCTCTTCGCCGTCTCGTCCACATCGAAGAGGGCGAACTCCTCGCAGTGTCCGAAATGCATGCTCAGCTTGCCCTCGGCCAATGGAATCGCGATGCGCATGGTTTTCGCTCCTTTCCGTGAAATGGGAGGTGTCTTGGCGGTGGACATGCGCTTGATCGGTTCGATCGCGGCCAGGAAGGCCCGGGCCGCGGCCGAGTCCGGGCGCTCCAGGACGAAGGGCCTGCCCTCGTCGGAGGCGGTGACGACCTCCGGGTCGATGGGAATCGACCCGAGGAAGGGCACCCCCGTCTCGGCCGCCAGCGCCCGACCGCCGCCGGATTTGAAGAGCTGCGTCTCCTTCCCGCAGTGCGGACAGACGAAGCCGCTCATGTTTTCGAGGATGCCCAGCACGGGCAGCCTCACCTGCCGGCAGAAGGTGACCGCCCGGCGCACGTCGTTGGCAGACAGCACCTGCGGGGTCGTCACCAGCACGGCGCCGTCGGCGCCCTCGATGAGTTGCGCGACGGAGAGCGGCTCGTCGCCGGTCCCGGGCGGAGAGTCGATGATCAGGTAGTCGAGCTCGCCCCAGGCCACGTCGCGCAGGAGCTGCTTGATGACGTTCATCTTCAGCGGCCCGCGCCAGATGACCGCGGCGTCCCGGCCCTCGACCAGGGCGGCGATGCTCATGACCCGGATGCCGTCCGGGGTTTCGAGGGGAGCGATTCCCCCGTCTCCGGACGGCTGCACCCGCTGTCCTTCGAGATGGAGCAGGCGGGGAATGCTCGGGCCGTGAAAGTCCACGTCCAGGAGTCCGACCCGTTTGCCGTCGGCACAGAGAGCGGCCGCGAGATTCGCCGCCACGGTGCTCTTGCCCACGCCGCCCTTGCCCGAGAAGACAAGTATCTTGTGCTCGATCCCGCACATGCGCTTGGCCAAGGCCTGGCGCTCGAGGAAGGCCTCCAGCGCCTCGTCGGGTTTCTGCTCCTTGGCCGAGCACGAATCGGCATTGCATGTGGAGCATTCCTTGTCGGGAGCCGTCATGGGCCACCCCTCCTGCTCGTCTGAGCGAAGACTACGGCGCGATTCCCAGCTTCCCTCTCGTCATCGTCGCGCCGCAGGCCGGGCACTTCAGACCCGAGCACGGCATGCCCCGTTGGCGCGCAATTCTCCTGCCGCAGCCGGGGCAGGCGCCCCCCCCTCGGTCCCATGCTGAAGCCGCCCATCCGGCCGCCGCCCCCGCGAGCCGCGCCCGGTCCCCGGACCCCGCCCCAACGGGCCTGTTCCGTCGTCTCCCGGCGTGACCCCCACCTCCTCTTGGCTAGACCCAGTGACCTTCCACGTCGGCCCCTTCCGATTCCTTCAGCTCCCCGGCCTTGAACTTCTCCAGCGCCTCGGCCACGGTGCCCTCGGCACCGACCACGATCTTGATCCCGGCGGCGGAGAGCGTCCGGAAGGCGTTCGGGCCGACATGGCCGGTGATCACGACCTCCACGCCCTTTGCCGAGACGTTCTGCGCGGCCTGGATCCCCGCACCCTGTGCGGCGTTGAGGTTCTGCGCGTTGTTCACGGTCTTGAAGCCGCCGGACTCGGTGTCCGCGATGATGAAGTACTTCGCGCGTCCGAAGCGCGGGTCCACCGCGCTCGAAAGGTCCGCGCCCTGTGACGTGACTGCGATCCTCATGGATCCTTTCCTCCTTCCTCTGCCTGTCGTCTCTTGCCGCCCGTTTTTGGATCCGTTATCCCCGCGCTCCCCTCTGCCAGGAGCGCTTCAAGCTCGTCCGCCCGGTTGAAGTTCTCCACATGAATCAAGACACCGGTCACGCCGGGAACCGACTGGATTGCCCCCTTGATCGCCGGCGCCAGCGTGAATGCCATGGGGCAGACCGGAGAGGACGGCCGGAAGGTGAGAAACACATCGCCGTCATCCGTCACCGTCAGGCCCCTCACCAGGCCCATCCGGAACACGTCCAGCCCCGCGCCGGGGTCGATGACCTCGGCGAGGTGCTCCTCGATGGAGCGCCGGACGGCGTCCTCATCAATCGGCCGGGCCATCGCCCTCTCCCAGGAACGCGATCACGCTGCTCCACACGTGCCGGATGTCCCCGGCCACCGGGCCGTTCGTGAACTCCACGACCGACTTGCGCTCCACCTGCGCGGCGGTGACCGCCCTGTCATAGCGGATTCTCCCGGCCGGTTCAAGCCCGCGTTCGCCGGCGCGGCCGAGGATGCGCTCGGTTGTCTCGCGATTCAGGTCCGCCTTGTTCACGCAAACGGCGGTCCGGATCCCGAAATGTTTCGTCAGGTCGGCGACGCGCTCCAGGTCGTGAACGCCGGCGACGGTCGGCTCGGTCACGATCAGCACCAGGTCCGCGCCGGCAATCGAGGCGATCACCGGGCAGCCGATGCCCGGGGCGCCGTCGGCGACGAGGTAGGGGTGGCCGCCCTCCTCGGCGATCTGCCTGGCCTGGTTCCTCACCAGGGTCACGAGCTTGCCGGAGTTTTCCTCGGCCACGCCGAGGCGGGCGTGGACCATGGGGCCGAAGCGCGTGCCGGAGACGAACCACCGGCCGTTGATCACGGGGCCGAACTCGATCGCCTTCTCCGGGCAGAACCACGCGCATACCCCGCAGCCCTCGCAGGCGACCGGGTCCACCTCGTAGTCGCCGGCGGGGCTCTTCCCGATCGCGTCGAAGCGGCACAACTCGACGCAGGTCCCGCAGCCGGTGCACCTCTCCGGCAGGATCCGGGCCTGCTTGCCGCCGCTGAAATCCTCCTCGTGGCGCACGGTCGGCGCGAGCACGAGGTGGAGGTCCGCGGCGTCCACGTCGCAGTCGGCGAGCACCGGCCGCTCGGCGAGCGCGGCGAAGGACGCCACCACGCTGGTCTTGCCCGTGCCGCCCTTGCCGCTGATGATCACGAGTTCTTTCATCGGTTGATCCGCTCCCGAATCTCGTCCCACAGCGCGAGAAATCGCGCTTCGTAGCCCGGCACCGCGTCCACCGCCACCTCGCCGCGCGAGTAGGCCTCGGCCACGCGGCGATCGTCGGGGATCTCGCCGAGGATTTCGACGCCGCGCTCCCGGCAGAACGCCCGGGCGCTCTCGTTGTCGTCCTCGTGCCGGTTGACGACCACGCCGTGCGGCAGCCCAAGCTCGCGGACCATCTCCAGCGCCAGGCCCAGGTCGTTGAGGCCGAAGGGCGTGGGCTCGGTGACGAGCAGGACGAGGTCCGCGTCGGAGACGGCCGTAATGACCGGGCAGGAGGTGCCCGGCGGGGCGTCCAGGAAGTTCACGACATGGTCCCCGGCGCCCGGCCGTTCGCTCTTGACCGCCCGGATCAGCGGCGGGCTCATGGCCTCGCCGACCTTCAGCCTGCCGTGCACGAAGCCGATCTCGCCGGCCGTTCCTTTTTCGACGACGCCGATGTCACGGGGCACCTCGCGGATGGCGCCCTCCGGGCAGACCCGCGCGCAGCCGCCGCAGCCGTGGCAGAGCTCCGGGAAGATGAGCACCTTCTTCCGGATGCAGGCGATCGCGTTGTACGCGCATAGTTCCGCGCACGTGCCGCAGCCGGTGCATTTTCCCTCGTCCACCTCGGGCACGGGGATGCCGACCGCCCGCGAGCTTTCGATCTTCGGGTGGAGGAAGAGGTGCCCGTTGGGCTCCTCCACGTCGCAGTCAAGGCAGGTCACGTTCCAGTCGCCGCGTGCCGCGACGAGCGCGAGGTTCACCGTCACGGTGGTCTTGCCCGTCCCTCCCTTGCCGCTGGCGATGGCGATGTTCATGTCACTGCTCCGCTGACGTTGCTTCGCTCGAACCGGCAGGCGTACCGACCGCAATCAACGTGCCGGAAAAAGCCTCCGAAGGTAACCGCAGCAAGTAGGGCGTTTCCTCTGATGTGATGGTCTTTCACGGATAGCCTCCCCTTTGGCTTGAGCACGCGGTGCAGCCCGGATAGGACCGATTCGGGCTCGGGAAAGTCGTGAAGCACGTCGTACAGTAAGGCAATGTCGATACTTTCCTCGTGAAGCCCAACAACGTCACAGCCCTGAATCGCCTGAATGTTGGACAGGCCTTGTCGCTGGGCCGCGCGCCGGACCGACCGGACGGCCAGCGGATGCATGTCGAGAGCATAGACGCGGCCCTCCGGCGCGACCATCCGCGCCGCTGCAAGCGAAAAGCCGCCTGGCCCGCAGCCGAAGTCCAGGACGAACATGCCCGGCCGTATCTCGGCCTCGCGAAGCACCCTCTCCGGCGGCCGCAAGAGGTCGCGTATGCGAAACTCCAGTGCCATCAGACGAAAAGCGAGATTGCTCTGCAAGCCTAGCTCCCTTTGCGGTTGCCCGTACGGCTCCTGCCGTTCACAGCAAGTGCCCCTCGACGTCCAAGCCGGCGGCCTCGGAGAGATCGCCCATCCTGAAACTCTCAACCGCCTCGGCCACGGTGGTCTTGCCCGTGCCCCCCTTGCCGCTGGCGATGGCGATGTTCACTCTTCCGACCCTCCCTGGAGCACGAGGCTGCCCACCGGGCAGCCGATGTCCCTCGCGATCACCGGGCACTTGGCCTTGAGAAGGAAGAAGACGGGCTTGTCCGCATCGCTGAGCGTCTCGTAGTTGCCCTGGCCCTTGGCGAGCACGAGGGCGGCCCCGGCGAACCGCTCGCGGAAGGCGTCCGAGCAGTCCTCCAGGATCGTACCCGGCGCGTCCGAGCCGGAGTCGATGACCTCCACCATCTCGGCCATGCCGCTGGCCTCGGCATCGGCCACCGTCACGTCGTTGATGACCGGCGCACCCCGGACCGCGAAGGTGACCTTCCCGGCGCCGAGCTGCTCGACCAGCAGGCGGTCGAGGACGATCTCCCCGGCGTTGTCGCCGATGTAGAGGATGTTTTCGGCGAGGTCCGCCGCCCTGCGGAATCGCTCCACGGCCCCGCCGTCCAGCGGCGCGCTGAGGGAGTCCCCGATCGCGCCGGCGATCTCGGCCTCCGCAATGCCGCTCTTCACCCCGAGGTCGATGACGTTCCCGGCCGCAGCGAGTCGCAAGGCTACCGCCAAGGGGTCGCTGTCCTCCACGACCCGCCGGCGGAGCCCCGGATAGAGATCCAGGGCGAGACGATTGAGTCGTTCCTTGGCCTCGCGATAAGGATCCGCATCGCCGGTGGCCTCGCGGATGAGCCTGTGAATGACCTGGCCCATCGCCGGCGGGGACCGGCCGAGGTCCATCTCACCCGCCGCTTTGAGGACCGCGCGGAGGACCTTCTCCTGGACGGCCTCGTCGCCGCCCATACGTCTCAGCGCGTCGAGCGCCTGGCGCAGGAAGCACGGGATGCAGTCGAAGTACGTACGCACAGTTACTCCGGCCCTCCCTTTCCGCCGGCGAGGCGCTGCGCGACCTCGGCTACGCGGCGCCCGAGGTTTCCGGCGGTTTCCAGCCCAATCTTATCTTCCACAATTCCGCTCGGACCGCCACTCCACAGCGCGGCCCCGAAGTGCGCCGTCGGCCGGCCGTCGCCCACGAGGACCATGTCGTGGCAAAGCATCGCCGCCTGCACGGCCTGGATGGCCAACTCCTGCCCCCCGCTTCGCACGCCCCCGACGGCCAGCACGGCGCCCACCTTGTCCCGCCAGAGGAACCCGTTGCGCCGGAAGATGACGGAGCGGTCCAGGAAGGCCTTGCACTGGGAGGTCATCGAGCCCAGGTAAACGGGCGTGCCGACGATGATGCCGGCGATCTCCGGCCGGCGGAGGGCGGGAATGATCTCCCTGCTGAAGTCGTCCTCCTGGCTGCACTCCAGCGCCTTGCCGCACCGGCCGCAGGCCAGGCATCCGCGGACTTCCAGCCCCGCCAGCTCCAGGAGTTCCGTCTCCATGCCCGGCGCAGCGGACTCTGCGGCCTCCAGGCAGAGGCCCAGGGCCTCCGCGGTCGTCTTGCCTTTCCGCGGGCTGCAGGATACGCCGATGATTTTCATGCGCGTTTTCCCCTCGGTTTCACGAACCTGAAGACGCGCCCGCGAACGACCTTCCCGTCGTGGAGGAGCGCCCTCCGGCGTTCACCTTCGAGGCGAAAGCCCGCGCGCCGCACTTCCTTCAGCACGCGCTCGAAGGTCATCCCGTATTTCTTCAGGTGCGTCGGATAGCAGGACAGGACGCCGCCGGGCTTCAGGGTTCTGTAGATGCCCCGCAGCGTGGCCGCCCGCTGGGATTCCTCGGGGAGGTAGCCGCGGTGCAATACATCATAGAGCAGCACCAGGTCGATGCTGCGTGTGCGCACCGGGATCCCCTGACCGTTGGCCGTGTGCACCGGGACAACGTTACCCAGCCTCTTTTTTCTGACGGCGCGCATCAGCCCGGAGAGCTTCTTCCTGTCCTTGTCGACCGCATATATGCGGCCGCGCCTGCCCGCGATTCTCGCCGCGGGGATCGCATATTTCCCCTCCCCGCACCCGAAGTCCAGAACGAACTGCCCCCGGTCTACACCCACGTCCCGAAGGAACCCTTCACCTCGGCGGCGCAACCAGCGCTTCTCGAAAATTTTCGCCGCCATCACGCTACCCCGACCGCTCTTTGCCGGTCCCGGCCTTGTAGTAGACCTCGCCGCCGGAATCTTCCGTGACGAGAACTCTCCTGCCCATGAGTTCCTCGACGTACTTCACCACCTCGTTCCGGTGCAGCCCCAGGCCATCCGCGATGTCCCCGACCGTACAGGGGCGCCGGCGAAGGAGCCCCAGCACGTCCTCACGATGGGCTGCGAAATCCCTCTGCCGGTGCGTGCCCCGATAGTCCGCGATGACTTCCGCGCGGTCGCCGAACGCCGCCGCGAACTGTTCCATCTGGTCCTGGGGCACCGGGTAGGCGAAGCTCTCGGCAGGCGGGCGCGTGACCGTGTTGAGCTGCACCCGCTCGGGATCAACCCGCCGGACGATGCCGGCGATCTTCTCGACCTCGGCCTGGATCGCCGTCACGCCTCCCAGCAGAAAAACCTCCAGCCACAAGCGGCCGGGATGCTCGCGCGCGAACGTCACGAGCCCCTCGACCATCCCGTCGAAGTCGATCCCGTCATGCGGCCGGTTCACGTGCCGGAAGGTCCCCGCGTCCCCGGCGTCCAGGGAGGGAACCACGAGGTCGGCCTCCGCGAGACTCGCGCGCACCTCGCGCTTCCCAAGAAGGGAGCCGTTCGTCAGCACGGCGACCGGCACCTCGGTGATGCGCTTGATGCCAGCGATCAGCTCGCCAAGCCGCGAGTAAAGCGTCGGCTCGCCGGAACCCGAGAGGGTGATGTAGTCGGGTCTCGAACCCAGGGACGACTCCACCTCGCCCAGGACCCCGTCCAGCGGGACCCACTCCTTCCGATCGAGCGTCTTGTGCGTCGTCCGGCCGAGCTGGCAGTAGATGCAGTCGTAGCTGCACGTCTTGAAGGGGACGATATCCACCCCCAGCGAGCGCCCCAGGCGGCGCGAGGGGACCGGGCCGAAGACATGAGACGCCATTCGACCTCCTACCCGCACGGCGGCAAGTCGCAGGGCGCGTCGCGCCCGCAGCAGCGCCGGTCCTGCCCGCAGGAGGGCGCGCGCCCGGAGCCGTTGCCAGAGCCGTAGTCGGTCGCGTGGAAACCGCTGCCCTTGAAGATCACGCCCGCGCCGGCACTGATTACCCGACGAGCCGGGCCGTCACACTCGGGGCATTTCTTCAGGGGCTCCTCCGACATCGACTGGAACTTCTCGAAGCGCTTGCCCGTCCGCTCGCACTCGTACTCGTAGGTGGGCATGGTGTTCTCCCTACACAAGCTCTTCGATGAGGCTCGAGGGCACTCCCGCAACGAGCCGGTCCCGCCCGATCGCGCCGTACTCGCGCGAGTCCGGGCAGCCGAAGGAGAGACACACCTGCCCGCTCAGGTGGGCCCGGACCGCGACGCTCCCGCAGACCGCCATCACGCTCGAGACCTCGGCCAGAAGCGTTTTCCCCGTCCTCCCCTGCCAGCGGCGCAGGAGATTCATCGCCGCCTCGGGCTGCGCGCAGGAAACGGCCACGTCCGGCTCCTCACAGGTGCCGACCGTGACCGCGGCAGGTCTGGTCCGCAGACTCGGGATGCCGAAGATCAGTCCTCGTGCGGCCTGCGGCGTGATGCCCGCCTTTTCGGCCATGGCGGAGACCATGGCCTCGTCGTCCTGCCCCGCCCAGCCCAGGCTCCGCAGGGCGCCGGGGCAGTCAATCCGGTCCGGGGTCAGAACGATGGGCCGCGTGCGCGATTCCTTGATGGCTTCGCAGAAACGCATGGGTCGGTCGGCCGGCTCTCCGCTCGGTGCGCCGTCGTAGTGAAACTTGACGCCCGTCCACCACCCCCCGACCTTTCCCTCCAGCAGGCGCAGCTTGTTCATCGGGCTTTCCCTTCACCTTTCTCGGCCACGTTGTCCTCTTCCCAGTCGAAGCCTCCGACCTTGAGCCAGCCGTCCTGCGGCAGGGAGTCGAAGCAGACCGGCTCGGGGCCGGACCACCGGCCCTCCGCCGACACATCCCATCGAGTGTACCGGTTCATGGGCGAGGCGGTCCTGTCGATACGGTAGCCGTCCGGGTGATACCCGATCTCGATCTCGTTCGCCTTGAACGTTTGGGCCACAGGACACCTCCGTCAGAAGCCCAGGGCCATGGCCGTCGCTCCGCACAGCGCACCGGCCGCGAGGTTGACCGCCTTGATTCCGAAAAACGCGCGTCGCGAATGGGCGAGCATGGGCAGCATCCCGTGCCCGTCCTGCACGATGGAGCTGGCCAGAAGGACGCTGAAGGGGACGGACCCGTGCACGTAAAGCGTTAGGAAGACCAGATGAGGGCCCGATTCGGGGATCAGGCCCACCAGGCAGGCAACCGCGAGGACCAGCCACTTGCCGCTCCGAATCGACTCCTCCAGATGCAGGTGCTCGGTGAGGACGTACATGACGACAAGGGCTCCGAACGTCCACAGGAAGATTTTGGGCACGTGTGCGCGGGCGACGTGCTTCCAGAGATGCTCCTCCAGAAAGTGATCCGGCACCGTGCTGACGATGAAGAGAGCGGCCAGGGATCCGGCGAGCAGCGTCACGCGCATCCAGGTCCATACGGGCGGCCCCACCAGGCCCGTCGAGAGCGCGAGAGCGAATACCGCCAGCACCACCGCCAGAACCCCCCGCGCCGCCGAGCAGTTCTTCCACTGGCGGAGGACCCGGCCTCGGAGGAATTCGTTGCTGCGCTCCTCCGCGTGGACTTCGAACCCCTCGCAACAGGCCGGCTGCCGGGTGGTTCGCCTCCCGAGGATGCCATCGGTCAACGCGCCAACTGCGATACCCAGCGCGAACAGCCCGCAGGCGAGAAAGAGGGCTTGTTTCGGAATCATCGCCAGCATCACGAAGGCCTCGTCGCCGCTGGTCGCGATCATGGCCGTCACCACCGCCCCGACGGTGAGCACGCGGTGCGAGTACATGGCCACGACCGCGAACGCGCCGAGGCAGCCGGGCGCCGCCCCCAGCGCTGCGGCGAGGACGTACTGCCCCCACCGGTGCCCGGCCAGCCGCGCCTGCCACGCGCCGCTGGTGAGCACGTTCAGGTACTCGATCACCAGCATCATCACGAAAACGAAGCCGGTGATCGTGAGCGCGTGCTTGACAACGTCGATCATCGCGCCACCCTGTCGACAGCGCCCGCGGGAAACCGCGCGTACCTGCATCTCGGTCCGCAGCCGGCTGTTGTGTCACCCCCTGCGCCGCGCGTCTTCAGCATCAGCCCGCCCGCCCTGCCCCTGTGCGCGGGCGGTTGCCCCGACTTACAGAGACCACCTTCGGCTCCAACCTCTGCGCATCATCCTCTTCCACTTCGCAGTACGACAGGATGAGAACCTCGTCACCAGCCTCGCCCAGCCGGGCCGCAGGACCGTTCAGCAGGACGGTCCCCGACCCGCGCGGCGCCGCGATCGTGTATGTGACGAACCGGGCGCCGGTGTTCAGGTTGAGCACATGGACCTGCTCGCCCGGGAGCATATCCGCTTCCTCAAGAAGATCCAAGTCCACCGTGATGCTGCCCTCATAGTTGAGCTCCGTGCCCGTCAGGACGGCCCGGTGGATCTTCGACTTCAGCATGAAGCGCTGCACTCTCCCCCGGCCTCCTACCCGCTGCGGCTCAAGGCCGCGTTGAGGCCCATGAAAACTGCCCCGGCGAGCGTCGTGTAAGCGAAAATCCTCTTGAGGTTGCGAGGACTCGTCCTCAACGAGAAGAGCCCGCCCACCAGTCCGCCCGCCAGCGCGACCCCGGCCAGGGGAATCGCCCAGCCCGGGTTGAAGTCTCCGCCCGCGGCGTGTCCGAGAAACCCCATCAGCGCCGTGGCCGCGACCATCGCGCTCGAGGTCCCCACGGCGACCCGCATGGGAACGCCGCAGGCGAGGACCATCAGCGGGATCTTGAACGATCCGCCCGAGATGCCCACCATCCCGGCCACCAGTCCCGTGGCCGCCGTGAGTGGGATCGCCAGCCAGAGGTTCACCACGTACTCGTGTTCCCCGAACTTCCGGCGCCAGAATCCGAACCGCTTCTTGTCCGACGCCGGTCTTTCCCTTGCAGGCCGCAGCATGAAAAAGGCCGCCAGAACGAGAAGGCCGGCAAAGACCCACTTCAGGACGGCGCCGGGCAGCAGGTGGGCGAAGTATCCCCCGGCCAGCGCCATTACATCCGTCGGCGGGTCGATCACCAGGGCCAGCTTCCAGTCCACGATCTTGTTCTTCTGAAAGACCAGTAGCGCGGCCAGCGCCGTCACCACCAGGATGAGCTGTCCGGTCGTGGCCGCCTGGTGCATCGGCTGCCCGGCGGCCACCAGGGCCAGAACATGGAAATTGCCGCCGCCCCGGCCGGTCATGGCCATCAGGACGGCGATGACAAGGAGTGCTGCGGAGGTGAGCAGGAGTTTTGTCATCGCCCGCCCTCCTCCGGGACCAGGATCGCCCGGCAGTCGTCGATCACGCCCACGATGTCTCGAAAGCATTGGCCGTTGCCGGGGCAGGTCAGCCCCCGGATGTGGTCCAGGTCGAGATCGGCCAGCGGCCGACCCAGCAGGTATTCCTTCAATGTTCCCGCGATTTGGCTGCACTCCGGTGCGTCCACGATGTCGAAATCCGTGAAGCGGAGCGCCCCCGTCGAGTCGCTCAGGGCGAAACGGACCTTGTTGCGGCAGTCACCGGCCAGCCCCATAAGGGGAGTCTCAGGCCTTCCGTAGCGAGAGGGCGCTCTGGGGGCACTCGGCCACGCACCGGCCGCATCCGGTGCACCTCTCGCGATCGACCCGGGCGGTCTGGTCTATGGAGATCGCCCCGTCCGGACAAACGTCTTGGCAGACACCACACCCGTTACACTTCTCCTCGTCGACGGCGGCCAGAAGACCGGAGCCGGCCCCCTGGCGGGTAAGCTCCTCGACCCGCGCGTTGATGGCCTGGAGCTGGCCCCCGAGCGCCTGGGCCTGCGCCCTGAGCATCTCGATCTCCTGCGCCGGGGCCGCCTGGAAGCCGGGGAGTGGGGCCATCTCCGGCGGGATCGCAGGAGGGGGCATCGGTGGCGCGCCCATCGCGGCGCCGCCCATCCCGCCGCCCATTCCCATCCCCCGGCCCATGCCACGGCCACCGCCGCCGCCTCCCCCCATGCCACGGCCACCGCCGCCCATCCCGCGTCCCCGGCCCATGCCCATGCCTCCCCCCATTCCCATCCCGTCGCCCATTGGCGGGACCACCGCCTGCGCGCCCGAACTTGGCCCGGACGCACCCCCAGCCCCCACTCCGAAATGGCTGGCTACGCTCGGCCCTTCGGCGGCCGAGAAAGCCCCGGCCTTGAAGGCCTCGATCGCCCCTCGCACGGGGCCGCTCGCGCCCACGATCACCTGGATGCCGGCCGCGCCGAAGGTGCGAAACGCATTCGGACCGCAGTTGCCGGTCAGGACGGCCTGCACGCCCTTCTCGGACATCATCTGCGCGGACTGAATCCCCGCGCCGCCCCCCACGGCGATGTTGGGGTTCTCCACCGCCTCGAAAGCCATCGTGTCCGAGTCAACGATCAGGAAGTAGGCGCAGCGGCCGAAGCGGGCGTCAACCTGGTCGTCCAGGGTCGGCCCCGTAGCGGTGGCGGCGATCTTCATCGTACGACTCCTTCAAGGAACAAGGCGGGTGGGTCAAGTCCACACCGCCGGCGTCGCCCCGTCGGGCGATGACCGCCCCGAAACAGGGCCAGCCCGTTCAGCCACGGCGCGGGTCGCTACTTCTTCTCGCCCTCGGCCTCCATCTCCCCGATGCGCTTCTTGATTCCGTCCAGCGCGTCATCGAGGTACTCGGCCTGACTCTGGAGTGCCTGGAGCTCCTGCTCCTTGCTCGGCGCGCCGTAGGGCGCCGCGTAGGGAGCGACTCCGCCGGCGAACGGCGCCGCGTAGGGGGCGGCCCCGTACGAGGGAGCCGCTCCGCCCCAAGCCGGGTAGCCGTATCCGGCACGCTGCCAGCCCGTGAGCCCGGTCGCGTAAAACCGGTTGCGGCGGCCCCAGCCTCCGCCCCCACGGCCCCAGCCTCCGAACCCGCGCCCCGCGATCGGGTTCATAAAGCCGGGCGCCGGATACCCCGCGCAGTAACCGGCCGCCCGTCCCGTCATGGGACCCATCCCGCCCGGACCCGTTCCGTCTCCACCTGGCATCTTGTTTCTCCTTCCAAGAAGATGGGATCGACGCGCGACCCCTGCCCTAAAGCAACTCGTTCTCCTGGCCCGTTACCAATAGGGCCCGACGCCCCAGCCGCGACCTCGGCCTCGGCCGAAACCGCGGCCCCGGCCCCATCCGAAGCCGCGGCCCCAGCCCCGACCCCGGCCGAGTCCGAAGCCAAAGCCCGGGGATCCCGCGTAGGCCGGGGCGCGAGAAACGCCGTAAGGCACGGACGGGTAGCCCGCTCCGTACGGCGCAGCGTATCCCTGCGCGTAGGGCGCGTAGCCCTGCGCCGGGAACGCGCGTCCCGGGATCGCATTCATGAACCCCGGCACCGCGTACCCCGCGCAGTACCCGGCCGCACGTCCCGTCATCGGCCCCAAACCCATCGGCCCCGTTCCGTCTCCTCTTGGCATGACCCTCCTCCTTTCGCCGGTGTCTTCAGGTGCGCGTCATCGCCGCGCCGCACCCGGGACACCGCTGCTGGTTGCACGGTCGGCCTGCGGCGTGCGGAACCCGCTTGCCGCAGGTCTGGCAGACGCATTCACCTCCCGGACCGGCCGCGAGGGGACCTCCCATGCGGCCGCGGCCTCCACCGCGTCCCATTCCGCGGCCCTGTCCGCTGCCCGGCCCGCCGCCCGCCGGTCCCGTCCCGTCTCCCCTAGGCATTCTTCACTTCCTTCCTCTCGCTAGCGTGGCCCGTACCCGCGGCGACCACGTCGCTGCCTGCCTCCCCGGCCACGTCCACCATGCCACTGCCGGCCGCAGCACCCCGGCATCATGAAGCGAGGCTGAGTCAGCGCTCCCTGCCGAAACGCGACGATCACCTCCTCGACCGGCCCTGCGGCCCAGGGAACGACGCGGATTCCCCGCGCCTCCACGAGGTCAGCCACCGGCGCGCTGATCCCGCCGCACAGGAGCGTTTCGATCCGGAGTTCCGCGAGTCGCTCGGCGCGCCCCGAGGGCGAGACCCCGCTCAAGCTCACTTCCTCCCGTCCGACTTCGCCATCGGAGCCAAGCTGGACCACGATAAGCGATTTGCACCAGTCGAAGACCGGGGCTACCCGTCCCTGAAAAACTGGAACCGCGACGCGCATGCCCAACCTCCACTGGTTCCTAAGCATCGATCATGCCAGGGAACACACAATCAGACCGGATGCATCTAACTCCTTTAAATACAAGGTATTGCGCGCTTGTCGCCAATCATCGGCTGCGCGTCGTCTGGGAGCGTGGCGTTTCATAATGAACGCTCAGTGTCGACCTGAGTGCACAATGAAACCATGTCTCCATGCTCTAATAGATGAAACGCAGCGCATGGGATGACTCACCTGGCATACCGCGTGTCAGTTCCGTTCCGGTTGACCTGCGGGTTTCCTGCCGACGAGCCCGTAGTGGATGGCGTCCACGGGGCAGACGTTGAGGCAGCGCGCGCAGCTGAAGCAGTCGGCAGGGAAGGCCTTGCCGGCAACACGGTCCTTGGCGGCATTGAGGGGGCAGGCGCTGACGCAGGCGCCGCAGTTAGTGCAGAGGTCGCGGTCGACCTTCACGCGGAAGACACTCACTCGTTCAAGAAGCCAACTCAGGAAGCCGAAGGGGCAGACGAACTGGCAGAATGGCCGGTAGAAGCCGAACGACACCACGAGTGCCACCACGATCGTCACGCCGACCGTGACCGTTTCGATGTCGAAGTTGAACAGGTTGAAAGGGTTCACGAAGTGGTAGATGACGAATCCCTTGCGCCCGCCCACGACGCCGAAGAGCAGCAGCAGCGTGACGACAAACAGCACGCCACGGATGCTGTTCGATATCGCAAACGGGACCTTGCGCTTCTTGAGCTTGCCCAGGATCGGCAGGTGATAGATAAGCTCCTGAAGCGCGCCGAACGGGCAGGCCCAGCCGCAGATCAGCTTGTTCCCGACGACGGCCAGGACCGCGAAGAAGGCGAAGGCCGCCACCTTCGCGGCAGGCGACGGGTACAGTCCCACCATGCTCTTGAAGACCTTGACCGCACTCTCCATGGGATTGGGCGACTTGCCGAGCGCGAAACCGCATATCGCAACGGCCAGGATGAGCGCGGCAACATACGGCCACCGCGGGTACCACGTCCTGCGCTCCGCTACGGGCGACCCGTCGGGACGACCCAGCCTGAGGAGATAGACCAGTCCGAAAAGAGCCAGCGCCGCAAGGACGTAGTACTTCAGCGTTGTCTCACGGTGGCCCAGGATATGCTCGACCGCGTGGTCAAGCTCCTCCTGCGTGATGCCGAGCGTCTTGAGGGGCTTCGTCTTGGAAACGTCCAGGCGCAGGCCCAGCTCGCGCGCGAGGCCCTTGCCCGTGACATCGAGCCGCGGCGCGATCTGCTTGATGCCCATCTCGACGGTGAATTCCGAGGTCTCGACCGCCACGGGTGCTTCCTGCCGAAACCCGCCAACGGTCACGATCACACCCACGGCCAGTAGCGTAAGGACAAGCCAGAGCCGCTGTCGCCCGGACAGATTGGAGAACATTGTCAGATCCTCCGTAGAAGGCCAGTTCCCCTATTCGTCACTTGGAACGGCTATGTTCAGCCGTTTTATTCTCCGCCAGAGAGTGGTCTTACTGATCCCCAGCTCCCGCGCGGCGGCGACGCGTTTGCCTCCATGACGCTGGAGCGCGTCGCGAATCGCTCGTGCTTCGAGCGCTTCCAGCGTGAGACCGGCTGTGGACGCCAGCGACGTGCCCGTCGATGGCCGAAGAGAGTCCGGAAGACACTCGGGCCGGATGAGCCCCCCGCGGCAGAGCACGAAGGCGTGCTCGAGCGCGTTCTCGAGCTCGCGCACGTTCCCCGGCCAGTCGTATCGCACGAAGAGGGCGAGGGCTTCGTCCGAGAGGCCGGCCACATCTCGGCCCCGCAGCCGGTTGAGGCGATCGACGAAATGCTCGACGAGAAACGGGATGTCCTCGCGTCGCTCGCGCAGGGGCGGCAGCACGAGCCGCACGACGTTGACCCGATAGTAGAGGTCCTGTCGAAAAGCTCCCTCCTTGACCAATTCATCGAGCGGCCGGTTCGTGGCGGCGATGACGCGCACGTCCGCTTTCACGGTCGTGTTGGAGCCCAGCGGTTCGTACTCGCGCTCCTGGAGGACGCGGAGGAGACGCGTCTGGAGCGCGGGCGAGACGTCGCCGATTTCGTCCAACAGGAGGCTGCCGCCCCCGGCCTGGGCGAAGCGTCCGGGCTTGTCCCTGCGCGCATCGGTGAAGGCCCCCTTGACGTAGCCGAAGAGCTCGGATTCCAGCAGCGTGTCGGGCAGCGCACCGCAGTTGACCGCGACGAAGGGGCCCTCGGCGCGCGAGCTTGCCGCGTGGATCGCGCGGGCCACGAGCTCCTTGCCCGTTCCGCTCTCGCCTTCAATGAGACAGGTGGAACCGCTCTCGGCGACCTGGGGCAGCACGGCGAGGATCTCCCGCATCTTCGCACTCTTGGTGACGATGTCCCCGAAGGTGTACTTCGCGCGAAGCTCCTTGCGCAGCTCCTCCACGAGCGAGAGGTCGCGGAAGGTCTCGACCCCGCCGATCACGCGCCCGCGCGAGTCCTTGAGAAGGGCGGTCGAGATGCTGATCGGAACAGAGCGCCCGTCCGCCGCGAGAATTCGGATAGGCCGGTTGACGACCGGCTTGCCGCTCGCGGTGGTCTCGCGCAACGCGCACGCCGACTCGCAGATGCTCGCGCGGAAGACCTCGCAGCAGGGCTGGCCGATGGCGTCCGCACGCCCCACGCCCGTGATGCGCTCGGCCGCCTTATTGAAGGATGTGAGGCGCCAGTCGCGGTCCACGGTGAAGACCCCGTCGGCAACGCTGTCGAGGATAGCGCTGAGTTCGGGTTTCCTGGCGCTACGGGCCACCGGGCCGGCCTCCTTCGATCCCGTCGGGCTGGGACGGTTTCTGCCCGGGGAGCATCGTGGAGTGCTTCCTCCGCCGGGTCTGTGCGAGGAGTTCCGCAGCGCTCACGGCCGCGAGGACACCCACGAGCGCCCACAGAAAGCCTCGGCCGCGCGAGGAAATCGTGATTTCTCCGAAAAGTAGCCATCCGGCGAGCACCACGCCGGCGAGGAGATTGATGCAAACCGCGCCGGCGAGCCCGAGTCCAGCGAATCCCCTGGCACGCCAGCGGTACTCCACCAGCAGGGCGGCACCGATGCCCAGGAGCACTCCGCCGAGCAGGCTCGGGTAGAATGCGCTCTCGGCCGGCGGCACGCCCAGAAAGCGCACGACCGGGGCGGGGAAGACGAGCAGAAGCAGACCGAGGCCCAGGTTCACGAACGCGTCCAGCAGGAGCAGCTTGGATCGCCGCATGATCCCGTTCATGCCGTCCGCTCCGGCTGAGGACTGCCCCGTGAGCTAGAGGACCGCATTGCCGAATGCTTCCCATCCAATTTGTCGCCTCCCTGCTCGGTCGTTTCCCCTCACGCGGGCATCGGTGGATTATACACCGCCGCGGCCCGGCGGCAAAGGGCCGGTACCGCACGACGGCTTACCCGTCTCCTGTCACAGTCCGACCGCCTTCACCGCGGGGACCGCGCTCAGGGGAGGTCCTCGATTTTGCCGGACGTCAGGCGCAGCTTGCGGGAGCCGATATCCATGAGAGCGGGGTCGTGCGTCACGAGAACGACCGTGCGACCCCGGCGGTTCTCTTCTCCGAGCCGTTCGGCCAGGATCTTCGCGTTCACCGCGTCCAGATTGCCCGTCGGCTCGTCCGCGAGGATGATCCCGGGGTCGCCGACGAGGGCCCGGGCCATGGCGACGCGCTGCTGCTCGCCCACGCTGAGTTCGGACGGCCTGTGCCCGAGGCGCTTCGAGATCTGGAGGCCCTCGGCGAGGGCCGTCGCCTTCGCCGTTGCACCCCGGGGACTGTGCCGAACGCACAGGGGCATCCGGATGTTGTCGAGGACCGTGAGGTAGGGGATCAGGAAGAACCTCTGAAACACGAACCCGACGGTGGACCTCCGGTACCGGTTCCGCCAGGCGGAAGACTGGCTGTAGACGCTCGTCCCCCGGTGCAGCACGTCCCCGGCCGTCGGCCGCAGCATCCCGCCGAGGGCGAGCAGCAGCGTGCTCTTGCCGCTGCCGCTGGCGCCCTGGATCACCAGGAACTCCCCCTCGTCGATCGTGAGGCTGACCCCGTCCAGCGCGCGGACGGTCTCGCCCTCCCTCGCGTAGGCCCTCGTGACTTCGCGCATCCGGAGCATGCGGCTACTCCTCCGTGAGGATGGCGCTGGGGTCCATGCGGACGAGCTTGATCATCGGAATGATCTCGGCGACGACGGCGACGATGCACGTCAGCAGCATCACCTTCGGCAGATGCCCCCAGACGATCGAAACGGGCTGCGTCTGGAACACGAGGAACGGCCTGGTGAGCCAGACCGAGAGGCCGGAGCCGGCCAGGAAGCCGGCCGCGGAGGCCAGAAGCGCGACCAGCAGTATCTTGACGACGTATAATCCGACGATGTAGAGGTAGCTCGTCCCCATGGCGACCATGATGCCCGCTTCCTGCCTTCGCTCGGAGACCTCCTGAAGCCCGGTGATGGCGATCACGACGACGGTGATGCACAGCACGAGGCCGAGAAGATAGTAGAGATATCGCTGCGTCGTCAGCCGCGCCATGAAGCGTCCCCTGGAGATGTCCGTCTTCGTGATCTGCTTGAAGCCGGGGAGTATCTTCGCCAGGTTGCGGCGCTGCCGCGCCTCGACGTCGCTCAGGGTGCCCCCGCCGTGAAGGCACTCGAAGGCCAGGATCATGTTGATCCGCCCCTCCCGGCCCAGCAGTTTCTGGCAGTCGCCGAGGGGGATGTAGACCCTGTAGTCGTCGAGGGTCCCCCTCTCCGGCACGATCTCCTCGACCCGGAACGACGAGCCCAGGACCGCGATCTCTTTCTCCGTCTTTACACCGAGCGCCCGGGCGGCCTCCGCGCCCAATCGCGCGCGCCCCGGCCCGAGCGGAGAGATGGGGTTCCTCTTCTCGCGGGTCTCGCCCGGCGACTTCACCGGTTCGATCCCCGTCAGGAGCAGTTTCGTGCCGCCCAGAGGGACCAGCTTCTGGAGCGTGGACACGTAGTACTTGGAGTTCAGGCCGCGGTGCTTGGCCAGCGTCCGGGTCGCCTCGTCGGAGAAGAGGACCTGCTCGTCCGTGCACCGGTAGGTGTCGAGCGCGTTCGCCTCCTCGGGGAGAAGGACCAGGTTGTGTCCCATGTTCTTCATGATGATCTGCATGGCGCGATTGGTGAACTGGGTGCTGTTGCGGAGGTAGACGTAGAGCACCACCAGCGAGGCCATGGCGAAGAAGAGCAGACAGGAGATTCCCCATTTCTGCCGCGCCTGGCGGACGATCAACCTGAAGAACATGCCGGGGTCCTCTCCTTCGCGTCCTCCGCCATACTATACGGCGGCTCCTCCGGGAAAGGGACCGAAGAAACCGAAGCGGGGCGAAAATTCCCCGCGCGGGCGCCTGCACGTATTGCACGCCCCCCCCCCCCCCCCCCCCGGGGGGGGGGGCCCGGGCCGGGGGGCGGGGGGGGGGGGGGGGGGGGGGGGGGGTTG
>Ga0272441_10005346_pt1 | contig 22433 bp, 26 predicted proteins | sample SSMProp6N_FD_193582 | JGI IMG/M metagenome (GOLD analysis project Ga0272441, IMG submission 193582) | Marine sediment archaeal communities from Little Sippewissett salt marsh, Falmouth, MA, United States - SSM-Prop-6N | ecosystem: Environmental > Aquatic > Marine > Wetlands > Sediment ... | reverse complement strand
TTTTATCAGCGTGATTTCCATCTCGGATCCACGTGCTAATCTCGGATTTACCTATATCAGCATCGGTGGTAGCCCAAGTCCATGCGTTGTTCGAACTCCAGTCTTGTTTTACTACCCACTTGTTTGCGGTAGAGGGCCCCTTTAGCCAGAACCGATAGAGCAGTGGATCTCCATCGGGATCCGTGGCATCGGCGATGAAAGCGATCGATGTACCTGCAGTCTGGGGGCTGGATTGATCAGGAACGAGACTATTGGCACTTGGTATACCGTCGGATGCTACTGATGTAGTAATAAGGATTCCAAATACCAATAAGACAAGTGTTATTCGGCTTATCCACAAATATAACCACGAAAAACGATGTTTCGTCGATTTCATGGACGCAGTTTCGTTTCGGAATTCGATATTTCGATCCGATGAGACGCAATTCAACATGTTTCCTCCTAAATTTTATAGACACACTTATTCTATGCTAAAACAAATCATCCAAGGTATTAAGTAATTATTTTTCATATCAGCGTCCCATAAAGTACCCCTTTTCAAAGGCATTCATGTAAGTTTCGTGTAGATCTGATATAAGATCTCAATTTTATTTGTATGTTTGCCCTTTCGAGACCCGAAACGCTCATTGAGATATACAATCATTAACCGAACAAAAAAAGAAAATCAGGTGAAGGGGTGCTTCGCAGAATCTTTTCTTGCCAGCGCCTCTTCTACCGTTGGTTCTCCCAATGCGGCCCGCTTAATGGCCAACTTGGTGGCCTCGTAGTTGTAATCGTATATCTTCTTCTTGTCGCCGGCATCCCATTCTATGAACACAGAGGCTATTATGAAGAGATCATCCGCCACAACTTTTGGAAGGACGCCTTCTGCCACGCTATCCATCACCGCCTTGGCTACAGCAGCCTGAGCCGGGCCGAACATCAATATGGCCTGGTTGGCATTCTTAATGGTTACCTTGTTTACCATTAAAGTGGAGGGTTTAGGTTGCAAGTTTGGCTCTAAGACCGCCAACAAAGGAGTATGTCCCTCCCTAGGTGAAGCCAAAGAGGTCATGAAAGCCTGTTCAACCGAGCTCCCCTTTTTACCGATGACCAGATCTATGTGAGCCACCTCGGGACCTTCACCAACCAATGCTTCTCCAACAAGCGCATTTTCGAAGTTCTGTACCATAAATGTGTCCTCCAAACTTATGTGATCATATATTTAGAAGTGATTTCATATATTTTCGTCGGTAAGTAGTAATGATGATGAAATTTGAGTGGTGGGTAAAGACACATGAGCACGTTAAAGCTAGACGACAAAAGGAAATGCGACAAATTATAGTCGAAAACCAATTAGATGATACTAATTATTTTTCGCCAGAATAGTGTTTAACGATACGAATTGGTCACATCGCTAACTCTTGCGAGTTTGAGATTTATCCGAAAGGTATCGTTAAACACTATAAAGCAGAGGGTTATAATAGATGTTGCATAACCGCTTAGACGATCAACTCAGACACCATTAAAATTTACAGAGGTATATCATTGGCAAATAGCATCGCTTGGGCCGTCACCGGTGCAGGCCATTACTTAGTCGAAAGCGTAGAAGCGATACGAAAGATCTCCCTGGAAAACAGAGTATGCACATTCGTTTCCAGTGCAGGTGAAGAGGTACTGCACATGTATGGCCTTTTTGACCAGCTTTCGGAAATATCGAATGGTGGATATCTAGAAGAAATTTTCCTGGAACGCGAGGAAGGGTGCAGCAGTCCAAAAGCTGGAAGGTTTATGATGGGCAAGTTCGACATGTTGATAATTGCCCCTGCAACTGCTAACACTGTTGCCAAGATCGTTTGTGGAATTGCCGATGGCCTAGTTACCAATGCTGCGGCCCTGGCCAATAAAGCAGGAGTTCCAGTTTACATACTGCCCACCGACGTGAAAGATAATGCACGGACAAAGACACCCCACATCATCGACAGAGAACTTTGTAGAAGTTGTGATGTATGCCCCCCCAAGGAAAAATGTCCTAACCAGGCCATCGAAGAACAGATAGACCTCATGAGATGTGATGGTTGTGGCATCTGTGTGGATTTCTGCGAATATGGTGCCATAAAAGGGGGAACAATTCCAGTTGTGACCCGCCAGTTGGATAAAAAAAACATCGAACAACTGAGAAGATTACCAGGGTTCACAGTTATCGAAAGCACATATGAACTCAAACACATCGTTTAGCGATCTCATGTTCAGTTGGAACTCGTTTGAATATCGCCAAAGATATATTTGGTTATCAAAATCCATCTTGAAAATGTATTTGGGGTTGTAATGAAAGTACTAATAATCAACAACTATGGACAGTTCAACCACCTGATCAACCGGAGCATTCGGGATATGGTGGACGCCAAAATGATCTCCAACCAGACTCCGATAGACCAAATCAACGCAGACGGCATGATTTTAGGAGGGGGCCCATCTCTGGATCGCGCGGGTAATTGTTCTGAGTATCTAAAGCAGTTGGACATTCCCATTCTGGGCATCTGTTTGGGACTGCAAGTAATGGCTCAAACTTTCGGAGGAAAAGTAGAACCTGGGACAATGGGCGGATATGCTGAAGTCGATGTGGAAATCATTGAAGAAGATGATATTTTAAAAGGCCTTCCAAAAACAATAAAGACTTGGGCCTCCCATGCAGATCAGGTTGCTAAACGTCCCCCTAAATTCCAGGTGTTGGCGAGATCCGACGTCTGCGAAATTGAGGCCATGAAGCATGATGCTCGCCCCCTTTATGGAGTTCAATGGCATCCCGAAGTGGTTCACACTCAGTTAGGGGGCAAAGTTCTGGAAAACTTTCTGGACATATGCCGTAGATGATGGTCAAAATGTGCGAGGTTCACGATGATATCGACCTGAAACGCATGCTGATTGAATTGGAGCTTCAACTGAAGGAAGTCGAAGAGATTTCTGTAGAAGAAATCGCAAGAAAAGTTAAGAAGATAGGATTTCGGTGCCAGAGATGTGGGGATTGTTGCCGTGGAGGGGACAACAACGTTTTGGTATTTCCTTTCGAGATTAGACGAATCATTTGCCAAACGGGAGAAAATTGGTTGGAAATGGCAGAGCCACCAATCGACGGCGAATGGGATGAAAAAGGCAATTTCCACACCTTAGAGTGGCGTTTGAAAAAGGCGGACCAAAACTGTCGATATCATTCCCAAGACAGATGCAGAATTTACGATAATAGACCTCTTCTATGCCAAACTTATCCATTTTATTTAGATGAACGGCAATTGCACTGGTCGGAATGCAGGGGGTTGAACAAGCCCATAGAATTTCAAGAATCTATGAACTTGGCCTCGCTCATAAAGAAAAGACGTATTATCGAGGTCCAGGAGGCCATAAAGCTGATCAGCAAATATATGGATTTCAAAAGGGGACTGCCTTCCAGATATGGACTTTGCGTAATTCACGACAGCGAGGGAGAGCATGAGATAAAATGGTCTCAACTAAGAGGCATGTTAGATCGCTGTATCGAAAACACATATTATAGAAGTATTGAGTGATCTCCCTGCCTTATATATGAGATTTAGTTGCCATCATTATAAGATTCTGTCCCTCTTTTGATTTGAACAGGGGCAGGTCCCAGTCGTCAACGACTTCACTTTTGTCTCTATAAACCAATATTCCTCGACGTTGCCAACATGGATTTTGAGCCAGGTTGATCCCTCTTTGAAAGAGCATCTCGTGTATGTAGCTCTCTTTTTTTCCCCGCAGCTTAGCCATTGCCTGTTGAGGGGACCGTCCTTCATCGATGAGCGTGTAGAACCCATAAGAAAAGACGTGATTGCCCCAGGTTTCATCTTGCCGTTCAACAAAATAGTCTACGATTTCGTTGTGGCAGAGGAGAATCGCTCTGGCATCCATGGATATGGCCGTCCCCAAATCCAAGGATAAAAGTCCTGAAAGCGATCCTGAAACAACCGAATCCAACTTTTCCAGACGGCCATTGAAAGGTGCCTCCAAGAAAAGTAGGTTAACTTCATCAGAAAAGGTAAAGGCCAAAGAAGGGTTCAGTCCAGAATGCAAAAAGAAATCTTTGACGACGCCTGCCATCGACCTGGCAAAGCCCAAATCGTAGGGTTTCTCTGCATTTCGAAGGAGCTTATTGAATCCTCGACCATCGGCGCGTATCACCAAGGGAGGACGAACTCTGAGATCCGCGAAAATCTCTCTTTCAATATTTCTTCTCATCATTACCTACTTGGTTTGAGAAATGCTTCACGAGAACTATGTCCCCAATCGCGGTGACATACTTGAAAGGAATGATTATGCCCTTTCCTTTGACATCCAATAGAGATTTGTTCACGCTTCCCAACGCCAAACCAATGACGACACCACCATCTGGATCGAGCACAGCGTCATCAACCGTTCCCACGAAGACGCCTTTCTGGGTGTATACGTCCAAATCAAAAAGCGACGTGATCTCGATATGCATGATCCTCCCAACATAAATTGAATCTGTGATCTTATAAGCGTTCTGACGTACTAGATTCTAAAGGCCCGTTATAAGCATTGTCATATCCCCAAACTAACAGGATAAAATTGGTCAAAGGATATCTGCGGTTAGCCCTCATCAGAGGATATGCACGCTTTGCAAGCGGTTCTAATCACGCGAAAGAGCGTTGCCACTTGTTGGAACATAAAATGAAAAAGAGAACGTCGTAAAATCCAACATTTATTTCGGAAAGTTCGACGCAACTTGAGAGATGAACAGTAAGAGGAGGATCATAATTATGGAAAGATACCCCATTGTATAAGGGAGATTCTCCTCTAGAAATTCTTTGTTCCTTAAAAAATCCTTGCAGAGATTCTCTTTTAATCTTACTGCTATCAATCGGTTAAGCGAATAGCAACCCCACGTTCTTCTTGGAAACTGAGTTCGAATCATTTTTCCACCTATTTAAGAATACGAACACCGTTTTATCATTCAAAGGAACATCAAAGATCATTTAAGTAATTAGTTTTCATATCAAATCCTGGTTAATATCAATTTTAATTTTCATTGACATATGAATCATTTATAGGCGACATATACATGTAAAATTCAATTATAGTCGAAAACCAATTAGATGATACGAATTGTTTTTCGCCAGAATAGTGCTTAACGATACGAATAGGCCAAATCTCTAACTCGCAAGAGTTCGAGATTAATCCGAAAAGTATCGTTAAGCACTATAAAGCCCAACTTTCTTAGATATGCGAAGTTTATAGAGGACATCTTCGATCTCAAAGTTGTCATGATACCTTAGTTTGCGGAAGCATAATAACAAACAGATTAATTTTTATGATATTGTGACATTATATGAAGCATGAAACTTATGCTAATTTATGAAACATTATTTGTGTTCTTGATCGTGATTCAAATTGGTACTGGATCTTATGGTGTGGATTATTATTTAGGCAGTAGAAATGAACCATCTGCAGAAGATGCTTTCCACGGCGAACGTTCCGCCAAATTGGATTACGACGAAAAAAAACGCTACATAAGAGCAGATCTGGAAAAACCCTTGTCGTTTGGGGATTTAGACGTGCTGAATTTACAGATAAGCCCGCTGACCAAAGGCGGAAAGATAGGCATCGATCTGTACTTAGATGGAAATGGCGATGGTAAGTGGAGCAGCAAGGAAGAAAAAGATGTCAAGCTCTATGCCAGACCAGATTCCTGGGATACTTGGGATAATAACGCAGATACATGGATGGAGCTAGACGGTTTCTCATTTCAATACAAAAAGAGCCTTCAAACTCATTTAGGCGCCAAGGATCTGACTGATTGGCAAAAGGAGCATCCTAATCTCAATGTGGTTAGGATGTACATCCGGCTTTACAAACCAGAGAGTGGAATCTGCTTAATAGATTACCTGAAAATAGGCGATCGCACTTTAAGCTTTGAGCCCTTCGAAGACTCTGAGATGAAGAAGGGAACGCCCAAAAAAGTCACTCCTGGGCGCAAAGTTACCTACACCATAACTTATGGCAACGATTTGATGGTGCCCCTCACCAACTACAAGATCGTGGAGCAATATGATCCTCGGACCACTTTTATATCCGCCAACCCAACCCCAGATACGGGATCAAACAACGTTTGGACCATAGGCACATTACCACCAGGTAGTTACGGCCAGATTGTGATCGTAATGAGGGCGGCAAAACAGTTCTGTCTGGCTGATATAAGCGGGAACGTAGATGGTTTTGGATATGTGTCTGTAAGCCGTAAGTTTTCAACTGAACGGAGCCGCCAGGATCTCGCCAACAAGGTGACCATATGTTGTGATCAGTTTGAACATAACGAAACTTTGAGATCTACCTTGAAACCAGTACCTGAAACGTCGATAACCTTCGCGGAACGAGGAACTGGAGACTATGAATCCTTCAATCAGCTAACCTACAGATCCTCAAAAATGATCATGGCGCGAGAGCTCAGAGGGGACCGATCTCTTGCTGTGGTAAATCTGTCAAGAAAAGCTCCTACAAACTTCAATACCAGTTGGTATGCCAGTCATGAATGTAAGAATCAAAAGCGACTAACTATGGTGAGGGAGAAATACCTATACGCAGATCGCATTAACTGCAGTGGATCCGCCATAGTTCGCAGTACCAGGACCCTTTTGGAGTCCGAATCCAACTTCAGTGGAGTAATGATATACGACGTGGGCAGCGATACAAAGAGAAGGCGTGCTTTGTTGCAAGAGATATTACAAGGAAACTTTTCCACGCAGACTCATAGCGATGTTTACAAATAATATTCCATAAAAAAAAGTAGTGAGGTTAGGGATGGATGAGAAGGCGGAGGGAGGTGCCTTCTCAAATCACCTCTGTAGGAGGTATAGCGACTTTGTTCCCCACTCCCCTCCCGCTGAAATAACCTTCGACGTTCAGGTTTAAATCAATATGTTTTATGTACGTTTCACATAAGCCCTATCGGGTTCATATAAGTATTATCTGAAATTAATTCGTCGTATAACCGCAAGCCTATTATTCTGGAAACTGACCTCAAGAACTATGGGTTTGAACGTCCAGCAATTTATCGATGATGCGATAGCGGAGATCGGTCTCGAGGTTAAGGGAAAGGCCGTAATTGGCCTTTCTGGTGGTGTGGACAGCTCAGTCTGTGCCTTTTTGGCGCACAGGTCAATAGGAGATCGTTTGGTTCTGGTTTACGTAGACAGTGGGCTCATGCGTCTCAACGAGTCTAAAAATATCGCCAAGACGTTCAGCGATTTTGACCTCATTACCGTCAACGCTGAGGACAGATTCCTAAGCGCCCTCGAAGGAGTAACCGATCCTGAAGCGAAAAGGAAGGTGGTAGGGGAGACTTTCATTCGAATCTTCGAAGAAGAAGCGAAGAAGGTAGGTGCAGAACATTTGATTCAGGGCACCATCTATCCTGACATAATCGAGTCTGAGGGCGGCATCAAGGCACACCATAATGTAGGTGGATTGCCCCTTAACATAGAGTTCAAGAGCATCGTTGAACCACTTCGCGATCTGTACAAAGATGAAGTCAGAGCAGTGGCCAGAGGTTTGGACATGCCTGCAGAGATTTCCGAGAGAATGCCTTATCCAGGTCCTGGGTTGTCTGTCAGAATATTGGGTGAGGTCACGAAAGAGAAGCTTGCTGTTGTAAGGGCCGCCAATGCCATCGTAGAAGAAGAGATGGAGCCCTTTTCACCTTGGCAAGCGTTCGCCGCAATTTTGAGCAAAGCCACTGGTGTTAAAGGCGACATTAGGGCTTATGGCTGGGTGGTCGCGGTCAGAGCAGTCTCCTCTCGTGATGCCATGACTGCCGACGCTTTAGAAATCCCGTGGGACGTTCTTAGAAAGGTATCTCAAAGGATTACGGGAGAGATTCCTGAAGTGTCTAGGGTGGTATACGATCTCACCCCCAAACCTCCTGGGACGATAGAGTTCGAATGAGAGAGGTACCAAGCTACGTTAAAAAACGCTAAAATGAGGCTCATAGCAAGCCTTTAGTGCTTAGAACCTCTTTTCCTTCCACCTTCTTTGCATCTTTTAGCGCTAATCCGAAGGCCTTGAAAAGGCTCTCTGCCTTGTGGTGATCGTTATGGCCCTCGAACGTAGCGTTCAGGGTTAAGTGTGCTTCTTCTACGATCGATTCTATTAACACCATTACCTGTTGCGCATTTAAGTCACCTATAAAGTCGTCTTTGAACTGTCCCTTCATCACCAGATAGGGCCTGCCGCTAAAGTCAAGGGATACTTGAGCAAGCGATTCGTCCATGGGCACTGAAGCCCAGCCGTATCTTCGGATGCCCTTTCTATCACCTAAAGCGTCATCTATCGCCTGTCCCAACGCTTTTCCCAAAGCGTGCGCGCGCTGGGAAGGCATTCCCCCATCTGCTTTAGCGACGATATCAATCCCCCCCATTCTAGCAAAAGCGTGAAGCATGTGATTCAAAAAGCCGGATGCTCCATCCAAATCAACCTTACCTGCGCCGTCCAATTCAAGCTTCACGTGGGCACGTGCGCCACCAACCACCATTTCTGCCCTTCCTGCTCTCAATTCATCACCTACATTAAACCTACATGAAACGCCATTCCAATTTAAAAGACCTACATCAAGCCTACATAAAACATATACAAAGCCTACATCAACGTTTTAGGGCATCAAGAGCTGCACGGAAGTTCAGCTTTTCCGTGTAGATGGCGGTGCCCACCACAGCGCCAGAAGCTCCCGCGTCTCGAAGCGCCAATACGTCCTCAATGGTTGTAACTCCCCCTGCTGCAATCACCGGAATGTCCACCGCGTCGACCAACTCAAGAGTTGGTCGGGTGTCAACGCCCTTCTCTTGACCCTCGGTGTCTATGTTGGTAAATAGAATCGAACCTGCACCCTTTTCTTGGAATAAGCGCCCCAGATCTATGGCCCCCTTCTCCAGATCTCTCTTCCATCCTTCGGTGGTAACCTTTCCTTTTCTGACGTCCAGGGCCACCATTATCCTCGCAGAACCGAAGTCATAAGATAGCTCTTCTATCATCTGGGGATTTTCAAGAGCCGCTGTGCCCAATATGACCCTATTTACGCCTACGTCCAAAAGCGATTCTGCGTCTTGGCGAGTCCTGATACCACCACCAACTTGAGTGAAGAGGTTCAGAGTTTCCACAATCTCTTTGAGGATGGAAGCGTTTATTCTCTTTCCTTGTATGGCCCCATCCAGGTCGATTACGTGCAGAACTTTGGTGCCATCTTTAACCCAACGTTCCGCCTGGGCCAGAGGATTTTTTAGAGATACTACCTCCGTTCCGGGCACGCCCTGGACCAACTGAACGCACCTGCCGCCTCGCAGATCAACTGCAGGGAATAAATCAAAGCTCATAGAAGCCACTAGAATTGCTCACTCCTTTAAATCGTTTCCATCATTTGTAGAGGTATAGTGTTTAACGATATCTTTCGGATAAATCTCGAACTCGCAAGAGTTAGATATTTGGCCTATTCGTATCGTTAAGCACTATTCTGGCGAAAAATAATTAGTATCATCTAATTGGTTCTAGACTATAGTTAGGACGTCATTAGTAAACTCGGTAACAGATCACTGTCTTCAGCCAAAGACGAATTTTTGGTTGTATACGATTGAACGAGATGTAACAAGAAGGCCACCTTTTGAAGGTGACCGCATTTTTCCCGCCACATTACAACCTAGCTTGCCCTGCCCATCATGTCAAATGAAAACTCGATGGATTCAATAGAAGGCTTCCATTTATTAAGCACGGCAGAATCCACAACAGGCTTAGTATCCATTGAGACCATCCCCCTTTGACCATAGATGAAGTAAGGATTGCTGCCGGTCACACCTCCGGCAAAGCTTTCTGCCACGTAGTCACCATAGAAGTTGGTCAACCACTTGTTTCCGCCGTTGTCCCGAGCATTGAAATTTTGGTTGTCGGCCAAAACATTACAAGTAACTAGATTTCCCACACCTTCATAAAGGTAAAATCCACCAAGGCTGGAATTTTGGATCTCGTTAAACACGAACAGGTTTTGTGTGCTATCATCCAAAACGTGAATGCCATATTCACCATTGTTCATAATCACATTTTCCGCCACATTGTTATTTTCAGATCTGGCCATGTGAAGACCATCCACTTGGTTTCCGTGAATCTTGTTCTGCCAAATCTTGCTTTGATCACAATGAAGCAATTGAATGCCATCATCAGTATTGTTGTATATGTCGTTTGACGATATGACCATATTCTGGACAAACTCCAGATTCATACCGAATATATTATTGTGAGCATCGTTCTCAACGAGAGTGTTATCGGACGAGTATCTTACGATGAACCCGTTCAAATTGTCGTATATTTCGTTTTTCTGAATGAAGTTGGAGTTGCTATCCTCGACGTTAAAACCGTATCTGCCATTTCCATAAATTGCGTTTTCCGATAACAGATTAACGCTGCTGTTGTCACGCATAGATATGCCATTATCGTAATTGCGGAAAATCTCATTTTCAGATAATGTGTTGAAACCACAACCATACAAACTTATACCGCTGAAACTGTTGTTGGATATAGAATTACGAACGACTACGTTATCGTTGCTGGGTTCGGTTAGCAAAACGCCCTCTTCACCACTGCTCCATATCAAATTACCAATGGCGAAGTTGTTGCTTGAGCCAAAAACGTTCAAACCGATGAGACTGTTTTCCGAGATCAAATTTGCCAACAGAACGTTGTTCGTGGAATTCGCAATTTGGATCCCATCTTCGACGTTGTTATAAATCTTGTTCAATGTCAGATCATTGCCCAAGGAATCAAGAAGATGGATTCCGATTTCTCCGTTCTCGTATACTTCATTGATAATCAATTCATTGAACTGACAGCTTTCCAAAGCTATGCCACACTTCTGGTTGCGAAAAACCTGGTTGTTTTTCATTTGACTGAAATTAGCGTTACGAAGATGAATTCCCTCATGTTTGTTGTCATGAACTTTGTTTCCTGATATTAAGTGGCCATTAGATTCGATCAGATTGAGACCGTGACCTAACGAGTAACATATTGTGTTGTTCAGTATCTTACATTCGTCTGACAAGACGAGAACCGCCCCAGAATTACAACTGTTGTTTGTGCAGTTGGTTAAAGTAAACCCATCAAGAACCACGCCTTTTGCCGTTATGGTTATCAAGTGGTCCGAAATTCTGTCATTCGAAATTATGGGGTTTCCTTTTCCCTTCAAAATTACGGACTTATCCAGTATTAAATTCTCAGAATACGTCCCATTGAGGACTATGATCTCGTCTCCAGCCTCGGAAACGTTTATTGCATCCTGAATTGTGGCAAAATCACTGGTTCCGTCGTCGTCCACAAAAAGTGTGCCCACGGCTGTACTTGAAAAGATCATGATCAACATGATCAAAGTTGGGTATCTTAACATTTCAACTGGCCCCCTTAATATCTGCTTCATTTATAGTGTTTAACGATACCTTTTGGATTAATCTCAAACTTTCGATAGTTTGAGATTTGACCTATTTTTATCGTTAAACACTATTCTGGCGAGAACCAATTAGTTTCATCTAATTGGTTCTCGACTATAATCGATCATCAGACAAATTCGTATCACTAATCCACAAAGATAACATAAGCACATTTTCTAAATTGCAATGGTCAAGAGCTGATCTATACATATCCTATTTATTATGATTGGCGACACCGATATTTCTTGCGGACAGATTCAAGTTTCTCAAATCTAAATGATCATACATATCAACGCCCGAATTTTTACCTAATTCCAAGAAACTGATAACTAGCAACTTGTTAACTAAAATCACTAGTGACCTAATATCCATATTACCCCCCTACTAATATCAATATAAGGAACGAAGTAAGTTAAATATATTTTCCTTCCTTCTTAAGTCAATATTTAGATATATAGTGTTTAACGATACATTTCGGATTAATCTCAAACTTGCAAGAGTTATAGATTTGACCGAAAGGTATCGTTAAACACTATTCTGTCGAGAACCAATTAGATCCAACTAATTGGTTCTCGACAATAATATTAAATCTGAAAACAAATCTAATGAATATAATATTATGAGGTTAAATATCTATAAATGAGAACAAAGGCAATCCTTTAATCCCATTGATCACATTATATTTGTCTTGAAGGAAGGAGGAGAGGAACATATGTCACTCAACCAAAATGGCAACTCTAATCTGAGCGACCCACCCAATCGAATTATAGAAGCTTTAGAAGACGTTGCCTCAAGGTACGCCGAGCTTGCCAAAAACTTACAGGCAGATCTAAACGAAGTTCAATCGAAAAAAGATATTATAGAATTGGCAGAGAGCTTCACCGTAGAAATGCTGGCGTATCTACCTCTGAGTCAATTCTACTGTCCTTTCTGTTCCCTTCACAATCCAGAATGTCAAAGCTGCCAGGATTGCCATTATGGTGCAAAGTATGGCATATGCACCCAGAAAGATTCACTTTATTCCCAAGTAGTAGATGCTCATTATCACCTGGTGGACGCAGTTCAAAATATTGATCTTGAGAAGTTTTCATCAAAAGAATATTCACCCACATTCTTAGAAGAGCTCAAGACGGATATATTTAAACATGCAGATCAGTTGATCGATAGATCCAGCAAATTCCAGCACCAGGTAGCGACTATTGAGTCACCAGAACGGATGATGACTCTCAAAAGAGAGTTCATGATCGATCTCGTTCGCGGCCTATTGCCATTAGATAGAGCCTGCAACCACTGTGGAGTGGAGTTTCATGAGCTATTTGAGGCAAAAGAAAAGGCGCTGGAAGGTCTTAGCTTATATTGGATAAACGACTACGCCGCAACTGCTTGATTTATAGTCGAAAACCAATTAGTTGGATCTAATTGGTTCTCGCCAGAATAGTGTTTAACGATACCTTTCGGTCAAATCTATAACTCTTGCAAGTTCAAGATTAATCCGAAAGGTATCGTTTAACACTATATTCTAAATCACACGTGAGTCAATTCTACCATAATTCTTATTTCTCTTTGTTCTCGATCCACAAGTTAATCAACTTATCAGATCTGGCTAAGGCCTCATTTCTTCCCTGGAAGTGATCTGCAGCAGCGTTCATGATCTCCTCAAAACCACAAATATCGCCTCGGTCTGCTATTTCGGCCAGTCTTAAACACTCGTTGATGTAGGTTTCTCTAACCCTCCGTGCCTTGGGGTTCTCTTGAATGCTGGCGTAAAGCTCGGGACTTTGAGCCAGTATTCTCCCCACGAAATCTATCATTATTTCGTATACTGGGCTCATGAACTTCCGGGATTTAGAAACGTCGAAGTTCAAGGCTTTTAGCGTGGCTCCAACTGATATGTAGGCAAAGTGGGTAAGTGCCTGAACCACGGCCATTATTTCGTCGTGATCGTCTGCGCTCAAGATCTCAACGTTGGCACCGCCACCTTCAAAAATTTCTTTTATTATGGGCAGCCACCTTTCGCACCGCCCTTCCTCGGGGACCAAGATCACGGTCTGACCAACGATATCTCGCATGGTGGGTCCGAACATGGGGTGAGATCCCAAAACTTCCACGCCTTGTGGAGCACATTCACGCATGGCCTTCATCGGATCAGACTTTAACGAAGTAACATCCATTAGAAGGCCACCAGGCTTCATGAGGGGTGCCAAGTCTTCTATCACTTGAACGGTCTCTTTAATAGGCACGCTCAAAAGCAAAATGTCGCTTTTTCGAACCTCATCTTCCAAATGGTGAGCAAAATCAACACCCAGCTTATCGGCCACTTCTACCTTACCGCTGGGACCCCATACAGACACTCGAAATCCACGATCTTTGAAGTAGCGGGCAAACCAGCTTCCAGTCTCGCCAGTGCCACCTACTATCAACATTTGAGTCATTTCTTCTTCAGCTCCTCTCGCACCGCCCGTTCCATAACTTCTATGGGGGCATCTAGACCGGTCCATATCTTGATGGCACTGGATCCCTGATAAACCAGCATCATGACGCCATCTACCGTCTTTGCACCGACCCTGCCAGCATCCTTCAGGAGCTGAGTTTCGCGGTTGTAAATTATGTCAAATACGGCGTGATCACCGCTCAAAAGACGGCCATCCAACAAAGGCAGATCGTCCTCACTCATGCCAACCGAAGTGGCGTTGATTATTAAGTCCGATTCGGGGACAAATTTATCCAATTCGTCTAACCCCAACCCACGCCCATTCACCAGTTGTGCCAGATCCAGGGCTCGATCAATTTTTCGATTTGCAATTACGACCATAGCACCTTCCTGGGCCAGCTGGTAAGCTATGGCCTTGGCAGCACCGCCCGCACCTATGATTAGCACACGTTGACCACTGACTTTTATTCCTGCGTTTTCCAGTGCCATAAGAGCTCCAATCCCATCGGTATTGTAACCCCAAATCCCGTTCTGGAAATCAACTGTATTAACGGCCCCCATTACCATGGCCACACCTATTGGTTTAACCACCTGTAGCGCCTTTTCTTTCAAGGGAATGGTCAAATTCAAACCCCCAAATCCCATGGCATGGGCGCCCAAAATGGCCTCCTTTAATTTGGAGGTAGACACCCTAAACGCATGAAAGCAAGCATCCAACCCCAGCGACTCAAAGGCTGCGTTCTGCATTGTAGGGGATAAACTATGTTCAATTGGATCTCCAATAACTGCGTAGACCTTCATCAATACAACGTTTTTCTGTTTATAGATAAATCTACAATGCCCTGGAATTTACGAGCCTATAATAAAGCCACGTTTATTATGGTGTTAAACGATACCTTTCGGATTAATCTCTAACTTGCAAAAGTTCGAGATGCGATCAATTCGTATCGTTAAGCACTATTCTGGTGAGAATCAATTAGTATCATCTAATTGGTTTTCGACTATGCATCATCTCACATCAACATCCAGATCGCACCACCAATTAAAGCACCAAAAAAAGTGGCCCCCAAATTAACGGCATTGTTGCTTAAATATCCTCGAATTTGTAGTGTTGCGCCTAACAAGCTATCAAAGTTAGTTCCCAAAAAACCACCTAATGTGGCGACGATCGCCCCTTGATATCCAATCATGCCGGTGGCCATGGCCAAAACTCCGATAAAGAGGGATCCTAAAAGGGAGGCCACCTCACCCAAAGTAGTAACCCCCCCATCAACGCCAGGGTCTACCACTTTCAGATTGGTGATCATCCTAGGCTTTGATCTGCTGGTCTCACCGATCTCGCTGGCCAGGGTATCCCCCATAGCAGTGGCCACGGCACCCAGAAAAGCAAAGAAGAATATATCGTTTCTGTAAATCCCATAACAAATGGCCATGGCCAAGGGAACCAGACTGTTGCTATAGACGTTCTTGTAACCGCGCACTCCACCTCGGGATTGGGCAATCCTCAACTTCTGTTTGTAAACATACTTGTATCGGGTAAAACCGCTGCCTATCAAATAAAAAGATAGCAACAGTAGGAACCAGAATATATTTCCAAAGAAAGTAATCAATAAGCAAATGATAACTTCGCTCAAAACGGCTTCCGCATCGGCGGCTTTCAACCGATAGGCCGCAAATCCCAAGGTCAAGGCGAAAACGTATATTAGGATCATCTTTTCCAATGAAGGAAGCGGATAGTCAAAGCTAAAGAGCCACATGGTCATACAAGAACCAAACGGTACGGCAAAGTCGCGTACGGTGGACGCTGAGTGTAGGAAAGCACCGCTCAAACCAGCCAACGTGGCCAAAAAAAGTATCCTCTCAGGCTCTAGAAATATGGTGCTTGTTTGCAGAACCCACAAAACCGCGAGATATCCCAAAAAAATGGTGGTGCTCAGGTAAATTAAGCTTTTGACGAGAGCCTGAAAGCGATTCGCAACCAAGGCGGCGAAGGTAGGTGCCGTGAAAGAGATGGCCACCAAATAAAGGGGTAGTTCAAAGTCGGTGAAATCCAAACTGAAACTGAGCACGAGGAGCAAGACTAAAGATGCCGAGAGAATTCGGACGCTTCTGTCCAAAAAGAACAGAAGCGCCAGAGGGAGGGTGGTGTAAACTCCAAGTAATGGGAGCAACAATACCATTAGCCCTACTGCCATTCTGGACACTACTCCTCTTCGCACGGCCCGCAAATAGACGTGATTACAAAAATAGTTTCTCTAAGAAACAATTTCAACATTTTTGGATGTTGTATCGGATATACGAGAAATGGCTAAAAAGAAGCATATCTTCGTCCCCTGTTCCTAGGTGCGTCGCGGTGGTGATACCATCCGGTCTCGGTGGAGAATGGCAAAAGATCCATCAGCTAATCGATTGGTGCACATCCATAGGCGTGAAAAGCATCTTGCTAAGCGCAATTGAAGATGACCCCTCATCTGAAGTGCGTCTTTTAACAGAGCTTAAGGAAACTTCAGTAAAGGCCACCGTTTATGTAGATCAAAACGAAATCGAAACGGGAAGGGGTGGGGCACTGGAATTATCAATCTCTTTAAATTACAGTGGCAAAAGAGAGGTGACAATGGCCATTAGAGAGCTGCTTAAAGACGTGGAATCGGGCAGGTTGGATCCTGAAAATATAGATGAAGGGAAGATAGAATCTAAGTTGAGTTTTAAGCAACGCCCAGATTTGATGATAAGGTTGGGGGGGCGACAGCTCAGCGACTTCATGATATGGCAATCTTCGTATTCGGAGTTATACTTTATAGGGACAAATTGGAAGAATCTAAGAAAGATAGATTTCTTGCGCGCCATCAGAAGCTACCAACAAAGAGAGCGCCGGTTCGGCAAATAAAGTGGTTCATTCCACTTAAATTGATATGTCCTCTGAAGAAAGCAAACTCAAAAACTGAGAAGGTACCTCTTCTGAGATCATGATCTCCTCGCTTACTTTCATGATGACAACGCCCTCTTCTTGGGCCGCCTGTGCATCGATCTTGATTACCCGGGGATTGTTGGTCCGAAAAGAGCCCACGTGCCATGCCCTTTCAGGAGCGATGCTCAAATGAACGTAACGCTGATTTGCCGACTTAAGTCCAACTTCTAGGATCCTATCGGCCTCCTCTTCGCTGGCACCATAATATAAGCAAGGCAAATCGTTCAAAGGATAATCCAAGTCAACGTCCACTGAGTGGCCATATCTGGCCCTTATTTTGTCATCTTGAATCTCATATCTATTCTTGGGGTCAGATTGGGCCAGAGCCATTATCAATAGCTGGTTAGACCACGGGTATCGTGCTCTAATTGCTTGAGATAAATCTATTAGATTAACCCAACCACAAGAGTCTATGACCAACCCCAGATCATGGGGGAAGTGCCTTAGAACCCCGGCAATCAACCGCCCCAGTCGTTCCGTATTGTCCTCCTCAAGCATCAATTGACCCTGTTCTCCACAATGACAACATTCGCCTCGGAAAAAGCCGTGTTGAGGGCATCTTTTAATCATGACCACGCCTCCGCCAGGCCCGAAATGACCCTACAGATAGATATAACTGACTCTGGACCTTGGGGCAAAGTCTAAAATAGGTTTTGGACTTTGGTGATGGCTATGCTGGATTTGGGCGAGATTAAGAAGCAGCTAGAAGAGGGCACGTTTCTTGATCTGGACAATGGGCAGCTTCGTGCAGAGTTGGATAAATTATTTGGCGTTTTGGAAGAGAGCGATCAAACGATATCCGAAACTCTGGATGGACTGTTATCAGAAGTGGATGGGCTATTGGATATTGTAGATGATTTGGAATACGACGACGAAACTCAGTAGGTGAAGCCTTTTGGATAAGCTGCCAGACGTTCAGGCCTGTTATCCCGAATATCCCATAAACCTCAACCGGGTAGGATTGTCCAACGTCAAAAAGCTGGTCAAAGTTCTACGCAATGATCACCGTCCCATCGTACTGGTATCAAACTTCGAAGTATTTGTCGACCTTCCCTCGAACAGGAAAGGTGCAAATTTATCTCGAAATTTCGAAGTCATAGATGAAGTACTGGAAAATGCCATCAATGAACCCGTATATGTGATCGAAGAGTTATGTGGCGAGATCGCACAACTATTGTTGTCCAAACACGAATACGCAACACGTGCGGAGGTTAGAATGAAGAGCGAGTATATCGTGAAAAGAGAATCGCCAGCCACCAAAACGTCATGTCAAGAACTGGTGGATATATTCGCTGAAGCGGTAGCCAAAGATGGTCATTTGAAGAAAATGGTGGGCGCAGAAGTGGTGGGGATGACCGCCTGCCCTTGTGCTCAGGAGATAATGAGAGAAGAGGCTAGAAAAGAGCTTCAGGACCGTCTGGGATTGACCCCTGAAAAAGCTTCTGAGATCGCGGCCATACTCCCAGTTGCCACCCATAACCAACGAGGCCGAGGAATGATATCCATCCAAGTCTGTGATCATCGTTGCGTTTCCCTGGACAAGATAATAAAAATCATTGAAGAATCCATGAGCTCCAAAGTTTATGGGCTTTTGAAACGTCCTGACGAGGCGTTGGTGGTTTCCAGAGCCCACAAAAATCCCAAGTTCGTTGAAGATTGCGTCAGGACCATGGCCCAAAAAGTAGTGGAAAAATTCAAAGATCTTCCCAGTGAAGCCGTGATCACTCTGAAACAGGTAAATGAAGAGAGCATACATCAACATAACGCTTTTGCAGAGAGGAGCGCCACTTTGAGCGAACTTAGATCTGAGCTGGCAAACAACGAGAGGTGTGCCAAACCATGAACGCCAAAGTTGAAGTAATTGGAGAAAAACTGATAGCACTTCTATCCGAAAAGAAAATCATAGCCAGGTATGAGCTTCTTCATAGAGTATATCAGTACGTGCGCGAAGCAAACCTGAACGAATCTGAAAGTGCAGAACTGCGAAAGTTGCTGGAAAATGATGACATTGCAGTGGGCATATTCTTCAACATCTTGAGTGGTAACCCCATATTCGTCAATTTGCCTCAGTTGGATAGCGCAATGCAAGTCAACAACGTGATGTTTCACTTCGTGCATACGGGAAATTATGGCGACCCAGAGCTCGCCAAGGCCTTCAAACAGTATCAGGATGCAGAAGATGAAATAAATGAATTGGCCTCAATTAATTTGAAATATTTGTTAACAAATTTTATGACCAACGCGGGCTACGTGCTGGTCGATGATGCCTTTGGAAAGCTGACCTTTAACGGGCCCAAGGACAATAAGTTGGAGTTTCGCATATTTACTTCCATTGAAGATGTAGAGATCGTAGATGGAATGGAAGGTTCGGTTATCCTGGTACCACATGCGGAAAGTCCAGGCCCCTTTTTGTCCTTCTATCATCAAAAGGGGGTTGAGGTGGAGATGACCGAAACAAAGGTCTGGGTGGCCAACATGGAGAAGGCAACCATAGATCCATTTATCGGCTACCCAAAGGATTTAGCCATCTACAAACAGTTCAACGATCCCCAACTAGCTATGAAAGTGAAGACTACTTGGTGTCGAAAAGAAGGCACTTAGGGATTATAGTGTTTAACGATACTTTTCGGATTAATCTCGAACTCTTGCGAGTTAGATATTTGGCCTATTCGTATCGTTAAGCACTATTCTGGCGAAAATCAATTAGATGATACTAATTAGTTTTCGACTATAATCTCATTTCGGGCCACGAGTAATACAGATAAGAAAAATATTAAATATAGATGAGCGTTACTAAATACAACTGTAGACAGAATTGGGGAGAGGGAATATATGAAAAGTTTCGTTCGTATTTCAGTCTATGTTTTGGTAACGCTTCTGACCTTGTCCGCTCACGCTTTGGGTTCAGTTGGCACTAACGAACTCTTAGCCTCACCATCAGCGTCTGGGACCACAATTGCCATGGGGTCGGGGGCCCCAATGCCGCCCAATCCCTTCATAGAGGGAATGGCGCCTGAAGACCTACAAATGGTTCCACCCAAATACAGCTATTCCGCATGGCAATCTCCGTCTTTTGAGGCGGACAACTATGCACCGCCTATTACTTCGTCCACTTCTGCTGGTGCGCCGTCATCGTATCCCCCAGATTATGTGGACAAAGCTTCAGGGACTACAACCCCATATAACTATTACACTGAAATGACGTTTGGGCCAGTCGATTACGGCAAAGATTGCACTTGTACCGCAACCCAACCGTATTGCTGCAGCAGTGGTTATTCGGGCAGCTCTTCAAGTTACAATCAATTGTACGCCCCAACAATCTACCAAACGCAATATTCCCCTGCAGCCTACCAGACATACAATGAATACTACGTACAAACTGGGTCTAATAACCTCGTAACCGTGGCAGGAGTTAGGCAAGGCGAATGGTTGCCTCTGTGGTCTAAGGTTAAATGGCCAGGATATTATTGGTCCTTTGAATGGTACTGTGGAAACATCTACAACTGTTCCCCCGAGGTCAAAAACTTCGGCTACAAGAATGCGGGATGGCAGAACACCTGGTTTTATGGCAATATGCAAGGATGGCACCTGCTCTGCTATAATTGCAATGACTGGAGCAACTACGTATACATTTACGTGTGGCCACCCAGCTGATTACCTCAAATGGGCGATCTATTTATATACATTAAGTGGGGGTCTGTCTTAGCCTAGATTAATCAAGAGCAGTTCCTGGAGGATGTTTATTGGCTAGAAGGATTCAAAGAAAGGCTGACAGTAGAAAAGTCAAAGCTAAACAATGGTATCAAGTGGTTGGTCCTGAGATGTTTGGAAAATCACCCGTTGCCGAAACCGTAGCTAGCGACCCCAATAAGCTCACGGGGAGGGTAATAGAGACGACCCTCGGTGACCTGACAAACAATTACTCCAAACAGAACATAAAATTGAAGTTCAAAATAGACCAAGTTGCAGGAGACTCCGCTTACACCAAGTTCGTGGGCCACGAGTTGACCACGGATTACGTAAGATCACTGGTCAAGAGGAGAACGTCACGCATAGACGCAATCGTTGACGTTACCACAAGCGACGGCTACAAGGTAAGGGTGAAACCCAGCGGTTTCACAGTAAAGAGGGCGAGAACAAATCAGGTTAAGTCCATAAGGGGTATCGCCACAGACATCATCAAAGAGAGGGCCAAAGAGCTGGATCTAAATCAGTTCATTAAGGAGGTCGTCTTGGGAAGGCTATCTCTGGACATCTACAAGAATGCAAAGTCCATCTACCCTCTTCGCAGAATAGAAATCAGAAAAACTGAAATTCTAGCGGAGCCTGTTGCGGCATGAAGATTGTAGGCTTCTTCGGAAAAGGCGGAACCGGCAAGACCTCCATAATGGCATTGATCCTGCGCGAGTTTATCAAACGGGGCGAGGGAGAGATTTTGGCCGTTGATGCCGATCCCAACGAATGCCTGGCCTGCCTCTTGGGCATAGAAAATACCCCCAGCATCGCTGATATGATACAAGATTTCCACGAACAGAAAACAAAAAGTCCAGAAATTACGGGCGTGGAGGTCTTCCAAAACTTCTTTGATACCCTTCTCATGAAAGGGGAACAAGAAGGTTACGACATGTTGATAATGGGTAGGGGCGAAGGCGAAGGATGCTATTGTGCAGTAAATGATCTTTTAAAGGCAGTCTTCAGAAAGACGATCGATGATGATTATTACAAGTATCTGCTCATGGATTGCGAAGCAGGTCTAGAGCATATAGCTCGTAAGACCTCAAGCAAGATCCACGACGTCGTAATAGTCACCGATGCCAGCAAGGTCAGCTTGGACACTCTGAAAAGGATAAGGGAAGTGGCCAACGAAGTGAAGGCAGAGATCGAAAACTACTACGTGGTGGCCAACAGGGTCCGACCGGGAATGGAAGACAAGGTCAAAGAAGCTGCAGAGAGCCTGGGATTCACCTATATGGGAGCCGTTCCAGATGATCCCTTATTCCAGGATATGGCCTATGAAGGCAAAACCGTCTTCGATCTGCCCGATGATGCTCCAGTGGTCCAAGCAGTCAAGAAGATGGTTGACAAGTATATGACCTGATTCGATCTCGATTAGATCCTTACACATCTTTTAATATCAGCGCCGCCTTCTTATTGGGCATGAATTACCCCAAGGCCATAATATACCCATTGGTACTGGTCATTACGTTGGCGGCCTGCCTTCTAGTAGGTTGCATAGGCGACAATGGTGGCTCAGGAGAGAAGGGTCTCCCTGAGCTGGAAGTGTTGATAACTTCGCCCAGCTCCGGAAACATCATTTCAGGAAAAGAGCGCGTAGAGTTCGATTGTCAGGCAACAGGCGGAAAGGAACCTTATTCTTACAGTTGGTCTACGCCTTTTGGGCAGCTATCAACCAAGAAGTCCTTCAGCAAATCACCTTCTGAGTTGAAGAAGGGCGACCAGGTGGTAGTAGCAAAGGTATTTGACGCGGCAGGGAACGAAAAACAGGCCAGCATTACAATCACGGTTTTGTAATACAACGGGTCTCGATTCACATCATTTTAAAAAA
>Ga0272441_10005345_pt1 | contig 22435 bp, 17 predicted proteins | sample SSMProp6N_FD_193582 | JGI IMG/M metagenome (GOLD analysis project Ga0272441, IMG submission 193582) | Marine sediment archaeal communities from Little Sippewissett salt marsh, Falmouth, MA, United States - SSM-Prop-6N | ecosystem: Environmental > Aquatic > Marine > Wetlands > Sediment ... | reverse complement strand
GAGTTTGGCTTGCCGTTGGGGTTGTTTGCCCATCATCGTGGAATCCCTTCCTTGTTGATTAATCAAGACACTTGAAGGATACGCGATCACTTCGTAAAATGCAAGACGGATTTGGGCAACAGCCCGTTGAGGGCTGACCCCTTGCCCTCCCTCTAAGTCGTCTCCTCTCTTTAAAAGAATTCGCAGGCACGAAGCAGAACGATGCGATCAGGAAATTTCGGTACGCTGGTGTCACGCAGCAAAACCGCAGACGGTGGAAGGAAACCGACAGGTCCCGATATTCTTGGCGGCGGTGAGATTTCTCAGTTCGGAGAGAGTATTTTTTGCTTGACAGGAAGCCTGTATGGATGCCCCCTATTCCTGCTGCAACTCAGTACTCGCTGGGAAGAACCAGCTTATTATCCTTGATGTATAGTCTGCCATTACTATTCGGCCGGTAGTCATTAATCCACTCGAGAATGGCCTCGTAATCGCGCAACGCGATGTCATAGCGAGACGCCTTGAAATCCCTGGCGCCCTTGGTGAAATGCGAAGTCGTGGCAAGCAAGGCGTTGGCCACCCTTAAGTCGCTTTTGACGCCGTAAAGCGCACGCACTATATCCACGCCCACCTTGTTCTCGGGGCGATATTTCTTACATTCCACTATCCAAGATGATGTTAGGCCGGGTTCAATGTTCTTTGAAATCGCGAAGATATCATAGCCACCATCTTTGATGGGCGGTGTTAATTGGACCTGCCAGCCATAGCTCGCGAGGATCTCCGCGATCAGTTCCTCGAACTGACGTGGCATAATTTGGTACAAAGCGTTCGGATGATTCTTTAGGTATATGATCAACTCACGGGTTATCGTGCCAATGACTTCAAGTAATTGTTGGGGTGGCTCTTGATCTGCGTACAGTAAGCGCAACACCTTAATCCGTTCTATCGCCCTTCGGAAGAACTGGGGAAACCGTACGGCCTCCTGTGTGTTCGGACGGTGCGCATACTCGAAGGCGCGAGCAAGATAGTCGCTAAGCACGGAAATGTCCCCGAAGGATGCCGTTTCAATTCCATGGGCAGTAGCTAGCTCAAGCATCCCGGCCGTCGCGATTGAGTCACTTGGCTGAGTTAACCGCGCCCCATCGAGCTTTGCGCGAGTGAGATTCGCCGCGACCCCACCTTCGTCGCTAATGACAATCCCACGAAGGTCAGCCTCACGCAGATCCGCCTCAGTAAGATCTGCGCCCTTCAGGTTCGCGCCTTGAAGGTTGGCTTTGTGGAAGTTCGCCCCCCGCATGCTCGCTTCGCAAAGCTCCGCATGGCAAAGGTTTGCCTCCTCAAGGTTCACCCTTCCAACGTTGGCTCCCCTTAGATCAACCTTGCGTAGGTTTGCCGCGTGCAGACTCACCCCCATGAATACTGCTCCGCCGAGATCCGCCCTCTCAAGATTTGCACTGCGGAGATCGACGCCTATGAAGTGAGTCTCTCGCAAGGAGGCCTGGCGTAGATCCGCTCCGCTGAAGTCCACAAAGAAGAAATACTCAGCGCTGAGGTCCAAGCCACGGAGGTTTGCCCCGCGCAGGTCTCTCACTACCAACAATGCCTCGCGTAGGTTTGTCTTGGTGAGATCCGCCCGGCAAAGGCACGTCTCATCGAATGATGTCCTCGTGACGTCCGCGTTGCGCAATCGCGCGCCGGTAAGATCAGCGCGAGTGAAATCCGCTTCACTTAGGTTTGCACCGCTAAGGTTAGCATCGGCAAGTTCGCTCCAGCAACACTCTGCATGATTGAGGTCTGCACGCGTGAAGTCCGCCTTTTCCATAAACGCCCCATATAGGCAGGTGCTCCGAAGAATAGCAGACCTGAGATCCACATGGCGCAGAACCGCCCAGCACAAGTCCGCATATGACAGGTCCGCCCCGCGGAGGGTCACATCATCCAATGTCACGCCGCGGAGATCCGCTCCCCGCAAGTCGGGCTGGGTGCGAGAGTTCTCCCTTCGCCAGCGGTTCCATGCCAAAGTCCCCCGTGCCAGAATCTGCAGGTGTTCTGAATCTGCCATCACACACCGTCCCAGTCTTGGAATGCTACGGGCGTGCCCAGTCCACGTCCATTCATTTCGGCCTCTCTATGTCTCTCCACTCCACACAGGTCACCAATTCGTGACAGCTCGTTCAGAGATACTCCACTGGCGCGCATTATACCGGGTGTGGGCGGAGAAGGCAAGACAAAAGTGATAGGCGATAAGTGACAAGATAGAACGCAATCGGGGGACATCTTACTTATTTCTCCCTTTCATCGAAATCCTTTCATATCTCGCATAGGATTCTCCAAACAAATGCGTCAAAACGACCTCGCCCAGCATCTATTAGGATCGAGTTTAGAAAATATGAGTCCATTTGTCACGGATTTTTTACAGAAGACCGAAGACAGGAGACAGAATACAGTCCGTCAAGGGGAGTAGAGGGTCACATCTTTTTTTACAACTTATTCTTGCACGACCTTTCGTGAAATCTAGGAACGCCTTATTCCTTGCATTAAATCCCGCTGTGCGGCGTATCCCTTACGGTTCCCCTTCACCGGCAAGCGTTTTCGCTAATTCGAGCGCATCCTCTGCCGCATCAAGGTAGTCTTGGGGTGTCCTTGGTTGGTGGGGCTTTGTTTTCTTGTGCATGGATATTGTCCGTTAACCTTCACTTCTACGCAGTGTACACTTCTTCCTGGGCCAACCACGCCGCGTATCCAATCGCCTGCTTCACATCCTCAGGCTCCAAGTCCGGATAGTCCGCCAGAATTTCATCGACCGTTGCCCCGTGGGCGATCTGACCGACGATAACCGAGACCGGGATGCGCATCCCGCGAATGCAGGCTCGTCCTCCCATGATTTGCGGGTCAAACGTGATTCGGTCAAACGTTTCCATCTGAAGACTCCTAAAGGTATGCAGGGTATTCTACCATAAGAGGGTATTCTACCATAAGTATGCAGACTATTCTACCATGAATCCTGGCCCATCGAAATGATGATTGATGAATAATTATGGATAATCCTTTCTACGTCCTGGCGTCTCTGCGCGAGATCGGATTGGCCGATTCGTGCTCCTACGCTTGTTTCTCGATGATTTCCCGGATATTTTTCTTGACGGGAAGATGGATCATTCGGTATAAATCATATACATTAAGCATGTGCCTGCGCAGCCGGGCATCTGACGTTTTGAGTTCATCCAGCAGGCGGGATATTTGTCGTTTTTCGAGATCGGAGGCGTGATCATGTGAAATACGCGGATGTCGAAAAACCTATCGCTTGACAATACAGATATTTTACATCTCAATGAACGTGTCATTCTTAATATTTTAAGGGGGATTATTATGTGTAGAAAATGGATTTACCTCATTTGTGTTGTTCTGCTGTTCGTTCCGGCAACGGATGCCCGGGCCTATCTTCTCCGCGATCCGGAACTGACCCTTTACTACACCTTTGACGAAGTGACCGATGTCGTTCTCGATCAGTCCGGCAACGGTCATGACGGAATCGTCATGGGTCATGTGACGCTCAATCCCGAAGGTATGCGAAACGGGGCGGCCAAATTCGCAACCGGCAGCTATCTGGATTTGGATGGCCCCAGCATACCTTCGAAGCATATTCCAACAACCGGTATGACACTGGCCGTATGGGTGAAATGTGAATATACGGGTGGACATCACGCCATATTCAATGCCAGAGCCGCTGATGAGACGTGGCTCATCCATCCCGAGCTGCGAAGCAATGACAATTTTCGATGGCTTCTCCGGGCCGCCGGTGGATCGACGATCTTCGAGATACGTGCCGGCCGGGTCACATGGAATGAATGGTTGCACTTCTGCGGTATGTACGATCAAGCTTCCGGTCGGGCCGCTCTCTACATTAACGGAGAACGGATTAGGGAGCAGACGATTGCAGATGCGCCGAAAATAGCCGGCGATTGGCGGGCCGGTGCTCGCGTCGGGTATAACATTGACAACGCGAGACCCTTCACGGGCCTGATGGACATGCTCTGGCTCTTCAGGCGATCCCTGTCGGAGGGCGAAATCTCTTTAGCCATGGAAGGCGGAATCCCACACTCCGCCTGGGCGCCCGAACCGCAAGACGGGGCTCTATATCCGGATACACGGGTGATGCTCTCCTGGCAACCGGGTATTTTGGCCGTCTCGCACGATATTTACTTCGGCGTTCATTTTGACGATGTCAACGAAGGCGCCGCCGGGACGTTCCAGGGCAACCAAACCGGGACGTCTTTTAACGTGTGTCTTCCCGGAGGCCTGTATCCCGACGGTCTTGTGCTGGATAATACGTATTACTGGAGGATCGATGAGATCGAAGCGGACGGTGCAATATGCAAAGGCAACGTGTGGAGCTTCACGGTCGTCGATGCAGCGACTGTCGAATACCAGGTCTCTTCGAGTGAGGATGACGGGTATGCATTTAGCGAGGAAGATCAAAACTTGGACTTTGCTTATCTGAGAGTCGGGTCTTCCGCGTTCATTCAACCGTCACCCTACACCTCCGGAATGGTCTTTAGAAGCATCAAGATCCCCCACGGCGCGGAGATTATCAGCGCGTATTTGAAGATACGATCCTACGGCAGTCACCTGACCGACACCGTTTACGGCAAGATTGACGCTGAGGCCGCGGATGACGCGGCGGCCTTTGGCGATTCCCGCCACATCGGTTCTTTGCCTCGGACCACCGCCTCAGTGGACTGGGATCTTGACACGCCCTGGTCGGCGGACACGTGGTATGAAAGCCCTGACATTGCGGTCGTGATCCAGGAGGTGATCGAGCGCGACGGGTGGTCAACAGACAATGCTTTGGCCATTCTGTACGGCCCCGGGGAACCTGGAGGGGGTCATCGATCCTTCTGCTCGTATGATTATGGCGACAATGACGCGCCTAAACTCGAGATCACATATAGACTTCATTGAGACCAAAGTTCGATGCACAAGCTACAGCATTGACATTGCAATAGGAGATGAACGAATCGATAGACATTTAGGGTGCGATGTACCGCACCATTTTCCTACCTACCAGTTTTTCCGAAACTTATTTCATAAGGGCTGGTCCTATGTTTTCCCCGGAATTTTGTTGAAATTCAGATGACATCTTTGTATTATTGGACTTGTTGCAAACAGCAAGCAATTTACTCAATATTGCATGCATAAATAGGGGGCACGGTGTTTGATGAAAGAGGAATCAACATGATTGCTAAATTGACGACAGGACTCGCCGTATTTCTGATAGGTGTGAGTACTTCAGGTTATTGCATTGGACAAGATTCAGGTGAATCAGGCGCCCAATTGGTCGTAGCAACAGTCTGCATGAATGCCAAGGAGGATACAGCAGCCAACCTGGAGACTTTTTCTGATTACATAAAATTAGCATCAGAACAAGGGGCCAATCTGATTGTGTTTCCTGCAGTTTCCCTTCAAGGGAATCCTGGTTATGGGACAAAATCATATCATCCTACTGAGGACGAATTACAATATGTGCGTGAATCTGCCGAGACGATCCCAGGTGCCAGCACGGATTTCCTAGTCGCTACTGCCAATCAGTACAACATATATATTGTATTTGGAATGACAGAAAAATCTGATGAGGGAGACCTTTACAATACAAGTGTGCTTCTTGGTCCAACGGGAATATACGGAAAATACCGTAAACGAAGCTTATCAGCTTTCTTAAACGAAGATTATTTTTGGAAGCCGGGATCTGAAAAAGGGCCTATAGACAGCCCGTTAGGGAAAGTAGGTTTAATGATATGTGCGGATATCCTCGAACCGTTTGGAGCCAATTTAGCAGAACAGGAAGCTGATTTTTTAGTCACAGTTACTGCTTGGCCAAGTGCAATAAGCTTCCTCTATGAAAAAGCTGCGACACAGAAAGCATCGGACGCAGGACTTTGGCACATAGTGGCCAACCAAGTAGATACTGTGGGACATGTACCGGATTACGGACGCAGTCTTATCATTAATCCTTACGGACAAATCTGTGAAGACACAGGGCGTATTGAAGGAATGGTGATTGCTAGAACTGATATAGTCTTACCTTTTTCGGTTCCTGTTGTTGATTTCAACGGTAATGGAACCGTTGATATTAATGACCTGCTTAGAATCATTGAATCTTGGAATCAGGACGATCCATCAGTCGACATCGCACCTCCGCCGTTTGGTGATGGAGTCGTAGATATTTTGGACCTGGAACTTTTAATGAGTTACTGGGGACAAGAAATGGATGATCCCACGCTGATGGCCCACTGGGCTCTGGATGAGGCTGAGGGAACCGTTGCCTATGACAGTGTCGGTATAAACGACGCCATTGTTATTGGTGAGCCTGTATGGCAGCCGGAAGACGGCAAAGTCGGTGGCGCTTTAGCGTTTGATGGTATTGATGACTACGTTTTTGCGCAGAATGGGTTGAATCCTGCAGATGAACCCTTCAGTGTTTTAGCTTGGATTCAAGGTGGCACACCGGGGCAGGTTGTGATCTCCCAGCTAAATGGAGCCAATTGGTTGCGAGTAGATTCGGCTTCGGGTTGTCTGATGACAGAATTGTGTGCATCAGGACGGAACGGAGGTCCTTTGCAATCTGAAATGACAATCACCGATGGTGCTTGGCACCGCATTGGCTTTGTTTGGGATGGATTAAATAGATCGCTCTACGTGGACGACATCCTTGCAACTGAGGATACACAACAAGGATTATCAAGTTCTATCGGTGGTCTGAACATCGGCTGTGGAATGAACTCAGCAGCAGGTACCTTCTGGTCCGGAATGATTGATGATGTGCGGATCTATGATCGTGTAGTAACACCATAGAAATGATTGGTGCGATTCATCGCACCTTACGGCCTATTTGCTGGTGTTCATTCGAGTTCATTCGTGGTTAAGAATAGCATGGACGGCTTTATCCAAAACAGGTATAATCTGAGCATGTAATATATTGGTTTCGCTATATTGAGCAATTATCAAAGGAGAAACACATGTCATCAGAGAATATCGATTTCGTATCGCGACGAGGGTTTATGGCTAAGAGCGTAGCCGGGGCGGCGGTGGTGGCTTCGGGGGCGCTTGGGGGGCAGAGGCAACGAGGACAGAGCAATCGACAAGCTCAGTCCGGCCGGCAAAGACGAGGGCGAACGCCGATTGGCTTGCAGCTTTATTCCGTGCGCCACGATTGCCAGAAGGACCTGCCGGGCACGATAGCCGCGGTGGGGAAAATGGGCTATCAGGGCGTCGAATTCGCCGGCTACTACGACCGCTCCGCTAAAGACCTGCGGAAGATGCTCGACGATAACAATCTAAAGTGCTGTGGCACGCATACGAGTATCGATACGCTGCTCGGGGACAATCTGGCCAAGACCATCGAGTTCAATAAGACGCTCGGAAATAAATACCTCATCGTCCCCGGCTTGCCTGAGAAGTATCGCAGCTCGCATCAGGCCTGGCTGGAGACGGCCAAGCTCTTCAACGAATTGGCGGAAAAGGTCAAGCCGGAGGGGATGCTCGTCGGCTACCATAACCACGGCGTCGAGTTCCAGGCCATGGACGGGGAGCTTCCCTGGGATACGTTCTACGGCAATACGAGCAAGGACGTCGTCATGCAGCTCGACATCGGCAACGCCATGGATGGCGGCGCGGACCCCCTGCCGTATCTTTATAAATATCCGGAGCGGGCGATTACCGTACATCTTAAGGAGTTCAGCAAAACCAATCCTAACGCGCTTGTCGGCGAAGGCGACGTGCCCTGGCGGGCCTTCTTCGCCCTGTGCCGAGCGGTCGGTAATACGGAGTGGTATATCGTCGAGTATGAACGGCCGGGCACTCCGCCGCTCGAGGCGGTCGAACGCTGCCTGCAAAACCTTCGCAAGATGCGGTTTGCGTATTAAAATTGACTATTGATAATCGACTATTGACTATTATTAGGATTCGCTAATTCGCTAACTATCTCATCACTTTGCGAAGGCTTTTGTGGCGTATTGTAACGGCTCGAAGGAAGGCAGCTCGTCGATGGGGACGGCGCCCCAGGTCGTGTTGAGATGGCCCAACATGCGGGGATTGCGGAACCGCCTGGAATAGGTCACAAACGCCTTAGCGGCGTCGAGTTTCCGCCAACTGGCCGGCCAGACGCGAAAACCTTTCTCCAGGAACATCGGCACGGATTCATACGCCGGGCGCAGCTCATAGTGCCAGTCGCAGATGATGATGTCCTTGCCGATCAGATCAACCGCCCCGGCGGTATCATTGGCGCTGGCTTCCCATTTGCCATAGCTGATTTTCGACGCATCAATCAGCCGGTCGCCCCACATGAGCATCTCAATCCCGCGTTTGCCGACGAGATGAGCGTGGTAGTCATTGACGGCTCTGGCGAAAAGCTCCGCCTTGTCCCTGCCTCTGCATCGAGGGCAGGCCTCTTCGCCGATGAGAAAGACTTCGTCCATCCCTACGTGCATGGCGTCCGCCTCGAACACCTCGATCAGCTCGTCCATCAGCGCAAAGATAATCTTGTTGACGTCGGGATGCAGCGGACACCAGCTTCGACAATAAATGTCCTCGTTGTTCGGATACTTGCCCGGCGTCTCATCGAACTGCGGATACTGTGTGAGCAGCGGCGCGGTGTTCTCCTTCCACGATTGATGCCCGAGACATTGAAACTGCGGGATCAGCCGGACGTTATGTCTGCGGCATTCCGCGAGCAGCCTCTTGATCTGCCGGGAGCTGCATGCACTGCCTCGCCGAAGCTCCGGATGCGATTGATACAGGTACCCGTAGTTGATTTCCCCGACGATGACATTGACGCCCATCTCGGCAAGCCGGCTCACCACGCCGGTCAACTGCTCGACCGCCCTTTGGTTGCTGATCCCGACGTGTACGCCCCGCCAGGGCTCTTGGCCGGCCGGCTTGGCCTGCAACCCGCCAACCATCAATAACAATAACATTGCGACGAAAATATATCTGATTTTCATAATATCTACTCCCTTTCTCGAAGGTCAATCCGTCATGGAACGACGTTGTTCGTATTGTTCATCACATTGAGAGTGCGATTGGCGACGCGGGTGATGTATTTATTGGGCTGATCGGTGAGAGCCTCTTTGAGGGCGTCTTCGGCGGGTCCGGCCATCTGGCCGATGCCATCGAGCACAATAGCCGCCTGGAGCCGCCCCCAGGGATGTGGGCCTTTGAGCGTGTCGATCAGGACCGGTAAGGCCCTTTCCGGCTTATCCATCAAACACAAGGCCCGCGCCGCGGCGACGCGGACGCTGACCGATTCGTCCCGAAGCGCCGCGAGCATCTTACCTTCGGCTTCCATGGCCTCTTTTCCGATATTACCGACCCCGGTCGCGCCCCAATACCGAATAGCAGCATCCTCGTCGCCCATCGCGGCAATAAGTTTGGGCAGGGCCTTACGTCCTTCGGAGGCAAGCGCGGCGATCTCGCCAAGCCGGGCATTGAGGGCGTCGCCGCCGGACTGGCGCAGGATGGCGTAACGGTTGCCATATTTTTCCTCGCGCTGCATAATCTCCGGCTCCGGGATCAGCCCGAGGTCTTTCGTCTGCTGCACCCATCGTCGATGGGCTCGACGCAACCGCTCCAGGACTTCCCGATACTTTGGATCGCCGACAAGGTTATTGATCTCGTGCGGATCGTTTTGCAGGTCGTACAATTCCTCAACGGGCTTTCGGTCCGCCATGAAGAGCTTCGCGGCGGGCGGGAGCTTGCCTTCGGCGTGCACCCGACGAATCTCTTTCATCGTCGCGCCCTTTTCCGGCGTGTTCATATATTGATAGTACGTCTTGAGCGGTTCGTAATTGCGAATATAGCGATACCGTTTGTCGCGGACGCTGCGAATGATATCGTAACGCTCGTCCATCCGGTCCCGGGCGCCGAAGACGTACCGTCGGGGCCTCGGCAAATTCGCTCCGAGGAACGGCCGGCCCTGCATGGTGCCGGGAACCTTCAGACCCGCGAGATTCATGACCGTCGGCCCGAAGTCGATGGAGCTGACGAGCCGGTCGTCGAGCCGGCCCGGCTCACCCTGCCCGGCTGTGCGGAAGCGCTCGGGAATGCGGACGACCAGCGGGATATGCGTGCCCGAATCGTACAGCCAGCGTTTCGCACGTGGCAGACCGATTCCGTGATCGGACCAGAAAAAGACAATCGTATCCTCGTCGAGCCGGTCTTCTTTGAGTTGGCTGAGCAAATCGCCGGCCCAGGCATCCATCGCCGTGATGAGCTCGTAGTTGCGCTTCCAGTCCTCTCGCACAATGGGCGTGTCGGGGTAATAAGGCGGTAGTTCGAGCTTGTCGGGGTTCTGACGCTGAGAGGGCTTGAGATTTTTGGTGACGCTTCTATACTTGGATTCGCCGGCAATGCCGCTTTCATGGCAGCCGGTGAAATTAAAGACGGCAAAGAAAGGCTCGCCTTTTTTGCGATTTCGCCAATGGGCCTTGTTGCTGGACTCATCCCAGGCGTCACGCAGGTCGCGGGTTTGGTAATCGGTTTTTGAATTGTTCGTGCAATAATAACCCGCTTGTCGGAGATAGCTGCTGAAGGCCTTGATATGGGCGGGCAGTTTGGCGGTGCACCGCATGTGGTGAGTGCCGATTGTCGTCTGATACATGCCGGTAATGATCCCCGAGCGACAGGGCGCGCAGACGCCGGCGGTCGTAAAGGCGTTCGTGTAACGCACACCCTGGCGGGCCAGTTGATCGAGATTGGGCGTGATGGCGTGCTCGTCGCCGAAACAGCCCAGGTGCGGACTGATATCCTCGCAGGAGAGCCAAAGAATGTTAGGCCGTTTGCCGCCGGCTTGATCCGCCCGGATCGCGGGGGATAGCGCGCATGAGGCGGCACCCAGACTGACGGCCTTTAGAAAACGTCGTCTGCTGAATGACACTTGTTCTTCCTTCGTATAGGTCCACATAATCTTCCATCCTCAATCTGATTCGCTCGACGCTCAAAACTATTGAGACACCCTCATTCGCTAAAAGGTGCGCTCGACGAAACCGGTATCGATTTTGTTCTTGACGAAAAGACTGTGCGAGATAATATCCAAACAGGCGGGAATGGTGGTTTTGATGGGCTCGATAATAAATTCCTGCAACGCTCTTTTCATCGTGGCAATCGCCTCGGCGCGCGTTCGCTGATGCACAATGAGCTTGGCAATCATCGAATCGTAGCTTGGCGAGACCGTCCAGCCCTGAAACACGTGCGTATCCACTCGGACGCCGGGACCGCCCGGCGGAATAAACCGGGTAATGGTGCCCGGACTGGGTGCAAAATCGTTTTCGGGATCCTCGGCATTGATGCGGCACTCTATCGAGACACCGGTGGGTTTAATGCTCCGCTGGCTTAATTTAAGAGGCAGTCCGGCGGCGATCTTCAACTGCCACTTGATCAAATCGTGGCCCGTCACCATCTCGGTCACGGGATGCTCGACCTGGATTCGAGTGTTGGCCTCGATGAAGTAAAAGTTCCTGTCCTTGTCCAGAAGGAATTCCACCGTCGCCGCACTGTCGTACTTGGCCGTTTTGACAATCTTCAACGCCGCCTCGGCCAGTTGCTCCCGCGTTGGCTTATCCAAAACGGGACATGGCGATTCCTCGATCATCTTTTGGTGCCTTCGCTGGATGGAGCAATCCCTTTCGTAGAAATGCAGCGCGTTGCCGTGCTGATCGGCCATCACCTGGACTTCCACGTGCCGGGGTTCGACGATCAGTTTCTCCAGATAGACGCTGGCGTCCCCGAACGCGGCCCGGGCCTCGGCCTGCGCGGCGTTAAACGCCGAATGAAGGTTGATATCATTATGAACGACTCTCATGCCGCGCCCGCCCCCGCCGGCGGCGGCCTTGATCATGACGGGATAGCCCATTTCCTTGGCCAGTTGCAGCGCCTCCGCGTCGGTCCGGATCGCGTCGCTGGAGCCGGGCACGACCGGCACGCCGGCCTTGTGCGCCAATTGACGGGCCTGCACCTTGTCGCCAAGGAGCTGCATCGCCTCGACCGGCGGCCCGATGAAGGTGATTCCGCACTCCCGGCAGACCTGGGCGAAGTGAATGTTCTCGGCCAGAAAGCCGTAGCCGGGATGAATCGCCTCGACGTCTGTAATTTCGGCGGCGCTGATAATGCGCGGAACGTTCAGATAACTTTTCGCCGAATCGGGCGGTCCGATGCAGATCGCCTCATCGGCCACCTGCAGATACGGCGCATCCCGATCGGCTTCGGAATAGACCGCCACGGCCTCGATGTCAAGCTCATGACAGGCGCGAATGATGCGCAAGGCGATTTCGCCGCGGTTTGCGATTAGAATTTTTGAAAACATCTTCTTCATATCTCGAATCGCCTCGGAGATACGACCCACCCTCCGCTAATCCGGTATGACCTTAAAAAGCACCTGGCCATACTCGACCGCCTGACCGTTCTTGACAAGAATGTCCGCAATCGTCCCCTCCGTTTCGGCCTTGATTTCATTCATGACCTTCATGGCTTCAATGATACAGACGACCGTCTGGGAGGTAATTTTGGAGCCGATCTCCACATACGGCTCCGAATCGGGACTTGGTGTCGCATAGTAGGTCCCGACGATGGGGGACTTGATCTCGACAAGAGGCTCTTCGTCCGGCGCGGAGGGCGGAGCACTCTCCTGTGACGTCTCGGGATTCATCGGCGTTATAAAGGATTCCGACCGGATGACGGGTATCCCGTTGACGCCCTGTTGAGGCTGCGCCCGCTTCAAGACGATTTTGTCGTCGTCGTGCTCGATCTGAAGCTCCACCAGGCCGTTCTCTTTCATGATGTCAATGAGCTGTTTGATTCTCTCTAAATCTGACTCTCTTTCCGCCATCATTGCATCCTTATCTGAGACACCAAAGGCCCTTTTATGAGGCTGGCCCTACGAAAAATGAGGCCGCCAGCTCTCAAGCCTGTTAAACGAGTATAGTCCCATGATCGTCAGTTTCAAGGATTTTCCTTGAGCTTAGCCGCACGTTGAGGTTAAATCCCACCATGTCAAGGCAGGCAGCATAGGATTCATATCGAGAAGATATATATGGCCAAAATAGCCGTCGATGTTGTATTATTGCCTCCGAAACAGTTGATGGACGAGGCCATTGAAGCCAACAGAGAATTACTGAAACAATATCCCGATAAGATCATTCTGGACAAGGAGAGCTGCCTGCCCCACATTTCCCTTGCCATGGGCTGCATCGAAAAGACGGATACCGCCGGGATAAAGAATATTCTCCAAAGCATCGGGGTAAATCATGCTCCAGTACCGCTTTGCATCGAGGGCATACAAACCGACAAAAACGCAAAAAACGAAGAGGTCTCTGTACTTCAGTTAAAAAAAACGAAACAACTCCAATCACTCCATGAACTCGTTATGCGGGAGCTGGCGCCTTATTTCAGTTACGACGTCTCAATAGATACGGTGCTTTCGCCCCCCAGAGCCGGCGAATCCACCCTCCTGTGGATAAGGAATTATCCTGAAAAATCGAGTTTTGAGAAGTTTAGCCCACATATCACACTGGGTTACGGACACATTGAGAGCTTTTCCATTCATCCCACGTTTACCGCCTCAAAACTGGCTTTGTGTCATCTGGGAAATCATTGCACCTGCCGGAAAATTCTATTTTCAACCACTCTTCAAGGCTAAACGTGGAATATCTGGGAAATATAGATAAAAATTTCTTGCATTACCCGGTTAAGGCAGGTATTTTAAGCTTTTTATAATGCAATATGGATCAGCACGGATCCTCAGACGGCCACTATCTGGGAAATCCGGCGTGCGGCTGATCGGATGTGAGGAGCAGGGTGCTTACTTCGTTTTTAGAGTAACCGCACAACAAAAATCGAAGTCGGTGAGGTAGGAGGACACGATGAAAATTAATCAGGATTTTGCCATGTCGGTGGAAACGATTCTCTATCTAAAGAAAAGGAAACATGCCGATTATATTCAAGCTTCAGAGATCGCAAAAACCCTGAACTTCTCGGTGGGATATTTGCAAAAAGTCATCCAAATGCTCAGCAAACAGGGCATTGTGGAATGTAAGCGAGGCCGCATCGGCGGCGTCCGGATCCGGGCCAAGGTCATTACGCTGCTCGATTTGTGGCAAGCCACATGCGGAGGACTCGATTACAAGCATCCCTCACTGGCCGTCATGAAAAAACCACTCAAAGCCTTCTCCGACTCGATGAATAAGGTCGTCGTTTGCCAGAATAACAGATAACGCAACGGAGACGATGGATTGCCGGATATTCAGCCCACCCTTCGAAAATGATGAATGTTGAGTCCGTGCCCTACTCGACGGGAAAGACCTTCCATAGCCGGATGTTTATTTATCGTCCTTTTTTCCGCCGAGGAGTCCACCCAGCCCATCCAGCAGCTTCTTGTCCTTCAGAACGTCCTTGACCTCGTCCGGAACTTTGTCGCCCAATTGCTTGTCGATTTGTTTGTCTATCTCTTCGGAAACTTTTTGTTTCCCGGCCTCGATCAAAGCCTCTTTAAACTCGTCCTGCAACCCCTTGACGTCGAAGACCAGCCGCGGCTCGGTCACCGGACCGACGATGCGTATCGTCGTGGTAATATTTTTCAAGACCTCAAGGGCCTCGGACGCGGTTTTGGCATCCAATCCCAAAATCCCGTCCCCCTGAGCCCGGGCCTGGAGATTTTGAAGGGACACATCGATCGCCAGGTCGATCCTTTGATCCGTCACCGTTCCGCTAAACGTTCCCGAGGCGGTGCCTTGCTCGAACATGATCCCGCTGTCACTACTGAGGCCGGATTGCATCTTGCTCAGATCGATGCCGCCAAACGTCCCGGAGACCTCGGGAGTCGGCTCGTCCGACGCGTAATCGACCGTCACATTCACAGCCGCCCCGGTATCGTACGATTTCATCTCCAGCGTAACCGGCAGTTTCGCCGCCTGTGCGGCATCGCTGATATTCGTCATCTTGATCTCACTGTTGCCGAAGTACTCCGAAGGAACTTGAACCTGATCGAGTCGAACCTTCTTGGCCAGCAAACGTGGCGAAGGGGGAATCGAGGTCCGAGCGAGAAGATAATCGAGATACTTTTGAGGGATCTGCTCTACTTCCACCTCTTCTTTTTCTTTGCCCTTTGGCAGCCATTTGCGGGCTTTCTGAAGCTTCTCTTTCAGCGCTTTGGCATTCTTGAAATACGTCTCGAGTTTTTCAATATCGTTCACATCAACCTCGAAGTCGCAGGGATCGAAAGGCGACGGCTCCTTTTTAGTTTCGACCTCGACGATCTTTCCGGGCGCGCTGCGTTGCTGATCGAACTTAACGTCTGAGACTTCGACGTTCTCCATAATCAATTTGCCCAAAAGCAAATCGTAAACGCTCGCATCGGCGGCGATGGTTCCGATGGCCACCTGGTTGTTTTGGGGCTTCTGCGCATCGGTCACCTGGATCCCGGCCGCTGAGACGGACCCTTCCAATGCCGCCAAATCGAGACTCTCGATATTCACCTCAGCCCCGTTGGCCTGGGTCATCGTCGTGGCAAAATAGTTTTTGACGACATTGCCCTTCGTGATATGTATAACGCCTGCCGATAGGCCCAGAATCAGCACCGCGATTGCCACGCCCGCCTTGCGGACGATTTTCGTTTTAGCCGTAAAGAGCGCTTTGGCATTCTTGGTTCGCTTGCCGATAAGCAGCCGATCCATCATGCGGACCCAGCCTTTGGAATACCACTTCTTGAACTTTTCAGAGCCTTCCTCGAGCTTCAGCAGTGTCCGGCGAAAAGCGATCACCGAGCGCGCCATCAACAGGCCGGCCACGACGCCAATGATCGGTCCGGCCACAAACGCCCCGGCGACCGAATACCGGCTGAAATCCGTCAAACCCACAATCGGTATCGCCGACAAAAAGCTGAGCAAACCCGGCAGATACGCATGGACGCCCTGGCCGAGATGGTAGAGCACCGGCGCCGCCGCGAAGCAAAGCCCCTTGGCAATGCCCGCCGAGAGCAGAAACAGCCCTAAATGCACGTTCAGCACGAACACCAGGGCCACGATCACCGTGTGGAAGCCGGACCAGCCCGGAATCAATCCGAACCAAAATCCCAGCGTGATGGACAGACAGATGAGAACCGGCGATACACTCCCTCGAAATACAGCAAGTAGCTTTTTGATCGATCTTGGAAGTAACATATCGGCACCTCCTTGTCATAAAGAACTGACATCATTAAATTTATTCATTTTAGATACACAACGTCATTATACCGGCTCGAAACTTCGCCGGTCAATACTTAAAGTGCTTAAAGGTAAAAGTGACTAAAGTGCCTAAAGTGCTGAACCTCATTATCATACGTTAGCTCACTTGAGTCATTTTAGTTCACTTCGACTCTTTCGGGTCCGAGAAACGACAAGACAAGCAACGATCCTCTACCCACTTCGGCGTACTTCACGGCGCCGAACGCAATCGCTCCGGAACTGATAATACGTTGTTTATAGGGCTACCAAAAAGGTACGTGAAAATCCTCATTTGACCTTAAAGACTTGTTGACATCGAGCCGAATGGAGAACATAGGAAGAACCGCAAATGTTGTTGGAGGGTATCCCTAACGACTCATGGTCGCCGATAATAAACAAAGAAATAAAAGATTGCGTCTGCTGATACACAAGCTCAATAAAGCACGCAAGAAACAAGCGCAAAAGATTGATATTCTGTGCAACGATCTCATTGCCGAACAGAGAAAATTCATCCACCGACTGAACATCATCGGCTTTACCGCGAACTTCTACGAGTCCATCATCGGCGCGACCGATCTCGAAGACCTCTTATACACCGCCGCCCGAATGATCAAAACCGAAACCACGGAGGCCAATGTCACTTTCTTTCTGCGACATGAGAACGATCCTTCGAGCCAGCTCAAAGCAGGATTTGAATTGCATATGTTCGAGAGCGGTCAACCCATGATCTTCGAGACGAAGCGCCCTTCCGACGGCAGTCGAGACCGGTTTGAGAATTGTATGAGTCCCGAGCTGATGGACAGCATTTTCAAATCGAACAAAGTGTGCACGCTCGACGACATGTTCGCCATGGATTTGCAGGGGCATTTAACCGGCATGAACAAGGTCTCGGCCACGACGATTCCGCTGGGTTATCTCGGCACATCCTTAGGATTCATGCTCATCTATCGCTCATCGGATAATAAATTGTCCGCTGACGAAATTGACAGAGTTCAAGCCGTCACCGGGGGGCTGTCCCGGGCGATTTCCTCCTGTCAAACCCCATCTCACTCCCGGCCATAAGCAAGTACTCAGTCAAGTTTGATTTGATAATCTGATCGGGTGGCAGCCTCAAGCGTAGCTTGGGGATGGCTTGTACCGGACTTGCCATCCCCAAAGCCTCCGGCTTTGAGGCTGCCACCCGATCGAAGACAGACAACCTACATATTCAGCATGACTGACGACGAGGTCTTCAGCGCACATCGTGTCTATCGAGGCGGTTTCTTAAGTCCCGCGGCCAACGCCGCCTGGCGAAGCCGATCCCCGGCGGGTCCCGGCGACTTGTAGAACAGGACCTCGAGCAGCTTCGGGAATTGCTCCAGGCAAGCGAGCAGATCGGTCCATTGAGCCGGCCGCCGGGAACGAATCGAGTCGACCAATCCCAGACAAATCGCCAGATAAGCCGCTCGGGCCTTTTCATGAACGTCGGCGCCGTCGACAAGACCGGCCTCGATGATCGGCTTCATTTCCAATCGCAAAGAAGCTAACTGCGCGTCCGGGTTGGTAAGTGTTTCAACATTAGCCGGCTTCTGCACGCGAATGCGATAAGAGTCGATTTTACCCTTGTCCCGCTGTATCCCGCCGCCGTTGTCAACAATGACGCGACGGGCGACCTCGATGATCCGATCCCCGAAGCGGGTGATGGTCTCGTCCTCCGGCATGGACGGGCGAGTCGTATTGCGGTAGCGATCCTTGATATCCCAGCCCTGTTGTTGCATCCAGCGATGGCCCTTGATGACACCGACGATAGTGGCCGCCGTGGCGGCGTTGTTGTCGGCGTCCCACCCAAAATTGAAGGCGTGGACGAGGGTCTTGACCGGATCGCCCTGACCATAGAGCAAAGCGGCAACCGTGGCCGCGGTGCAGAGCTCGTAGCCGTTCTGATTGCGCGTTCGGCTCTCGTAAAGGGTGTATGTGTCCCTGACGAGCCGGCGCGTCGCGCGCCAATCTGCGGGATGCGCTTTGTGCCAGCGACGCACGTCGTTGATGATCGGCACGAGAGCGCTTTTCGGATCGATGGAAGCCACGCTGGCATCGAGGATCTCGTCGATATCGCTGACGATGAACGCCGTGGCGATCATGGCGGTAAATAATTGTGTGGACTGGGCCGGCTCGCCGTCGATGCTGACGTGTGTGTAATTCAGACCGATCCGCGCGGCGGTCTGAGGCATGGCCGGAGCGATCAGTCCGAATGTTTCGCACACAAACTGTCCGGAGATGTTGAAGTTGGCCCAGGGATTCAGGACGAGGCTGCCGGTCAGCGGCGGATCGAGGCCGATGTCCATAAGCCGGCGAACATAAAGGTTGGAGCACCAGATGCGATGGTTGATATGTTTTTTCCATAAGCGGGTTATTCGCTCCGGCTTAAGCATGGCGGTCTGATCCTGCTGCATCCCGGCGATATAAACCCATTCGATGTCCGTGTCGTCATCCGTTCGTGCGCCGTCCGGAAGACCGGGCGTGTACGCCGTGACGTTGCCCGGCTCGTCATAGTATTTGTTCTCGTGAGCCAGGCCGTTGAGATTGCCGAGCAGTTGGGCGAGTAAACCGCCCCGGATTTTGTCTTCGAGGACCTCGGCAGAGATTTCGATAAATTCGCTCGAACGATTCGCTCTTGAGTAGCCGCGTGTGCAACAAATTGCACACCCTACGATGGCCAAATACAACAATAACAACCATCTCCTGCACATCGTCGTTCTCCTCTTTTGACTCATCGTTTGTTTTTGCGTTGATCGAGGCGCTCGCCGAGGGGCCGCCGGACCGGGACGTCCAGCCCGCCACCGGCCTCAAGCTCGTCGAAGAGCTGCTTCTTCATCGCCTCAATCTGTTCGCTGTAGGCCGGGACGTTGATGAGGTTATGCCGCTCGTGTGGATCGGTTTGCAGGTCGTAGAACCCATCGTGGTCCCAGACGCCGTGATAAAAGATGTACTTGTACCGATCGGTGCGAATGGCAAACACCGTCGGCGTCGCGGGGAAGTTCCACTCCCAGTGATATTCGTACAGGATATGGTCGCGCCAACGAACGGATTGGCCCTGGAGCAGCGGCAGAAAGGATCGCCCGTCCATCCCCGCGGCCTTCGGAGGTTGCATACCCGCCGCCGCCAGAAGCGTCGGGGCGATATCGATATTCTGAACCATCTGCGTGACGTGCGTGCCCGGCTCAATCAGACCCGGGGCATAGGCGAGCATGGGCACGCGGATCGACTCTTCGAACGCATCCCGCTTGTCGTAGAAGCCGTGCTCGCCGAGCGCAAAACCGTTATCGCCCATATAAACAATGAGTGTCGATTCGCTCAGGCCGCTCTCGTCCAAATAGTTCAGAACGCGACCGAGGTTCTCATCCAATCCGTGCACGGTCTCGCAGTAACTCTTATAAAGATCGTCGAAAGACGGCACGGGATCGTTGTCGTACTGGCCGGTCTCCATATGGTCGATGCCGTGGATGCTGTAGCGCCGCTCGCGGACCCAGTGCGGCTGCGTCTGATAGTTACGTTCGGTGTTGGCCATTGTCTCGGGACGCTCGACGCTGGCCTTTTCATAGCGAACCTGGTGGCGTTTGGCGGGCTGGAAGGGATAATGCACGGCCTTGAACGAAAGATATAGGAAAAACGGCCGGTCGGCATCTCGGCCTTTTTCGAGCCATGTTAGTGCCTGGTCCGTCAGGACGTCCGTCGTATAACCCTCGAACGTACGCCGCTTATTATTGATATTGAGCGTCGGATCGAAATAGGTGCCCTGGCCCTTAAAGCTGACCCAATGGTCGAAGCCCGGCCTTGGCGCATCGTGGTCGTGGCCCATGTGCCACTTGCCGACGAAGGCCGTCTGATACCCGGCCTTCTGCAAGTACTGCGGGAAAAAGACCGTCCCCTCCGGCTCGGGCCGCTGGTTATCCACGATCCGATGGTGGTGCATGTACCGGCCGGTGAGGATCGAAGCCCGGCTCGGCGAACATAAGGACGTACTGACGAACGCATTCGCCAAGTGCGCCCCCTGCCGCGCCATGCGGTCCATATTCGGCGTTTCCAAAAATGTCGGCGCGCCCTTCATGAAACTCATAAAATCGTAGCGATGATCGTCACTAAGGATAAAGACGATATTCCGCCGTGCCGCCCTGTCACCCTGTGCGGCCTGTAATGAGCATCCCGCCGCGTCCAAGAAAACCAACGCGGCCGCTCCTCGGCCGATCGATTTCAAAAAGTCACGCCGCTGAATGCGGATTTGTTGTGCTGTATGGCTGACCGTCATCCTCGATGTCTCCTGCTGATTGAGTTCATTGATTCAATTGATATTTATTTTCTCATTTTACGCCACCCTCATATTGTATTACAATCAGAATGTTGTCAATAAACTTGGTTTGATATGAGGTAGAAAAGATGAAACACATGACTATTCTGGCGCTATTCAATTTACTCCTTATCAGTGCAACAGGATGCACGAAGTCCGTGGAGATTATCGCACACCGTGGGGCCTCCCATCTGGCCCCGGAAAACACGATGGCCTCGGTCATGCTCGGCTGGCAAAAGGAGGCCGACGTGGAGGTGGACGTCTATCTGGCGAAGGACAACCGTATCGTCGCAATCCATGACAAGACGACGGAGCGCACCGCCGGAGTCGAACTCAAAGTCGCCGAGACCCCCTCCGAGGCATTGCGTCAGCTTGATGTGGGCAGTTTCAAGTCGGATGAATTCGCAGGCGAGAAAATCCCCTTCCTGGCCGATATCGTCCAAACCATCCCCCCCGGGCGGAAGCTCTATATCGAAATCAAATGCGGACCGGAGATTTTGCCCTTTCTCCAGGAGCTTCTTGCTGAAAGCGGCAAGATGTCACAGATTGTCATTATCGGATTCGACCTGGAGACTGTGACACAGTCCAAACAACTCATCGATGTGCCTACCTACTGGCTCAAGGGAACCGAGAAAATCAAAGAAACGGAGGAATGGATCCCGCATGATCCACAACTCATTCAAACAGCAAAGGATAACGGATTGGACGGCATGGACGTACATTATGCCGGCGTCACAAAGGAATTTGTCGATGCCGCCAAGGCAGCGGGGCAAAAGCTCTACGTCTGGACGGTGGACGATCCGGAAGAGGCGGTCCGGCTGGTCGATCTTGGCGTGGCGGGAATTACAACGAATCGTCCCGGCTGGCTTCGAGAGCAGTTAAAAAACCATCGCTCTGTTAGTCAATAATGCTTCACCGTTGAGGCGATGAAATCTAAAAAGTCCCTGAAAAATTGAAATTAGACATATATTATTTTAGAAAATCTCCTTTCATGATTTTCTAAGGAACGGGAGAACGGATAAATGAATATGCTGCGTGTTTGGCCGATTGTGTGTGAGTTTGGCATCGGCGCACTTTTGTGCATCGTTGGAATATGGTGCGGACTTCGCGGGGGATATCTTGATTTGAAAGTTGCCGAGGACCGCCGGCTTTTGGTGACGTTCATCGCCGGCTACGTGTTCATGCTGGCCCTCGTGTGTGTCTTTACGTTTCTGGCGCCCTTTTGGGCCACTGGAGAATCGTCATGATCGCTCAAGCCATTGGCGGGAATCTCGACTACGCCGTGATGCTGGGCTATTTTGTCGCCGTGCTGGGTTTCGGTTTGTACTTCGGCCGATATACGACGACGACCAAAGACTTCTTCTTCGGCGGACAAAGGTTCTCATGGTGGCTCATTGCCTTTTCGTGCGTGGCCACCGTCGTCGGTAGCTATAGCTTCATCAAATACAGCGCGGCCGGCTTTCGTTACGGCATTTGCAGCACACAATCCTACCTCAACGATTGGTTCTGGATGCCCATTCTCGTACTCATTTGGCTGCCTATCATTTACTACAATCGCATTACGTCCGTTCCCGAATATTTGGAAAAGCGATTCGACAAGAAAACGCGCGTCGCCGCCACGCTCATCATTCTGTTTTACATCATCGGCTACATCGGGATTAACCTGATCACGCTGGGCAGAACGCTGGAAACGCTTCTGGGTTGGGAGGTCATGACCGGGGCCGTCATAACGGCGGTGGCCGTGGCGCTCTATGTCTATATCGGCGGGCAGACGGCGGTTATCATGACCGATCTCGTCCAGGGATTCATTCTGCTCATCGCGGGCCTGGGACTCTTTGGGGCCGCGATTTATCACTTCGGCGGCTTCGGCAATTTCTGGTCCCTGCTT
>Ga0272441_10005344_pt1 | contig 22439 bp, 20 predicted proteins | sample SSMProp6N_FD_193582 | JGI IMG/M metagenome (GOLD analysis project Ga0272441, IMG submission 193582) | Marine sediment archaeal communities from Little Sippewissett salt marsh, Falmouth, MA, United States - SSM-Prop-6N | ecosystem: Environmental > Aquatic > Marine > Wetlands > Sediment ... | reverse complement strand
CTGCTCGCGGGTGAGCTTGTGCTTTCTCCATGTCATGGCTCGTACACCCTTATCTCCTTGTCCTCGAAGTCGTAGTAGACCTCGCCGGGCAAGGCGTCAGGCGATGGGGCGTCCGGCAGCTGCAGCCTGGTGGGGCTGAAGACGTAAGCTGGGTCATATATCTGGTGGTACAGGGCCTCGAGAAGCTCGCGCAGCCGCTGGATCTCAGACTCCAGCCGCCGGATCTCGTCGCGGTCGCTGCGCCGCCTGTTGTTCGGGCCGAACACCATCAGTAAACCAGCACCTTCACGCCATACAGCTTGTTGGCGTTCTGTATTTTCACCGTGAACCACTCGCCCACAACATCTTGCGTGCTAACCCAAACGACCTGCCGGCCCTCCGTGCCCTGGCTCGTGGCGATCTGCGTGTAGTCCGAGCGGTTGGACTTGAAGTAGACGTCCATCTCCTCGCTATCGGCCTCGCAGTCTATCTCTACCCGCCAGGCCCGTCGGGTTGTGCCGTCGCCATACGCCTTGGAGACGAAGGTCGCAGAGGCATCGTCCCCTGACGTGAACAGCGTTGCGACGTAGCCGCCCGAGGTGCCACCGACAAGGCGGTTGTTCAGGTAGTCCGCGGCGATGAAGTCAAGGCCGGGCGAAGCCACGCCGTGCTGCGTGTAGAAGTTGTGCGTTCTCCAGCGCGGGTTCTCGTCGCGCATAGAAAGCACCGGGCACAGGTTGGTGCCGCTGCGCCCTGCGAGATAGATCTCGTTGTCGTAGTAGCACATGGACCACTCGCCGCCGGACTTGTCGGTGAAGACGTCCCGGATACCCCCGCTGACCTCGCTGGCCCAGGCGCCGTCGTGCAGGAAGGCTCCGCGCTCGTTGGCGAAGAACAGGCCATGCGGCGTGCTGGCCACTGCCCGGCGGTACCTGCAGCCCTCACGAGAGTCGGTCTCGGTCAAGATCCCGACACCCGTGGCATGCTCATAGCGCCACGACCGAGACGGGGAGAAGATGATCAGCGATCGCCCGAGCACGCCCAGCGCTGTTATCTCCTCGTCAAGCTCGATATAGTTGTCGAGGTTGAAGTGTTCGGGGCGCCCGGCCTCGCTGATGTACAGACGGTTGGGGTTGTCTTTCGACACCAGGTACAGGCGGGCCCCCATGCTGGCGCCCATCTCTGCGGCCGGCGCTGCCTGGCTGTCTCCGAGGTTGTAGCGGTACAGCGCCCCGAGATCGCCATCCTGAAACGTGTCGTAGACCTCGAACGAGCCCGTGTTGCCGACGACAAAGGCGTGGGCCTCGGTGGTCATCAGATAGAAGTCGTCGTCGTCGGCCTTGGTGCGCCAGATCCTGGCCGTGACCAACACGTCGGTGCCCAGGACGGGGGGAGACACTCCGCCGGTGTAGATGTAGTCCTGGACCGTGGTCAGGGGGATCTTGTCGATCTTGAGACTGACCTTCTCCTGCGGTCCGGTGGTAACGAACAGGCTGAAATCGTAGTCCAGCCAGTTCTTGCTGCCGTCCGGGTAGATGTACTGTAGGTCGCTCTCGATGACCTTGCCCGACGGCATGGTCACCCGCCACGTCAGCGCGTAGCGGTACGAGCCGCCGACGCGGCCGTTGCCGTCCTTGTACACCAGCCCGCCGCTTGACCAGGCAGTGTAGCTCGTGCCGTCGATGTCGTTGCCGTCTGCGTCACGCAGGTAGATCTCGTCAGCGTCCTTGTAGTAGACGGTGTAACAGCGGTTTTCCAGCCGCTCTGCGCCGGCCATGGACGAGTCGATATAGATCCTGTCGCCGCTGGACAGACCATGTGCCGAGGTAAACGTCACGATGGTTTTGCCGGCCTCGGTGGTGAAGTCAACGTCAGTGATCGCGTTGCCAGATGTCACCTCTTCTACGGTGTGGGTTCCCTGCGGCGAGATGAATGTAAACGGAATCGTGTACTCGAGCGGACCCATGGCTCGCCAGACCGCGCCATCGATAGCCCAGTTCCGGTCGGTGGCGAAACCGGGCCGGCAGCAGTCCAGCACGTAAATGGCGTTGCGGTGTGACACGAAGTTCGGGTACGACTCGCTGGCCTGCGGGCAGCCCCCGGAATACAGGACCTCAAGGTCCTCTGGCCCATCGGGATCGTCGGTGCCAACAACAGACCCGGAGCAGTAGTAGAAGTAGCCGGTGTTCTGGTCGACGTGGATGTCGCTGAAGCCGCCGTTGCCACCATAGGCCGTCTCGAGGTTCAGCTTCGACCGCTCGAGCAGCCCGAGGGCGCTGTGGTCGTAGTTGGTGACCTCCTGCCCAAAGTCATCAGGGATGATGTTGTCAGCCGGCGCCGACAGCATCCCCATGAGCCTGTCTGTGCCGAACACCTTCATGGCTACATCCCGTCGTTCACACACACCCAACCGGTGTTGCCCGTGCCGGTCTTGATGTAGAAGGTCGAGTCAGAGGAGCCGCTCGCGTCCTCGCGCAGGTAGATGCTGCCACCAACTGCTGACACGCTGCCGTTAGGCGGGGCTGTGCCCCAGATTATCATCGGGTCAGTAGAGGCCGCATTCATCCTGATATTGTAGTTGCGCATGTTCAGAGAGCTGGCCATCCCGGCATCTGCGTGCGCACCAAACTTGAGCGTGCGCAGGCTGGTTACTGAATGATCGAGAACCTGCAAGGCGACAAGAGAGCTGTCGTCTAGTTCGGTCGCCACGCCAGAATACCAGTTGCCCATGAGGCGGGTTACCGTGTTAAAGCCGGGGACTAGAACGCCCGTACCCCAGTCGCCCCAGGCCCGGTTCACTTCGAACCGGTTGTTGGTTATCCAGGTGTTGTCCGACGCCGTGTTGGGCACCCGGATGCCGCACTCGAACTGCTCAAACGAGCAATCGGAGATGTGGATGCCGTTGGCGTTAGCGATGTGTACCGCTGTGTCTACTCCTGTGGTGCGACAGGCTATCAGGCGGTTCTCGTTGGCGCCCGACAAGAACTTCCAGCCGTAGGTCAGAGTGTCGGCGCCAGCCACAGAGCAGTCGTAGAAGGTGTTGTAGTATCCACTGCCGCCGGTCCTGTCCAAGATGAAGGCCGCGTTGTCACATCCTCCAACCGCGACCCTGATGCGCTCGAACACCCCCAGAGCACAGTCGTCGAACTTGATGGCCGCCTCGCTGTTGGCCGTCATCACAATGCCGATGTCTCTTATTTGCACGTCCTGAATGTCGGCGGAGTTGTAGAACAGCGGGCAAGTATAGCCGGGGGCATGGTTGATCTGGGTCTGGCCCATGCCGTCGCCATACAGCACCATCCCGTCAGGGACGTCCAGGGAGTCCACCGTGTACGACCCGCCGGGCAGATAGACCGCCGTTTCCCACACCGCGGCCGAGTCAATCGCCGCCTGCAGGCTGTCGGTGACGTTGGCCCCGGCTTGGACACCCATCCAGCGAGCATCCAGCGGCAGCAGGCCCTGGGTGGTGACCGTGTCCCCGGAGCCGTAGATGAAAGCCTGGTCTGTGCCGCCATAGAACAGGTCTTCTAGGCCCGTCCGGCGCCAAATTCCCGTCACCGTCTGCGCTTCAGCCTCACGCTGCATCTCCCTGATGTCGAGCCCGACTACGAGCACCACGAACAGAAGCGGCGCCCAGAGAAACCAGGTCTTGCGAAGGGCGTTCATTTCCTATCCTATCGTTTCGGGCCATCTGCGCCGGATGTCGTAAGCCGCCTTGTGTGGCAGGCTGTCTTCCTTGCGCCCCTCGGGCGCAGTCGCCCGGTCGTTGGACCGCACCCGAATGCGCCGCTTGCCGTCTTCGTAGAGCGCCCCGAAAAACCTCGAGGCTTCGATGTTCTGCAACTTCGTGTCTGCCGTGTAAGCCCTCTGTAGGACTCCGTACAGGACGATCGGCCACGCCCAGCCCGGCACCGGGGGCTCGGCGTCATCGCCCACCTCCACGTCTCCTGTGTGCTTGTAGAAGACCTCGATCTGGTTGGACAGGATGAGGTCTACTACCACCCCACGCGGCGGCTGAGACGACGGCGGGGCGCTGGACAGCACGTCCACGATCGCGCCGCGCCCAGGCGTGGTTGTCGAGTCGAGGGCCACAAGTGCTCCTCGGCCAGGCGTGTAGCTCTCCGACAAGTAGGTCGCGCCAGCTGTTGGTGTCGGATACAGCTTTATTTGATGATTCAGCTCGTCTGTATAGCGAAAGCTTGGGTCTCCCGTTCGCTCTTTGTACTTAGAATCCACCCGGCGCAGCTCGATGGCGCGGATCGGGTACATGTACTTCAGGTTGTAGGTGCACCGCTGCAGTTCGCGGTACCCCTCGGGCAAGTCGTACTCCCCGACGTTGGCTTCAGCTGGGATCACGTAGCGGTCCTCGATGTGGCCACATTCTCTGGCCAGCTCTTGGGCCACCTCGTCGAACCAGCCCATGATCTGTGTCCTTGGCACAGTGCTCGAATACGATGAATTGCCCCACAGCATCACATTTAATCGCTCCGCGATCTGCGCGTATGTCATTCTGCATTCCCCAGCCTGACCGGAGTCTCAAGGCCGTCCTGGGCGTATGTGGCCTTGACCCTTCGGATGTTCCTCATGTACTCGGCCCAGAACTCAATAGCGAGCGCTGGCTGACTGGTGGCGTATAGAAGGGCCATGACGTGCGGCACATACACCTGCACCTGCACCCATTCCGGGGCTGTCGACGCAACGGCCGCGGCTCCGTAGTCCGGGTAGCACGACAAGTGATTGACGCGAATCTTCTGACTCGACGCCGCAGACAGGCCGGGATAGATACAGATCTTGGAATAGGCGCTCGTGCCGGGAGCCGACATCAACACGTACAGCTCCGGAATCGTAGTGCGGTCCTTCGACCAGGTCAGACTGCGCTCATCGAGGTCGCGGAACGTCTTCTTGTCCAGCCAATGCTCATAGGACGAGCCGTCAATCGCGAACTGGACACTACGCACGTGGATGACGTCAGTGGGCAGGGCGTAGTAGATCGTATCTGCGTACAGATCGATCTCCTCGCTGGCCCACAGGGTCTCGCCGCGCTCCTTGATGGCACAGTCGGCCATGTGCACGAGCTTGTATAGATACTCGTCCGACCACCTGTTTTCGGTGCCCGGCAAGAGGCGGCGGATCTTCTCCGTCACCTCGGGAAGTATTAGCCCCATGATCAGCCTCGGGGCAGGGGGGCCCGAAGGCCCCCCTTCGGTTATGGCGAAATTGGCCTACAGACCAACCGCGCCGGTCGGGAAAATCAGCGCCTCCACGGTGTCAGCCGCGTTGACATCATCTTCCAGCGCGACACCGAGCAGGCACTCGTCCGGGGTCGTACTGGAGTCGCACGTACCGTCAGCCGCAGCAATCAGGTAGACGCCGGCCGCGATGTCGTCATCGGCGTTGGTCGTCACGGTGCAAACACCCTGTACCTGCACGCGGATCACCGCTCCCTCCGCCGCGGCCGTATCGAGCGCCACGCCCATCGGAACGGTGTTCGCGTCCGTCTGGCAAACTACGTTGCCGTTGACCGCTCGAGCGTCCACCGCAGCCGCATCGTCGACCTCGGTCGAGTGCGCCCAGCGGACGACCATGCCAGCGGTAACAGCTTCGCCGGTGTAGAACTTGTACGTCTTCTTGGGCACGGGGCTGGTCGGGCCGTAGCCGCCAGCTCCACCCAGATTCAGATTCCCAGGCATTCAAATCACCTCCTCGGTGGCTAGCTCACGCACGCGGAGCCTTCGATCGCCTGCAGGACGGCCTGCTTGCGCCGGTTGGAGCACACGTGCTGACCCGCGAAGATCAGATGGTTGATGCTGGCGAGCTGGTTCAGCGCCGGCATGAACCCGGTCGACACGAAGTCGGAGTCACGCATGACCTTCAGCTCCATGAAATTGGAGTTGACGAACCACAGCGTTCCTTCGCCAGTGCCGGTCGGGCTAGCCGCGGCGTCCCAGTTGGCACCGCCGGCCAGGTCCGGAACGTGCTCGTCGAAGCCGACCTCACACTTCCAGTACATGATCGTGGGGAAGCCCATCGAGGCGCTCTCACCACTGGTGTACCGGCGCTGGTCGATCATCGACCGCTCGAACGCGGCCCAGGTGATCCGGTCGCAAACGCCGATGTCCGGCGCACCGCCGGGGCCCTCGGACGCTTGCAGGTAGGTGTCCTGGACGTCTGCACGGAAGCCGGCGTACGAGTCGACGTCGCCCCAGGTCTTCCGCTTGTTGTCCCACCAGGTGTTGGCCGACGTGTCGATGCCGGCCGGGTCGTAGGTGTTGGCCGAGGCAACGAGCAGTGGCAGGCCGTAGATGTTCTTGCCGCCGTTGCCAGTCGCGGTCGCCGAGATGCCCTCGATGTCCATCAGGTGCTTGTTCAAGAGCGAGATCGCGGTCATCTTGGCTTGCTGACGCTTCGCGTCCACCAGATCGACAATCGCGGCCTTGCCCGAGTTCTTCACCTTGGAGATGCGGTCGATGATCACGGGGACCACGTACTCACACCAAGGATAAAGCGCCTGGGTGAACCCATCGGTAGCGTCCGTCGCGAACGTGTCGTACGGACCGACCGACTGGGCGTTCTCGTTCTCGGCGTACATCAGGTTGACGGCGCAGAGAGTTCCGGAGCAGTTCTTCGTGATGCGTCCAGCCTGATACAACTTGTAGAAGTAGTAGTTGGACTTGAAGATCGCGTCCTGGAACTCACCGTCCTTGTGATATTCGTCCCACGTCGAGGACAGAAGTCCGTCGAGAGTGGAGGAACGAGCATTGGTATTGCTCACAGCCATGTCTGGTCACCCCCTCATAGGGTCTAAGTGTACCCGGCCTCCTCCAGGGTGCGCTCCAGTCGCTCCCGGAATCCCATTTTCGCTCGCTTCGCTTCCGCGTTGCTAGCGGCCTTGGTCGATCCCGGTCGGGGAACGCTTCTGGCGGGGGCCGACTGTTTCTTCTTGGCGGTGGCCGCTTGCTTGTTGTGCAACTTCACGTTAGCCACCGCGTGCTTGTACAGAAGGTTGATGCCGTTCGGCTTGGTGAGCACGTCCTCAGTCCAGAGTTGCGGATCTTCCTTGATCAGCCGGTCCATCTCGGCGTCTACGGCAGGTTCGAAGTCTTCGCGACTGCGGATCTCGTTCACCACAGAATCGACCGCGGACTTCTGCCTCCACTCCCTCAACTCCTGCAGTTCCTTCTGCAGGGGTGCGATGGCCTGGCGCTTGACCCACGCTCCGTGTTCCCTGATCGACCTCTGGATCTCTTCCGGAGTTCCGGTGATCAGAATCTCGGGCTCGGGGTCCTGCTCCTCTGGTGCTGCGGCTTGCTCGCCTTGCGGCAACTTGCCTGAAGTCAGGGCATCTATGAGCTTGTTGTACCGCTCTTCCATCGCGGCAGCTCTCTCTGCGCGCTCCTTCGCTTCTCGTTCGGCCTTGCGCATGTCCTGATGCGCCCAGGTCGCGCCCTTCTCCAGGTCCTTGTACTTAGCCCTCAAGGGGGGCGGCATGGTGTCGGGGTCCCGTAGGTCGATCGAGTCCCAATCGAACCCATCCGGTCCCGGCTCCTCGCCCTGCTCGGGCTCTTCAGAGGCGTCAGGAGTGGCCTCGGCTTCCTGCTCGTCCTCCGGAGCGCCAGCCTCCTCCGCCGAGGCGTCCTGCTCCTCTTCGCTCAGGGTAGCCTCGTCGGCTCCTGCCGCGAAAAGGTCAGGGTTGACCTGCGTGGGGTCTGGTAATTCTGACATTGAACTTCCTGTCGTTATAGATCGGCCTCGCCGATCTTGCGCTCGAGGATCTTCTTGAACTTGTCCGACTTCTCGGTCTTCTCGAAGGCCCTCTTTGTTTGTAGCTCACCAGATTTCTTGGCGAGCTGCTTTAACTCCTCCCTCCCCTGCGGATCCTTGCTCCCCCCACGGTCGACCAAGTAGTTGATATCACGCGATATCTCGGCCTCCTCGCTGGGCGGGTCGTAGTACTCCAGGCCTCGGCTCTTCATGACCTCGCGCAAATGGCTGCGCCCCCTGATGTGCTGACCAAGCGCCTGGTCGTATCCCTCGTAATTGACACCACCGGCAACCGTGTCTCCCTGCAGGCTCACGCTGCGCAGGTCCGTCGTCCAGTCGCGGGCAGCCGGCAAGCCGCACTCGCGGCACAGTGCATGGTCGTGCCGTTCCTTGATGGACTGCTGCAGCTCGGTCAGCGTGCCGCAGTGCTGGCACAGGTACGAGTACCAGGGCATTAGTACCGACCTCCTAGCATGCCGGGGTCGTCGCGGTGCTGGCGTGCCGCATGGGCCTCATCCTCTGCCGCGGGCATCGAGCCAGCCAGGTTGGCGACCGTCTCCATGTCGCGCCGCTGCTGCTCCTGTTGCTTCATCTGCTGGTCCTGCTGGGCTCTCTGGGCCGCCATCTGCATCTGCTGCTGTTGCAGCTGGAACTGCTCGTTGGCGATCTTGACCAGCTCCTCGACGATGCGTGGGTCGGACATGCCGATGTTGTCGAGCGTCGACCGTAGCAGCGCCTCGCTGCGCCACAGCCCGGTCTGCATGCCCTGGGAGAAGACCCCGATGGCGTTGAGCGTGTTGGCCGCAACCAGGTTCTTGTCCTGCGGGGCCATCTCCTCAACGTCCACCTCGATCATGTAGTCGCCGCCGATCTCTTCCGGGTCGACAAAGGCAAGGAACGCTCCTTCCCCTTCCTTGCCCTCCAGCATGACGGCCTGCCTGAGCGTCATGTTGTGCTTGATCGAGTTCCACAGCTTCTCGCCGCCCTCGATAATCGCCTCCTTCAGGAGGTTGCGCTGGTAGTCGACGCGCAGTGAGTCGTAACCGACCATGGCCTTGGCCTGCGTTGCGGTTTTTGCATCGGGTCTGGCACGGCTTTCTCCCGGCTGTCCTCCGACCTCATTGAAATCCTGTGCTGTCAGGGCCGTGTTGTTCCACACGTCACTGCTCAAGGGGGACAGCGGGACTTCCATGATGGTCTCGGAAAGCGGCCGGGTAGACTCAATGGGGATTACCTCCACGTCGACGTTAGAGCGCAGCTGGGCACGTTGGTCCTCGCCCCAGACGTCTGCCTCCACCATGAGCTTGCGCGCTACGCGGCGCCCAGCCGTAATCTCGAGCTGCCGCATCAGGTCGTAGATCTCGTTGACCGGGGCCAAATCCGTTAGCGGGGGCCGGGGGTAGAAATGCCCGTTTCTTTCCTTGGGCCGGTAGAAGATGTACGGGCTGTGCTCAACGCCAGGAAACGCGTCCTTGACATTCACCCGGCGCAGATGCCGGTGATGGCCATCGACGACCACGGCGTACTCTTGCTCTTCGAGATCCCAGCAGTGGAACACGCGACACATGTCTTCGTGCTGCTGGATGAAGTCATCCTCGACGTGGGCCGTCTTCCACTTGTGGTCGTCTTCCTGCTCGGACGTGTAGCCGGTGTGCGTGGCCTTCAGGTTCGAGGTGTTCCGGTACAGCGGGTTGGCCTTGATCTCCTTCAGCGGAACCAGCTCTTCGTACACGATCCAGCGGTGCTGGCGGAACTCGTTCTCGCCGTCGGGGTCGACGATCAGGCGCCGGAAGTACACCCAGTCCCAGAACCACTGCTCGCGCAAGGGACGCTGGTACTCGGGGCGCAGGATGGGCTCTTCGTTCTCGTCGACCATCGGCAGCGCCGTGACCGGGTCATACATGTAGACCTCGGGATTCGGCATCCCGTCGACTTCTTTCGGGAGTCCGATATCCTCGCCCTCGAAGTCGGCGGTGTAGCCGATCATCCAGGCGCCGTAGCCGAACTGGGCCGCGTGGACGCCGCGGCGCAGCTGGCGCTTCACGCCTATCCGCCGGGCGATGTCATTCAGAAGACCTTCCGCCACCTTGTAGCGGTAGACTTGGCGCGGCTGGCCGTCGACGCCCACGATCGGCACCGGGTCGTAGCCCTCGGTGTTGATGGGTTTCATCTTGAAATACGGGCTGTGGTACACAACGCTGGCAACACGCGTTTCCACCCAAGCGCCGCACTTGTTGATGCAGACGTCGTCATAGCCCTCGACGCCTATCGTGGCGCGGACCTGCATGTCCTCGAACTTCTCGTTCGCGTCCCAGATCTTCTGCTCTTCGTCGCGCCTGGCTATGCCCTTATCAATGCGGTGAAACCAGAGCTTGACGAACTCTGACGCATTCGGGGCTGTGCGGGTGTTAACGCGCTGCATGTTAGACCGGCTCCTTCTGGAGGAACTCCTTGGTGACCTTCATGCGCTGGCTGCACTTGGCGCAGCAAAGCTCGCGGCTGAAGGCGTTGCTGACCATTTGGAGTTCCGAGGCACAGGACGGGCAGTGATAGGTAATCAGATAGACCTGCCCCTTTGTCATCATGCCGAACCGCTCCGCGTTGCGCGGCGCCCCGTACTTCAGGCGCGCCCGCGCTTTACGCGGTGATCCGGAGGTGCTCTTGCTCTTGTCTGGCTCTGCGCTTTTGTTCATTGATCATTCTCCTCGCGAAGGCCATGGAATGCGGATTGACTTCCTCGACCAGCTGATCACGCATCCCCTTCGGCCTCGAATCGAATAGATACGAGACCGCATCCCACGCGTGGTTGTCTTTCTGCTGAATCTGCTCTGGCTGGTTCCTGTATGCCGCAGTGGTCTGCGACCTGTGCAGAGCCCAGCGCAGGCGATACAACTCCTTTCTTAGGCCCGGTACGTGCCGCGTCAGATAGGCGTGCGGGTCGTTCGGGTCCTGCCAGTAAATGCTCTTGAAGCGCATGGCGGTCACAGCGTCCTGGCCCTTGCGGCCCGGCTTCATCCTGACACCCTCTTCTCCGAAGAGCGCGGCCACGGTCTGCTGCCCCTTCGCTGTCCAGACCTTCTGGGTGTGGATGGACGGGTCCGCAACGATGTACCGTATGTGATCCCAGTACGGGCACGCCTTGATAAGGCGGCAGTGCTGTACGTAGTCCTCGCACGGCTCGTACAGCTCCCAGATGAACCAGGAGTCTCCGGTCCTGTCGAAGCCAACGACCTCAAACGCTGCAGGGTTGACCTGCCCGAAATCGTACCCGGCATAGATGAGGCAGTTCTCGATGAACCAGTCCACCTCGTGCTCGTCGCGGTAGATCGGAGACTGGGGGTTGCCGGCGAACGGGAAGATGGGCGTACCGCCGCGGGCTTCGTAGTTGATCTCCATCTCCGTCTGCCAGGAGCTGGACTCCATCCCACCCTTGTAGCCCTTGCTGTAATCAGCAAGCCACGCCGCGCCCTTCTTGGTGGACGGGTCCTTGGCCGGGTCAGCGGTGTAGTGCGTCTCAACGACCGTGTACCCCGACGGATTAATGCGAAATCTCTGTCCGTTGGGCAGAGGTTTCCTGTCTGGGAGGAGCCCGACAGTTAGCCAGTCGGTGCCGTCGTACGCCTTGCCGGACTCGTCCAGGCCGTCTAGCACCATGTCGGTGAAGAAGGCTCCCTGAAATACAGACGAGGCCAGGATGATTCGCCCGCCGCCCTTAACCGCGGGCAAGATTGCGCCGACAGCTTCCTCTAGCAAGTCCTGGAACGCCGCCTCGTCCCCCATGTAACACGAGACAGTATCGCCGCAGACCTGCCGGGCTCCTTGTGCCACAGCAGAAATCGATGAGCCGTACCAGGGACACTTCACCCCGCTGAATGGATCAATGGGCTTGGGAGAATACAGGAGCAGGCCGGCCTTATTCCCCCGACCGCTGGCCACGTGAGGGTCCTGCAGCCACTGAGGAAGGTGCTGTTCTATATGGTCGATCCGACCCGCTCCGACGGCGTCCCTGCCCAGGCTGACCATCTTCTGCGCCTTGGTTTCCGTCTCACTCTGCCAAATTAATCGTCTTCGTGGGGCAGTTCGGACGAACCAGGACGCGAAGGCGGCCAGCAGCCACGACATCAGGATCTGCCGCGACTTGGGCAGGATCACCATCTTGTGCGCCAGTAGCGTGTAGAGAATGATCTGGGCATACTCCTTGTCCCAGATGGGCAGCTTCTTTATCGGGCGGACCTCGTCATGCTCATCAAACGTGCAGACGTAGTTGATGAAATGCCACAGGCCGCTGTCGGCGTAGTTCTTCTCGGGGGTCCCGTAGAAGCAGACCTGGGCGAACCGCGCCTCGAGCGCGTCGCGCTGTTTGTCAGAAAGTGTGCGGTGCTTTCTGGCCACTACGGTGCCCACTCCTCGAACTCGTCGTCGCCGGGCTTCTCGCCCTCTCCAGTCCAGATCAGCACTCTCTTGCCGTCAATTGCCGGCGTCGACAGATCCGCATCCGAGAACTCCCCGTCTGCGGTCACGACGTACAGGTAACCGGTGTACCCCGACGGCCACTCGCCCAGGTTGACCTTGAACGAGATCAAGTTGTCGTCCCAGTAGTATGGGATCTGGAGCTGGATATAGGTGCAATCGTCGTATTGCTCGGCGTTGCCAAGTATCACCCGAGCCCAGGTATCATCGAAATAGATGTCATCCCAGAAGCACTCGAATTGATGCGAGGCTTGCTGTATATACTCACCAACCCACATTTCACCGGGACCACTTTCATCGTCGATAAACAGCCCGACGCTTGCGGCCTTCGGGTCGTTCTCCTCAACGATCGCCTCTTGGTTCATGTAGGCCCAAACTCGCGCATCGCACTGTTGTGCTCCGCTGTCAAGCTGGCCGTACATCTCGAAGCAGTTCCATACACCCGTATCGGGGATATCGTACACGAACTGTTGCGACGCCTGCCCGCCGACCAGGTCGGGGCAGTACGCCGAGCCTGTTGAGCCCAGCTGGTCGTCGGTCCAGCACATAAAGGGACGGCCGGGGGGGTTGTTATTCGGCGGGTCTGGTAACGCTCTATGCCAGAACCAGCCGATATAAGGCTCGGTGTCAGCGTTGTATGGCCCGTCTGATAGGCGAGCACGCTTCCACTGCTTCGTTTCGGGGTCGGCCGTTTCTGGGCCGGGGAAATCGGAAAGACTCCACATCGACCAGTAGAAACGGTCGCTCGGCCCGAGGTAGTCGACGTCTGGATCGGCCGACATTCCGTAGAGCGGCTTATAGATGATGTCGCGTTGGTAGTTGTCCGGGTGGCTGTGTTCTGGATAAATGAACCGCGCGATGATGTCGCCAGTGTACTTGATTCGATGCGACCAGTCGCAGGCTCGTGGGATGTCGAAACCTCTATCGTTGTCGCTGTAAATGCTCCACCGCTGTCCGCCAGCCAGGGTCGAGTCCAGGCGCGACTCCGCCGCGAAGTCGTCGAAGTCCTCCCAGATCAGCGGAGCCGCCGGGTTCTTTGTACCGAAGCTGAAGCCCCGGATCGTCACGCTACAGGCCGAGGCCGTCTTGAACTCACCGGCAACCGTGCTGATGAACGTCGGCCTGTCCGGGGTCATGGCGATCGGCTTGCCCTGCTTGCCGGCCACCGTGGTGTCCTGGTCGCTGACGTTGTTGTCTGTGTCGACCACCCACGCGTACAGCGTGTCGATGGTGGCGCCCTCGCTGTCGAACCAGTGGTTCAGGTTGGCCGTGACCTGGATCTCGTCATCCGCCCAGGCGGTCGGCGGCTGCGGCTCCCAGGTCCGGCAGGTGTAGTATTCGGAGTTGTCACCGATGATCACGCGGGCCAGCGAGGTGTCGGCATACAGGTTGTCCCACGCCAGGTACAGCTCGTCAGGCTCCCAGCCGCCGGGCTGGCAGGACCAAGCCACGGCCCGCAGGCCACGAATGAGCGGCAGCTCGTCGGGGTAATCGGGCCCCTCCTCGGTATAGGTCTCCATGCCAGTCGAGTCGCGAACGCTGAACGCTAGGCCGTTTTCGGCCTTCCAGAAGTGCCCGGCCAGGCCATCGGTGTTGCCGTCGGTGCCGATCTTCATCCACAGGTGGCAGTCGACCCAGACGTCATTCATGCCCGTCCAGTCGGACCAGTTGTGCTCCAGGTATGCCCCCTGGGCACCGATGCCAGAGTTGAGCAGGTAGTACCCGACCACGCTCGTGCCGCCGGACTTCGCCAGCCACAGGTTCGGATTGCCATGCTGCGGCGGCATTCCCGGCCCACGGTTGTAAGACGTCAGCCGGAAGAGCTTCTGTGACACGGATGGGTTAACAAACGAGCCGCTGCCCCACGGGCCGCCCTGAGCGTTCGTGGTAATCCTGACCTTCATCGAGGCATACATCGTCTTGGTACCGAAGCTATCTTCCCAGTCGTGGTGCATCTTGTAGAAGCCGGTGAAAAAATCGGCCTCACTTAGTGGATGCTCCTCGGCGTAGAAGTCGCCGCCCCAGGCGCGCTCGCTGTTCTCCCTGTAGCGCGGACGGCGGAAGTTGCCGCCCTCGCTGCCCCAGACCGAGTACTCCCCGACATCGCCGATAGGGCTCGGCCCGAACACCTGGTTGTTGGTCCCCGACTCGAACGAGTCGAACACCGTGGGGGGCGCCGATGCCTTCGTCCCGAAGCCAACGCCAGTGATCGTGAGCGTCTGCCCGTGCTCCAGGGTCCCGGAGACGTTGTCAATCTCCATGACACTGCCGCGCTCCAGACGCACAGTGTCCGTGTCGGCCGCCGAATAATACGGTCCGGCGTAGCCGTCCAGAATGGTCCGCATGGACTTGGTGGCCAGGATGTGGTCGCCCTCGCCCAGAAGAAGCCGGATGTTCTGGATGCTGTCGTCATCGGTCGAGTAGTACGTATCGATGACACCGGCCGCGAAATCCTTGGACACCAGGACCATCACGGAGTCCGCAGTTGCATCGAGGGTCGCACCACGGCCGATCGTGGTCGTGGTGGTTGTGTCAGGGTGCGAGATCGAAACGTCCGGCTGATCCAGCAGCAGGGTTCCCCAGTTGCCGTCGTAGATCGCGTTGGCTTCGTTGTTCTGGTACACGATGTACGGGTACGGAACCGTGTTCTTGGTGTAGCTACCCTCCTCGAAGTTCATGGCGACAATCCACCCGCTCGGGTAGACGCTGTACGCCGTACATTCAGACCCAACCGTGCTGTACACCGGCCCGAAAACTGGATCGCTGGCCGCGAACCAGTCGTAGCCGTACTGGTGGGCGATATCCGACCAGCTCGTGCTGGTGGTCTGGCTCATGTTGGCACCGCATTCAGCCAGCAGCGCCGTTGACACCCGGACCCCGTCGAGCGTGTCCTGCTCGGCCAGGATCAAAAGCGGCGGGTCTACTCGCGCATTGGTGAACCGCTGCTGGTAGGTCCCGCTGGGCCCGAGCGCCTCGAACTCCTCGGTGGTGTTCATGCGTTCGTTGAAGATGTGCTCGATCATCTCGCCGTCGAGCAGGGCACCTGCGGAGGCCCGCTGCTCCGCAGCATCGCCGTTGTTGACGATCAGGGCAGTCTCGTCGCCCCTGACGTGGTCCAGTCTGCGCCTGAGCTTGGTGAAGAACGAATCGACCGCCGTATCGTAGGCCGCCTGCTCGTTGGCATCAGACCCGTGCCCTGTCCCGTCGACGTCCAGGTCAAGGAAGTCAGTGCAGTCGCCGCCGTCACACGGCCAGTTCGGGTAGTCGCTGTAAGCCCAGTCGATGAACACGCCCGTGTACGGCAAATCGAGCCAGCCGTTGCGGAACATGAACTCGATCTGGATGGAGATCAGCGAGTCGATCCCGGCCTCCTGAAGGGGGTTCAAGAGCCAGTAGACGTTGCTGTCGCCGCTGAAGTAGTGGCTCACGGTGTCGCCATTGATGTAGACCGGTCGATACGGAATCAGTGCGTCATGCATGCGGCGCTGGTAGCTGCCGGCCGAGGCAGACCCCCACGGCTTGCGGAACCCGAAGTAGTGGACATAGAGCGCCGGCATGAAGTCGTCGTTGTACATCGAGCGGGTGTTCTTGATCCACTGGATCGGGTCCATGTCGTAGTTGCTGGCCTCACATAGGTTCCACTGCAAGACCTTGTAGTCGAGGTAGTCGTTAGTCGACGAGTCCGGCATCGGGTTAGCCGGAGTTGCGCCGGCCGAGTACCAGTCCAGGTCGTAGTTGGTCCGCCACATGCGGCCAACCTCGGGCGTTGGCGCCGCAGCCAGCGGAGTGACGATCGATGGCAGGGTCGGCACGACATAGGTCAGGCTGTCCGCAGCGAACCAGGCGCCTCCACTCTCCTGCAAAAGCAGCCGGCACGAGATCGTGTCGCCCGAAAAGGCCATGAGCGGAATGTTGTCGCCAATCAGGCCGGCGGTAGCGAACGAGGACGAGGCCGCGGTCAGCTCCGTCCAGGTAGTAACTCGCGAGTGGTGGGTCGGAGAGTCATAGTGCGGCTGCCACTTGTAGTGGAGCTTCCGGTCCAGGGCCGGGCCCCCGCGCCAGGCACCAGATAGATACGGATACTCGCCGGCCTCGGTAACTCGAGAGATCGCCGCCGTCCAGAGCATGCCGCGGTTGGTGTCTCGCCCAGCGGGCGTCATCGGCAGATACCAGTTGTCGTCTTCGGCGGTGAAGTCCCAGGCAGTGCCGTCCTGGCCCCATCCGCTGGGAATCGAGTCGGCGACCGCCTGCGAACGCATCCAGCGCTTCATGTCGCTCACGGTACAGACCCAGCCGCCAGTCTCCTCGACGGCCTGGAGGATGACCTCCAGCTCGGCAGCGTCGATACCGTTGCTATAGCCGCCCGTCTTGCCGGCCTCGGTGCGCAGATCGTGCGTGTAGATGCCAAACACACCGAAGTCGCCCGCAGATACCTGCCGCGCCCAGCGCCGCACCCGGTTCTTGATAATGTAGTCGTCCACCGTTGCAGCGACCGTGCTGTCGCCCACGAGGGCATTTGAAGAAACCCAGGGCGGCAACAGGGTCGCGTTCACCGGGTTAACAAACTCAGCGTGACTGTTGCCCCAGCAGGCCCACATGGTGTCGGTATCAGCGAACCCAGTAGTGGCCTTCACGCCGAAGGTTCGGTTCCCGTCTGCCAGGGTGAGGTTGCCAACCGGGTTGCCGCGCACCCCAAGGTAGTTGTGGTAGGCCATCGCCTGCAGGGTGGCCGGGTCAAACATGTTGAACGGCAGGGCCATCGACTTGCCGACCAGCGGGTGATTGCGATAGTCCACGCCGAGAGAGTCTTCCAGTACGTAGTACAGCCATTCGGGGTCGGAGTCGTATAGCAGGCTGTCCCAGTTGGTAGCAGATGCAGTGAGCGTGTCCGGGTACATGCCCCGTGTATACTCATTGACTATCATCTCGTCGGTGGCCACGCGGTATCTGGTGAATCCGTCGAGGCCGCCGGCATCGTTCGCGTGCCACATGGAGTGGAAGCCGACCTCGTGGCCGTCTCGGATGAACTGCTGTACCTGGCCGAGGGTCAGCACGTTAGCGTTCGGGTAGTGCTTGGCAGACCCGAAGATGGTCATCTTCGCGCCACCGGGGATCCGGCTATCGAACGTATCAAAAACGGCCTTGTAGGCCATATTCGCGTTGCGGCGCCAGTCGTCGGTACAGAAGACGAAGGCGTACTTGGCCTGGTTCGGCCAGCGCGGCTTCTGGACCCTGGTGACGTAGTCGATCTCGAAGAACGCGAACTCGTTATCATCCGGCGAGGTCGGGTCGAAGTGCCGTATTTGGGTATACCCGATTGAAGAATCGTCCTTCTTGTACAGGAAGATGCCGTTGTTCACGCGCCCAGCATTCGCGGCTCGGACGCAATTTGTGATATCGATAGTAAACAGGCTGTCTGCTGTGTGTGATGCAGTACCGAAGCCTTGGTCTCCGCCGTCACAGGACCAGTCGGCGTAGTCGCCCCAGTCCCATTCACGGGTGCGGCTGGTGATCTCCGGATCCCAGGCCGGGCCGCTTTTAGCGGGGAAGCCGCGAGAAGTGAGGGTAGCCTGATCGCCGGCTGCAGCATCGTTAACGCCCTGGCGCTGGTACATCAGGGAACAGAAGGACATGAAGTCTCTGGTATTGGCGCCAACGTAGCGATACCAGGCGGAATCGGCTGGATTGGTCATCAGAACAGCAACGAGGGTATCCTGAGCGCCGATATTCTGCTGGCCGCCGGCAGTGAAGTGCAGCTTCGCGGAGATCACGTCCGAGCCAGGTGGCAGGACCGACTTCCAGTCGATGTAGACCATCGAGCCGTAGTGGACACCGCTATCGTCCCATGGGTTGAGGGAGTCAGGCGAGGGGGCCCACATGCCGTAGCGGAAGTTTTTGCCCTGGGCGGAGCTGTTGATCGCGAACGAGTCGGTCGACTGGGTAGACCACAGGCCATACGCGAAGTAGCCCGTGTAGTCGGTTCCGATATCGACAACCGAGTCAGCAGTCGACTCGAGGTTGTCATAGTAGTCCAGGATGTGATCGGTCCCCTCGACGGGGGTGACCAGCATCTTCTGTGCTACGATCGGGGAGAACGGGTTCGACGAGCGCTTGAAATTCGTCGGCCAGTAGCCTTCTGGATACATGCCATGAGGGCCGTCAGCCCTCGATCCAGTACCCACAGCGCAAGCCAACAGGACCCCCAGAAACAAGATCGAGGCAAGCGGGCGCAGTGCTCTCATCTTTCTTTACCTCGACATCGGGTGGACCCAGAGGGTGTCACTCAGGCCAACGCCGGCCAGACTGTCTGTCTGCGCATCGACGAAGAACCACTCGCCAGCCGGCAGGAACATCGGAATAGCGTCTGCCGACTGAGACCGGAAATAGCGGGTCACCCACGCATTCTGCGTTGAGTACAGGAAGTACCCGTCGTGAGTGACGGAGGTCAGATCCAGAACGCCGTCAGCGGCCAGGTACTGGATCGGGTGAGTCTGCCAAGCGTAAGCCAGCCCACAGACCAGCAGGACGCCGACCAGCATGGAAATCAACAGCGCTCTCATCGATTTTCTCCTTCGTGCTGCCAGTCTTTCTGGTAGAACTACCAGACTTCTTCTTCTCAGTGGAGGGCCTTGAACCCTCCTAAACACCCCCCGCCGGACCACATTCAGTCAGACGAGTCGTCCTCAACACCTTGGTTTTCTACGACGCGCAGGAACGACGGGGCCGTTGGCCCGGCCTCCTGAACGACCTTCTTCTCTTCTGCATCGGTCAACGGCTGGAAGCCGCGGTCGTCCTTGATCTCGACTTCCTGTTTCGACTTCCACTCCTGCGGCGCCATGTTGTTCAGCACCGCGAACACGGCCATGTGGTTGAAGCGCCCCTTATCGTCCATCGCGGCCTTCATCAGGCGCTCCTCGCTGGCTGCGACCAGCTCCGTCTTGCGGACAGCCAGCCGCCACTTGATCTCTTCGCAGATGTCCAGGGGAAGTTCCAGCATGGAGACCAGCGCATCTCGAGAAACCCCGCACACGCTAGCCAGGTGATTGGGAGTGCCCAGACAGCTGTCCACTTCACGCAGCGCTTTTTCAAGGACTTTTTCTCGTTGTTCTGCCGTGAGTTGAGCCATCAGAGCACCCCAATCGCTGGCAATACGGGCCGGCCTTCATCCGTAGTCCCGACGCGCCTCGACAACGTCCAGCCGGCCCCAGCAGCGCACGCCCGCTGCATCATGTCACCAAAACCTGTACAGGCAGTAAAGAATGGCCGCTAACATCGCTATACCTACGATCGGCTTCTGCCAGTCCTGCTTCTGTGGTATCTTGAAGCTAGGAAGCGGCTTCATCTACTCCTCGTACTCCCAGTCGTTCTCCCAGTCGTTCTCGTAGCTCTCGACCAGGGTCGCTACCAAGGAAATCAACCCCACATCCGGAGACTCTTCCTCCACAATCAACCGCATGATTTCCTCGACTACCCCGCCCAACGCAGCTGCCTGTTCCATGTTCATCGCCGCCTCACCTTCCACACTGTCCCGATCAACAGCGCTAGCAAACCGAACCCAGCCAAGGCAATGATCTCGATGATCGAAGGCTCAGTAGGCGGCCCAGGAGTACCGTCGTCAGTCCAAGGTACACTCGGCGGCGACCACAACCCCTGACGACCCCACTGATCCCGACCAGCTACCCGCAAAACCAAACCCTGTGTACCGTCAGGTACATCTACCCGGATCAACGCCTCGGTAACCACCCCCAGCGGCTCGAAATCACCAGAACCCGTCTTCCACTCCACCTGATACTCCACCACAGGTGAACCAGTCGTCGGCGGATCCCACGTGTAGGTCAGCTGCAGCGCCGCCCACGCTGGAGACACCAGCAAACAACCGCAACAAATCACCAAAATCAGAGATTTCACGCGGCTACTCAGCACCACCTACCTCCTCCAAAAACCGCTCCATGTCCTTCTCCGCCTCATCATCCCGATCAGGACGTAAAGAAAGACAACACTCACACGTCACGGAAAACCACTCCGTGGTCCCCATGAACTCCTTCCCTGTGAAACTCGGATCGCAGATCGGCCGAAATACATGAAAAACCCGGCGATCTATCACGCCGGGCCGCATCGATACTAACGAAATGTCTACACCATCCCCAGCAAAACCACCGTGATTCCTAATATAATGGACAGCAGTTTCCCGTACCATCAAAACCCGCCTCCATCCACGGACCACCATAAAAACACCAGTGGCCATACGTCGACCGAGCTACTAACTCGAACTCCAATACACCCCACACACACTCCAAACACGCGTCACAACAACCAGGACAAACTACATCGCCCTGATCATCGCGAACAACACCCGCTCCGACGACGCCGTCAACTCCCCCCACTTGATCTCCTTCTCCAACTGAACCAGATCATTCAAAATGTCCCGCTGAACACCTATCTTCTGCTTCAGCGCCTCCCGAGCACTCGGACGAGGAGAAATCGACATCGGATTCTTAGAACCTACTACCGCCATTTTTCTTGACTTTCCATCCACCCCTTTTAGCCAACACAATTCTGGAGGAGCTGACCATCCACGCGCGCCCGTAAGATCAGCAGATCGATAGCCCCCCCAGGGGGCCGGACTTTCAATTGAACCTCACGGTACACCATGACGGCACGATTGACAATCTGTCAAGGCCTACTGTAGTGAATCGGCACACCTAGCAAGCCCGATCGGCCCTGATTGGCCCCCAACCGCCCCGTGGGAAGAGCTTTTTTTCCTGGCCAGCCACAGGGGCAGGGCTTACTCATCCCCCTGCGGGAGAGGTGCTGTTTACTGGTGAACGTGGACATTGGTGCAGGTCGTTGTGCTTGTGTAGGTTGCGAATCATTGTTAGTTGCGACATTGTCTCAACGGTGTCAGATAGCCTTAGTTTGATATCGCGGCCGTCTATGCGGGCCGACCTTTTCGCCTGTTGTTGGGAAAAGGGCGAAACTAATGTAAATAATCGCTGGAATATGTTTCGGCGAAGCTGGAAAACCCTGCGGGCGGATGCGACAAATTCTCAATCGGCATAGCGCGTTGTGCGCGTTGCGGTTGCAAGTCTTCCAGCTTGCTTGCAAACCGCACGCGCGCGCCGCGGTTCGGGTTGCGGATTGCGAGGTTCTGTGCGGGTTTCGGCGTTGAGCGGTCGGGCGGATTCGGCCGGGGGGGCTTCTAAAACGTTGTGTTTAGGGGATTTCTTTAATTCTTCCCCCCCAACCCGTCGCACGTTATCACATCGGCGCGATGTTTGCAAGACATCGGTTGTAACGCGTTGTTCTGTTTGGTATTCTTGTTGTGTCGGGATGGGTTCCGGCAGGGCTTGAAAAACGGGAGGTTTGATTCCATGGCCAGATTTCAGATTGATGCGTTTGGCGCGAATGCGCGCGGATTTCTCTTCGCATGGAAGAGTTGCGTCTGCATGCTCGAGGCTCCGAGCGGTCGCGCTGCGATCGACGCTTTCGTGCGGGACCAGACAACCGCGGGGCTTGTCGGCTTGTTCGACGACGAATTCGGCGCTCTGGTAGCGTATGACGAAGACGGTCGCTGGGTAGCTGATCGCGAATTGAACGTGGACGAAGCTGGGCACTAAACGGAAGGTTGGTTCCAAATGAACACGGAAGAACACGTGGAAATCAGAACGATGATCGATCTCGAAACCCTCAGCGAGGGTCTTCCAGGAGACGTCTACATCGCCCGAGGTGGCAGGACCGGAAGAAAGATTCACCTGCAGCTTTCTGGTTCTTCCTGCCTTGCCTGCGGCAAATGGGTCAAGGCGGACTACACCATCCCGAATCCTTACGGCCGGGTGCCAGTCTCCGACCTCTGCCAGAAATGCTTTCACCTGAATACGCGCAGGGTCAAGAATGCCATTGTTCAGTAGCCGCGCACACGGGGGGCACTGCGGAGTCCCCGGAACGGAAGGTTGGTTCCAAATGAACACGGAAGAACAAAAGGTGCAGGTCCGGAATCTGATGGAACGGGTTAGCGAGGCGGATTCGCTTATGAGGCGGCTCTGGATCGAGGCTAAGGGTCTGAAGGAAGATGGTGTTTCTCTCCCTCCGGCCCTGGTCCCGATGCTCTGGGTCGCGCAGCAAGCCGCATGGGAAACCTGGCACACATCTTGGAAGCATGACAACAACTTGGAAGCATGACAACAACTAGCGGAAACACACACGGGGGCCTTAGGGCCCCCGGAAAGGGG
>Ga0272441_10005343_pt1 | contig 22441 bp, 15 predicted proteins | sample SSMProp6N_FD_193582 | JGI IMG/M metagenome (GOLD analysis project Ga0272441, IMG submission 193582) | Marine sediment archaeal communities from Little Sippewissett salt marsh, Falmouth, MA, United States - SSM-Prop-6N | ecosystem: Environmental > Aquatic > Marine > Wetlands > Sediment ... | reverse complement strand
GGCTATCTGCTGGACACCTATCCGGGCAACTCACTGCGGCTCATCGTCGATCCGGGTACGCTGGTGCATCCGGCAGAGCTGCCCGTGGGGCAATGGTCGCACGTGGTCGCAACCTATGACGCGGCGGTGGGGGAGCAACACCTGTATGTGAACGGCAAGCGCGTGGCCTCGGCAACGCTGTCGGCATCGACCTTCCGGGTGTCGCAGGCCTACGCACTGCAGCGCTTCATTAGCGCGTGCGCAGGGCGTGGCGCCTACCCCATCAAGTTCAATGGGTCTTTGTTCACCGTGGATTCCGATGAGGACGGCGAGAGGCTCGACGCCGACTACCGCCGGTGGGGGGGCCCGTACTGGTTCCAAAACACGCGCCTGGCGTATTGGCCAATGCTGGCCAGCGGTGACTTCGAGATGATGATGCCGCTGTTTGGGATGTACATGCAGGCTCTGCCGTTGGCCAGGGCCCGCACGCGGGCGTACTTCGATCACGAGGGCGCCTTCTTCCCGGAGACCATGTACTTCTGGGGCGCGTATGCCACCGACAACTACGGCTGGAGCCGGAAGGGCAAGCACCCTTCGCATGTCGACAACACATACATACGCCACTACTACTCGGGGGCCCTGGAACTGCTGGCGCTGATGCTGGACCGATACAGATACACGCAGGAGGAGGGCTTCTTGCGGTCCGTGCTGCTGCCTTTCGCCGATGATGTCTTGGCCTTCTACGACCGGCACTATGCCCGGGGCGCCGACGGCTACCTGGACATCTCGCCTTCACAGTCGCTGGAGACCTGGCAGAAGGCCCGCAATCCCCTTCCGCCGCTGGCGGGTCTGCGGTTCACGCTGGAGGGCCTACTGGGCATGTCGGAGCATCTTCTCGGCCCCGACAGACGGGCCGGCTGGACGAGCCTGCTGGCGGATCTGCCGCCGCTGCCGCAGGGAGAGCTCGAGGGACGGCTGGTCCTGGCCCCGGCCGAGGAGGTATTCGAGCCCGCTAAGAACTCCGAGAACCCGGAATTGTACGCCATCTTCCCGTACCGCCTGTTCGGAGTGGGCAAGCCCGGTCTTGAACTGGCGCGGCGGACCTTCGCGCAGCGGCGTGTGAAGGGGCATCGGGGGTGGCAGCAGGATGACACTCAGGCCGCCTTCCTGGGCCTGGCCCAGGAAGCGGCTGAGTATGTGACGCGGCGCTTTGCCCAGAAGCACCCGGGGAGCCGCTTTCCTGCCTTTTGGGGACCGAACTTCGACTGGATTCCCGATCAGGACCACGGTACCAACGGCTTGATGGCCCTGCAGACGATGCTGATGCAGTGTGAGGGCCGCCGCATCATCCTGCTCCCCGCCTGGCCGAGACAGTGGGACGTGGAGTTCCGGCTGCACGCCCCCATGCAGACCGTAGTGGAGGGTGTGTATCGCGACGGAGAGATGGTACAGTTGGCGGTGACGCCCGCCGCCCGTGCAAAGGATGTCACCGTCGCTGAAGCAGAATAGCTCAACGGGAAGGGGAGGCGCGCCCGCCCGGCGTGCGTTCCCTTGCCGTCCTCTTGCGGCCCCCTAACATCCGGATGGCCGGACCTTCACCGTCGCTTAACACACACCTCGTAGACTGCCACCGTCGGAAGGCAATCTGAGCCCTTTGCTGTGACCGTGCGAATGAGGTACTGGCGCTCGCTTCCGTAGACGCGTAAGCGCACGGCGCACAGGCCACCACCCCGCAGGAGGCAAAGCAATGAGAGTGGCAGTGATAGCATTTTCGGTCATCGCCGTGTGCTGCCTGGTCACAAGCGCAGCGGCAGCGCCGGAAGCTGTGCCCACGCCGGACAGAGCGTACATCGACGCAGTGTTGGACGGGCTGGTGGCTGAGGGCGTTCTGGGCGCCGACGCAGCCCAAGCGCTGAAGCAGAAGGGTGACCGGGCCGCAGTAGCAGTCGCCGAGGAGCTTGCGGCAAATGCTGAGCCGGCGAAGAAGCACTGGTATGACACCACCAAAATCAGTGGCTACGCCCAAGGCCGGTGGCTGTATTACCCCGACGCCGATGAAGACGAAGCGGACAACGAGTTCAGCGTTCGCCGAGCCCGCATCAAGGTTGCGGCGAAGCCCGCGGATGACGTAAAGGTTCAGATCCAGGCCGACTTCGGCGAGGGCGACGCCACCATCAAAGACGCCTGGTTGCAGAAGTACTTCGGCAGTGAGAGCACCTCAAGCATACGTATTGGCCAGCAGAAGCTCCCCTTTGGCTTCGAGACACCCCAGTCATCTTCTCGCCGGCTGCCGCTGGAGCGCAACTGGGTCGCCCGCCGCACGATCTCTGGCGAGCGCGACACCGGCATCACGTACTTCTATACCGCTCCCGAGGACAAGGACCTGTTCGGCCACGCCAAGAGCGAGCTCTTCGGCACGGGCGACTACGGGAACATTGCCATCGGCGTGTACAACGGGCAGGGCATCGGGGCCGATGTCGAGGAGGTCAACAGCGACAAGCACATCGTGCTACGCGCCTGCAAGCCGCTGATGGTTGGCCTGGGCGGCGGTGAGGAGAAGGATCAGTATGTTGAGTTCGGCGCCAGCTACTTCGCCGGCGACTACTTCTCCACAAAGGCCGAGACTGAGTTTTCCGAGAACCTCTTCGGCGTGCACGCGTACCTGGCCCCCCAACCCTTTGGTCTGCAGGCCGAGTACTACAACGGCGAGACTGAGGGGCATGATATCGACGGCTGGTACGCCATGGGCATCTACAGCCCTGAGGAAGGCGACGGCACTCTCTTCGTGCGCTATGACGACATGAACGGCTGGCGCAAGGGCAAGAACGCCGACTACAGCCGGGACCGCTGGAGCATCGGCTACGCCCACGACATCGACAGCAAGACGCGTCTCACCGTCGAGTACGACATCGAGCAGACCGACAGCGGCAGCGACAACGACCTGTTCGGTATCCAGATCATGACGAAGTACTGATCCGCCGGGTCCTGCAAGGAAACGATATCGATACGCCGGCAAGGCGCAAGCATGATGCGTCTTGCCGGCGTTCTGGTTATGCGCCCCTGGCGCGAAGGGTCAGGCGCTAACGCCCGCGATGTCCAGCAGGGCGGTCCGTGGCTGTCCGTCCCGGCTGGATGTCCAGACCAGAGTTGCGTCATCCGGGGCGAACCGTGGGTGCATATGGGGGCCGTCAGGGCCCCGCTCGCCCGCGCTGAGCTTGCGGTGCTTTCCCGCGCGCAGATCGGCCAACCACAGCTCCCCGCCATGGGTATCGAAGGCGACGCGTGTACCGTCGAAGCTGGGCCCCGGATGCCAGGCGCCGGGGGCATCGACGGCGTGGTAGCCGGTGTTGTCGGGATTGATGAGCGCGAGGCCCTCGGGGTGCCGGATGAACACCACGCGCTGCCCGTTGCCGGTGAAAGTCTCGTGGGTTACCCAGGGATGGCCGGGGTCGTGGAAGAGGGCGCCCGGGTGAGGGCCGTCGGTCCGCGCGAGCCACATCCGCTGTGGCGCGGCACCTCCCGTCTCGTGGCAGTACATCACCAGCCCCGGATCCACGGTCGAGAACTGCACGTGGCCGATGGCGAAGGGGCGCTCGACGATCGGCTGAGCCTTCCCGTCGGCCGCTGCAATCGTCCAGACGCAACCGGTTTTGACCCCGCTGGCGTGCTCGCGGTTGCCCGCCACCGCGATCAGTGAGCCCGTGGCGTTGACGTGCAGTAGGCCACTGGGCCGGTATCCGCCTTCGTCGGGGAGGGGGAAGTGCTTTTTGTCGTGTCCTGAGCTCACATCAACGCTCCAGACGCCGCCCTCGCGGGTGAAGAAGAAGGTGCGCCCGTCAGGGGCCATGTCTCCGCCGTGGGCGTTGGCGCCTCCGTCGGTCAGGCGATAGGCCTTCGCCTCTTCCCTATCGACCAGGACCGCCTCGGTGAGGCCATCGAACCGGCCCTGACACACGAGGAACCTGCCGTCCGATGTGAAAAAGCGCTGGTGGAAGTACGGGCACGTCAACTCGGTGTCGTCAGAGGCAAATTCGGTGATGTTGATGCCGGTCATCGCTGATGGCCTCACCAGACGGCGCAAGCTAATCTCGTGCAGCATCGACAGCAACTCCTTCTACATCGACTGTCACGGCTGGCGAAGCTCGTACACGGTCACTCGGTCAACTGCAAGGGTCGTCTTGGCGTGGGAGTAGACGCGGTACTCCATGGTGCCGTCATCAAAGCGCTCGAAGGGCACATAGACGGCGCGGTACGCGCCGGGGGTTGGGAAGTCGGAGCCGCGAAGGCTGCGGGCGACGACTCTGCCAAGCTCGGGCGCGTGGGCCACATCCACAGTGACGACGGGCGCGTCGGCAGAGCATTCGTCAATCTTCATCCTGAATGCGGCGAGGTACTTGCCGGGCTCTAGATCGGCCTCGTAAGGGCCGAAGCAGCAGTGCCCCTGGCCGTCCTCGGGCCTGCAGCGCCATGCACGGGCGTTCCAGGCACCATCGTCTCTGACCAGGCTGCCGAAGCGATGGTTGAGCTCCTCGGCTTCATGGACGCGCACCTGGATGAGTCTGCCGCTGAACTGGCCAAGCTGTCCGGGCTTGGCGGCGGCCTGCAGAGCCACCGTCTGCTTGCGGGGCAAGACGCCTTGGGAGAACTCGATGGCTAGCTTCGCCGGGTCCTCTTCGGTCCCGGCCGGCCTTGGCGGCAGCGCTATGAGCATGTCCAGCCGCCCGTTGGGGGGCACAAGGCCCCGGGAGACCGATGGCTGCCCCTTCGATTGCGGGCCGAGGACCCGCGCGGTGGCTGTGACTGGGCGTTCCCGCGGGGCATTGCTGCGCAGGCGGACCTTGATGGCATTGGTATATCCGTCGACGACGGCAATGTCACCGATGGTCTCGGCCACCACAACGTCTTCGAAGGCCTGTGTGTAGGCAGCCAAGAACTCGTCGGGCCGGACCACCTCATATACGCGTGGGTCCAGCTCACCTGCGAGCTTAGCCATGTCCGCCACCGTCTGGCGGTAGCAGAAGACGTGAATCGGGACGAACAGCGGACGCAGGGGATTGCTCCGGGCGATTGCCTCGAGCCCCGCCTTCATCTGGTCGATGCCGAACCGGTCCCACCTTGGCAACGCCGTGGGCACCCAGGCCAGACCGTTGCGTGTTCGTGGCTGTCCACGGGTGTACGCGTATCCCTCGATGCAGCCCAGCACATGGCCGCCCAGGATGTCGGCGTACTGGGCGAAGATACGCTCATCGCACGGGCGCGTGGTGAGGACCGTCAGGGTGTTGAGGCCCGCCCGCCGGATGCCCTCTCGGCCGGCCCTGAGGTAGCCGGCGAGGCGCTGGGGAGGTATCTCAGGCGGGTAGGTGTAGCCAATGCCACTGGCGGAGGCCACCAGACAGTCGTTGCTCGTGGCGGTCTCGTGGTAGTACTGCAGCATCCCGGGGGCCAAATCGGTGAGAAGCGGCTGGATCTCCCACCCAAAGGGTACGCTTCCTCTTTGAGGCATGAGCCATTGCTTGCCCTGAAACCGTGTCACCCAATGCAGGGCATCACCATCCGACAGGACGAAGCAGATGTACACTTTGGACGGCTTGAGGTCGATGTCATCGAGCTTGATCGTGCGCTTCTGTCGAAAGGGCCGCGTTGGCTTGATCTTCGAGTGCAGGGAGAAGTTGGCCGCCAGCGAGCACATGACAAGCTGGGCGTGGTTGCTGGCCTGGGTCACGTGCTCCCACTCGCGATCCCGGCCGGTGTGCCATCCGAGCACATACCCGTGGGGGGGCATATCAGCGAGGATCCTCTCGCGTAGCGCACGCTCATCCGGGTGATTCTTTGAGCCGGACAGCTCGAAGTTGAAGCCCTTGTTGGCGACGATGTAATCGCGGATCAGGTGTCGTACCGCGCCGCCAACGCCCTCCTGACGCCCCAGGACCGTCCACGGGCCCTCAGGACTTGTCCCAACCTTGCACTCATACCCGGCGATCACGTCCACCCTCATGGTGCAGGGCGTCGCCCCGAGGTTGAGACGGTAGGTGAAGTACTGGTCGCGGTCAGCGATTCTGTCGCCGTCGTGGTCGAGCCATGAGCCGTCGGCGTCGTGTAGGTAGGTGGGCTCGGCCTCATCGCCCACACGGAAGTCGACCACCGTCCGTGTGCCCTGGGTAATCTCGATGGCTCTGAGCTTGGCGCCATCGCCATCTTGCTTGGAGCTGTCCTGGAACCGCACGAATACGGGCTTGCCATTCTCCTGGAAGGGTGACAGGTCGACCACGAGACGGGTAGGTACGTTGAGGCCCGCGACAAGGGCGTGATTGCATTGGGGCCACAGATTCCGGAAGGCCCATTCGTACACTTGGGTCTTGTCCATGCCCGCAAAGCGCCCGCGCAGATCACGTTTCACCGTCAACCCGAGCTGCTCCCAACGTGGTACCGCCTCAGCCTTGACCGGCAGCAGGTTCTCGAGTCCGGCGTACGTGGCGGCGATGTTCATTGTGTCGGGAGCATCCTCATCCCATACCACCAAGCCTTTGGCGTACTTCGGCGCCAGGAGCTCGAGGGCATCCCAGTGGCTCGCCGGCCTGTGATGCTCGATCCCGAAACGCTCCCTGTAGTAATCGATCCACAGCATGTCGGTGTCGTTGTAGAGCAGATAAAGGGTCGGCTCTGCACGATTCGCCAGTCCCGACAGGCACGATAGGGTGAACTGCTCATCGCCGCCCAATGCCTGGACGTCAAGCACGCAGACCGACTCCTGGGCGCGGCAAGGGGCGAGGGCCGCCAGCAGGGCGAGGGCCAACAGCAGTCGATGCACTCTCATCACTCCCATCGCGCTATTCCGCTCGGCGTGAGTACCAGCATGGTGGGTATTCCCCCGAGTCGAAGCCGTACCTGCTTGCGAGCAAAGGTCGAGGGGGTGCCAAGCGCGCACCACGAGTTCGGAGATCGAGTGCTGATAAAAGGACCTCACTGGTCGGTGACGAAAGGATTGTTACACCTAGCGCGAGAGCGGCTGGTTCGCAGTTGAGGGCCGGCTTTCGCCACTGCCAGAGGAGGGGTACGCGTGGACCTGGACCAGGAGCACTGTGTGACCTATCAGGACGGCGCCCTACCACTGTCTGCCGACCAGGTGGCGGGCCTCGCACAGCATGTCCCGGACTGGACCGTTGGTGACAAGTCCATTGAGCGCAAGTTCAGGTTCGACGGCTTTCATGGGGCCGTCGACTTCCTCAACCGAGTGGCCGAGCTCGCCGAGGAGCAGGACCACCACCCGGATCTGCACATTTACTACAATAAGGCCCACGTGGAGTTGTCGACGCACAAACTTGGCGGGCTCTCGCGGAACGATTTTATCCTCGCGGCGAAAATCGATAGGCTGGTTGAATAGTCGGGGCTCCCAGCGATGCCCGCTGAGGTTGCCCTATGTGATCGAGGAGACCGAACTGATGGGACAGCGCTCATTGAGCGGAGAGACGGCTCTTATCACCGGCGGCGCGAAACGCATTGGCAAGGCCGTGGCCGGCGCCCTGGCGGGCGAGGGTGTGAATATTGCGCTTCACTACCACACCTCGAGTCAGGCGGCGGCGTCGGTATGTGCCGAGTTGAGGGAGTTGGGGGTTGAGGCGTGGCCTGTACAGGCCGACCTGTCTTCGCCGCAGCAGGCCGAGAGCCTGCTTGAGCAGGCCGTGTGCGCTGCCGGCCCGATCCACATCCTCGTGAACAACGCCTCGCTGTTTGACCCCAGCAGCCTGTGCGACGTGGGGCTTGAGCAAGTGAGCGCCAACACCGCCGTCAACGCGTGGGCGCCCTTCGCCCTGAGTCGCGCCATGGCGGCTCAAGGCGTGCGGGGGCACATCGTGAACCTGCTGGACACACGGCTGGTGGGCTACGACTTCACCCACGTGGCCTATATCCTCAGCAAGCACATGCTGGGCATACTCACACGCATGACGGCCCTGGAGTACGCGCCGCTGATCAGTGTAAACGCGGTGAGCCCCGGGCTCATTCTGCCCCCGCCGGGAGAGGACCTGGAGTATCTGCGACAGCGAGCGGAGAGCCTGCCTCTGAAGCGACACGGGGACGCCGAGGACATCGTCGCGGCCGTGATGTTCCTTCTCGAAAGCACCTTCACCACCGGCCAGGTCATCCATGTCGACGGCGGCCGACACCTCAGAGGGGACTAGCATGGATCGCATCTTTATCAAGGACCTTCTCGCCCGCTGCATCATCGGGATCAATGATGACGAGAGGCGCGAGAAGCAGGATGTTCTGATCAACGTGACCCTCCACGTAGACTCGAGCAAGGCGGGCGCCTCCGACCGGTTCGAGGAGGCGGTGGACTACCGGTCCATCAAGAAAGAGATCTTCAGCATGGTGGAGGGATCGAGCTTCTTTTTGGTGGAGAAGCTGGCGCAAGAGACCGCCGATATCTGCCTGGCGAAGCCCGGGGTCGAGCAGGTGCAGGTGCTGGTTGAGAAGCCCTCGGCCCTTCGCTTTGCCCGGAGTGTGGGCGTGGAGATCACGCGGCCCGCGTCGGAGACCGCGAGCTCTTCGTGAGGCCGCGACCGGCGCCTGTCCAAGGCGGCCCCATGGATCGTGAGTGAAATGGCGCACGCATTCATCGCCATCGGCGCGAACATCAACCCGGAGCGGAACGTTGCCCGGGCAGTGGAGATGTTGGCCGAGGCCGTCGGGATATGCGCGGTGTCTACGTTTTACGAGACGGCGGCCCTGGACCGGCCCCAGCAGCCTGCCTTCTACAACGGTGTCGTGCGGGTCGAGACGCAGATGGCACCCCTTGCGCTGAAGCAGCAAGTATTGCGTGAGGTCGAGTCCCGGCTGGGTCGCCGGCGCACGGCGGACAAGTATGCCTCGCGGCCCATAGATCTGGACTTGATCCTGTACGAGAACCTGGTGGTGACGTCCGAGGAGCTTACGCTGCCCGACCCGGACATCTACACGAGGGCCTTTGTGGCAGTACCACTGCACGAGCTGGCTCCAGAGCTGGTCTTGCCCGACACGGGACGGTCTCTGGCGAGTTTGTGCCGAGAGCTTTCGATGCATGGGATGGTCGCCCTACCAGCATACAGCGAAGCGCTGAGGAAAGAGGTCACCAATGGACATCCAGAAGGTTGAGGCGCTGATCAGGGATTTGCTCATCGAGATAGGCGAGGACCCCGAGCGGGAAGGGCTGCTTGCCACCCCGAACCGCGTGGCTCGGGCGTACGACTTCCTCGCTTCCGGCTACCGCACGACGCCCGAGGAGGTCATCGGCAACGCCGTGTTCACACAGGACACGGACAACATGGTTATCGTGCGTGACATCGAGCTGTACAGCATGTGCGAGCACCATATGTTGCCCTTCTATGGCCGCTGCCATGTGGGATATATCTCCGACGGCAAGGTGCTCGGGCTGAGCAAGATCGCCAGACTCGTGGACTGCTATGCCCGCAGGCTGCAGATTCAGGAACGTCTTACGCAGCAGGTCGCTCGGGCCATCATGGATGCCATCGACTGCGAGGGCGTCGGCGTGATCATCGAGGCCAGACACTTGTGCATGATGATGCGCGGCGTTGAGAAGCAGAACTCACTGATGACCACGTCGTCGGTACTGGGCAGCTTCCACGATGATGAGGCCACCCGGACGGAGTTCCTATCATTGATCAGCAGGCCCAGGGCTTCGACGCCCTAACGGCCGATTGCAGAAGCAGACATCGGCATTGGCGTGCGGATGAAAGGTGTGAATCGGCGTGAGCTCCGAGGCAAGCAAACAGCTTCATGGCGGCCCGGCTTACCTGGTGCTGGGGGCAACCGGGGGTATCGGGTCGGCGCTGTGCCAACGCCTCCTGGACAGCGGGGCTCGGGTGGTGGCGGCCGGTCGAGACGAGACGAAGGTCGATGCGTTGTGCGAAGGTCTGGGATGCTCGGCTCAGGTGGTGGATGCGACGCAGCCGGAGGAAGTCGAGGCGTGCCTGCGGAGCAGCATTGAGCAGGAGGGCGCCATCACGGGAGTTGCCAACTGCGTGGGGTCGCTTTTGCTCAAGCCCGCACATCTGACATCGGACCGCGAGTGGCGGGATGCGCTTGAAGTCAACCTGGGATCGGCCTGGGGCACGGTGAGGGCTGCGGCGAAACACCTGCGCCGGTCGGGGGGCAGCGTGGTCTTGATCGCCTCGGCGGCGGCAAGAGTGGGTCTTCCCAACCACGAGGCCATCGCGGCGGCCAAGGCCGGTGTGGTGGGCCTGGCCCTGTCGGCGGCGGCAACGTACGCCCCTCAGGGGATCCGGTTCAACGTCGTGGCCCCCGGGCTGGTGCACACGCCGCTGAGCCAGCAGGTGACCTCGAATGCGAAGGCCGAGGCGGCGGCTATGGCCATGCATCCCTTGGGCCGTCTTGGGCAGCCCGAGGAGATAGCGTCGGCGGTGGCCTGGCTCTTGCACCCGGAACAGTCCTGGGTCACGGGCCAGGTGCTGGGTGTTGACGGAGGCCTGGCTACGGTCCGCGGCAGGGGCCGTTAGAGGCCCGTTGGGTGGCCTAGTCTCTCTGGGGCCCCGCTTTGGTGACGTCGAGGGGGCGTATCCCCAGTTGCAGCGCCGGTGAGCCCGGGGCGAACTGCACTCTCCCCTGCTCCCATTCGGTGATCTGCGGGTCGGCGAACAGCCAGCCCTCGCCTTGTGTCAAGGCGGTCACGCCCATAGAGCGGTACATATCCATCTTGCGCCCCTGGTAAGTGCCCGTCCCGCTGAACAGCAGGTTGCCCTCGAGCGCCGTAATCGCCTCAGGCCCGCTGACGAGGATATCCCCTTGAGCCGCCACGACATTGCGCTCGACCCGGTAGTCCTCGCACCGCGAGAAGAGCAGTACGATGTCCCCGTCATGGATGAACACGTTGTTGCGGATGGTGTTTTTCCTGGCCCAGTGGCTCAGAAAGGGTGACCCGGCGCGGAGGGATACGTTGCTCTCGACCAGGCAGTTTTCGCCCTGCTCGTCGATGTAGTACGCGTGGGCCTGATTGCTGCCATCGAACACGATGTCATGGGCGAAGTTGTACCGCATCACGATATTCTTGCAGAATGTGATGTAGATGGCGGCCCCGTCCCTCATCTTCTGCATGCACCTGTACAGGTGGTTGCTCTCGACGCGGTGGTTGTCGCCTCCACAGGCGATGGCGGTATAGGGTGTGTCGTGGATTTCGTTATGGGCCAGAAGGTTGCCCCGCTTGCCGCTCCCCGAGCTCCACAGGGCGATGGCACTGGGATAGGTTAGCCCCACGTGATGCAGATGGTTTCCCGCGACCGTGCAGTCGCCGTCGGTGGTCTTAATGCCGCAGGCGCCGGTGTGATGGACGTGGCACCCCTCGATGGTCAGGCCGGGACACAGGTAAACCTTCATGCCCTGGCCGCCGACGTTGAAGACCTCGAGGTCGCGCAGGACGCAGTTGTGGGCACCGTGCAACTGCACCGCGCCCTCAAACCTCCCCGCACCAAAGCCTCCTGCGACCAGCGGGGTGTTGGTCACTGATATGGCGAGGCCACGCAGGGTAACCTCCCTCACCGGGGTTCCGTCGGGGCCGTGAATCCTGATGATTCGCTGGGTGGTGGGCGCGATGACCCGGGCGGTGGCCATATCCTCCCCCGGCATAGGCCAGTAGACCACCTTGGCCCGGGTCCGGTCGAGGTACCACTGCCCGGGCTGTGTCATCCCCTCGCGCACATTCCAGAGGGTGTAGTTGCTGACTCCGAAGGCGCCGGGGGGATGCCCGCAGGGGTTCGAGAGGGTGAGTGTGTGGGTGTCATCGTCCATGGATGCCACGCCGACTACGGACTCGTCCCAACTATGGAACACGGTAAGCTCAGCGTTGCGAATGTCCAGCCAGGGCCCGAGATCCTCGGGTCGATACCGCATGGTGGTGAGCTCTTCGTGGGTGGGTTTGCGCTGCCAGCCGCCGCCCGTGGTGCCGGTCCAGGGGACGTTGAATTGGGTCAGATGGGTGAAATGACCTTCGCGGGGCAGGCGAGCCCGGGGGCAAAAGCGCCCGTTGACCACCAGCATGCGGAAGTCCCACTGTGCGCCGTCGACCTGTGTCAGCGGGGCGGACCATAGCTGCCCTGCATCAGGCTGCCAGCCGTCGATCGGCTTGCCACCATACAGAACCGGTCGCTGTCCGGGGGCGGCCTGTATCGTCAGTCCGGAATCGGTGGGCCCCAACTCCACCGAGACATCGTAGTAGTCGCCGCCGTGCAGCACGATCCGGGGCGCCGTCTGACCCGGGGTCTTCCGCACGACCTGCAGGGCCTTTGCGAGGGTCTTCAGGGGCTGCGCAACAGAGCCGATTGCGTCGTCGTGGCCCTCCGGCGTCACGTGTACTACCACACCTTGAGCGTCGCCAAGCATCGCAAGTACCCCTCCGGTCAGCCACAGGAATCGCAGCATCGCAGTGACCTCGTCTCCGGGCGGAGCACGTCCGAAGACGCGTGTCCCCGGCCGTGTCCGCCCTCCAAGAGGGTAGGTATTCGCGGCGGCTACTCGTCCCCCAGGTTGACGCCGACGTGGACCGTGCCCTCAGCCGCGTTGTCTATTCTGACAGCGCCTCTTACGACATTCTCGCTGATGATGGCCTTGCGCACGTCGGCCTCGAGAGATATCTGGGGAGCGTCCTGTCGGAACTCGCAACCTCGGATGAGTACCGTTCCGCCGCCGGCCTGGATGGCGTGGCGTCCCTGCTTCGGCGCGTCCCATTGCACGAAGGTACAGTCCGAGAAGCCGACGGTGCCCTTGCCCGCGATCTTCGCTATCTGGTTGCACGGCCCACAGTAGGCGCAGTTGTTGAACCGTACACTGCCTGAGTTGGACTGCTCAACCACGACCATCGTCGGGTCGTCGCCATGGAAGGATACGAATTCGCCGTTTGTGATGAGCAAGCCGAAGGGCGCGCAGTTCTGCACCAGGACGGGGACGAGGGAATCGTCGGCGCCGATGCCCAGGAAGTTGCCGTTGCAGACGCCCTTGCCCAGGTCGTCGAAGCGGTAGCCGACCTTGTAGCCGAAACAGAAGGTGTTCAACACGTACTGCCAATCGGTGCGTCCGAAGACGAAGCCCTCTGCATTCTGCATCTGCCAGTCGGAAACAGGCGACCGGTTGGACCACCATGGGTTCCAGTGGACATTCTCGATGCGGCCGATGTCGTAAACCTGATCGACGAGGATGCCCAGGCGTAGGGGCTGTCCATGGACGTTGCGGATCAAATGCCGGTGGGCGCCCACGGCGCTGATCCCCTTGTAGGGGTTCAGCAACTCGACATCGATGACGGCGGAGTTGTTGCCGCCCATGCTCACCGCCCACGGATAAGGGTCGGGAGCAGAGTCATACTTCTGATTGGGGTAATACACGTTGACGCCCTGGAGGGTCGCGTGGTCGGTGAGGGTGATGAAGGGGTCGCCCTGTTCATTCCCCGCATTTTCGGTGACCAACAAGATGGTGCCGTACTTCGGGGCTCCTTCGCCGCCCCAGCGCTTGCCGGTGTCCGAGCTGACGTACTGCCAGGTGCCTTTGAGAGTCACGCCCGGGGGCACGGACAGATGGCCGGCGATATTGAAGTTGCCGGCGGGCAGCAGCACGGTGCCGCCTCCGGCCTGACCGGCTTCGTCGAGGGCCGTCTGCACAGCGGCCGTATCGTCCGCGGTGCCGTCCCCCTTGGCTCCGAACTGCACCACGCTACGCCCCGCGGGCGGCCAAGGCGCGGCGCCAACCGATATCGTCACCAATGCGAGTAGGGCGATGAGCATCAAGAACATGGTTTCCTCCGGCTTGCCGAAAGTGGGAGTTGATGGGTGCTGGGCAACGAGCGTCAGTTCGTCGCGTGGCGCGTGGCAACCTGCCGCAGGTTCCAGGCCGACGAGCCCGCCGGTAGGACCCGGGCGCAGGGTGCGCTGAGTCCGGAGAGGATTCGTGAAGCAGCCACCGGCCTACAGGGCCGATGGCTGCAGAATCCAGATGCTACCGGGCACCTTGCTCAGAGCGTTTCTCGGGCCGCCGCCCGAGCTCTTCTATGCGTCGGCGCGTCGCCGCCGAAGCCCCATCAGCAGCCCTGCCCCGCACAGCAGCAGCGCCCACGTGGCCGGCTCGGGCGTGACAGCCCCCAACTCTACTTCTCCCTGCACCGCACCGGGCATGAGGTCCCACAGCCGCGCGCCCCCGGTGCCCGCGATCGGCTCGTAGTAAGTGCTGCCGCCACCTGAGAAGGCTTCCAAGGCCAGCGTTGAGGGGTCGATGCCACCCGGGAGCATGGAGAAGGCGCCACCGGTCACCGGCCTGCGCCCGATCTGTCCACCATCGAAGACGCCACTCATGAACAAGAAGCCCATGGCCGATGGGTCGATGGCCGAGCGCGTAGCGTCGGTGGCGAACACGCGCAGTGCGAGATCCCCCGCTCCCGTGAGTTCGTCGGCCCCCTGCTTCACCGTGATGTCCGCTGAGGAGACGGAGTCCCACCAGTAGGCCCCCGCTTCCGAGCCGGTTACCCACGTAGGCGTAGAGGTAGCAGACGTGATGTCCCAGCTGCCACCGATGAAGTGCGTGCTGAACAGGGCGCCCACCGATCCGCCCCAGGAAACCATGTCCGTTGAGGAGGCGTCTGCAAAGCGCATGGTGATCGGCGTGGTCGCCCAGGACGGCGCCGTCGCACCTATCAGCAACACGCAACCGACCGCCCGCAAGACACCTCGGCACCCAATGCCCATCGTGACCACGCCTCCTCAGAAATCCGGTCGAAACCCACACATCCGGGTACCCGCTACGGCCTAACTTGACATGAGGCCAGGTCCCCTGCCCCAACCACTGCTTGATTATACCACAGAGCTTTCATTGCGCATGCATTATGATCCATATAATGTCTGGACTTCGCGTCTTGCCGCTATGAGCGGCAGGCCTCAGAACTTGCCCGGCGTCTCTCCCAGGGGCAGCGTGATAACCTTGCCCCTGCGCTGTGCCTCGTATACGGCGAGGTTGAGCTCGACGGCCCTGCGTGCCTCGCGCCCGTCTACATAGGGCTTTCCTATGCCCTCAATCCAGTCAATGAAGGCCTCGACCTGTACGGCATGGGCGCCTACGCCGTCGGCGAGCCCGGCCGTGGGATCGGCGGCGGATGTCTCGGTGGACCCGGTCTCCTGGGCCAGGCTGTCCTCACCCTCGACGTCCCAGTGTGTGATTTTGTCGGCCTCGATTAGCACATTGCCCTTGGAGCCGTGAACTTCCAGGCGCGTCGCGAGGCCCTTGTAGGTGAGGGTCGTGCCCTGGATGACGCCGTGTGCCCCGCTGGTGAAGCGTAGCGCTGCTGTGCCGATGTCCTCAGTCTCCATGTCATGGGCCATGGTGGCGGCGTACCCGCAGACGCTCTCAACCGGCCCCATCATCCATAGCAGCAGGTCAACCCAGTGGACCGACTGGTTCATCAGTGCGCCTCCGCCGTCCCACTCCCATGTGCCCTGCCACCGATCCGTGTAGTAGCTCTGCTCTCTTAGCCATGGCACGAAGGCGTTGCCATAGTAGACCTCGCCCAGACGTCCCTGGCTGACCGCCTTGTTCAAGGCCATGTAGCCGGCATAGGCTCTGAACTGATGGACGGCGGCGAGCTTGACCGCGTAATCCTCAGCCGCCTGGATCATCTCATCGATGCTGCGCAGGCTGACGTCCATGGGCTTGGTGACGAAGCTGTGCTTGCCGGCTCGGGATGCGGCAATACTGACCACATGGTGGTGACTGCTGGGCGTTGTGACGTGCACGATATCGATATCGTCGCGGGCCAGCAGATCGTTGAAGTCCGTGTAGTGGGCCTGCGCGCCGTACTTGTCAGCAGCCTGTCGCGCCCTGTCCTCGACGATGTCGCAGGTGGCGACAAGACGTGCCCGGTCCACACGCGAGATAGCATCCAGATGGGTGGGGCTGATGACGCCGCACCCCACGATGCCCACGCCGTAGGTATTGCTCACTTCGTACACTCCCTTGCGCCGGGGGTCTTCCGGCCCGCCGTCGGGCGCCCCCGGCCTGCCATCGGATCAGTTGAGCTCGATATTGACTCGCGCCAATTCCCCAAACTGCTGCAGTCTTCCTTCGATTGCCAGAGACAATACGAGCTCTCCTGAGGCAAGTGTGGGCGCCTGGATCACCACAGGTCCCGCCCGGACGTCCCCGTAGCGGGGGCAATCCGCAGCGATGGGGACACCGGCGCGGCCTGCGGGTGTGGACACCTTGAGTCTTACCTGCCCCGTGTCGCCGCCGGCGAGCCACGTCACATCGCCCGTATTGCCCAATGACGCTCTGATGCTCACTTGCTGCCCGGCTGCGGCGTGTATCGAGGCATCCTGCACCCGCACCCAGTCGCCATCGGCAACTTTCACCTCGATCCAGTTGAACTGACCGTTGACGAATTGCACCGGGCCGACGCCGGCGTAAGACCCGCCCCCCACCGCACGGAGCGGCACGTTGGCGGTGTCTCTGCCGGTGCCCTCGGTGACGATATCGACGCCGACGCCCGGGGTCACCAGGCCCGCGTACCGCTCCCCGAACTCCTCCCACGCTCCCGCCAGACCGTCGACGTAGGTGTCCCGGTCGATGGTGATCGTGTTGCGCCGGTCGGCGAAGGTTCGTGGGGCGCAGACCTTCTGGGCGTGGTCTCTTAGAGCCAGCGCCGCTGCTCGGGGCTTCCCCCACGGATGGATGATCCCGTAGTCGCTGTTCTCATTGACGCGGTAGCCGCCGGGCCACCACCAACTGGCTTGGCCCTGTGCCTCACTGAGAACCACCATGCGACAGAGCCACTCGTGTATCTTGCCCTGGTGTTCAATATCCGCGGGCGAGTAGCTGGGGTGGATATTCATGCCATACTCAGACCAGAAGACGGGTTCCCCATTGCCGGCGTACCGGCAGTAAGCGGTGATGAACCCGGCGGATTTGAACTGCTCCCAGTCGCGCCTGAGCCCCCAGCCTTCGGGAGAGATGAAGTCCAGATGCTTTGCCCCGCTGATGGGGTCATAGGCCATTGGCGGGACGGCGCCCTTGGTCCCTGTGCCGCCGTAGCCGACGCGATGGCCGATGAGGTGATTGGGGTCCAGTTGTCTGATAACAGAGCAGGCGTGCAGGTACTTGGCGTTCAGGTAATCATCCACGAAACGGCGGTAGGCGGCCACCATAGCGCGCCAGGGTCCATCCTGAGTGATCTGCGCGTCCGTCGGGGCCGTTGGGTTGCCTCCCTCGTCCTGATTGGCAGGGCCTCCCCAGACCTTTTCGGCCGCCTCGATGTCCCCATACTGATCCGTGATCCATTGCCTGTAGTCGGCGTCGTACCGGGTACGCTCGTCTTGCCTCCCCCAGCGGGGCTCCCATGCGATGTCGTATGCCCAGATGGCCTCATTGTCCGCCAGGCGTCCTTTGGTGATGAGCTCGCGCACCAGCGTTTGGTCGAAGTGTGCCGGATGGGCCCCCGCGAGGTACACGTTCAGACGTATCCCATGTGCCAGGCAACGGGCCGCAAAATCGTTGAAAGGGGGCAGTTGGTCAACCGCGCTGAGGATCACGCTGAAGCTGGTCATGCCCAGACGCTGAGCGAGCTCGATGTCCTCCTGTACCAGCAGTGGCTGGTAGTTGCCGGGGGTGAGCCAATGAGCGCTGTACGCCGACGGCTCGGAGCCCGATACGTACAGGGGCCAGAAGTTGCATCCATGGGGATGCCACTGAGCATCGCCCAACCAGAAGCGCCCTTGGCGTGCCTGCACGAACACCTTGCTCGCCGATTCGGCGAGCGACCGGACGGGATGCGTGATGGCGTCCAATGCAGTGTCGTGGGCCTGGCCTGTTAGGCCCATTCGAGTGACCACTGCGTGCGCCAGGAGGGGCGCGGCTTTCCAGGGGATGCTGACACGCCGGCGCTCACCGGGTTGCAGGGTCAACTCGCGGCGAGCGCCCTCAATGGCCCTTGTGGCGGCACCGGCTTGCAGGGCCTGATCAAATCCGAGCCAGATGTGCTTGGCCTCGCGGGCGGTGTTGAGCACCTCCGCGCCCAAGGTGGCGTGCTGACCGGGCCAGTAGGCGGCGCGGTCGGCGCCGGCCTCAACAAGCATCACGCCGCGGCTGCGTTTGAGCATCGCCTGCTTGAGTGTCCCCTCGGTGATGTCAGAAGTGCTAAGTATCGTGGCGGCATCCAGTCCCACGCACGTCCACATGGCGCAGTAGTAACTTGGCTGCAGGCTGAGATAGCTCCACGCAACCGTACCTAACTGGTGCCCGGCCTCGTCGAGCGCCACGAGGTGAGGCATCCAACGGCCGCCCCGCCCCCCATAGTAGCCCTGTCCCTCGGGTCTGGGGACGCACGCAATCGCTCGCGCCTGCGCCACCGAAGCCGTAGCCGCCCCCGCAAGATCTCGCAGGGCGGCCACCCCGGGCGGCTCATAGGTCTTGTACCACGGGGAAACGCTTTCCAGCATCATGGGGCCCTCATCGGCCTCGGGGATAGGTGATCGAGTCACCCCAATGTCGGCGATGGCGTATCCTTTGGGCCCGGGCTTGAGCGGAGCGTGACTGGTCGCGAGCCCGAAGGAGAAGTTGGCGGCGCTGTGCAACTGCAGGCGGTCGCCCTCGTGTCCGCGTCCCTCGGCCTTGCTGTCTTTCCAATACTTGAAGGCCGTCGCGGGCAGCGCATAGCGCCGCCACTGGGTGGAGATGGGGACGCTCGCGATCCAGCGGGAGCGGTCCGCTTCCGTCCACTCAAGGATCAGGTGTTGGGTGTTTGCGTCCCCCTTGGCCCATATCGTCGTGACAGTTTGCTCCGGATCGATGAGGCCCTGCTGCAGGTCAGTGGCCCATGTGTCCCATCCGTCGAACCTGTCGATTGCGACGCGGGCCGCTGTGCCTCGGGCGCCCTCGGGTGCTTGGTCGGGGGTCACCGTAACGCCCGCGGCCATGTCACTTCCCGCGCGCCGCCAGTTCCTGAGTGGCTGCTCGCCGTCGAAGGACACAACGTGTTGCTCAGTGGCCACCTCGGCCAAGACCTCGGCGGCCGGCAGCCACGTGCCATCCTTGTCGTACAGCCACGTCTCGAAGGGTTTGCCGCCTGTCACCAGCAGGTGACCTCCGGCGCGCAGGTGTGCGTCGATGACGCTCCGCAGCACAGCAGGGACTTCCTCTGCCTGCGGCAAGGCAAGGACCTCAACAGCGTCCCACTCGACCGCGTGGGGATCGGCGGCTTGCCCGGCGGAGAGGACGCGTGCTTGTAACCCCACGTCCTGGGCCGCCTTAGCGATCAGCGCAGCGACCTGCCGGCGGGCCTCATCACCGGGATCGCACACAACGACGGCCTGGGGGCGGCTGCCCTCGGGCAGCGGCGGCCTGCCCCCGGCGAACTTGGTCACGGCCACGGCAGGCGCCGATGCGGTAGCTGTCATATCAGTCGCACCCAGTGCCGGCCATCCTCCCCGCAGGGCCCTGGGCTGACCGGCCAATGGGTAGCTCTTGCGCCAGACCTGTTGCCCCGCCCGGCTCACCGTGCCCGTGACGCGGTCCGCACGCAGCGTGAGCTGCATCTCATAGCTCTCGCCATATCTCCACTGCAACCGGCCGGTCTCTTCGCCGGACAACATCGAGCTTGGGGCGCTCTGGGCCTGCCATACACCTTCAAGCATCTCGACCAGCTCCGGATACCGTCGCTCCGGGTCCGTGGGCGATTGCACCAGTGCCAGTCGCCAGTAGTTGCGGGAGTCGAAGTACACCATCACGCCGACGGCAGACCATGCCCCCGGGGACGCTTGCCCAGGCACGATGGTGCTTCGGATCGTCGTCTCGGTTGCGGGTGATGGCTGCGCCACGCGGATGACGTTCACGCCGGGCCCGCTGTGCAGCAGTTCCCCTTCCCAGCGCCACGCACCCGCGACCGCAGTCCAGTCCTCAGCCACCTGTTGACAGCACGCAGATGCACAGATAATGCTCAGCACGACGCAGACTGCCCAAGCGGTTACGCTCCGCATAGTGGTCACCTTCGCACGGGAGATGGATGGATTGGGCTGATTGGATGGTGGCAGGTTCGCGCCAGCAAGACGTGTATCCTGCCTGGTCGGGCGGAGCATGAGGAGGGAATGCGGGGCCGGCGGCGAACACAGGCTCGTGGGCGGGGTGTTCCGCCCGCGGCAACCCACTGCAGCCCAGAGGACAACTCCGCATGCCCCGATGGCGTACGGCACAGCCCGGCCGACTTGTTCTGCTACATGCTCTGGCGACAGCTTGTGCGTCGTTGGTCGTGCTCGGTTGCGGCACGGATAGACGATGGTCCGGTCACGAGGGCCTCCGCGTCCCCGGCATCGCGACACCGGGTGTCGGGCGCGTCGTCTTCCTCGTGGATGAAGGCAGGGCGGTGCCTGTACAGGAGGCGAGACGGGAGGGCTACTGGTGGCACCGCGTCTATGTGGCCGATTTGCCGCCGACCCCGGGGGGAGCCAGGAAACAATGGTGTGTGCCCAGGCTCCGGGAGGGGTCGCGCAGTGGCTCCCTCTCCTGGCAGACCAGAGCCCCGATCTACAGCCACGGTGGGCTGGCGGCGCTTGTGGTTCACGGGCCGTCCTTCGGCGACACGGATGACTGGTTCCTGCTGGTCATGCCGGGGAACAAAGATGAAGCACTCGCCCTGGACGCAGACCCCGCCTGCGGGATGTCGTGGCATCCATGGGCGCCCCTGCTGCTGTACGCCGATCCACGGGGGCATGTCCGGGTTTTCCACGCTCGCACACGCAAGTTCCAGCCCCTTCACCAACCGGAAGGACGTGACGTGGGGCCGTCCAGCCCGCGAACACCTCCTGCCTGGCTCCCGGATGGCACAGGGGTATTGTTCACCAACCGGCAGGAGCACGCCGAGGTGTTGCGTCTGGTGGATGGCGCCGCTGCAGCCGCAGGGCGAGCGCCCCTCAGCGCTTGCTATGGAGATGCCGTCTCGGCGCCGGCGACCGCCACCCCGGCGTCAAGTCGAGGGGGCGCTTCCGAAGCTGAGCAACATGCTCAGGACTGGCGAGTCGAGCGGCGGGGAGAGGCCCTTTGGTACGTCGATGGCGTCTCCGGCCAATGCTCCCTGGTGTTCGGTCGTAAGGGCCATAGGGTGGTTACGTGCAGCGTGTGGCGAAGCCGGGGGCCTGACACTCAGGTATCCTTCCGGACCGGAGAAGACCCATGATAGCAGTTCTCTGCTTGGTCGCTGTGACGGGTTGGGCTTCGGAGCTTCCACCGGAGGTAATGCAATCACCTTTCGGGATCGTCAACCCGTGGCCCGAGGTCGGGGCTTCGGGGATGGGGGCGGTGTGGTGCCGGTGTGGCGGAGGCTCGACGCAACTGGGCGACTGGCCCAAGACGGCTCCCGCGAGTGGTGTGTTGGACTGGCAGCGGGCCGAGGATGAGTGGGAAGCCTATTACGTGAAGGAGAGTCTCGTCCCGACGCCGATACTGTCGTACACGCCCCAGTGGGCCTCGAAATGCCCTGCGGGTGAGAACCCACGGTCCCGGCCCCCGGACGACCTGTGGGATTACTACCGGTTCTGCCGGGAGATTTCCGCGCGTTTCGCCGGACGTATCCACTTCTGGGAGGTTTGGAACGAGCCCAACATCGGGTTCTTCGACGGGACTGTCGCCCAGTACGTGGACCTGCTCAAGACCGCCGCCGTAGCCGTACGCGAAGGCGCCCCCGAGGCGTGGATCGTGTTTGGCGGCGTGGCGGGCGTTGACATACCCTTCCTGGACCGGGCGTACCAATTTGGCGCCAGGGACTACTTCGACGTCATGGCCGCTCACCCGTATCAATGGGGCAGCACCTTCGATGATCGGTGGTTCTGCGAGAAGCTGACCAACCTCAAGTCGCTGATGGACACGTGGGATGATCTTGGCAAGCCGGTGTGGCTCAATGAGTTGGGCTGGTCCACGGCCGACAAGCGGGTGAGCGACGCTGATCAGGCTCGTCTGCTGGTACAATGCTACGTGACGGCGATGGCCCGTCGTGACTTGGCCGTGCAGCGCATCTTTTGGTTCTGCGTCAAGGATTGGGGTGGGCCCAGCTATGGGGTGTACGCCGAGAACGGGGCGAAAAAACCCTCGTGGCACGCCTACCGAGCCATGGTGCAGCAACTGTCCGGCCTCCGGTGTTGGGGGCGTGTGAAAACAACCGATGAGGTCCGCGCCTATGCCTACATTGACGATGCCCGCCATCGTTGCGTGGTCGTGGTGTGGTCCGCGGATTTAGATGACCATGAGTTGCTGCCCGCATCGCTGCAGTCCCCCGTGAGCGCTCATGATATCAATGGAGAGATGATTGAGCGCCCCGGGCTGGGGGATGAGGGCCTGATGGTTGCCGCAACACCGGCGCCCACATACCTTGAGTTCCGTCCCCAGGATATTGCTTCCCTCGTGCAGCCGATTGCGCCCGTGGCCATCGAACTGCCCGACCCGA
>Ga0272441_10005342_pt1 | contig 22442 bp, 21 predicted proteins | sample SSMProp6N_FD_193582 | JGI IMG/M metagenome (GOLD analysis project Ga0272441, IMG submission 193582) | Marine sediment archaeal communities from Little Sippewissett salt marsh, Falmouth, MA, United States - SSM-Prop-6N | ecosystem: Environmental > Aquatic > Marine > Wetlands > Sediment ... | reverse complement strand
TGCGGCAAGCGGTCTAGAGAGACAAGCGGAACACCCGCCAGATCCCATGGCATGGCTCAAGCAGGTGCATGCCGGCAGGCTCCAACAGCAATGGATGTGATCTACGTCCAGGGATCAGGTAATGTAAGCAAACGCAACCACTACCAACATGCACGGAGGCAACATGGCAGGGAGATTTCCAACCGATCTTGAGATTGCACAGGCAGCGAGACCACGACCGATCACGCAGATTGCGTCGAATCTTGGCGTCCTAGAGGATGAACTCCATCCCCGCGGGAAGCTGAAAGCGAAGGTCCGCCTGAGCATTCTCGACCGGCTTGTCGATCGCCCTGATGGCAAGTACATCGACGTTACCGCGATCACTCCGACACCGTTGGGGGAGGGCAAGTCGACGACGACAATCGGCTTGACGCAAGCGCTCGGCACCACGTTGGGGAAGAGCGCGATCTGCTGCATCCGGCAGCCAAGCATGGGGCCAACGTTCAACATCAAAGGTGGAGCTGCCGGAGGGGGCTACTCACAAATCGTGCCGATGGAGGACTTCAACCTCCACATGACGGGAGATACGCATGCGATCAGCATCGCACACAACCTCGTCGCTGCAGCCCTCGATTCGCGGTTATTCCACGAGTCCCGCCAGAGCGACGAGGCGCTTGCCAAGCGCGGTGTATCACGATTGGATATCGATCCGATGACAATCAGCTGGCGCCGAGTTGTCGACATCTGCGACCGTACGCTGCGTGAGATCCAGATCGGATTCAATGATGACAAGCTGAAGGATGGTTCTCCGAGCCCGGTGTTCCCACGGAAAACAGGCTTCGACATCACTGCCGCATCGGAGATCATGGCCATCCTCGCATTGACGACCTCTCTCGATGACATGCGGGAGCGGTTCGGCAGGATCGTCGTGGCTTCGGACAAGAACGGCGCACCGGTCACCGTCGAGCAACTCGGCGTCGCCGGCGCAGTGACCGTACTGATGAGAGAGGCATTGATGCCGACGCTGATGCAAACGCTCGAAGCCCAACCGGCGTTCATCCATGCAGGCCCGTTCGCCAACATCGCACACGGGAACAGCTCGATCATCGCCGACAAGATCGCTGTCAAGCTCGCCGAGTATGTCGTCACCGAGAGCGGTTTCGGGGCCGACATCGGCATGGAGAAGTTCTTCGACATCAAGTGTCGTACGTCCGGCCTCGTCCCAAATGCCGTCGTCCTCGTGGCAACCGTCCGAGCTCTCAAGATGCATGGTGGCGGACCCGCAGTCCGACCCGGCACGCCACTTGCCGAAGCATACACGCAGGAGAACCTCCCCTTGCTAGAGAACGGGCTGTGCAACCTTGGCGTTCACATCAAGAACGCCCTTCAGTTTGGAGTCCCCCCAGTTGTTGCGATCAATGCATTCCAAGACGACACACCGGCGGAGATGCAGAGGATTCGAGAATACGCGCTAGCCCAAGGCGCCGCGGACTGTGTCGTCACGACGCATTGGGCGGATGGAGGTGCGGGCGCAGCACAGTTGGCCGAAGCGGTCGTGGCCGCGTGCGAGAAGCCATCGAGTTTCGACTTCCTCTACCCGCTCGATTGGCCGATCAAGCGCAAGATCGAGAAGATCGCGATCGACATCTATGGCGCCGATGGTGTCTCGTACGAACCACTGGCAGATCGTCAGATCGCTAACTACGAGAACGCCGGATTCGGGGAGCTCCCCATCTGTATGGCGAAGACGCACCTATCGCTGTCACATGACCCAAACCTCAAGGGGGCGCCCAGTGGCTTCACACTTCCGGTTCGGGAGGTTCGCGCCAGCGTCGGGGCTGGATTCATCTATCCTCTGATCGGGACCATGAGCACAATGCCAGGCCTCGCAACGCACCCGGCGTTCATGAAGATCGATATCGATCGGAACGGAGAGATCGAAGGCCTCTTCTAGACAGCCTTTGGCCGAAGCGCGGGAGAGCGGCATATGAGCGATATCATCAGACTGGAAGCAACGATTCACGGGATCGTTCAAGGCGTGTTCTTCCGCTATCACACGAAGCTCGAGGCGGACCGGCTTGGCGTCTCCGGAACCGTCCGCAACTGCTGTGACGGAACCGTCTCCGTCGTCGCTGAAGGGTCTCGCGACCGTCTCGAGCAACTCCTGAACTGGCTACACCACGGACCCCAACTTGCAGTCGTTGAACACATCGATCTGTCATGGGGTCCTGCGGAAGGCGGCGCTCAGAGCTTCCACATCGAACACTAGCCTGCTCGTCGAGCGCCCAGCTGACAGAGTACCGTTCTCATCCGTCCGGGTTTCCGAAGAACGCGCTCTCTGTGGCAGATCCATATGGGCCCATCCTGCCACAGTTTGCACGTTCTCCGCACCCGCAGCAGTGTGGTGTGGGCAGCTTCCCGAACCTTCCCGCCACGCCAACTAGAAGAAGACCAGCACACCGATCGAAAGCCATGGAACGCCAACCGTATCAAGCGTCGCGCCAAGATCGAAGTAGATCAAGCGACCCAGGCGGAACAGCAATCCTCCCCCCACATGAGGGATGACCAACGCATCGGTCCCGAGCTGGACATAAGGCAATAGGAACGGCGTGACTTCGGCACGAGCCTCTTCAAGCAACATCTCCATGTCGGAGATCCCCTCGGCAAGCAACCGCTCGGCGACTCGCTCAACGCGAGCCGTATTCGGCGGGAAGTAAATCCGCCCCACAGCTCCAAGCAGGATCGCGTTGACGCCAATCGTGAAACGCGGGATCCCAAACCCATTCTTCCCGGAGAATCCAAGCTGCAATCCCGAATCGAGTCCGAGCGTGAATGAACCGGATGGATCCTCATAGGTAGCGACCACAGCCTGTGCAGTCGCCAAGGGCCCGCCAACGGACGGTACGGGAGCCACGGTCGGGGCAATCGCTGGAGAAGCCTCTTCAGCCATCGCTTCGAAACGAATCTCAACGATGCTGTCGACGCTGAGCGACTGAACATCTCCCCCGCCGGTTCGCAATCCGAACACATCGCTGACTCCGCCCAGCATGCCGACAATGATGTTGCCGTCAAACGTCTCCACGGTGACCTGAAGCCGTTCCCCAAAGCGTACGTGTTTCATGTTGGCCCGCTGCACCGTGAATACGTCTCCGGTGTCGGACGTCACGCTGACGGTCGCTGGCAATCCCGACTCAATCACACCGGTCAGCACAGAGCCTCCCGAGGTGATGATCGTCTCTTCTCCGTAGGCTCCGAAGACCAACCCGATCAGCCCTGCAAGCACGGCAATGCTGACTACAACCCTACGCATGGTTCCCTCCGTTTCTGTTCCCCGTCTTGACCTGTCCTGATCATACCTCAACGCAACGCGAGAAACCGGAGATCCCTCATCCGACGACAGCCAGCAGCGGCCGTCCGGTTCGCCATCGCATCGACGCCCACTCGGTGCGCACACACGCTGCAGGCACATCATTGTCGCATCTCCACTCGATCTCCCGCAGGCATCATCGCACAGATTGGCGCTTTCGAGCGGTTGGACAGTCATCTTGCTGCTCTCTCTTCCAGAACAGCCGTGTTGGTGTATGATCGATCAGCCAGTGTTCGACGCCGGGAGGCCTTGTGGAGGAGTCAGCCCTCGTACTTCAACTCGTGTACCACATCCAGGAGGCACGCCTCGGCCGGAGGCGCCTTGCAGCGATGATCGGCTCAACGGAGATGCGAGTGCGCGCCGAGTTGGACCGAATGCGAGATCGGGGCCTCATCGAGCTCGATCGCAACGGCGCCTCGTTGACCCGTCTGGGCTGCCAGCAGTTTGCCTCGCTGCTCGGGTTCACTCGGGCGGTTACCCCACTCGACTTGACAACCTTGCGGATCGACACTGTCGCCCTTGCAGCACATCTTGCCCCGGTCGATGCAGGCCCCGTCTGGTCGCTTCGCGATGCCGCGGTTCGCATAGGCGCCACTGGCTTGTTGCTTCTTCGTTTCCACGCCGAAAGATGGTGTTTCGCGCACAACGCCGAACCGATCGCCCTCCGGAATCCTGAGGATGCAGCGCTGCTTGCCTCGACCTTCCCCAACCCACGCGCGGCGGACATCCTGCTCATCGTATCTGGACCCGACCTAGCGACTGCAGGGATTGGGCTGTGGCACACCATTCCTGTTCTTCTCACGTTCCACAGCTGAGACCGGTTGCGCTTCGCCTCATGACAGCCTATGATCGGAGCGTTGAGTGGGATGCTGTATCCCACTGTGGAAAGGAACAACCCATGCCAAGAAACTTCGCTCCCATTGGACTCACAGCCTTGTTGGTGCTGGCCGTGGCTTCGCTCGCCGTGGCGTATCCAGTCACCGTCACCGATGACCGCGGACAGGAACTCGCGCTCGAGACAGCTCCCCTACGCATCGTTGCCGTCGGTGCGCTGTACGCGGAGATCGTGGTGGATCTCGGCATCGGGGATCGCCTGATCGCTATCGCCGACTCAGATGACAACCCGGCATCCCTCGACGGACTCGCTTCCGTCGGACCGACGTACGCGCCGAACGTCGAGCTAATCATGGGGTTTGATCCGGACATCGTACTCGGAGCCACCGATTGGGGTGGCGAGCGGCCAGCTCTCGAGGCTGCAGGAATCCCCGTGTTAACCACACCGATGTTGACAAGCATCTCGTCCCTCTTCAACTCCATCCGAACGATCGGTACGGCGCTTGGCGTTGAAGTGCAGAGCACCCTACTCGCCGGTCGGATTGCGACGGACATCATCGAAGCTGAGGCTGCAATCCTCGACACCCCGGCGATCTCTGCGACGTTTCTATACGCTTCCTCGCCCGACGATCCGCCGTATACTGCCGGTGCCGGTGCGATAGAACACGAACTGATCCTCAGGGCTGGAGGGGATAATGTCTTCGCCGATGTGGAAGGCTTCCCACAGATCAGCTTCGAGGAGATCATTGCACGCAATCCTGATGTCATCTTCACTGCCCCATCGCAGATCGAGAACATCCTTGCCAATCCTCTGCTGCAAGCCGTCTCTGCCGTTGACGCCGGAAGGGTTTTCGGGATCAAAGCAAGCGTCGTCGCTTCAACACGTGTCGCCGAAGCACTTCGCGCAATGATCGAGGCGCTTCATGACACCGACCCATAGGATCGCTCCGCCCGGACGTCGAGCCGGACGCGGGGTCCTGCTGTTTCTCGCCGCCTTTGTGCTCGTCTCACTTGTCGTCGGGATCGCCATCGGGCCCGTGACGATCCCCATCCGTACCGTCGCAGACAGTTTGCTTGGAGGCGAAGCGTATACAACCTCGGCGGTCCACCGCGTCATCGTCCGTCAGATCCGGTTGCCCCGCGTACTGCTCGGCCTTCTCGTTGGCTCCGCACTCGCCGTCTCCGGCACCGCAATGCAGGGACTGTTTCGCAATCCGCTTGCCAGCCCCTATGTCCTTGGCGTCGCAAGTGGCGCTTCCACCGGGGCAGCGCTGGCGATTCTTGTTGCCGAATCAATCGTCCTGCTTCCATTGGGGGCGTTCTTCGGCGCAAGCCTCGCGGTCCTGGTCGTCTATCGTCTTGCCCGTGGACGGGATCGCCGAACGTCGATCTTCACGCTGATTCTTGCCGGCGTCGCCGTCGGAGCACTGTTCTCCGCGGTAACCAGTTTCTTGATCTTCCTCAGCTCAGGCGGAGACAAGCTCTCCGACGTGTTGTTCTGGATGATGGGTGGACTCGGACGGGGCAATTGGACAGCTGTTGCAATCCTTGCTCCCATTGTGTGCATCGGCATCGGTACCATCTGGGCATTCTCGCGCGATTTGAACGCGCTTTCGCTCGGGGAGGAAGGTGCGTTTCATCTTGGTGTCAATCCGGACATGCTGATCCGCTGTCTCCTCGCTGTCACAACGGTCCTGACCGCCGCAGCCGTTTCGATGGCCGGAACGATCGGATTCGTCGGCCTCGTGATTCCGCATGTCGTGCGTCTGCTCGTCGGCCCGGACCACCGCCGACTCATCCCCACGGCGGCGCTAGCTGGTGGATCGTTTCTCGTTTGGGCGGATACCGCTGCACGAACCGTGTTCTCTCCGACCGAACTCCCGGTCGGCGTGATCACCGCATTCCTCGGCGCACCGTTCTTCCTGTTCCTCCTCAAACGCAAAGGAGCACAGCTCTAGTGCAGATCTCGGTCGAGAGCCTCTCGTTCGCCTATACCCCTACGACGCGTGTTCTAGATGACATCGATCTTTCCGTCGATCCTGGCGAGTCGGTCGTGCTGGCCGGCCCGAACGGTTCGGGCAAGAGCACGCTCCTCAAGCTTCTTTCCGGCGTTCTCCAGGCCAACTGCGGGACGATTCGCTTCGATCGATCGCCAATCGAAGCGCTGACCGCACGACAGCTCGCACGCCGTCTCGCAATGGTTGAGCAGGAGCGATCGATCGGGTTTGACTTCACCGTTCGCGAGGTCGTCGCCATGGGACGGCTCCCCCACCGGGGACGGTTCTCACGGGAGTCGGCTGACGATCGCAGGGCGATTGAGCAGGCGATGGAGTTTGCAGATGTGCAGGGTTTCGCACAACGATCGATCCGCGCCATCTCCGGTGGAGAGCGCCAGCGAGCCTACCTAGCGACCGCCCTGGCACAGCAGCCGAAGATCCTTCTGCTCGATGAGCCGACAACGCACCTCGATCTTCGCCATCAAGTGCAGTTCATGTCGATCGTCCGGCAGAGAGTTCACGATGGAATGACGGTTCTTACCGCGCTTCACGACTTGACACTGGCCTCGCAGGCCGCCGATCGGATCGCCTTGATGGCGAACGGTCGGATTGCCGCCATCGGCAGGCCCGACGACGTCCTCTCACCCTATCACGTAGGACATGTGTTCGGCGTAGATGCCGCCATCGGCGAGCATCCAAAGCTTGGAACCGTCTATGTTCTGCCGGTTCTGGGGCCACAGTCACCCTCCGAGCGCCGACCCAACGAACCCTCACCCCGTTCGTCGTCCGATGCATGAACTGGCGCCAGGCGGCCGCGTGTGGTGCACCGTCGCAAGACTCACTGATCTCTCGAGCGCATGGGACAGGTCTGCTTCCACCCGTATACTCTCCCCATGTATCGCTACCAAGAGCAGAACAAGCGGATCACGCAGATCGGATCGCTTCCGTTCACCGATGTGAATCGCGCCGTTGCCTACAGCTTGGAACACGACATCCCGTTCCTCCCTGAACTGACAGCTCTTGGCGATGCGATGCTTCAATACGTCAAGAACCCCGGCTCACTCAGCTGCCTTGCGGCGTTCACACAACACAGCTTCGAGACGGTGAAGGTCCAGAGCATTGGTCCTGCAACGCTAATCCAAAGCGGCTATGACGAAGATGATGCCATGGCGCGGATCTACGCACACGTCGAGGCAATCCTCGACAAGCTTGACGCGCAGGAGACGATTCTCTTTCTCGACGAGCCGGCTCTTGGCTATGCAGGCTTCGACTATCGGCGCCTGTGGGCGCCGCTGTTTGAGAGCTTCCCAGTGATCCGCGGAGTGCATATCTGTGGCAACATGCAGTGGGACCAGCTGTTCGATGCCGAGATCGACATCATCAGCTTCGATGCCAGCAAGTACGATATCACCAGGTACTACGAGGAGCGCCACGGAAAGCGGATCTCATGGGGAATCGACACGGCCGGTCAAGTGCGCGACGGCCGGCCCGGCGATCTGATCACCCTCCCATGCGGAATGCCTCATACGGCGTACACCGACGCGCAAGCCGATCAGTGCTTGCAGGTGTTGCGAGCCGCCGCTGCAACGTGGGGCGTTTCCCCGTAGCTCTCAGACGTTTCCAAGCTTACTCCCACTCGATTGTCCCCGGCGGCTTGCTCGTGATGTCGTAGACCACACGGCCCACTGCTGGAATTTCGCGGGTGATCCGCTGCGCCGCTTCGTCGAGCACCTCAAACGGGAGCCGTGCCCAATCGGCAGTCATCGCATCTACGCTGGTCACGGCTCGAAGTGCGACGACATGTCCGTACCGCCTTTCATCCCCGGCCACGCCGACGGATTGAATCGATGTGAGAACAGCGAGCGCCTGCCATGCGTCGTAGTAGGCGCCATGAGCCCGAAGCGTTTCGATGAACAGATGGTCGGCTTGTCGAACGATCTCCACCCTCTCCGGTGTCACTTCGCCAAGGATTCGCACAGCGAGTCCCGGCCCAGGAAACGGATGCCGCAGCTGGATTGCATCCGGTAAGCCGAGCAGCCGAGCAACATCGCGTACCTCGTCCTTGAACAACGTTCGGAACGGCTCGAGAAGCTCGAATCCCAGATCCTCCGGCAGTCCACCGACGTTGTGGTGACTCTTGATGTTCGCCGCACCTTCGCCACCCGCCGATTCAATGACGTCTGGGTACAGCGTTCCCTGCCCGAGGAAGCGAAACGGCCCGTGGGTTTCCGCCTGCTCACGGAACACGCCGATGAACTCGCGCCCGATCACCTTGCGTTTCTCCTCCGGGTCATCGATTCCTGCGAGCGCTTCCAAGAACCGCTCGGATGCGTCAACCGCGACAAGTTGGACGCCAAGTGCCCGCAGTGCGGACTCAACCTCTTCGCGCTCCGATTGGCGCAACAGGCCGTGATCGACAAACACCGCAAGATGATCGACTTCTGCCCTTGCGAGGAGCAGGGCTAGCGCCGAGGAGTCGACACCTCCGGATATTCCGAGAAGGACGCGATCCTCTCCGACACGCTCGCGGACATCCGCAAGAATCCGATCGACGTTTCGCTCCGCCGTCCAGTCCCGCGCCACGCCCGCGATCCGAAGGAAGTTGTCCAGGATCCGCTCGCCGTCCGGTGTGTGTGCCACCTCCGGATGGAACTGGACCCCCAGCAGGCAACCATCGGCTGAGCCAATCGCTGCATGTGGGTTCGCCTCAGTAGCGCCAATTGCGGCCCAGCCGTCCGGCAGGTTGGACACGGAAGTCGCGTGACTCATCCATACCGGTAGCGGCCCATCGAGACCGTCGAACAACCCGCCTTGGCACACGACCAGACGGTCGGCTCCGTACGATCTTCGACCTGCATCAGCTGCTTCCCCGCCGTACCGCTCGGCCAGAAGCTGCATGCCGTAACAGATTCCAAGAATCGGGATGCCCAGCTCGTATACGGCGGCGTCCGGTCGCGGAGCGTTATCGTCGAACACAGAGCATGGACTGCCCGACAGAATCACGGCGGATGGCTCTTCGGCGACAATCCGATCGAGCGGCGCAGTGCCCGGCAAGATGATCGAATACGCGCTCAGCTCACGGACGCGTCGCGCAATCAATCGGGTGTACTGCGATCCGAAGTCGAGAATCACGACGCTCATGTTCCCTCCCTACAATGCTGGTCCTGACCAAACGCGATCTCCCCGGTCGTCGGATCCAACGAGACGATCGAGACAAGCGCCTCCACCGGCACACCGTACGGCTCCAATGCACTTCTCCCGAAGGCAAACAGCTTCTCAATCACGAATCCAAACCCAACCAACGTCGCCCCGGCCTCAGCCACCATCTCCGCCAACGCAACGCTTGTCGTCCCTCGATACAGGAAATCGTCGACGATCAGCACACGCTCTGTCGATGCCATGTATTCATGCGAGATCGCAAGCTCCGTGGCCACGCCCTTCGTCGGTGAGGCCACTGTTCGAACGATCGGATCGACCATCGTCGTCGCTCGCCCCTTCTTGGCGTAGAGCGCCCGGGCATCAAGCCGTCGTGCCAACTCATATGCGATGATGTTCCCAGCGGCTTCCGCCGTAAGCACACACGTGACCTCCGATTGCCCGAACAGTTCTGCCATCTGTTCTCCGATGGCTTGGATGAACGGAGGGGAGATCCGATGGTTCAGGAATCCGTCGACCCGCAGAAACTCGGGACCAAGAACCTGACCCTCTTCTTGGATCCACTCGCAGATCCTCACGCCTTCCCCACTTCGTCTGACACTACTTGTACTGCTCCTCGCTTCCCTTGTACACGACGCCGATCTGTTCCTCGGCTCGATCGGTCGCAGAAGGTGGCGTGGGAGACAGGCTGCACAGATGCTCATACATCTCGTCCTCGATCACGAACTCGGCTGCCGCAAGCGAAGGCTCCAACTGCTTCACATTGCGCGCCCCGATGATCGGTGCCGTCACCGCAGGATGTCTCGCAACCCAGGCAACAGCCAGCGTCACCGGGTTCACCCCCAGGGTCTCTGCGTACTGGATCAGCCCGTCTGCCGTCTCGAAGTACGAAGTCTCCCTGTACCGGGCGCGGTACATGGCATTCTCTACCAGTCGCCCCCGCTCCGGCCGCTTCCCGACACCGTATTTCCCGGTCAGCAGGCCTCCACCCAAGGGGCTGTAGGTCACGACGCCAAGACGCTCAGCCTGCGCAAGTGGAAGGAGCTCCACCTCGGCCTGCCGCTTGACCAGGCTATACATCGGCTGAATGCAAGAGAATGCCGACAACTCCAGCATCGCAGATACTCCGAGCGCTTTCGCAACCTGCCATGCAGCCCAGTTGCTCGCGCCAATATGGAGGATCTTCCCCTGTCTCACCATCAGATCGAGCACACGCAACGTCTCGACGATCGGCGTGTCCGAGTCGAACGTGTGTACAAACAGGATGTCAATTCGGTCGGTCGCAAGGCGGTCAAGACTCGCCTCAACTGCCGCGAGGATATGCCGCCGCGACAGACCCTTCCCGTTGATGTCCGTCCCCATCGGGAAGCCTACCTTGGAGATCAAGACGATCCGATCCCGTTCCGGTCCGATCAGCTTCCCCAGAATCTGCTCCGATCGGCCGGCGGCGTAGGCGTTGGCACAATCGAATAGGTTGATTCCCTCTTCTCGGCACCGCTGGTACATCGCAGCGGACGAAGCTTCGTCGGCAATGTCACCGAATGACATGGTCCCGAAGCACAGTTTCGATACGCGAATCCCCGTTCTCCCCAGGAGCCGAGTCTCCATCTTGTCCTCCTTGCGTCTACGCCCGACAGAAGACGGTCTCTCCGCCGATCAGCACCCGTTGCACGCGCGCGTGCGCCACGTCGAGTGGATGGCCTGAAAGGATAACCACATCGGCATCCTTCCCCACATCGAGACTTCCAACACGATCGTCGATGCCAAGGATCTCCGCCGGAGCAAGCGTGATCGCCCGCAATGCGTCCTCATCGCTCATCCCTTCGTTCACCGCAACCGCAGCATCGAGCCGTAGGTAGCGAACAGCGGACATCTGATCGGTCTGAATCGCCACTTTCACGCCAGCGTTTGCCAGCGCGCCGGCGTTCTTCGGGGTCATGTCGCGAAGCTCCACCTTCGCCCGCGAGAAGAGGATCGGTCCGGGCACGCAGGGAATCATCTTCTTCGCCAGGATATCGGTGATCTTGTAGCCTTCCGTGGCGTGAATCAGGACGAGGTCGATGTCGAATTCCTCGGCAATGCGGATCGCGGTCATGATGTCGTCAGCCCGATGTGCATGGATATGGGCCGGGATCTCTCGACGCAGAACTCTTGCCAATGCCTCGAGCTTTAGATCGACCACGAACGGCTCCGGCTCGGTCGCGCCCTCCACGCCAGCGTGGTAGTCACTGAGTTTCTTCTCGTGCCGTGCGCCCTTCTCGACGTACCCCTGTGCCTTGGTTAGCCACTCACGGAGGACGCCCGCGTTTCCCATCCGCGTCGACGGCGTCTTCTTCTGTTCCCCGTACACCCGTTTCGGGTTCTCACCCAATGCCATCTTCATCCCCACCGGAAACGCGACGACCATGTCATCGATCGTTCGACCGGCCGTCTTGATCGCCACGGTCTGGCCACCAATCAGATTCCCGCTTCCCGGGCCGGTGTTGATCGTAGTAACGCCGGCCTCTCGAAGATCCTTGAACGCGATATCCTCCGGATGGATCGCATCGATCGCGCGGAGGTGTGGCGTAATCGGATCCGTCATCTCGTTCCCGTCCGCGTGAATCCATCCGACACCGTCGGCGAACACGCCGGTGTGGCAATGGGCGTCGATCATCCCCGGCATGACCGTCTGCCCTGCGGCATCGATGACCTCCGCGCCCACAGGAATCTCGACGTCCGCTCCAACAGCAGCAATCTTCCCATCCTCGATGAGAAGCACTCCATCCTCAATCGTCTCGCTCGGTGTGAGCAGTCTGCCGCCACGGATCGCGATCATTCGGTCTCATCCCCTTTCGATTGCATGCCCCACACAGCGTTGTGAAGCGCGCACAGTATACCGAACCGATGCAGCCTACTTCACAACAGTTCGGAGATCGGCGCCCCAAGAACGGCAGCGGGGATTCTCGCCTTGGCCGTCTTGTTCGGGTCAACCAGCTGACTCACCCTGAGGTCCACCGCTAGGCTAGCAAGCATGCAAGCCTCTTCGTAGGAAAGGCATCGTGCGATCTGCAGCAGCTTCGTTGCCTGCCGCGTCGCCTCTTCGAGCGCCTCCTGGATCGTTGGAAGCGATACGAGGATGTACACCGATTGCCCGACTTCGAGAATCGGCCAGCTCGGTTGACGCCCTTTGATCAGATCAACGTGGACCGTAACTTCAGCGTCCACCTCGCACGCGGAGACGCAGACCTCGCCGTCCCCCATCACCGCATGCACATCGCCAAGTGCCAGCAGACCTCCGGACTGTGCTACGGGGAAGTAGACGGTCGCACCTGGGCCGATCTCCTTCGTATCCATGTTCCCGCCGTGACAGTGGGCTGTTCCGGTCGGATACGTCCGATCGCTGGTCGCCACGCCAATAACGCCGATCATCGGTTGCACCGGAAGCTTCAGATCATCGAACCACACGAACCTTTCCCGAACCGGTAGGATTTTCGCCACATGCCGCTTCATCTCGTCGGCCAATACCCCTAGCCCCGGACCGGTCACAATCGCACCTTCATCGGCGAGCTCAATCGCCTCGATTCGAACGATCAACGTATCTCCGCACGCTGCGCCCTCAATCCCTACCGGACCGGTTGCGGGGTTGATCCGAGAGAAATCTAGTCCCGGCAAGGTGTCGCTCGATGTTCTGACCTGCCCGCCAAACGCATCTTGCGCCTCGAACAAGAGCCGCTCTCCCGGGGATGACCAGATCGCCGGCGCCATTCGATCCGAGAAGGCGTACACCTGGTGTTCCATCGATACGGTCCTCATCGCATGCCTCCTTGTTCTCGCGTCTCGTGATGCCATGCATGTGGAAGTTGCCCCAGCCGCGCCTCTGCCTTCACAGCTTCCCCAACAGCTCTTCAGAGTCTACTCACTTGCTGCGCATATACCCTATTGCCTTCGGCGTACGTCGATCGGGTAGACTGCATCGACAAGGAGATGCCATGAACAGGAATAGACAGTTCTGTCACGATCGGGGGAGCAGGTTCCTTGAGACCCGTGACCTCACGAAACGCTACCGGTTCGGCAGCAGCACAGTCCATGCTCTGAGGAGCGTCGATTTCTCCGCGCCGCAAGGCGATTTTGTCGTGATCAACGGACCGTCGGGAAGCGGCAAGACGACGTTTCTCAACCTGATCTCTGCAATCGATCGCCCCACAGACGGTGAAGTCTGGATCGAGGGAATTGCGACAAGCACTCAGAGCGAGCGTTCGTTGGCCGAGCTTCGAAGATCGAAAATCGGGCTGGTATTCCAATCGTTCAATCTTGTCCCCGTTCTCAGCGCCGCGGAGAATGTGGAGTATCCTCTTCTGATTCAACGTCTCCCGAAGTCTGACCGACGAAGCCGTGTTGCCACCATTCTTGAGGAGGTCGATCTCGCTGAACTCGCTCGACGGCGACCCAGTGAGTTGTCCGGAGGGCAACGTCAACGCGTCGCAATCGCTCGGTCCCTGGTCACACGCCCCAAGATGGTCCTCGCGGATGAGCCCACGGCGAATCTCGACTCGGAAACCGGCAAACAGGTGATGGAGCTGATGCGTAGCCTCAACGAGGAGCACTGCGTCGTGTTTATCGTCGTAACCCACGATCCCGCGGTGGCTCCGTATGCCCGAAGAACGATCCGCATCCTCGACGGCCGATTGAGCGAAGGAGATCCGAGTGAACCTGTGGCTCCCGCTTCGTAGCCTGCTGCGAAACCGTCGCAGAACCGCGTTATCCATCGCGATTATCGCGCTCGGCACGGCGATCTCCCTTTTCGTCCTTGGGTTCGTGCAGGAGTCCCGCTTTCTGATCCAGCAGACCACGGTGCAGGAGTTCGGCAACCTTCAGATCGGCTCACCCGACCTCTGGAATGACGCCAGCGACGGCTACGACTATCTCCTGACGCCACAGCAAGTCGAGTCGATCGAACAGGTTGTCTCTTCTGATCCAGACGTCAGCGGTATCACCTCACAGCTTCAGTTTCCAGGCCTCGTGGCTGTTGGAGAACAGAGCGAGGTGGTCCGGGTTACATCGTTGGTTCCCGAGAATGGAACGCTGGGCTATGGGGACCATGTCGTCGACGGACGCGACCTGACCCGGGAAGATGCTGCCGCAGTCCTCGTCGGCCGGGCCCTCGCCGATCGGCTCAATCTCTCTCCAGGAACGGTGATCACGTTGACTACAACTACCGTCGATGGCGCATACAACGCAACGCCGCTTCGGGTCGTTGGCCTGTTCCGCTTCACCAGCGAGCAAACTGAGCTGCGCACCTTGTTCATGCCACTCCGCTACGCACAGCTTCTCCTCAACACGCAGGGCATCGACCGGATCATCCTCACGCTCGATCAGATCGCTGCAACCGATCCTGTGCGGAAACGCATCCAGACGGATCTCGACCAGCGTGGGCTTGGCGTACAAGCCCGCACATGGTATGAGCTTTCTCCGTTCTACGAGCAGCTCTCCAGCCTGTTCAATGCGCTGTTCGGATTCATGATTCTGGCAACGACTGTACTTGTGTTCTTCATCATTCTGCAGGTGCTCACGCTTGCGTTCCTGGAAAGGACCCGCGAAATCGGGACGATTCGTGCGCTTGGGACCACGCGTAGCGGCGTGTTTCGTCTTCTTCTTCTAGAGAGTGCTTGGCTCGCCACACTGGGTGCCTCCGCGGGGATCGCATTGGGCGTCGCCATTGCCGCTACGTTCAACGCCATCGGAATCGAGTGGACCCCACCGGGAACGATCGATCCTGTCAAACTCGCTGTCCAAATCAGTGGAGCGACAGTGCTCATCCCACTTGCCATCGGGCTGGTCGCCACACTGCTCTCTGCCGTCTTCCCGGCGACGCAGATGTCGAGGATCCAGGTCGTCGAAGCGCTACGGGTAGACTAGGAGGATCCGATGCAACTGCGATTGGCCTTACGAAATGTGCTTCGGAACAAGCGCCGGACTCTGTTCAGTCTTGCCGTTCTTGTCCTCAGCATGTCGATTCTTCTCTGCGTTCTTGCATTCCAAACCGAGTTTCTACGCGCCACGCGGCAGTCACTTGCATGTGAGACAGGAGCGGTACAAGTTGCCGATGCACGCCTGTTCGAAGGCACAGCAGACGGATACGAGTACCTGATCTCGCCCGCTCGACTTGAGGCAGTCATCGCCATACTTCGAGATCAGCAAGAGGTCGTTGGCGTTTCCGAGCAGCTCAACTTCGCCGGCCTGGTGGGAGATGAATCAGGGAGCACGTTGATCCTCGGTCGAGGCGCCGTCCCATGCAATTGCGTACAGGACTATGAATGCATTATCACAACAGGTGATCCGCTTGCCGAGGATGCTTCGCGCGAAGTTATCCTGGGCGCAAGCCTTGCCCGCAAGCTCAACGTGCGCCCCGGCGATCGAATCAACATCGCGACCGGCACCGTGTCGGGTAACTTCAATGCAGCCACCGTCGATGTCGTCGGTGAACTCAGCTACAGTCTGGAGGAGGTCGAGGGACAGCTCGGGCTGTTCCCGATTGCGTTTGTCCAGCGGCTCCTCAAGACTGACGGTGTGGAGCGGATCCTCATCGGTATTGAAGATCTTGATCAGGCAGATGCGTTCTCCGCTCGTCTGCAGACGCTGCTCGATGCCGCGGAGATCCCTCTCACCACGCGCACCTGGGAGGAATTGAATCCAAGCTATGAGTCGATCCGATCATTCTACGCCGCATTCTCCGGGCTTGCCGCAGTCGGGATCTTCGTCTTCGTCTTCTTCAGCGTGCTTGAGGTCTTGACGATCTCGTTCCTCGAGCGAACACGAGAGATCGGCACCTTGCGTGCGTTCGGTACGACCCGCGCACACGTGTTCCGTGGCTTTCTCATCGAAGGCGCTGTTCTCGGATCGATCGGAGGCGGCCTCGGAATCGTCATCGGCACGCTGCTCATCGTTGTGTTCAACGCGATCCAGGTCACGTGGACACCACCGGGAGCTGCCATTCCCCAGGCGATCCGCCTTGCCCTGGAACCCCAAGCCGTGCTGATTCCGTTCGTCGTAGCCGTAGCCGCTACGCTGGTCAGCGCGATCTATCCATCCTGGAAGAACGCTCGACTACGAATCGTCGATGCGCTTCGCAGTACATGAAGACCTTGAAGGGAGTGCCATGAAAAGACCCGCGATCGCCTTGCTCCTCCTCCTGCTCGTTTCGATCCCCGTCCTAACGCAAACGGAGCCAACAGACGCCGATCTACTCCAACAACTCGATGATGTGCGGTTCTCGGATCGATCGGTCACAAGCGTTCGCGTCCGGATCCAATCCGAAACATCCGAACAGATCCGCGAAGCTGAAGTAATCGTCTATTCAAGCGAGATCGATGGCAACTCGTTCGCCCGGATCGAGTTTGGGGAACCCGAGGAGCTCGCAGGCCAGATCTACTTGAGCACACCGGAAGCCACCTTTTTCTACGCCCCCGATCTCGATTTCCCGATCAAGACCAGCGCCACGGCCGAGCTGTTTGGCGATGCCGCTGTCGCGCAGACCAGTGGCATCCGATTCTCGGAAGGCTACAGCATCGAAGAGCGACGGTCCGCTGTCCAAGACGATGGAACACTACTGTGGGAGATCGACCTCGTCGCCATCGACAGCACGATCGCCTTCCAGTTCATCACGCTCGCGATCGATCCTGAAACGGTCCGTCCGATTTCGGCAACGCTGTTCGGGCTCAGCCGGTTCCCGTTTTACGAGGTGTTCTACGAGGTATACGAGACACGCGGCGATTCTGATCTCTACGTTTCCAAGCAGCGGATCGTCAATCTGTTCCTCGTCGGTCGGGTCACCATCTCCGAGATCCTCGAGATCGGCACCGAAGCGCTGCCTTCCTCTTGGTTCGACCCCGCATCGCTCGGCACCCCGCCCCCAGCCGACTAGTCGATTTCGGTCGAGCCGACCGTCGGGTATCATAATCGTTCGCTATGCGCACTAGGTTCGATTGATCATCTGATCATGGCACGCTCGTGCGGAAAGGACCCCGCGGATGGATCACAGCACACAACTGGGTACGGAACGGATCGGACGACTCCTCGTTCGGATGTCGGCCCCGGCGATGGTCGGACTGGTCGTACAGTCACTCTACAACCTGACCGACACGGTGTTCGTCGGACGCGGCGTAGGATCGCTGGCGATCGCCGGCATCGCGATCTCGTTTCCGGTTCAGATCCTTGTGATGGCTGTCGCACAAACGTTCGGGATCGGTGCGGCATCGATCGTTTCCCGCAGTCTCGGATCCGGTGATCCCGACCGTGCGCGCCGCACACTCGGCAATCTGTTTACGCTCGTCATCACCGCCAGCGTTCTGATCGCAGTGCTCGGCAGTCTGTACATCGACCCGTTGCTCCGACTGTTCGGGGCGACCGACACCATCCTTCCGTATGCGCAAGCCTACCTGAGAATGATTCTCCTTGGCACGCCGTTCTTCATGTTTGCCATGGCGACGAGCGCCGTCGTCCGCGCCGAGGGGAACGCCAAGGTCGCCATGTGGACGATGGTCATCGCCGGCGTGCTCAACATCGGCCTCGATCCGCTATTCATCTACACACTCGGGATGGGGGTTGCCGGCGCGGCCCTGGCGACGGTCTTGGCACAGGCAACGACGGTCGTCTACCTCATCTACTACTTCACCGGCGGAAGGAGCCGGCTTCGGGCACGGCTTTCCGATCTACGACTCAACCGGGAGATCGTGTGGGAGTCGTTCACTGTCGGGATCGGGTCCGGGCTTCGTGCCGCCGCCGGAAGCTTCACGACGATTATCCTCAACAACACGCTGGCGGCGTACGGCGGCGATGTGGCAATCGCCGCGTTCGGGGTGATCAACAGGATGATCATGTTCCTGTTCATGCCGATGTTCGGCATCGTTCAGGGTATGCTGCCGATCGTCGGATTCAACTATGGTGCGCGGCAGCTTGATCGCGCTCGACATGCAGTCCGTCTGTCTACGCTCGTGACGACGATCATGTCGATTGGAATCACCGGGATTCTTGTCGGTATCCCCGGATTGCTGTTGCGCATCTTCAGCAACGATCAGGCACTCATACAGATGGCAACGCCAGCAACCCGCATTGTCGTGCTCGCCTTCCCCACCGTTGGTTTCCAGGTCATTGCAGCCGGGATGTACCAAGCACTCGGTCGTCCCCTCCCTGCAATGATTCTCGCCCTCTTGAGACAAGTGATCCTCCTCATCCCGTTGATTCTCATCCTGCCACGCGCCATGCACCTCGCCGGCGTGTGGACATCGTTTCCGATCGCCGACGCCCTGGCTGCGCTGGTCACCGCATGGATGCTCGTTCCGGCATTGCGCACGCTGCGAAGCCCACACCACGAGGCGGGACTTGGTTCCAACATGCCCCCCCTCGATCGCTAGCGCACGCTGGCCGGACCGAAGCATGGACACCGGTTCCCTCTCCAATGGCCGCCTCTGACCAACCTGCACATGCCAGGCGCTCCTTTCCCTTCAACCGCTTCTCGTGGTAGAGTTGTGGTCCGACCGTAACGACCGCAAAAAGGGGGTTCGATGAACTCAAGAAGATGCGTGTTTGTCTGGGCACTACTTGCAGTCGTCTGTCTCGTCCCGTTGATCGGACAGGCACAGGACGCAACGCCCATCATCTCTGAGCCGGCTCAACAAGCTGCGGAGTCTGCGGTGAACCAGGCGCTCACCTACATCGATAGTATCGCGATGTATCTCGGCCAAGGCGTCCTTTACATCCTCAACCTCATCACCGACGATCGAGTCTCCACCGATCTGACGAAACCCATCGGCTATCTCGCGCTCATCACGCTGATCCTACTGTTGTTTGGCCTGCTCGATTTCGCCCGCAAGATCATCTGGATCGGGATCATCGTCGGCTGGGTTCTTCTCATCGTCCGGATCATCCTCGACGCGCTCAATCTCTGACGCCCCAACAGACATAGTCGTACGGCGTCCCTGCCCTCCTCAGGGCAGGCCGCCGTTCGTTTCACGTACGTGGTGGCAGACTGCTTCAGTCATCCCGCGTCACCCCGTAGTGCTCAACAAGCGAAGCCTGCCAAGGATCTTGGCCAGTTCCATAGCTGCTTGCATTTCATCCAGGAGAGCCCTAGCAAGGAAGGCTCTCCTGATCGCGATTCCGTCCAGAAGCCCATTCCGAGCTTCCCCATCGAAAAGGGCGAACCTGGTCGATTCGTCGTTCTCACCGATACTGATGAGAAGTTCATGTCGCCTCGCCGTGCCTCTCCCAGATCACCGCCTGACAGACCCCCACCCAATGCGTTATCGTCAGGGTGTTCGCACAGAGATCGAGTCGGAAAGGAATCTCATGGCAGATATCACTGAGCTGAAGCGCCAGGCTGCGTGGCGAGCCGTCGAGTTCATCCGTAGCGGGATGGTTGTCGGTTTGGGTCATGGATCGACCACCGCATTCGCCATCGAGCGGCTTGCCGACCTGCTCCGCACCAGCACGTTACAGCACATTCTGTGTATCCCGTGTTCGGAGGAGGTTGCACAGCATGCAACGAGACTCGGGATCCCACTCACAACGCTCAACGACCACCGTACAATCGATCTGACAATCGACGGCGCCGATGAGGTCGACGCGGAAATGAACCTGATCAAGGGCGGCGGCGGCGCATTGCTGCGCGAGAAGATAGTCGCCTCAGCCAGCCAGCGGGAGATGATCATCGTTGACAGCTCGAAGCTTTCTTCGCATTTGGGAGTGCGGTTCGCGCTGCCTGTGGAGGTCATTCCGTTTGCGTGCGCTGTCGAAGCAGAGGCGATCGAATCGCTCGGTGCCCACGTGCTTCGCCGCGGTGGCGACGACCCGTTCCTCACCGACCAACGGAACTACATTCTCGATTGCGACTTCGGTTCAATCGATCAGCCGGCCATGTTGGCCGCTCAACTCGATGCGCGGCCGGGTGTGGTTGCACATGGGCTGTTTGTCAATCTGGCAACCGATCTTGTCGTTGCCACGAAACGTGGCGTCCAACACTATTCGCGAGGTTCGGATCTCTCGCAAGCGATCTCCGGTTAGTGGGTCGATCCGTCGATAGGAATCCGGCATCCTCCGTGCGATGTTCCGATGCCACAGATGTCCCATTGGATCGCTGGCTAAGGTCCGGCAGGATTAGGTACAATGTGGATGAGGTGAATAGGAATGTCACAGCAAATGCTCGATAAACTCTCCGTTTACGTACACGACAAGGCCAAGAAGCAGCGCCCGGTGGAGCGCCTCATCAAGCTTGGCGAGAAGCGCGACCGATCGGTCAACTACCTCGTCGTCGAGGCGATACTCCAGTATCTGGATCGAGAAGAAGCGTAGTCGGCTGTAGCGTCGTTGGACCGCCACACGCCCCCATACGAGGGGCGTAGCCGTTTCGCGGTTCCCAGAATGGAAGTTTTGAGGATCCCGTCTTATTGGGATCGGGTTCGATTGCATTTCGTCGGACACGCGAAGCGCGCCTGCCTGTCGGACAGCTTCGATGCGTCCGGCACGGGTGAGTGCGAGAGGCTAGACGCTTCTCGTTCTCACGTTGATGCGGCTGCGTGCCTTGACGACTCGTAGGCTCAAAGCACGGACGAGAATGCGGCATCGAGGACGCCGTATTCTCGTGTTGGCTCGCTGCGTACCTTGGCGGGGCCAAGTAGATCGCCCACGTTGTCAGAGACGAGGAAAGAATGCTGCATTCTTTTCCGTCCACCACTTCGCGAGGCTCGACAGTGTGGATGCGTGCACAGCTCTCCTTCTCGTTGGCTCATCAAACACAAGAAGGAGCGCGTCTGGCGTTCTGCCGGTTTTAACGGGCACTGGCGTCTAGGCAGTGACGGGTTTCCGGCTGGACCGGGAACCCGTGTGGGATGCGGTGTCGTCAGTCTAGGAAGCGCGCCAGGTTGCCAGACTCGATACTGTGGATACTCGCACAGATTTCATGCTCCCGAGCTCACCAAACACAAGAAGGAGCGGTTCTACAGCTCCTTCTTGTCGCTGCTTCGCGAAGCGAAGCAGCATTACCAACGAACCACGAATCCGAACGACAGCTCCACACGCGGATCGCCCAGTTCGCCTGAACGCAGCACCGTCGTGAAGCTCACGTTGGTATGCTCGTTGAGCGCCAGGTCGAACGTTCCGGTCAGCATCCCCCAATCGAACAGTTCGCTCGACTGGTTGTAGAAGTATGTCGCGATCCCCCATGTCCCGGGCAGATCACAGCATCCCATCAACGTCCCCGACATCCGCACCAGCTCGAAGTAGTCCGACTGCCCTGTCATCGTCGCGTTCTTTGTCGGGTCCAGCGAGGTTGCCGAGACTACCTTCACGTCGCCGATCTTGCATTCGAGTCGTACCCCGTAGAACTCGAACCCTTCAATGGCTGCTCCCCGCGCACCGCCCACATCCAATCCGCCGTACAGTCGGATACATCCCACGGTCAACAGCCGCCAGTTCAGACTCATCGCCAGCGTCTTCGCCGTTTCCGTGAACGTCAGCTGTGTGTCTAGCGTCAGCGTCGGCAGCAAGCGCACCATCGGAAGTCCCGACATCGAGAACCGCACCTGCTCGAATCCGTTGCACGACACGCCAAGCGACGCGTTGAATGTCATGTCGCACCCACGCCAGCCGATCGACGTGTCGTTGCGTGAGAACACGAATCCGCAATCGGCCTCCATGTCGAACCGTAGCGTGTTCGTGAAGCTCAGGCTGCCGCTCTTCGCCTGTGCATACAGCGTTTGATATGACGACGTCACCGGTGTTGCAAGGTACGATGTGTACCGTAGGTTCAGCCCTTGGAGCCCGAATCCAATCGTCGTCCGCCAGTAGTCGAACAGATCTGCCGCCACGGGAGCTTCCGGGTCAAATCCCAACGTCGATGCCACCGACAACGTGCCCAGCTTCATCTCCCCGTCGAACCGCAACGTATCGAAGATGATCTGTTCCACCCCGCCGAGGATCGCCTTGCGGATCTGTGCCACGCCTTTCATCGTCAGTGGACCGATCCGGTACACCTCGGTCAGCTGTGTCGCGAACACCGAGAACGATCCCGATTGCGACTCCCATGTCGCGTTCATCGACCAGTTGCCCGACAGCAGCCCTTCGCTCCGCCGTGC
>Ga0272441_10005341_pt1 | contig 22451 bp, 19 predicted proteins | sample SSMProp6N_FD_193582 | JGI IMG/M metagenome (GOLD analysis project Ga0272441, IMG submission 193582) | Marine sediment archaeal communities from Little Sippewissett salt marsh, Falmouth, MA, United States - SSM-Prop-6N | ecosystem: Environmental > Aquatic > Marine > Wetlands > Sediment ... | reverse complement strand
AAATCAACAATCGGGTATCTCGCCGCAGGGCTTGCCGCAGCACGGGCGCGCCAGCTTGTGATCGCGATGGACTGGTTTAAAAAGGCGGCGATGTCACTCGATGATCGCGCTCGTGAGCTGTTCGAGCCATTTAAAAATCTCGACCAGATAGACGCTGTCACGATCGAAGATATGATCGTTAAGGTGGAGTCTAATCCCGACGACCGCGACCTCGCACTCGCGCTGGCATCCGCCCTCGGCCTTGCAGGTCACTTTATCGCAGTGGAAAGGTTTCTTCCGATTCTGGAGCAGTAGTGATAAACCTGTTTCGGAACGGACTGTAAAAAAATAAACGCCCATCTTCTGACGGGCGTTTGAGGATGGGAGGGGGTATTTCTTTCCGTGTTTCTAACCTTCAATCCATGCATGACCAGTCTCACCATGCGGCCATGCTTATCCGTGTTCCGATGGTTAAGATGCTTAATCGTACCGCTTTGTTATGAGTAACTCGGATTTTTCGGGGAATTTCTAGAATTCCCGTGGCTCACCGGCGTCCGTTATCAGAATAACAATTCCATCCTCAAACCCGTCCGGGGCACCGTAATAAAACTCGATACCTGCCTGGCTTGGCTCGTACGGGAAGTACGGGTTGTTATTGTTATCGCCACCGCCAAAGACCTCCGGGAGAAGAAGCGGGACGTCGAAGGCGAAATTTGAATCCGGCTGGTGACGGTAATCTCCGACCCCGGCCAGTCTTATTACGTCAAATCCCTTTGTGTTCTGGTGACCGAATCCGCAGAGCATGTACCTGTCGAGGCTCTGGTACACGAAGTCGCGTCGTTCGGGTGTTCCGCCTGTAGTGTTAGAGGTGATCATGTCGATCGGCCCCTCGGCACGATAAAAGAAGCTGCCCTCGATGATCGATCGGGTCGGATTTCCGGACGGTGGCATGTATCCGCCGTAGTTCCCGTAGTTCTCGATCAGGGGTGTGCCTGCAAGGTTAATAGTCTCTGCATAGCTTCCAAGCTCGGTAGTGAAATAGAGGGGATCATCGACCGAGTTCGGCATGTTGGTTCCCTTGAGTCCGAACCTGGGGTCACCGGAAGCGGGAGTGTATTCATCTCCACCCGAGAGTGCGAGATACTTATTTCCGTCCTGCTCCGACACAAACGGGTTCTTCGGGTAGTCGTTCAGGAAATTATATTTGATAAGGGGATCGAAAATTGAGTCGTCTCCAACTCTTGCGTGGAAGACTCCCCATGCATTCTCATTACCACCAAGAAGGTACGGTGGGTATTCATTCATATCGACATGATATCTCTCGATAGCAGCCTGAATGGAATGGATATTCGATTTGACCTCGCCCTCCCTGGCCTTGATTCTTGCCTTGGTCATGTTGGGAATGGCAAGAGCCGCAAGAATACCGATGATTGTAATAACTACCAGGAGTTCAACAAGGCTGAATCCGCGTTCGGACTTCATGAGTTTCTCCTTGGCCTGAATACAGGCGTTTCATGTATATAGATTACAGGGAACGGCTTCCAAATATGCCGCGCCCGGCGGCGGACTGATTCTATTTTCGCGCTGACCGGAATGGGAGTTTTTAATGGATTACACGACCCGCGCAGACTGGGAGTCCGCATAATTATTATCCCATGCAGTCCGCTCTTCGTCAAGGCTATTAATGTCCAACAATCAAATCATAGAGGTTCAGGCGAAAATCGTCAAACCATCATGCCTTATTCGCCAGATTTTTCTTCCCCAAAGTCCTGATTTAAGACCTTTTATGCCATTCAGATGCCATTTAGCGGCGAATTTTTTACCTTATATACTCACTACTGTTGCCAGCTTCGGTTTTGGGTGTTAGAATGTGCGCCCAAATCGGCGATTGGTTCGCCCCATATCTTATCAAATCAAGGAGAGCATTGTAATCGCCATGAAAGAGAACGCTCACGAAGACAATGTGCCGGGCAAGTATTATGTAGACGATCAGTGCATAGACTGCGACGTCTGCAGGCAGACTGCTCCGGACAATTTCGGCCACAATGAGGACGACGGACATGCGTTCGTCTCCAAGCAGCCGGAAACACCGGATGAAGAGGAACTCTGCCAGGAAGCAATGGAATCATGCCCGGTGGAAGCCATCCATGACGATGGTGAGTAATTAAACAAAATCCTGATCCGAATGCCCCCGTACGGGGGCTTTTTTGTTGGCTTAATAAGGAACCCCCGCCTGGCGACGGGGGTTTTCAGGAGGTAGTGCAGGGAAAGGCCTAAGTCAGTGGGACAAGGTAATACTGCTCCCTGTCCATTTATGGATATACATGATTTATTCGGGCGTGTCAACACATTTGAAGACATATAAAAAATAATAATATTTAAGCCGGGGGCAAATTAATAATAGGTTAAATACCGCCGACCTTCATTAATAAAGGCGTTAAGACCCTTTGTGGCGTCTGATTTATACTATTCTTTAAAAGTAAAATTTAAGGACGTATGTCGCTTTAAATAAAGGAATCTCAATATTTATTTTTTCGGAAAGTATGCCTAGGTATGCGGAAGCGATTAATTTTCGCTTTCGAACAGCATTTCGCTGTCACGCCCGTTACCGCTCTCTCCATCAGGCATAATGCCAAAGAAAAGCACACGCTTGGCGATTAAGAGAAGCTCGTCGACCGTGTAATCTCTCCCGCTATAGAGAAAATGGTTCACAGTCGAGTGTATGAACGATCTTAAAAGGAGCGCAAGAAAGTCCGGATTAAGCCCCTTGTGTATAACTCCCGTCTCAATACCCTCACTGAACAGCGCGGCCATGCCTTCCATATACTGAGTGGAGCCTTTAAAGATATGCTCCCCGACCTCCGATCGAACTCCCCACTCAACCCCTCTTGATTCCGCAACGTATATCCTGAAAAAATCCTGGTTTTCCACATATATCCTGACGAGTTTTTCAAGGCATGCCTCTATCTTCTGACGTATCGACAGCTTCCGGTCATCCCTGATCTGCTGAACCTCCCCGAGCACCTGCTGAATATGCTCCTGGAAAATCGTCGTCAGGATCTCTTCCTTGCTGTTAAAAAATGAGTAAAGGCTGCCCACAGCGAACTCGCTTGCCTCGGCGATCTCGGCCATGGATGTGCCAATGTACCCTTTCTGGGCAAAGAGACCCTGGGCTTTCTCAAGGATGTATTTCTGCCTTTCCTCTTTTTCACGTTCGCGACGCGTTGGCATTAACTGTACCTCACATGGAATCACGTGATACAAACCGGAAACCATTATTGCCCGTTAACAAAAACCGAATCCGTCAGCAATGAAAAACCTGTAAGCTTTAAATGGATTATACAATAACTTTAAATTGATTTCCCGGACTATCTGCCATCCATACTACTCAGATTACTTATCATCGCCTGAATCGTACGTTCAGCTCCAAGAATTCTCCTCCCGCTGATATGAATGATAGTTTTCAGCTCGACCACCGTTTGACCGTCTTTCCTCTGCAGTGAATCAAGTATTTCAATCACTGCGGGATTGATCCTGATGGTTTCACCCGCACTCAGTCTTTTGCGGATATACCTGCCCAGGATACGGTGAAGCCTTAAAACAGACAAATAAAGCCACTCCGGATTCGCATCAATGCCCATATATTCCTCCCAGCCTGATTCCGATCAGGGACTTTGTCAGAACTGCACCCGTCGTCCTGCCACGCACGGCCTATGTGTTTATGTGATCGGAACGCTACCTGGTTATCGTGATTCCCGCACCGCACATACATTAATTGTTCTCTCAAATAAATATTTCACATCAATATTTATCTAATCAACAGTAAAAAATTAATGTTCTTATAATATTTTCAGCTTGCGTATCAATAGGGAATTTATAATTATATGCTGCAATCCCATCCGGTGCATTTCCCGACCTGAGGTACGGCATACTGAAAATGGCAATCACCCCCCGCCCTGTGCTACCATCACCGCAGTTTTTTTATTAATAAGGCCATGAAATCTGTAGCGATACTTGGATCCACCGGCTCCATTGGAACCCAGTCGCTTGAGGTGGCGGCACGCTACCCCGACCGGATTCGTGTTGTGTCCCTCGCCGCTTCCACGAGCGTCGGGCTGCTCGCGAAGCAGTGCGCGAGGTTCCATCCCGAGATCGTCTCCGTAAGAGGGCCGGATGAAGCTCGCAAACTCGCGGACCTGCTGTCGGGTGAGACGGCTGCACCTGAAATCGTATACGGGAGCGATGGCCTGCTTGCCGTTACGGAACATCCCGGCATAACATCCGTAGTTAACGGTCTAGTTGGCTCTGTCGGACTTACTCCCACTCTTGCTGCCCTCAGGAATGGCCTCGAGGTCCTTCTGGCAAACAAGGAGAGCCTTGTAATGGCCGGGGACCTGATAAAGAAACTGGTGGCAGACGGTTCATGCTCGATCATTCCCGTCGACTCCGAGCATTCGGCAATCTACCAGTGCCTTAATGGAAACGTCGCGTCTCCGGGTCTTTCGAGGATAATCCTGACTGCATCCGGTGGACCTTTCCGCGACCGGCATATCGCCGACTTCGATTCCCTGACAGTCGAGGAGGCCCTTTCGCATCCGACATGGAAAATGGGCCCCAAGATCACCGTTGATTCAGCGACGCTCATGAACAAGGGGCTGGAGATTATCGAGGCCCACCACCTTTTCAGCCTTCCACCCGACAGAATCGATGTTGTCATACATCCGTCCAGCATCGTGCATTCATTCGTCGAATTCAGCGACGGCTCTCTTCTGGCTCAGCTTTCGCATCCGACAATGGAGATACCAATACAATATGCGCTGCTTGGCGGAGACCGTATGCCGTCCACGGTTAAAAAACTGGACCTCGCTGAACTCGGTTCTCTCGAATTTTTCCCTCCCGACTCACGGAAATTCCCCGCGATGGAGCTTGCCCGTGAGTCGCTCAGGATGGGTGGTACCGCTCCCGCTGTCCTTAACGGCGCGAACGAAAAGGCCGTCGGGCTTTTCCTCGATCGCAGAATCAAATTCCCCATGATTACCAGGCTCGCTGAGAAGGCCCTTTCAGACCATACGGTCACAGAGGCAACCGAAAGCGCGATCATGGAGTCTGACAGCTGGGCGAGGGACTTCGTGGAAAGAAGCCTTGAAAACCATATCACTAAAGCTTAAAGCGGCATCAAATATGCTGATGTCTCTTTCTCGGGGTATAATTAGTTGTTCCCGAAGGATGGTTTACTAAATTGGATTTCACTTTTCTCTTAAAATTCCTGATCGCAGTACCCAAAATCGCAATAGTGGTGCTGATATTCAGCATCCTTGTAATAGCACACGAATTTGGCCACTTTATCTTGGCCAAGGCCTCCGGGATGCGTGTAGACGAATTCGCGATAGGATTTGGAAAGCGGCTCTTCGCATGGAAGAGGGGCGAAACTCTCTACACGGTAAACCTGATTCCAATCGGTGGGTACAACAAGATCTACGGTATGGATGTCGAGGAGGAACTACCCGACTCCGGGGATGGTGAACAGGGTAAGGACAAGGCCGTATCAACTGACGAAGAAATAACAGATACAGATGAAGCCACTGAGAAGAAAGGCCCGCTCTACCAGCCACCCGACTATTCTGTCGCACCGAAAGACGATCCGAGGGCGTTTGTAAATCGCCCCCTCTACCAGAGATTCGGCGTCATTGTAGCCGGTCCGGTCGCTAACATTCTTGTTGCCATACTGGTCGTTTTCCTCATGGGAATCTCTATCGGGTTCCCGGCCGCAGAGATAGGCGATGTGATTCCCGGCGGTCCCGCAAGCGATGCGGGGCTTCTCCCGGGTGACATAATCACCCACATGGACGGTGTGCGCCTGTCATCGACCGCGGACCTCCAGAGAACGATCGCTTACTCCGGATCACAGCCGATCGAACTCAGGGGCTGGCGCGGAGAGGAAACCTTCGACCTTACTGTAATTCCCCAGCCCATAAGGCTTGTTGACTCATGGCTCAGCAGGGTCGGATTCACTTACCTCGCCGACGGATCGGTCCTTTCGGTCATACCCGACACCCCCGCCCAGTCAACAGGGCTTCAGCCCGGTGATCTTATCCTCGAGGTCAACGGCATCAGGTTCCCGTCGCAGGACCTTAATGTCGATGACCAAGGTGGCAGCCTCGGCCTGAGAATTTTCAGGGACTACGAGTTCATAGACCTGGAAATCAGTTACACCGCCAGTGAAATTGTAACCGACCAGTACTCCTACTTCGGATACCTTGTGAATGCCGACCAGGTGGTTACCTGGGTCCTTACCAGCGGAATTGCCGCGGAAGCCGGCCTTGAGATCGGCGACAGAATCGTTGGTGGGGTAGTCGAAACCTACGTTGACACCTACGAGGGTGAAAATACCGGCGGTCCAAAACCGACAACTCTGGAATACGAGCGCGATGGCAGGATAAGGTCCGCCCGACTTAAGCCCGATCCGCTTTTCTCGAGGATCGAGGTTTTCATGGACAACGCTACGCTTCCCGTCCTCTCAAACCTTCCCTTCGACCATCCTCTTGCGCTTGCGGGTCTTCAGAATGGCGATGAGATAACCTCGGTTAACGGTGTCCCAACCCCGAACGGCATCACAGCTTTCCTCGAACTGGAAAAAGTACTTACAGATACCTCCGACATTGTTCCCTTCTCAGAAGTCGACACGAACGCGTTTTTATCCCTTGCTGAGAGGGAACTGGACTCCAACGATATCTCGGGATTAATGGAGCGAAACGCACAGCTCATCGCGTTCGCCCATATGCTCATAGAGAACGGGAAGAAGCTGACCATTGTTGCGCTCTCGGATGAGGGTGAAAAGATCGTCACGCTTCCCATCCTGACCGAGTACTCGATGGACGAGCTTCTCGATTTCTTCAACGGGATACATTATAAAACACGGTACTACTCGACCGATCCGGTGAGCAGCATGGTCGCGGGTGTGCGGAAATCCCAGGAGATATCCCAGTTCATATTCATGGCCATCGGCATGCTGATAAACGGGGATGCATCAATATCCGATCTTGCAGGCCCGGTCGGCATCGTTAATATCACCTACCAGGCCGCCACTAACGGACTTGTTGATCTGATCAACATTATGGTGCTGCTGTCGGTCAACCTCGCGATCTTCAACCTGCTTCCGTTCCCCGCACTCGACGGGGGCCGAATATTATTCATGATCCCGGAATTATTCCTCAGACGGCCTGTGGTGACGGTAAGGATCGAGAATATGATTCATATCCTCGGATTCCTCCTCCTGATCATCTTCGCCCTGTTCGTCACCTACCACGACATTGCGAGGCTCTTCGCCGGCTGATCCCATCAGCGACTTTTTAATCTAGCTTGGGGGCAATACCTCACGTAACCTGTCGGGGTAATTGGTTATTATCCCGTCCACACCCATCAGCATGTATTTCTCGTACTCATCATCCACCGTCCAGACCCAGATCACCTTACCCGCGTCATGGACTTCATCCACCAGTTCCGGTGTGCACATCCCATAGAGAAGACCGACGATCTCGTGCGGCCCTTCGAGCATATAGTCGCTCGGCATCAGCGTAAGAAAACAGGTCCTACGGTCCGGATCGACACTTCGCCAGTTATCGAGAACTGCACGATGAAAACTGAAAATCACCGATGATTCATCACCTGCATTTTTTAATGCTTCAGCCATAGCTGCGCACTGCTCTTCAGTCATACCCGCTTCCTTAAGTTCAATTGCGAGCGGGGACGGATTCACGCTGTCCAGGATCTCCTTGAAAGTCGGGATTTTCTCCCCTTCAAACAAATCGGCGTCGAGCCAAGATCCCGCATCGGCGGACTGTACCTGGCTGAGGTTCATCTCGGATATTTTCCCTGATAAATCGGTTGTCCTGTCGAGTGTGTCATCATGTATACATACCGGGACACCATCGAGTGTGTGATGAATATCTATTTCGTAGAAGTCCGGGCGATAGAAGCTCGCCTGAGCGACCGCCGAACGTGTATTTTCCGGTCCGAGACCCGCCCCGCACCTGTGGGCTATCATCAGCGGACGTGTAGCACCTGATGAAAGCTCCGCCCGATCGACAGGCCGAGGGCCTTGTTCCTCTGTATTCCTGCTGTCGGAGTGCATGCATCCTCCCGTCAGTAACACAATAAGTGCGAATGTGATTAATGCTGATTTCATTGTATTAATGAGAGTACCCCAAATGTATTGGTTACCGCAAGAATGGTTCAGTTAAATATTTTCATTAAAGACGACTCAAGTTTCCGTCGTGGTGGTCGAAATTCAAACAGTGAAGCTGATTTAAAGGGATGAATGAGGGTTTTGGAATTGCATGTTGCTTCAGTAAATACCGGAATGTCACCGATGGCAGCGGCTGTAAGTTCGTTCCGGAAATCGGAAAGCCTCCTGCTGGAAGCGACCAGGCAGGCAAATTTCGGTGATATTCTCGATGCAGTGCTAACGGTGAACCAGGCCGAATACACCGCAAAGACCGGAGCGGCAGTTGCGAAGGCAGCTATTGAAATCTCCGACAGCATTCTCGATATCCTGGCCTGATTCATCCCGATAAAGGCTTAGTGCATTTATTAAACCCTAATAAAGCCATCTAACCCATTTCAGGACCGGTCCGCCGACTCCCACGGCGGACCACTTGTCTGCACAAAACTATATTATATTATAGTCTTGCGAAATTCGCTATAATATGGTATAATCCATATCAGTCGGACCAGTTTCCGGCGGAAAAAGGCACACCCATCGCGAGATGGGGTCGCAAAGCCAGGAGTCTCACTGAGATCGTCCGGCTGCCCTCTCGGACAATCAGGCCGACGCGGTCTTAGAGGGCTCCAGGCATTTTGCTTACGGGGCCTTTGGAGTTTTAGGACATTACGGAACCGTAAGTGACTATGAACGGAAATACTTACCGAGACGGAGGGCGACTATGAACGTCGTTACCATAATAAGAACAGGCATGAAGCGAAAGAGTGAACGCGGTCAGAGTATTGTCGAGTTCGCGTTACTCGCACCGATACTGATCCTGCTGTTCATGGGCATGTTCGATTTCGGATGGGTTCTGCATCAGCAGATCCAGATGGACAACGCTACCCGTTCAGGCGCAAGACGTGGCGTTGTAGGTGATACGAACGAGCAGATAATTACAGAAATAACAGGCGCTCTTTCATTCGAGATAGACGAGGATGACATAACAATAGAGGTACGGAACCCGGACGGTTCGGTGTTCGGTGACAACAATGACCGGACTTCAGATAATCTTCTCTACGTCGCGATAGACCGTCAGAATATAGAATTAATTACGCCACTTGGCGGATTAATTACGGGCTATACCTCTTTAAACCTGCATTCGGAAGCAGAATTCCTGATTGAATGATCCACCGTATTATCTTTTCAAACAAGGTAAGGAGATTCAAGTTATGAAGACAACGAACAAATCTGGCTATATAGTACAACTTCTGAAAAAATGTAGGTCACGGAATCTTCTTACATTTTTTCATTACCCGTTATCGAATTCCGCGTTGCGTGAGCGAGGTTCCATGCTTGTATGGGTGGTCGTCCTTATCGTTGTGATGATCGGGATGTCAAGCCTTGTCGTCGATGTGGGATTTATTCAGAGGGAACGTGCGAGAATGCAGCGTGCATGCGACGCGGCAGCACTTGCAGGTGCCCGTCAGTTGCCCTATGAGGATGCCGCATTGATGATGGCAAGAGATCTCGCCTATAAAAATGGTTATACCCATGGCGACGATGACACTGAAGTTACGGGTACGCGAAATCCGGATGGTCTCCATTCAGGTTGGTACCAGGTTACCATCACCAGGCAGGTTGATTACTTCCTTGCACCAATTATGGGCTATAACAACGGTGTCATATCTGTCAGTGCAACGGCAAGTTACACAAGTCCGCTTCCTCTCTATATATCGGGATCAGCAAACGAATACGGCACAACCGGAATAATGAACCTGTCGTGCTTCGGACCATATGCCCCGTACACCTATGGCGACTGCCATTCGGTCAAATGGTATAACGATGGCACGGAGAATCCCCATTACAAGGAAAACGGATACGATTTCATGCTTGAGATCGATTCCAACTACTATGCACTGAATGGTACTAACCAGGTATGCGTACAGATTTTTGATCCCGATACGTGGAACGTCGGCGACGCAACGGACGCCGGTAACGGAAAAGTAGACGAGATTAGGTCCGCACCCGGTGGTGGTCATCCCCAGCCATCGAGCAGGTACAACACGACGACATTCAAACTCTTCGCCCCCGACAGCACTCCGGCCGACTTTACCGATGACTACCTTATTGCCGAGGCGACATGGGAACCGGGCGACAACTGGAGCGATATGCAGTGGATAACACCCGGTGGCTGGGAGTTCAGTCTCGCTGATTATGGATACGGTAAATACCGTATCAATGCCCAGACTACCGACGGCTCATCAGAAAATGGGTTCAACCTGAGAGCCGGCCCTCCCGATGCCTGCACGGGTGATGAAGACGACTGGTACCCGGAGAACGGTACCGAAATCACGGCTCTCGGAAATCTGCCGATCAACTTTAGTGACACCGGTACAGTCATGGTCGACCTCGGGTATATTCCACCCGAAGCCTCCGGATTCGATGTCTATGTGAATAAATTCGACACCGACGTCGGCGCGAAATCGGTCATGTACTACGATGAATACGGAAACTCGTGGCCGGGTGAACTCTCTGGTAACGGTACGTTCAAAATTGACACATTGACCATACCTGAAGGTTACGGTGGAGGACACCTTTACGCGGAATACGAAGCAGGCAGGCAGGATACATCGGTCTGGCAGCTCTACTTTGACGGGCGGCTTGACGATGGCCCTGCCGAACTGAGACTCGTTGACTGAAAACAGATACTGGCATGCGATCCTCCAGGTTGCACAATTAACTATCAGGCATTTCTCCTCCTGTCTCTGGAAAAGAGCCCCCGGATAATCCCGGGGGCGCTTTAAATTTTCATATTAAAGGCTGAACGATTCACTGCGGTATTGGGAAACCGATCCGGGAATTCAGACCTTCCTGCGACCCTGCAGCGCTTTTATCAGCGTTACCTGGTCCGCGTAATCAAGCTCCCCTCCGATCGGAAGTCCCGTCGCTATCCTCGTGACCGTCAGATCGGGGTATTCATCGTGAAGCCTCTCTGCGAGGTAGGCCGCAGTAGTGTCACCTTCGACATCGGTGTTCGTGGCGAGGATTACCTCGGTGATCGGCGATTCGCTTCCCCTGATACGCTCAATCAGTTCATCCACCCGCAGATTTTCAGGCATTATCCCGTCGAGCGGGCTTATCCTTCCACCAAGGACATGATAGTACCCGCGATAATCATGCGCCCTCTCGATCGCGATAAGGTCGATCGGTTCCTCGACGACGCAGATGAGTTCGGGGTCACGCGTCGCGTCGGAACAAACTGCGCACGGACCGTTCTCCGAGAGATTTCCGCAGATCGGGCATGGCGTGACCTTCTCCCTGAGCTGCACGAGTGCATCCGCAAGCTGCCTGACATCATCCATGGGGGCGTCGAGAATGTGCAGCATCAGTCGCTGGGCGCTTTTCGGGCCGATGCCCGGGAGCTTACCCAGTTCCTCTATCAGGCGTCGGACACTTTCCGGAAAAAGCCTTGACATAGTCTGAATAGTCCCCTACATAAGGCCGGGGATGTTCATCCCGCCGGTCAGACCGCCAAGCCGATCGCGCTGAAGCTCATTCGCTTTCGCCATTGCCTCGCGTACCGCCATCAGGATCATGTCCTCCAGAAGCTCGCTACCTTCCGTAAGAGCCTCCGGATCGATGGAAATCGATATCAGCTCACCCTGGCCGTTGACGGTACATTTAACCATACCGCCGCCGGTGGAATGTTCGATTCTCTCGTTCGCAAGCTCCGCCTGCGCTTTCTGCATCTTCTCCTGTAATTTCTGCGCCTGCTTCAGCATCGCATTCATGTCAAAACCCATACTTCTCTCCTTCTCTGTCTCTCTTGGTCTCTATTTTGCGCCTTCCTGCTTTATCGTGTAATTCGGAAATTCATCGACTATCAGGTTATGAATCTTTTTTAGATCCGGGTCCTGCGGTGCCTCCCGGGAGGCTCCCGGAAAAAGCGAAGGTCCCCCTTTGGCCGTGGCTCCGCCCACAGGCCCCTCACCGTTGACCATCCCCACCTGCTGGTCGCCGGTCCGACGCCGTGCGCTTCCGCGTTTCCTTGCAAGTTTAACCTCCAGCGACCTTCCGACAGCCTCCTCCAGACTTGTATTTATCCTGTTCAGGACCGAGGGCTGGTTTATCAGGGTTAACATGAATCCCCACTCGTACGGGAATTTCAGAACAAGATTCAGAAACTCACCATCCCCGGTTACCCACTCGGACGGCGACGGATCCGGCTCGGATTCTCTCAGAAGGATATAATTGGCGACAGAAATCGCACGCACTTTATCGAGAATTTTACTCCACTCCGGGTCCTTTATCTTCGGTTCGTCGCCAGCCTTCGTTACTACTGTCGTATTTTTATCAGGTTTTTCTATAACTTTTGATTCCGCAGGGACACTCTCGGGGCTTTTTGCTTGTCTTTTAAGACTTACTCCACCGGTTAGACTTGGATGCCCTGCAGGTTTCTGTTTCTCCTCAGTCTTCACCGCCGCCGGGACTTCTGTTTCCTCTTTTTCCTCTTTTTCCTCTTTTATCTGAGGGACTATTTCACCCTTTTTCTCAGTAACCTTAGATCCGGAAGGCTGCGCGAATTTTGATGCTATCCGCAGCAGCGCGACCTCCACCAGAAGCGCGGCTTCATCCTCGAACTTGATCTTCCCTTCACGCTCCGCAAGATAGCTTATCGCACGGTGAATCTCCTCGACGTTCATCCCATCCGACTGTTCCCTTACCATCCTGAGTTCCTCTTCGGGAAGAAGCTCCAGTTCGGAATCCTTTATGTCGAGTGTGGCAAACAGAATATCGCGAAGGTGGCCGAGCAGGTCGGCGATAATTTTCCCCGGTTCCCTGCCCGATTCGACGAGGTCGTTGAAAAACGTGCTTACCCCGCCGGGGTCACCTGACAACATGCAGCCTCCGAGCCGACGGATATCGACCCTGTCAGGTATTCCCAGCACATTCCGTACACCGTCCAGCGTGAGGCCGTCCGGCTCGTATGCGATAGCCTGTTCGAGGACACTGATACTGTCGCGGACGCTGCCGTCACCCGCACGGGCAATCAACCGTAGTGCGCTGTCCTCCGCGGCAACACCCTCTTTTTTACAGATCATTCCCACGTGTTCAGCGATAGTTTCAATCGGAAGCCTGCGGAAGGCGAAATGCTGGCACCTTGAGTGAATCGTCTGGAGAAGTTTTCCTGGTTCGGTAGTCGCGAGAACAAACACCGCATGGGGTGGTGGTTCCTCAAGAGTCTTCAGGAAAGCGTTGAACGCCTCCTTGGACAGCATGTGGACCTCGTCAATGATGTAAACCATCATTCCGCCGGACATCGGCACCTGGCTGACCTGCGCGACAAGCTGGCGCATGTCATCGACCGAGCCGTGACTCGCCGCGTCGATTTCGAGTATTCCGAGGTTCTCTTCGGCCCCGGAACACCGTGGGCAATTACCGCACGGTTCACCGTCCTGCGGGTTCTCACAGTTAATCACCCTTGCAAGCAGACGTGCTATTGTGGTTTTGCCGGTTCCGCGGGGACCTGAAAACAGGTACGCATGACCGACCCTGCCCTGTCTCACGCTGTTTAAAAGCGTTCTGACAACGTGCTCCTGCCCGACGACTTCGCTGAATCGACGGGGACGATATGTCCTGTATAGTGCCTGGTAGGTCATGGCGAAGTGATCCGAACCAAGTGTGTCCGAATCGCGATGTGAGTATATCAACGCGGTTAATTCGAGTCAAAAAAAGAGCACGATTATCCATCGTCTGCGATAAAATCAGTTTTTTATTGATATTTGAAACCCCGGTATAAGTATCAAAGTCTTATAGGAAACGAAACTAATAACTGGCACCGTCGATAATTTGACTTGTGCCCCAATCAAACTTAATATTGGTAACAGGGATTGGGGCGAAGGAATCCAACTAAAAGGAGAGATCAATGGACACGGCCCAGTGGTGGGTTTTCATTGCGGTGATATTTGTCGCCCTTATGGCGACAGCACTGTTCCTGAAATCACTAATAGACAGGCTCATTACGCTTGTCGACAACCTTAACGACAAGGTTTCTGCACTCGAAGGTGAAACCAAACCGATACTCAGGGACGTCGAACTGATGATGAGAGACCTTGAGCCGCTCACAAAGGAAATCGGTGACAGGAGCGAAGAAATCGGCAGGCTTCTTGCCAATATCGAGAGAATATCAGATGACGCCCAGGCGACGACCGGTGCTATCCGCAACGGTATCGTCCCGGTTGTCAACACGGTCGCGGGCATGTTCTCCGGACTTCAGGCCGGTGCACGTGCTGTCGGTGTTGAAATAGAACCTGATGAAAAATAGAAATTTATGAAGGAGAAAGATATGAGCTGCAACGATGAATACCAGAGGAGTTCGGGCGATGCCGCGAAATGGCTCGTGGCGGGTTTCGGTATGGGACTTCTTGTCGGAGGAGCACTCGGGCTTCTGCTAGCTCCCAAACCGGGACGCGAGACACGGGAGCAGATCAAGGTTATCGCCGGTGACATGAGCACGCGTGCGAAGACAGCCGCGATGGGAATCAGCGAGAAAGCCAAAACCACGGCAACAGAGGTATCCAAAAAGGCGAAGGACTACAGCGAGAAGATCAAAGGCGGTATCGACCAGATAAAGGAAACCGGTGAAAAATTCACGGCCGCCGCGAAGGACGGTTTCAAGAGGAAGATGGACGAGCTTAAAACCAAGACGGGCAATGATGAGTGCGAGGAGACCGGGGAAGAATAGGACAATAATCTCTTCTGAAATTCCATTTGACAAAATCCCGGGTTCACTCCCGGGTTTTTTGTTGCATTAAAAAAGAACCCTTGCCGGATCATTTAATGGATTGTATACTTCGACTGCCGATCGGTGTATCCGCGAGCGGATCCCGTGAACCCCGTCAGGTCCGGAAGGAAGCAGCGGTAAGCGGATTGTCTGTTGTGCGGTGTTCCGGTCGGTATTTTTTAGTTCACAAACTCTTCCGATATCATCTTCACAGCTTCAATAAGAAGATCGACATCCTCGTCCTCGGTGAAATATCCGAGACTCGCCCGTACTATCCCGTCGGGCATCGTACCGGTAAGTTCATTCGCCCAGTGACACGAGCAGAGTCCGGTTCTTACCATGATATCGAATTTCTGATCCAGCATGTCGCCGATTTCCGTCGGATGAAGTTTCCCGATTCTGAAACCGATCACTCCGACACGTTTACGGGCGTCCTTAGGGCCATATATCTGTACACCGGGGACTTCAGACATAGCCCGGATGGCCCTGGTCGTCAACTCCATGTGTTTTTTCCTGATGTCCTTAACGCCTTTTTCGTGAATCGCACGGCAGCTTGCCCCAAGTCCGGCTATCCCCGGAGCGTTCGGGCTGCCCGGCTCGTATCGATGCGGCATCGACACAGGCATATCGTCGCAGTCATCGAAATATCCCGTCGAACCGACAATAACCGGTTGTAGTTTATCGGGATCGGCCACGTAGAAACCACCGACCCCCATCGGGCCCAGAAGGTGTTTGTGCCCGCTGAACGCAAGGAAGTCGACACCGAGTTTGTCAGTATTAATCGGAAGGACACCGGCTGTCTGGGCGGTATCGAGAAGAACGAGGCAGTTGTGTTCGTGAGCAGCTTTCACAATTTCCTTAACTGGCTGGATAAGTCCCGTAAGGTTGGACGCATGGGTCATAACGAGAAGGTTCGCGGGATTTTTTTCGCACGCCTGGTGGACATGCTCCGCGGTGATCCGTCCGGTTACCGAATCCCCTATCCTCTCGATTTTTATCCTTCGCCTTTTTTTCAGCACCGCAAGAGGCCTTGTTACGGAAGCATGCTCGAAATGACTCGCCAGCACATGGAACCCACGATCAACACAACCCCACAAAATTCGGTTAAGGGCTTCGGTCGCATTGAGTGTAAATACAATGTGGTTCGATTCCTTAATCCCGAGAAGGTCGGCGAGGCAATGCCGTGCTCCCTCGATAACGTCATCCCCGAGTCGCGCCTTCTTGTGAAGCGAATATGCGGGATTCGATCCGACGTCCGCTATGAAGTGTTCCATCGCCCTTATACATGCTGCAGGTTTAGGCCAGCTCGTGGCCGCGTAATCCAGATAAATCAAGTTATACCCCTCAATACCTTTTCGCCATGTAATTAATGACGGCAATTTGCATTTTACTGCACTACGATTAGATATACTTGCCAAAGGGCTAAAATGCAACAGGTTAAGTCTTATTAATCTCCAATTGCCGCATATGCGCGGATGTGCTAACATCCATTGCCCCTTATCGAAAGGACCAGTGATATATCAATGGCTGCTATCAGGTTTGAACCGGAAAATCCACCGCGAGTGCGATTCGCGCCGTCTCCCACGGGCGATCTCCATATCGGCTCCGCAAGAACTGCATTATTTAATTACCTCTTTGCCAAACACTACGACGGAAGCTTCGTATTGAGAATCGAAGACACCGACAAGGTCCGCAGCACAGAGGCAAGCCTTAATAACCTCGTGGACGGCCTTAACTGGCTCGGAATACACTGGGATGAAGGTCCGGATGAATCTGATCCGACAAACCTCGACAGGGAAAAGGGGGATTTCGGACCCTACCTTCAGAGTGCACGCCGTCAGAGTCATCACGACGCTGCCATGCGACTCCTCGAAAGCGGGCACGCCTTCGAATGTATTTGCCCGCCACAGGAAACCGTGGGTACCAGCAAATGCAACTGCCAGTCCAGACAGAATGAACTCAAGGATTACCCGCAGGACCAGAAAAGCATCAAGTTCCATATCCCACCCGGCCCCCCCGTAGTGGTGAAGGACATCATCAGGGGCGAGGTCGTATTCCGCCGTGACGATCTCCAGGATTTCATCATCATGCGTGCGGACGGCACGCCGACCTATAACTATGTTGTCGTGGTCGATGACGCATCGATGGAGATTTCCCACGTAATCCGCGGAGATGACCACCTCTCGAATACACCTAAGCAGATACTCATCTACGAGGCCCTTGAATTAAATGTACCGGAGTTTGCACATATCCCCCTCATTCACGGGCCGGACGGCATGCGCATGAGCAAACGTCACGGCGCGGTAACTATAGAAGCTTACCAGCAGGAAGGATTCCTGCCGGACGCTTTTGTTAATTACCTGGCAACGCTTGGATGGAACGACGGTACCGACCGGGAAATTTACTCTCTTGACGATATTGAAAAGCTCTTCACCCTGAGGGACGTATCTCCATCACCGGCGATCTTCGACCGTGACAAGATCCTCTGGTTCAACGGAAAATACATCCGCGAACTCGATGATGACGGCCTTTACAATGTCTGCATGCCGTATCTTGAAACCTGCGTGAAACCTGAAGCCCTTGAAAGTCGATCGAAAGATTGGCTGACAGGAATGCTGGGACTTTTCAGGGAACGCATCGATGTCCTCAGCGACATCTGCGATCGTACGGAGCTGTTCTTCAACGACCCGACGCACTTCTCGGAAAAGCTCCTTGCAAAGGCCAGGGTGGACGGTGACGCGTTTACTGCACTGGTCGAGATCAAGAAGAACCTCGAAAATACCGACTGGACAACAGAAGCGATTGAAACTGAGATCAGGAACTACATCAAGCGCAGAGAACTCAAGATGAAAGCCGTTCTTCAGCCACTGAGACTTGTCCTGACCGGAACGCTCGCGACACCGGGAATATTCGAGACTCTTTACTATATCGGCAAGGAAGCAACATTAAGACGACTTGAGAACTTCCTCGCGAATTATAAACCGCCCAGGGACTAACCGGGCCCAATAAAATTTCCGGCACCGAACAGGTCCTGATGGTTGCACAGCATCGATTATATGATATAATCACAATATAATGATGAGCGTTCATGGATCGGCAACCCACCACATCAGACTGATTTTCTCCGCCATCGCGGTATGCTCATTATTGCTTCTGGTAACCTCCGCGATCGGCTGCGGAAATTCATCACCCACCACACCTCCACCATCCGGTAATCCATCCGACCCGATCGCCGTCGCGGAAGCGAATACTTCGACCCAGGTTGTCGGTTTTCCGATATCCTTCGATGCGAGCGCTTCGCATGACACCGATGAGGACGATCAGCAGATCGTAAAATGGGAGTGGGACTGGAACAACGACGGCGATTACGAACATTCCGACACCGACCCGTACACATCGCATGCGTACGACACACCCGGCGAGAACAGCGTCCAGCTTCGAGTGACGGATGATGAAGGCGATATCGATGTCCTCGATGAACCGATTGTCCTGACCATTTACGAGGAAGCGGTATTCAGCCCCGTCGACGTAACCCACCCATCACTGAATAAACGTCCGGTGGACCTTGTAGTGAACGATGGATATCTGTACGTCTCGAATGAGTTCCACGGTGTCGATGTCTACGATCTGGAGGATCCGTCATCACCCCAGTGGATGGGACGGGCCGCCACAAACGGCAGACTGCGCGGAATCGCTTACCAGGACGGGCTTGTCTATGTTGTGGGCAGGAACGGCACCATGTTTATCACCGATGTCGAAACTCCGGAAGCCCCATACTTTTTGTCGAGCCTAAATCTATCTTCCGGTGAATCCTGGGCAGTTGCCGTGCAGGGAAACTACGCGTATGTCGGGGCAACAGATTTTTATATCATCGACACAAGCGATCCGTCGAATCCTGAAATCATTAATTACATGAACACAATAACGGGAACCTACGATGTCGCCGTGCGCGATAACTTCGCGTACCTCGCACAGAAGAATGGTCCATTCATGATACTGGAAATCTCCGACCCGGAATCCATATTGATCGCATATGAAATAGAAACCAGCACGGTGTGGGATATCGAGTTGAGTGGAAATTACGCTTTCCTCGCGGAGGGAAATCACGGCATCAGAGTTGTCAACATCGAAATACCAACCGAGGCATTCACCTGTGGCCAGTTATCAAATCATCAACAGATGCTCGGGCTGGATGCGGTCGGGGATTCGCTATATGCAACCGATTCAACCGGTGAGGTTCATCACATTGATATCAGCGATCCCGAGAATCCATTGTTTCTGGAGACAATCGAACTTCCGGGTGATCCATACGAAATCGCAGTCTTGGACGGCTACGCCTACGTCGCCTGCTATGATGCGGGTTTGATTACGATGGACATTTCTGATTCGCCATCGATGCAGGAAGTCGACCGTGTTCAGTCTCCCGTATGGGCATCATGCGTCGATGTTCAGAATGGGTACGCCTATACCGGGTCAAATGAAGACAGCGCGCTTTACGTAATCGACGTTCATGATCCCGAGAACGCGAGCCTGATAAATTCATTCGGTGAGTTCTGGGGCGTGTATGATATCGAGGTTGAAGATGACCTTGCCTTCCTGGCAGCAGCTGCCGTCGGATTTGAAATTCTCGATATTTCGTCTCCTGAATCTCCTGTTTTACTGTCTTCTTCAGATACCTCAGGCTTTAATGAGATTGGAATATCCAATGATTACCTGTTCACGAAAAGGGAAAAATTGAGTTCATATAATATTTCAGACCCAACCAGTCCCGAGTTTGTATCCTCCATTGATTTCACTAGTGATTACACACCCGGCATTGATATCGACGGTGATATCCTTTGTGCATCGCACCGCTGTGCATGGTACGAATGCAGCGGTATAAGCCTCTTTGATATCAGCGATCCCGCTTCGATGGTAAAACTCAGTGTAATCGAGATTCCCCAGATGGCCTCCGGGGTTGCAATACAGGACGGTTACGTATACTTAGCCGATATTTACGAAGATGTCAGTGTCATAGACGTCCGGAACCCTTTAGAACCGGCCATCATAAATTCCATCGACATTGAGGATGGCTCATTCAACGTGACCGTGGATGGCGGGTACGCGTATGTCGCCGGTTACAAGTCCGATGTGTACATCGTGAACATCATGCCACCGGAAACGGCGCATGTCGTGACACGTGTCCACACTTACAGCAACCCGCAGGAGATCGTGATCGACGGGAACTACATGTACGTCGCGAACGGAATCGGCGGACTGAGAATTTACAGGCTGTTTTAAAGAAAAAAACCGCGATTCTCACCGCGGCAGATTTATCGGACATTCGGCAGGATTCACCCCTGCTTCTTTTTTATCTTCGCCCAGTCATCGCGAAGCGACACGGTCCTGTTGAAAACGAGCCTGCCTTCGGTCGAGTCGAGATCGATACAGAAATACCCGGTCCGCTCAAACTGGCATCGCCATCCGGGTTTCTTATCCGCGACCGATGCCTCCAGCTTACAGTTATCCAGGACCTCAATCGAGTCCTCGTTTATGTAATCGATAAATGTCTTACCTTCCGATTCGTCATCCGGTTCGGGCACAGTGAACAGGTGATCGTACAGCCTGACCTCCGTATCGATCGCGTGTTCGGCCGAGACCCAGTGGATCGTGGCCTTGACCCTCCGTCCGTCGGGAGCATCCCCGCCGCGTGTCTCCGGATCGTATGTGCACCTGATCTCTGTGATCTCGCCGGTTTTTTCATCCTTCGTAAATCCGGTGCATGTGACGAAATATGCCGATCGCAGCCTGATCTCACGTCCCGGTCCCATCCTGAAGAATTTCTTCGGCGGGTCCTCGTGAAAATCCTCCCGGTCTATATAAAGGACACGGGAGAACGGTACCTTTCGTGTCCCGGCGGATTCATCCTCGGGATTATTGATCGCTTCGAATTCCTCAACCTGCCCTTCCGGGTAATTTTCGATCACAAGCCTGACCGGTCTCAGAACTCCCATCACCCTTGGGGCGACCTTGTTGAGATCTTCCCTCACACAGTGTTCGAGAAGTGCAAGATCGACCATGCTGCCACGCTTCGCAACACCGATTCTGTCGGCGAAGGTTCTTATCGACGCCGGGGTGAAACCTCTTCGCCTCATACCTGAAATAGTCGGCATCCTCGGATCATCCCATCCAGACACACGCCCTTCATTTACAAGCTTCAGGAGCTTCCGCTTACTCACTACAGTGTGGCTGAGGTTGAGCCTCGCGAATTCAATCTGCTGCGGATGGTGGACTTCGAGCTGGTCAAGGAACCAGTCGTACAGTGGGCGATGGTCCTCGAACTCGAGTGTGCAGATGGAATGAGTTATGCCCTCGACCGAATCCGACTGCCCGTGCGCCCAGTCATATGTCGGGTATATGCACCATTCATCCCCGGTCCTGTGATGAGTTTCCCTCAGAATCCGGTACATGATCGGGTCGCGCATGTTGATATTGCCCGACGACATGTCGATCTTCGCGCGAAGTGTCTTCGAGCCATCCGGAAACTCTCCTGCACGCATTCGCTCGAAGAGATCGAGGTTCTCCTCGACCGTTCGGTTACGGTATGGACTTTCTTTACCGGGAGCATCCCATCCGCCCCGGTACTCTCTTATCTCATCGGAAGTCAGGTCGCAGACATACGCTACGCCCTTTCCGATAAGCACTTTCGCCCATTCATACAACTGCTCGAAATAGTCCGACGCGTACAGCTCCCGCTCCTCCCAGTCAAATCCGAGCCATCGAATATCTTCCTTTATGGAATCCGTGTACTCGACGTCTTCCCTGGTCGGGTTCGTGTCGTCGAACCTCAGGTTGCAGAGCCCTTTGTACTCACGGGCAATACCGAAGTTCAGGCATATCGATTTGGCGTGACCTATGTGAAGGTAGCCGTTCGGCTCCGGGGGAAATCTCGTATGAACCTGCCCGTCGTTCTTGTTATTCCGGATATCTTCATTAATAATATCTCTTATGAAGTCAGAGGGGCTTCTGCCGGATTCAGCGGCTGGCCTGTTTTTACCATCTGATTTCGTTTCTTCTGGCGGGTTCATTTCGATCAGTCCTTTGCATGGTTCCCTTTTATTGTTAAAGGGCAGATGCTATATAGCACGAATCTGTTATCATCACAACTGCTTCAACTATCATGTCAGCTAACAGCATTAAACCTGATCCGGAACTTGGACTCTGCCTTGCAGGGGGGGGAGCTCTTGGATTTATTCATATCGGTCTGTTCAGGACACTGGAAGAGCTTGGAATAAAGCCCGGAATTATCGCAGGATGTTCGTCAGGATCGATTCTTGGTGCGTTCTATGCAAAGGGGTTCAAATCTGATGAAATCGAAGAAATGCTCGAGGAGTTTCACTGGCTGAGGGTACTGGCCGCCACAGGACTCAGGCGGGGTCTTCTCAGCACCAAGAGAATGCAGCGGTTCTTCAAGAAGAAGCTTGGAGACATTAGAATTGAGGACCT
>Ga0272441_10005339_pt1 | contig 22452 bp, 35 predicted proteins | sample SSMProp6N_FD_193582 | JGI IMG/M metagenome (GOLD analysis project Ga0272441, IMG submission 193582) | Marine sediment archaeal communities from Little Sippewissett salt marsh, Falmouth, MA, United States - SSM-Prop-6N | ecosystem: Environmental > Aquatic > Marine > Wetlands > Sediment ... | reverse complement strand
CACGGATCCGTCGACGATCTTTGTGCCGTCAACGGAGTCGGCTGCCATGTGCACGAGATCGACAGAACCGTCTACGTACTGATCGCTGTCGCAGGCGTCGGCCGAGAGGTCGGCGTTTGACACGCTTCCGTCGACGATCTTTGTGCCGTCAACGGAGTCGGCTGCCATATGCACGAGGTCGACAGAACCGTCTACGTACTGGTCGCTGTCGCAGGCGTCGGCCGAGAGGTCGGCGTTTGACACGGATCCGTCGACGATCTTTGTGCCGTCAACGGAGTCGGCTGCCATGTGCACGAGATCGACAGAACCGTCTACGTACTGGTCGGAGTCGCAGGCGTCGGCCGCGAGGTCGGCGTTTGATATGGATCCGTCGGCGTATGCGAAGCAGCCGTTAGTTCCGACGCTCTCTTCGATCGTGGCGAGGCGCGTGGGCAGCGCCGAGGGAATCTGTATTGCGTCGGCGGCGCGACATTCGCCGAAGAACGACCATGCTACTGTGATGAGCAGCATGATTGCGCAGGCTATGATTGTTCGTCTGATAGTGTTCATGATGTGATATCTCCTGGGTTACTCTGACTCTGCCTTCTACTCTGTTTCTCCTGCTCTGTGTCCTCCTCTACGGGATGAGGGGCGGGTGTTGCCCGCCCCTCCCCGATGATCAGCTAACGGTGAACTTGCGCGCGCCGAGTGTGCTCGGCATCACTATGTTGCTGTAGTGCTCGACCGAGAGGTCGGTGAACTTGGCGCGTTCCTGTCTGTACACGCGGTACCTGCCGCTTTCGGTCGGCGTCCAGAACTGCTTGATGTTGGACGGGTCGTCCTTGCTCATGTTCTGTTCGGCGTAGTACATCAGGACGTACGCGGCAACGATGCGGCTTTTGGCCGATGCGCTGGACTGGTAACGCTCGCGCGATACCATGACTTTGTCGACCGCGAGGAAGCCGGCGAGCTCGTCCAGGGTCATCCTGGCGGAGGCGCCCTGCCCTGCTATGTCTTGGGCGCGATGACTGAGCACGCGCTTTGTCCATGCGGTCTGTCCGTAGACAACGAGGTTGCTGCGGATCCCGCGCGCGTCGCCGCCGGTGTCGAGGTCCTGGAACACGTCCATGTCCGGGTCCTTCTTGGCGGTGTCGTCCCAGGTTTTCGCGCTGTTCGTGCAGTTGGCGACGAGCAGCGTTACGGTGCGGCGCAGTTCGTTGCGGTTGAGCCGTTTGAGCAGGCGGGCGATGTTGAGCTCTTCGGAGCCGTCCACCATCTCGTCGTGGTCGAGACGAATGGTGAGACCTTTGTTGTAGGTCTTTTCGTTCGCGCTTTCGCCTTTGTACTCAACGCGTTTGAAGGGCGAGCCTATGGCGCGGATGTCGTCGGTCTCGCTCAGGAAAGCTTCGGATGAGTCGGCTTTCTTGTATTCGAACCGGCGCGAGATCTCGATGGGCGGCGCCATTGCGTCGAGTGTCTCCTGTATGTTTTCCGGGTCCTGCCAGCCGGTTGCGTAGGCTGTGAGGGCCTCGGAGAAATGCGCGGCGGTGAACCGCTCTTCGTTTGCCATGTGGATTACGCCGGGCTCGAGATTGCGCCCGTCATCGATCGGCATGTGCAAACCGACGTTTGCGAGTGTGAGTTTATTCATCGGTGCGTCTCCTTGTATCTGTGTTTGCGTTTGCGTTTACTGTGAGTCCTGTGAACGATTGCTCCTGTTGTTTGAGCGGGAGCGCCGTGAGGCGCTCCCGCCCGGGTTCTCCTTATTCGGATACGACGTACGCGGTCGGCGGATAGGGATCGACCTCTATCTCCTCGTCGCTGCCGCTTGCGGCTTTGAGCGCGCGGCCGACACGGTAGTATGTGCCGGCGGCCGAGGGCGCGGCCTGAATCTGCCCGTCGGCAGCGGTGTAGACCTCTGCCATGGCGTCGATGGAGTCGGCGGCAACCATGATGCGCGTCTGCTGGGCGCAGCCGAAGAGGGCGACGTTTACGGGCTCTTCCGCAGCCGAGGGTTCGTCGGTGCAGACGCCGAGCGGCAGATCGTTTGCGCCGCATGTGGCGATGTGATCTTCGTCGGTGCCTTTCTTGACGAGCAGGTGCCGCGTGGTTATGGCGGCGTCGGCGAGCCTGGTTACGCTGTCTTCGTGCGTGCCGGCAGCGATGTTTGCGAGCGTGTGCGCGTGCGGCCGGCCGAAAACGGCGCGGCATATTCTGCGGATCATCTTCACGGTGTTGTACCTCCGTTATTAGGGTTGCTGTTTTGTGCTCTGTATATGTTCGGGGAGATGTTTATGTCGGTCGATTAACCCTGCTGCTGTTCCTCCTGTTTGAATAGATCGGGCGTCTTGGCTTTTACCGCGAGGTATGCGGTGTGAAAGTCTTTGATGCCGGTCTTTTCCATGTGCTCGTTTACCATCGTGAGGATGGTCTCGCTTTTGCTGTCCTGGGGGCCGTCGCCTTTACGGTTAGCAACGCTGGACTTTGTCTTGACTTTGGCTTCGGCGTTGGCGAGTTCCTGCGATTTGCCGTCGAAGTCTTTGCCGAGATCGGCGGTCCATTTTTCTTTGTCCGCTTCGGTTATGCGACCGTCGGCAACGGCGGCGTTGACGAGCGTTTCAATGCGGACTTTGCGTTCGTTGGCAAAGTTCGTCTCGGCTGCCTGGCGCGCGGTTGTCTCGCCGGCCAGCGACTGTTCGAGCGCGGTCTTTTCGCCTGTGAGCGTCTGGACCTTCGACTCGAGCGTGGTCTTTTCGGCGTTAGCGGTTGTCAGGTTCTGCTCTGTCCGGGTTTTTGCCTCGGCGGCTGCCTTGGCGTTTGCCACGGCCTGTTTGACCTGGTCGTCCGAACTCTCATCGGACAGGCCAAGCGTTTCCTTGAGCCATTTTAACCATTCCATCTCTGCTACCTCCTGTTGTGTTGTGTTTTGTGCGTTCGCGAGAGGGGATACCGGGATCACGGGGCGGTTCGTGAATCCGACGGAGATGAGTTCGTAGGGTTCCCAGACCGGGACGCCGTTTTCGTTGCCGATCTCGGTGGCTGCCCAGTGCGGGGAGAAATATTTGTACCTGGCGTTGCCGATGATGTCGCGGCCGGCGTCGGACCATTTTGTCCGGAAACGGAATTCGTTGCCGGAGCTGTCGATCTCCATGATCCAGCCGTAGGAGGTGTCGTCGGTGTGACGATCGGCAAAGGCGGGATGGTCGGGATGACCGACGTAAAAGGGCAGCCCGCCAAAAGCCCTGGCAGCGCGGGAGCGGAGGCTGTTAAAGGAGCTCTGGATCTTGCGGCCGGCGTCCCGCGTGAATCGCTGGATGCCGTCGGAGTGCATGAAGTCGCCGTAGGGGATGGCGAGCCAGTCCTGCTGGAGGACGAGAAATGAGTTGGAGAGGCATACCCGGGAGTTCTCCGGGCTATGTTCCGCGTTTGCGAGCGTTAACGGTTGGGACCGTTGCACCATTTGACTGCAATGCCCGTTGCAAGCTCTGCAATAGTGCCTATCTCCGGAGACGCGTGTGATTGGATACCTCGGACGTTCGGACGCGCTCAGGGCGATTTTCGCGGATTTTGACATTTTCAGAGTCCTTCCCTGTTGAGCCTGTCGAGGAGGGCGTTCTTGCCCTCGTCGTATTCGATGGAGTCGATGCTGTGATTGGGGTCGATTTTGTCGAGGCCGAGGTCGATGATTTTGGATAGGGGACGGTACCAGGGTATGACGCCGTTATGATGGCGCTTGATCTTGCCGAGACGGGAGCTGATTGTTTCATCGGGATCGCCGCCGAGGAGGGCGTTGCCGAGCTGGTCGACTCCTATCAGGCAGTTGACGATATATTTGCCGATTTTCGGTTTCAGGGGGGGCGGTTGCATTGTGATTAGGGCGATCATGCTGCGCGTACCTCTACTGATTCGGCGTAGCCGTTGATGAGGGCGGCGCCGAGGGCGTTTTCTATGGCGCGGGCGGCGCCGGGGTTGACGTTGATCTGTTCGAGGATGCCGGGCAGATCGGAGCGCAGTTTGCTGAGGGCGGCGTCGCGGAGCTCAGGGTCCTCGACCTGGGTGATGATTTCCAGGCGGCGGCGGAGCGCGGACATGTCGTCGGCAAGGGCGCGGGCGACGCTGTCGCGGGAGCCGGCGGCGAGCTGCTGGTTTATGCGGCGGGCCTTGAGAGCTTTTGCCTTGTCGATGCGGGGAGCAGGAGCGGCATTGCCGAGTTTGCTGTTGGCTGGGCCTGAATCGCCGGGAGAAGGCTGCGGGGACGGGGACGCGGCAGGCGTCCGGACCAGGTTTTGGCCGGGCTCGGGTATGGGGCGGCCGTAACGGGTGAGGATGTCCTTGATGGCTGTGGGGACGCCGGATTCGATGAGGAATTTATCGACTTTGATATCTTCGTCGATCTTCTGGCGCAGGCCGGTCTTGACGCGGATGTATGCCAGGGCCCTGGGCGCGCCGTGAACGTAACGGATGACGTGGCGGTCGACCTGTTCGTTAAGGACCTCGGTTATCATCTCGGCGTCGTCGTCCTCGAGGATGTCGGCTTCTTCGCCCTGGAGAGAGGCACCGGTGCCTTCGCCGGATCCGGAGCTCATGGTGGAGAGATCCGCGCCGCGCCAGATTGCGGCCATGGCTCGATCCATGCGTTCGACGAGTTTGGGGTACGGCAGTTGCCCGCGCGTTTCGACGTTGATGGCTTCGATCTTTTCGTCGCTGCTCATGACTGCGGCGAAGTCGGTGGCGAAGTTTTCGACGGCTTCAACCATGTCGTTCCATTCGGCGCTGCCGCGCTTGGCGTTGGTGACGCCGCGTATGCCGGGCATGCCGTGGCGCTCTGAATAGATCAGCCAGTCTTTGAGCGGGATGTGCTTGTACATGTAAGCGACGGAACAGGCTGCCATTAGTCCGTCGCCTACGGTGACGATCCATTCGGCCGGGTTGAGATCTGTGCCTTTGGTGGCGGCGGCTTTTTCGAGGTAGCGGAGTTTGCCGCTTTCGTTTTCGAAAAACCAGAGGGGCACGAATTTGAAGGTGGCGGTCATGCGGTCGCGCGGTTCCCAGATTATCTCGTGGACGGCGTACATTTTGCCGACGGCGTCCATCATCTGCCGCACGAGCAATGACCAGCCGCCGCGCACGTTTCCGTCGATGGCGGAGGTGGCGGTGATGTTGTTGTAGAAATATTCGAGCGTCTCTTTGTGGCGGGCGGCCTGGGGGGAGTCGTCGAGCGTGATGATCTCGAAACCGTGGCGGGCGACGGCTTTCTTGCGTTTACGGGCTACGGAGATGAGGACGTCGTCGCGCTCTTCTATTTTGTCCCAGGTGAGAGCGCATCGGCTGATCTGGCCGCCGGCAAAGGAGTCGAGCTGGGTGGAGAGAAGGGACGGAGTGAGATTGCGGATGGGGTTGTAGCGCGCTTTGAGGGTGGCCTGTACCCGCTGGGGGCTTACCTGTTCCGCTGTTTTCGGTCTGGTTGCCATTAGATCAGTACTCCGTTGCGGGGCGCTTTTATGCGGTCGCGGCCGGGCACTTTTACGGCCTGATAGGCGAAGGGTTGGTCTGGGGCCTGGCCCGCATGAATCATGAGAGCGAGGCCCCAGAAGCGGTCGGCATGGCCGTTTTTGCCCCGGTCAGCCGTGAAACGTATGTTTCCGGCCGCCGTCGTTTCTTTTTTTATTGCCCGCAGATCCGCTCTGACAAAGTTGTTGTTGGGCACGCGCACGGTTTTATCCTCGAACGCGGCGCGGACGGGATATGCGAGCTCTTCTTTGACGGGCATGGTGAAGTTGACAGGCTCTATGCGGTAGGCGCCGAACTGCTCGGCGGCGCGTTCGGCGAACTGCATGCCCATGCCGGTGCGATCGATGCAGACGCGGCGCATTTGAGGAAGCTCAAAGTAGGGATAGAGAATTGATTCCTGTTTCGAGAATGGAGTGTTGAGGAGGTCGATCCATTTGCGGACGTAGTATATGCCGCCGTATTTTTCACCGATCCAGAAGGATGTGAGGTCATGGCTGCGGCCGATATCGAGCCCGGCGTAAAGCGGGTTTTTGGCGTCGAGAAACTGTCGCCATTCCCATTCCCAGTCGGCGTCTATAGGGTATTCGCAGGAGGCGATGAGATCGTAGGAGAGGAACGCGGAGGCGTCGTCGGACGGGACGCACATGTATTCCTGCATGAAAGTCTCTTCGTCGGGCGCGCCAGCCTTTATGAAATCGAAGTACGCGGCGTCGTCCATGTCCTGGCGCTGATCGTCTTTGGGGAGCTTGGCTTTCAGTTTCGACAGGAAGCCCTGGTCCAGGGCGTCCTGGAGAGTGACCTTGTGGTGAGAAAAGCCTTTGGGGTTGCCCTTGTGCAAAATTTCCTGAATGAGCTCGTTAAAAATGTTGTGGCTGCCGCGATGAGTGGAAATGACTTCCATGTTGCCGCCCCAGGTGATGCCGGGATAGGCGATTGCGTAGAGTTTGCGCGGATCGGGGTGGAGAGCGAATTCGTCGAGTACACGATCGCCGCGCTTCCCGGCCTGCGCGTCCGGGTTGCTTGACATTGAATGGATTCGACGACCGTTGGCGAAACCGAGGACGTAGGCGTTGATCTTTTTTTCGGTGTCCAGAACCTGTTCGCCGAGGTCCTGCGCGCCGGTCTGCAGGATGTCTGCAAACGCTTTGCAGTCTTCCAGAAACAGTCTTGCCTGGACATGATCCGTTGAGCTGACCCAGGCATCGTAAGCGACGCTTTGCTGGGCTTTGCGGCGGACGAGGCCGTAAGATGTCGACCAGGACAAACCGATCTGGCGCGATTTTTCCATGATCTTGAGCCGGGATTGGTCTTTGATCCAGTCGGCCTGGTAGGGCAGAAAGAAATTTTTCCCGACACTATTCATAGCAATCCCAGTTTCTGCTCGATCTCTGCGATCGAGGCTTTTGACAGGCCGCCCTTTTTCCTGGCCTTCTCGAGTACGTCCCTGGCCTTCTGCATTTTGCTTTCCAGCAATTCGAGCCGGCGCAGCTTGATCTGGATCTCGTCGTCTTTCATTGCGGTCTGCTGCGCCTGGAGGGCTAGCGAGGCGAAAAGTTTGATGCGTTCGGGGTCGCCCTTGGAAACTATGGCGTCCATGGCGAGCTGGCCGAGACCGGCGGCGACGGCGTCGGATACGTTGCCGACCTGCTTGGCGGTCTGCCGGATGGTGTCGGCGTCAACGATGGCTTTCTGGAGGTCTGCTGCGCGGACTTCTGAGGTCATCCATTCGTACCAGTCGGACATGGCGCCGAGGGAGGGAGGCTTGATCTTGAGCTCTTTACGGATGAGCTCGCGGGCTTTGTGGTAGCCGAGTTGGCGCGCCCAGTCGAACGCCTGCAGGCGTTTTGCAGGGGTGAGCGTTGCGTCCCAGGAATCTGATCTGCGTTTTGTCATGTTGTTGCGGGGCGGCCCGGACCGGAGTATGCCGGAGAACGGGCCGCCCCTTGTCCGGGTTATGGGTTGAGCGCCTGTTTGATTTTCATTTTGTGCCATTCGTAGATGTATTCGACGGAGGAGTTAGTGTCGGTGATCTTTGTTTCGCAATAGAACTCCGTCATGTTGGAGTAGGCAGGGACGGTGCCTTCGGCGTACCAGGTGCCGGCGGTGGCATTGACGACGGTGCCGGAATAGGTGACGTTTGTGGTGGTGTTGCCCAGGGTCCATTCGACGGTGCAGAGGGTTAGATCCTCTGGATCGGTGTCGGTGGTGGCGCCGGAATAGGCGACGCAGTTGGTGGCCATTATGGTGGTGTTCTCGAAGTAGGAGACGTCGTTGAGGTATGCGATGCTGGCGGTATCACGTAGATTGGTGACCGCGCAGGTGGCGGGGTTTAAGCCGGCGAGGGCGGGCAGGTCGAGAGCGATGAAAAGGAGGATTAATATTGCTGCGGCAATGAGGATCTCGATTATGGCAAAGGGTCCGATTCTGCGATAGATGTTCATGGGTTGCTCCTTATTTTCAGCCGTCGTATTGGTACTCTCGAAAAACCGCTTTTCCGTTATCGGTTATCTGCCAGCGTTTGGGTCCGCCGGCAGCGTTGAAGGAATAATCGGCCATGCCTTTGCTGCGCAGGAATTCGAGATGTTTGACGAGATCGGATTTGGTTATGGCAATGCCGGACAAGGCGATGTTGAGCTGGTTGTAAAGTGCGTCCTGGGCGAGCAGGTAGCCTTTGCACTGGTCGAGGATGGCGAGAATTTCCATGCGTATGGCGAGGTCTGTTCGTTCGTCGCTCATGATGCGCCTCCGTTGATGCGATCGAGTTGGCCGGCAACGCGGCTGACGGCGGAAAGAACTTCGTCGACGCGGCGATGTATGCCGGAGCTGCGCTTTTCGTCGGCCATGGCGAGTGTTGAGATGTCGCCTTTTATCTCGGTGCGCAGATTATCTATCTTGCCTTCGATCTTGTCGTCGTTGTGGAGGGATTCGTTGCGGAGCACGAACATTTCGCGCTTGGTGGCGAACTCTGCGTCGATCGGCGGTTCGCGCCTGGTGAGACGAACGGCGCCGATAACGATTTTGCCGATCATGTAGGCGATGGCGAGGATGGCTGCCATTGCAAACAGCCAGTTGCCGAGGAATTGGGCATCGACCTCCTGGCCGAGCAGAGCGAAAGAGACGAAAGAGAGAGATGGGGGGACGCTAAAGGCGGCGGGCGCCCCCCCTGGGAGGAGTGCATGCGGCACGGTTACGGTTACGGAAGACCAATATGTCATTGCGCGGAGATTATTTCACGCGCGCGCGAAAGGGGGGTACCGTTGGATGCCGTGGGTGCCGTGGATGCAGAGAAAAAAAAGAGCGGAAAAAGGTGACTGTTTATTGTTTATGGATCTTCGGGAAACTTATAGCCATCGTTCCGAAGGCGCATGTATTCCTTAAAGCTAAGCCCGTCAGTCTCTTTGTATGCCTGAATGGTCTTGTTGGCACCAGTCACAGAGATGTATTTGTAGGTACCGGTAGGCACAAGGGCCAAGACGATTCTTTGATCGTCTATTACGCCTACGGTTGATTTGACAGTAACGGCAATGGTAATGGGGCCCGCAGAATAATCATATCCCTTGACCATCAGCAGAGTCCGCTCGTCGACGACTTGAAGGACTCTGTATTTTGTCTTCTTTACCGGCAACACTTCGCCATTTACAAGGGCATAGTTTTCGGCGATGAACTTTTTGAAAAACTCGCGCGGCGCGTTTGCATGCAAATGCTTTCGGGCAACGCGCTCCATTCTTGCTTTTCTTTGTTCGTCTCTCTGCTTTGCAATGCTGCTCTGTTTAGCGGGCCGTGCATCACTATACAGGGAGACAGCTATCAAAGAAAAAATAACCACGAATTTAGCCAGTACGATTCTCATTGGATTTCCTTTAATAGGTTGTCTATTGATGTGCGAATGCGAACGAGTTTTTGCCTGGCGGCCTGGAGCTTTTTAGCCGTAGTTGCCTGAAGGAGATATTCGGACTCTTTTTCTCTAACTATCCATTCTGGCGGATCTAGCGGCGAGGCTTTTCGCAATCGGAGCTTAATTTCTTGATCCCGTATTTGGCGATCAAGCTTACGGCTGGGCTGACGATCACCGGACCGCAAATAGTAAAGCATTGTCCGGGAAATCTCAAGGGTTTCGCATAACTCCCCCCAGGACAAGTGCATCTCATTTCTTAGTCTTTCCAGCCGTTCGGTAATGGTCACTTTTTGGTCACTTTTTGTGTTGACATTGTGAACACATAGTGATAGTTTTGTTGACATGATAACCAGAACCGAGGGTAAGCGTCTACTGAAAAGTAAGGGTTGGACCTACCGGGCCGTGGCTCCGATCCTTGGTATTAATTTTGTCAGCCTTTGTCGAATCCTCAACGGGCAGTTTTCTAATAAGCGGGTTATGGGTCTAATCCCTAGTCTACCAAACGCATCAGAAATAGGGACATCCGCAAAGAAGAAAGGAAAAAAGTGAAGGGTGGCAAAAAAAAGAAATCGCGTTCGCATTACATAATAGGGGTCCGGTTTGACAAGAAGACCGCTGAGGAACTGATGGCTAAGGCGAAACTCATGGATCTCACGGTTTCATTTTTGGTCCGGGTCGCGGTGAAGCAGAAGCTTACTCAATGGCAAAAGCAGGGAGCAATAATTTTGGGAGGGAAGAGGTGATGGCGCGCTTATCTCCACTGGACCCGCCGGAACAAACAATCCTTTCAGCACAGTTACCGGCAAAGAAGACGTTGCGGGTCGATGAGGTGGCGGCGTTGCTCTCGTGCAGTAAGCGGCAGGTAGAGTACCTGATCGCCGACGGTTCGTTGATGGCATTCGATATTTCCCGCAAAAGCCCACTGGATCCGGATTCGGTGCGGCGTCATTTCCGGGTGGCGACTGAGAGTGTGGCGCGGTTTCTGGAGGAGCGGAGGACGGTGTGAGCAGGCGTGGGAGTATACAACGGGGCAGTAGTAAAGGAGGGCGGCGTGAGTGATGGGCGGGAGGTAAGGGCGGCAGGTAAAACGAGTGCGGTGTTAGTTCAGGATGAGTATGCGCAGCGGGTTGTTGCGCTGCATAAGGCGGCTGAGGCGCATGCGAGTTCGAGTGTGTTCTGCGTGGCGATCGCGGGCGCGGTGATGATCCAGAAGAAAAAGGCGATGGGGCACGGGCGCGGGTGGTCGGCCTGGCTGAACAACCTGGTGTTGCCGGATGGCCGGATCATTAGCGCGAGCACTGCGAAGCGGTACATGGCTTTAGCGCGAGTTATGGCGGACCGGTTTAAGGCTCTACCAAAACGGTCACGCGTGACCGTTTTGCCGGAAAAGGCCCATAAACAGGGGCTTTCAGCAAAAAGCGGGGTGGAGTTGCTGGCGTCTCTGGATCCGGCCGGGGCAAACGATCTGCGGATTGAGGCGGTGCGGGAGGCGGTGCGGAATATCACGGATGAGCAGTCTTTGAGGCAGCTCTATTTTTCGTGGGGCATTGTTAAGCAGCCGAAAAAGATCGGCGGGCATCATCCGCGTAAGAACCCGGCGTTGACGGACGAGGAAGCCCTGGCGGCACAGAAGAAAGCGGCGCGGGAGGATTGGCGGGCGACGTGCGATTTTCTGGAGCGGCAGGGTGTTCGGGATTGTACGTGGGGGTTGTTGCCGGTTGCGGATAGGGAGGCGTTGCTGGGGTTGCTTGATGAGATCGGCGAGAAGATACGGAGGTCGATGTGAAAAGTTTACTGTTCATTTGTGTAGTGGTTTTTGTTGCCGGCTTTGTCCGGGGCGAGACGGAGCGTGAGGCGTGCGAGCGCCTGGCGCCGAAGTATGAGGCGTTGACGGAGTGGATGTTGCCGGACCGGTCCCGGGTTGATCTGCTGAGCGAAAAGATTGCCTGGGAGGTGGACTGGGCGCCGAAATGGGCGGAGGGGATCGGCCAGGCGATCTATTACGCGGCGTGGACGGAACGGGCAGGCGGGTTGATTCTGCTGGTTAAGGATCCGGAGAGGGAGAAGGTGTATGTGCTGCGGGCGAAGCTGGCATGTGCGTGGGCTGGTCTGACACTGCGGGTTGAACGGTCGGTGGAGGAGTAGCAGGAGGACGGAGATGATACGGATTGAGTCTGCCGGCATGGGGTATTACGGGGAGGAGATCCCGGGCATCGACGAGGTGGAGGCGGAGACTATCGAGAATCTGATCGAGAACGGGGAGGCGGTGATTTTGGTGGGACGCCTTGAGGATCTGTGTCGCATTGGCATCAAGGCGGACGATGTGGTTATAGAGGGGCAGTAATGAGTGAGTTTGATCCGACGCCGCTGCCGGCGCCCTACGGAATGATGGACTACCGCAAGCCGGCAGAAAGGGCGGCTTGCGCAGGTACACGTGGAGGCGGTGGTTCTGCGGTACCCGCCCGGACATGCGGATCCTGCAGGCATTTTCATCAACCGATTTGTGAGGGTATCGGGTACTGCGACTGCAACCCGAAGGAGATGTGCTACGCGACAGATTCATGTGACTACTACTACGGGAAGCTGACATGAGCACACGACTGAACAAGGCGACACGGGCTTTTGAGCGCGGCATCCGTACTGACAATCTCGGAGAACGCGAAGCATGCAGGCGTGGGTGCCTCCGGTTGATCGCGAAAGAATTGGGTGTGACGTTTGATCCCGACGAGAAAATCGACCCCGCTGAACGGTGGGGAATGCGAGAGGTTTGAGGACGATGAGATCGCGGCGTTGTACGAGGACACTGTGCATAAGGCGTGGTCCAGTTACCGCCGGCGTGGTGAGTGGTTTGACGTTCCAGAACGTGAGGTTGGACGGTTTTACAGCACTGTCAGCGGGGCGTGGCTTGTGTTTGGAACGCTGGCGGCAAAGGCTGCCAAACGACACCCGGAAGCAGCAATGGCATTCAGGGAAATCGAGGAGCGCACGAAGCGATGGGATGTGTGCTCCCCTGTGGTTGAGCAGAACGCCGAGGCTCAGCTTCGGCGCGATAGCGACGTAAGCTGAAGCCTTTTCTTGGGATTTTGCTATGCAGTACGACGAACCAGAAGCGGGCGAGTGGGTCAGACCAGTGAAGCGCGGCTACAAGATGGCGTGTTGCGACTGTGGTTTGGTACATCGCATTGATTTCGACCATATACCGTGGGGGCGCGGGAGGCGTGTAATCTTTCGGGTGTTCCGAGACAACCGAGCTACCGCCGCCGTGCGACGGTGGATGAAACATAAATCCAACGCGGAGGTGAGCATTGAGCGGTAGCGAATATGCTCCACCGTCTGGTTCGGTGATCCTCGTCAGGTACGGAGGATTGCCGCCAGATTGCCGGTCCAAGAACCACTTGACGGGAACGCTGGAGGCAGGCATCAGCGTGTACGAGGCGATCCTGCGCGATGGTGCTGTGCAGATCATCCTCCCGTCGGTCGAGACGCCGGGCCTCGTGTCCCTGAGCGGTGTCAACGAACGCCCGCTGTACGAGGTTGCGGGCGTTCTCGTGGGGCGCGGCAGCGACGGGGAGCCATTGCTCAACCCATGCCGTATTGTGCGGGATCTATCACCGAACGACATGCTCACCGTTTCCGGTGGGCGGGAGAAAACCGATGGACAATGACAAGACGCAAAGCAGCCCACCGGAATACGGTGGAGCAAATGGTTCTGCGCCACGCGGGACGGATGCCCACCCTGGCCCGTTTTGCGCGACGTGTCGGTTCGCATTCTACACCGGCTCGACGGTTCATCCCGATGGGCGATGGGAGCGCGAGTATGAATGTAGGCGGCACGCGCCGAAAGTCGGTCCGCACGGTGGCCCCTGTTGGCCGATCGTCGATGAAACGCATTGGTGCGGAGATCATCCTAAATTTGATGCGCAGAACGCCAGAAGTGAGGATTGACGAATGAAGCGAAGCGTAATGAGGAATATCCTCCACTTCCTTGTTCGCATCTACGGCGAGATCGCCTATCGGTGTGGACGTGATCGTGGGTACTACTGGGCACTGCGGGCAACGTGCAACTGGGCGCGACTCGACTGGTACGGGAGGCCATGCCCGAAGACCTTTGTGCGGGTGGGATGGATTCAATGGTGAATGCGAACGCCCACCTTGACGGGCGGCGTGACAAATCGGAGGCGTGAGATCGTGGGACAGGCTACAGCACAACGGACAACGGTTGATCGGGGGCGGCGCTTACGCCGTCCCGTCGAAGGTGTTGTTCTCCCTCCCGTTGCCTGCCTCTTTGTCCGTACTGATTCCGTCTACAAGGATCTGCCGGCTTGCGAATGCTACGACATCGAGCGCGACGCGCTGACGTTCGGCGGGGGAATGCCGGTCGTCGCACACCCGCCGTGCAGGACGTGGGGCAAGCTGAAAGCCTTTGCCAAGGCACCGCAGGGCGAACATGAGTTTGCGCTGTGGGCGGTTGACCAGGTGCGGCGCGAGGGGGGCGTGCTGGAACACCCGTTTGGTTCGCAACTCTGGCGGGCGGCGATGCTGCCGGAACCGGGATGGTTGCCGGATGAGTGGGGCGGGTACACCGTGCAGGTGGATCAATTCCACTGGGGGCACCTGGCCCGCAAGCGGACGTGGCTATACATCTGCGGGTGCGACATTCGCGACCTGCCGCCGATGCCGCGCCGGGAAGGCGAGCCCACGCACGCAGTCAGCTCGTTTTGCGGGCGGCGTGTATCGCGGGAAGTCCGGAGAGCGTTGCCGACGTACCGCCCCGAGTTGGGGCCGCAGCGCCGGAACTTAACGCCGCCCACGTTTGCGGAATGGCTGGTCACGGTTGCCCGCCTGAGTTGTAGGCAGAACGCACACTTGACCGGCCCGAATGGGCCAGGAGGAAGCCATGACTGAACCGACAACGCAAGCGGCCCATTCGGGTACGTGTCAAAGTGATTGTTCTCAACCTCCGATCTTCTCGGGCGACGAGAGCGTGGAACTGTGGCAGATGATAAACCGTCTGAGCAACCAGAACGGGCGTTACGATCTGTGGGAACTGATGTACGCGCTCGGATGTAAACTGCAAGAACTGGAAGCACGGGTTGCCCGTGTTGAGAACGCAGATTTGAGGGGCGAGCGATGAAACCAGAAACAGCACAGGTGCCGAAAGTCAATGACCGTGGGGCCGACACGTTTGGAATGTCTGGCGCGGCTATCGCTCGTCCCTCTCCAAATCATTGTTCGGTTGCCGGTCGGTGCCGGAAATGCGGCTTGCGTTTCTCCATCCAAGATGACTTGTGCGAGGACTGTTGGCAACCAGACAAGCAACCGAACGTCTCGAATGACGTTTCAGAAGGGAGCGAAGCGGAATGAATGATAACGTCGATTCGGTTGTTCGGCACCGCCAGTACGCCGACACAACCTTTCACAGGCGACCGCGCATGACGTGCGACTGCGGGGCAACGCTGGTGCGCCAACCGTGGATGACCGATGCCGTATGGCGCAGCCGTGTGCGACGATTCGAGCGCGGCGAGGAATGCCGTCATGTCCCGAACGCCAGCCTTGAGGCGCGTGCGGAAACAACCAAACAGGGAGGATTGGGAAATGAGTGACAGCAAGACAGACAACGGTGGATCGAGCGCGGGCCTTAGCACGTCGCTCTCCAAGGCTTTGTTGGCTGCTGCCGCGTACTTTGACGGGCGCGCAGGCCACCTTTCCAACAACGCGACCGGCTACCGGACGGGAGATGTTGAGCGGCTGCATATCGGGATACTCGTTGACCTGGCACAAGGCTGCAAGCATGCCGCACAAGCAGCCAACGCAGAGTTGACGCGCTCCGAAAGGGAAACCAGTGACCACGCTTGACCAGCAGAGACAACAATGGCTCGACCGAGCGGCCCTTTCGGAGTCGCGTCGGACGCCTTGTTCTCTGTCCCCCACGATGCGTGAGGCCGTGGCGCGGGCCAAGACTGCGGGCGGGTTGCTTACGCGCTACCCCGGTGGCTTCTGGTGTGCCGGTAACTACAGCCAATGGGACAGTTTCGGGACGAGCACGGTTGAGGCGCTGGTGAAGCGTGGCGTGATGAAGTATTGCGCTTGGCAAGATGGCAAGCACGGACGATTCCCGATAGCGGCTGAACTGACAGAGAACGTTGAGTTGAGGCGCTGCGGTGCCACACCAAGGAGGTCAGACGATGCCAGTACGGATTGACATGCACAAACTGTCGATGATTCGAGCGCCCTTACCGCAGTCGCCTCCGACGCCTTGTTCGCCAGCCTTCCGCGCTGGAAAGCAGGCGTACCGTGACGGAGTGGTCGTCGGTGACAACCCGCACGAAAGCGACACCAACGAGCATTGGGAATGGATGTGCGGCTGGTCTGACGCAGGGATCACCGCGCAAAAGGCCAAGCTGGCGAACAAGGCAATAGGCAAAACCTGATAGGTAATGACTATGCGGAACTGGAAACAATATCACGCGAAAAAGGCTGCACGGAGTGAGGCGGGGCGGCGTGCGGCGAATGTGCGATGGGAACGGTATCACGCGGATATGCCTGAACGTGATGTGCGTAATTTCAGGATAACGATTGAGGATTCGCATGAGCCGATGAGGGTGATTATGGCGCGCCAGGTGTTACTGGATAATGGGCGCTGGTCAAGATTACGTGTGGCGGGATCCCGGGGACGGCCTGTGTCACGAAATGGGCTGGCTAAACGTGTGGCGGCGGCGTTGGTGTAGGAGGTTGTTTATGAATTATGAGGTGCCGAGAGAGGATTTGTCGGAGTTCTACACGTTGCCTGAGGGGGTGCGGGATGATGTGCAGTTGACGTTGGCGATATTGCAGCGCATCGCGGCTGCAGACCGGCTGCAGGCGGCTATCAGGGCGGAGGCAAAGGGGTTGCATGGGAGGCGTGGGTTTTCGGAGGCGTCGTTGAATAGGAAGCGGCGGTTGTTCAGGGAAAGCGACGGGGATTGGCATGTGCTAGTGGATGGCGCGCGCCTGAAGGCGCGGCATGGGATGAAACGTGCGAAGGGGTTGTCGCGTGAGTTTGTGGAGTATTGGCGGTCGCTCTGCGATGAGAATGGTCGGAAGTTTCGGCCGGCGTACCGAAAGCTTTTGCGGAAGTGGCAGGCGGGGGAGGTTGTCCCTGGATATGGGACGTGGGTGGATTGGTTTATGGAGATTTGTCCGGATGTGCCGACGCCGATGTTGTGTCCGCCGGATTTGCCGCGTGGGTGGGGTAGAAGAAATTTGATGCGGTATGTGCCGGATAGGACGGAGACGATGATTACGCGGCGCGGGATTACGGCGGCGAGAAATACGTTGCCGACGTTGATCGGTACGCGGAAGGGGTTGCGGTTTCTGGAGGTGGTTGTGCTGGATGATTGGCGTTCGGATTTCAGGGTGAATGCGGGTGGGTCTTCGCCGTGCATGGTGAATGGGGTGGTGGCGTTGGATGTGGCTAGCGCGATGAGTTTGCGGTTCGGGTTGAGGCCGGCGTTGGCGCGGGATGACGATACGTTGGCGGGAATTAAACGGCGGGATGTGAAGAATCTGGTTGCGGGAATTTTGATGATGCACGGGTATCCGCTGGATTATGTGTGCACGATAATTGTTGAACGGGGGACGGCGACGATATCGGAGGCGGACGCGGCGGCTATTGAGGAGGTTACGGGCGGCCAGGTCCGGGTGCGGTATACGTCGATGTTTTCGGCGGAGTTGTTCGGGTTTGATGAGAGGCCGATGGGGAATTATCTGGGGAAGGCGTGGCTGGAAAGTTATTTCAACCTGGTACACAACGAGGCGGCGGATATTCCGGGGCAGATGGGGGCGCGCTATGAGGTGCAGCCGGGAAATCTGCACGGTCAGATAAGGGAGGCGGAGGGGTTGGTGAAGGCGGGTGAGGCGTTGCCGCCGGAGCTGCGCCGGGAGGTGCGGTATCCGTTCAGGACACTTGAGGAGGCGCGGGGGGATCTGGAACAGGTGTTTCGGCGGCTGAATCATCGGAGGGATCATGAGCTTGAGGGGTTTGAGGAGGTGTTGGAGTGGCGGGAGGAGCGGCTGAAACAGTGGCGGCCGGGGCATGAGTTGGTGGGTGTGCCGGAGGCTGTGCTGAGCAATGTAGAGACGCGGACGCGGTTGGAGACGCCGTATGAACGGGCGGCGCGCCTGAAAAATGGTGTGCGGTTTGAACGGCTGCACAAGAGCGCGTTGCCGCGATTGTTGGAGGAGCATCGGCGGATGAGGGTGGAGAAGATCGGGGAGGTGAGCTGTAAGATCGACGGCAAAAAGCATGTGTGGCGGGACCTGGATTCGCCCTGGCTCCAAAACGGAGCGGAGTACCTGGCGTATTACGATCGGCAGGATCTGCGCTGGCTGCATCTTACGGACGGTGACGGGGCTTATTGCACGAGTGTGCCGCATGTGAAGGCTGTGCGGCGCGATGATGCGGAGGCGGTGAGTGCGGCGATTAAGGAAAAACGGGCGTTGCTGAATCGTAAGGTGGCGGCGGTGGCGAAGCGGAATGCGGATCGGTTGTCAAATAGGCTGGCGGATATAGATAGGAATATCGAGTTGTTGGAGGAGGTTGAGGCGATTGACCTGGTGCGGGGGAAGGGAAATGCAGGGGAGCAGAATGCACCGGGGTTGGCGAGGTCTATGGAGGAGGTTTATGCGGCGCAGGCTGAGCTGGATAGTAAGCGGGCGGCAAGACGACAGCGTGCTGCGACGGGTAGGTTGCACGCTGATGAGTTGCTGGACGATGAGAGTGCGGAGGATGAGGTAACGGTTGATGCAGGCAGGCTTTCGGCGGAGAGCTTGTTGTAATAAGGAGGATGGCAGGTTATGGCAACAAAGCGACGTAAGAAAAAGGCGGGGGAGGATCTGGCGCCGGTGCCGGAGCGGTACAGCGGGGATAATGTACGGGCGTCATGGCCGTTCGCCACGCATACGATGCGGGCGAATTTGGCGCACTGTTCGCCGGACGGAAAGGATGCGCTGATATCGGCGTTTCTGTGGTGTATCGATGCGGAGCACCCTGTGCATAGGGAGGCGTTTTCGCGGCGCGTGGGGTACAGTCCGAACACGATATACAAGATATATGCCGGCAAGTATACGCATCCGACGTCGGGTAAGAGGCTGGATGTTCCGCAAGATCTGGTGACGTCGGTTAAGGCGTTCCTGGCGCTGGAGCGTGAGCGGTTTTTGGGCGGCAAGAATGAGTTTGTGCTGACGCCGACGGCGAAGCGGATATTTAACGCATGTAACCTGGCGCGGGAATCTAGGACTCCTGTTTTCGTGTCGGGGCCGAGTCATATCGGTAAGACGATGGCGTTGACGCAGTATGCGCAGGACAATAATCACGGCCGGACAACGTATTGCCGGATGAAGGCGGCGAGCGGTCTGGGCGGTATGGTGCGGCGGATGTGTTCACGGTTGGGGGTGTCGCCGCAGTCGAATACGGCGCAGCTCACGGACTATCTGAAAAACGCGATAACGGTGGATATGGTGCTGCTGTTGGATGAGGTGCATCTGCTCTGGTACACGTACCGCCGACAATCGTTTTTCGGTTGCATGGAGGTGATCCGGGAAATCCTTGATGAAACAGGCTGCGGGATGGTGCTTTCGGGCACACTGTTGATGATCGAAAAGGTCCGGGAGGGCGAGCATCAGGAAATGGAACAGATTCTGAGGCGCGGGGTACACCGAGTCCGCCTGGCGAATATGCCGACAAAGGGCGATCTGTCGGCAATTTTTGAACGCTGGAAGTTGGATTTCCCGGAGAGGAAGTCGATCGTGGATGTGGCAGGAACACATGAGAAACCATACGAGATCGTGCGGAGCCTGGCAAAACGTAGTGGGCTGAAGGCGATTACGGAACGGTTGCGGTATGGTCGGAAGTTGGCGGCAAAGCGGAAGCAACGGCTTAGCTGGGCGCATGTGATCGAGGCGCATCTGATTATCGAGAGCGAGGCGGAACCGGAGGCAGACTGGTCATAATGGAGGCAGAGCAATGGTGACGGAGAAGGCAAAACCGAAGGAGATGGAGATGAGTGTAGAGGATGCGGCGAGGTTGGTGGGCATGTACGCGGCGATGTCGGCCGTGCTGGCGAATCGGCAGGCGGACCTGGACGCGGACCTGGATCGCGCGCGCAAAAAACATGAGCCTGCGATCTTGAAGTGTACCACTGAGATGAAGGGGATTGAAAACGATCTGAAGAGGTGGGCTAAGGCAAACAAGCGCCGCCTTTTCGCAGCGTCGCGATCAATGAATTTTCCGCGCGGCGAGGTCGGGTTTCGCCTGGGTAAATGGCGGGTGAAGACGGGGCGCGGCGTGACGTTGGATGCCTGCGCGAAGCGGCTGAAGGGGTTTCGATGGGGCGCGAAGTATCTGCGGGCGAGGGAGCCTGACGTGAACAGGGAGGCGCTTATCGAGGACCGGGAACGGTTGACGGCTGAACAGCTCGAGGCGGCCGGCGTTGCGATTGTTCAGGATGAGAAGTTTTTTGTGGAGCCGAAGGTCGACGAGAAGAATATCGAGGCGTGAAAGGAGCTCTTATGGACATCATGCTTTTTACGGTGCTCGGCTTTGCGGTTGGAGTTGTTGCCGGCATGAGGACGAGTCAGTGGGCGAAGAGGAAGGACAGGGAAAATGTTAAGCAAGCGGCAGAACGCAGTTTACCGGCCCTTGGTAAAGGCAGCCTGGATCGCATTTTGTCAGGCTACTGGCCGGGACACATTATCTAAGGCGGCCTACAACGACTGGTACAGAAAAGAGCTAGTCGATAGCGCCCACGTTTATACGTCGAAGCAGGTGTCCGACCCTGACACGTTCGACGCGCTCTGTCTGCATTTCGCTAGGCTGAGCAACAACACGGCTGAAATCGAGTACTGGTCAACCGCAAAGGAACGGCGCGCGTTGTGGCGCCTCGGGCAGACGATGAAAAAAGCCGGCGTCGGATGGGCTTACGTCCAGGCAATCTCGGAACACCAGGGCAACGGCGATAAGCGTGTGGATGAGTTGCCGGCGGACCGCATTTTGAAGATCAACTCGGCATTGGATATGCACGTGCAACGCCAGGCTAGGAGCTGCGTAACCGCGTGAGAACGATCAAAGATCACAGAGGTATCGAATACGCGATGTGGAGCGTGACGGGATTGCTGATCGCTATGAGCCGACTGAGGCGGGCATACGACGACGTCATGCAAAGACTTTGGAAAGCGAGAGTTCGGTGACACTGGCAGACCGTATAGAGGAGTATCTCGTGGGCCGGGAAACATGGGTTTCCTCGGATGAGATATGCCGGGTTTTTGGCCTCAGGGATGACCGTCCTTTGCGCCAGGTCGGCAGTCGGCCTGGCTTGTGCACGACCTTTGCAATATCGGGGGATAAGGGATTCAGACATGTTTCATGCGCCACGAAAAAAGAATGGCTAACCTTTAAGCACAAGATGCGTCGGCACGCGGTCCGGGAGATGGTCCGGACGCGGGATCTAGAGAAACGGCGCAGTGTAGTACTGCGCGAATACCGGCGCCCGGCTATAAAGTATGAGGTTGATTCTGGACAGGCAGTGTTCGCCCTGGAGGGCACGGCGTCATGACAAACAGTGTGATGCTTATCCTCGCGCTCGCTATGATACACTGCGAGTCCTCCGGCCGCGATTCCAAGCTCGGCGACTTCCCGCCGTGGTACGAGCAGACGCATGTTTTTGAGGTCGACGTCAAATACGCGCGCGCTCGCGGCTGCCTGCAAATTCATGAGTCCTACGTCGAGGATGTTAATCGCATACTGGGCTTCAGTCGTTTCTCCTGGGACGATGCGTTTGAGCGCGATGATTCCGTCGAAATGATGTACATATATACCAGTTTTTATGCCGCATACTGGCGACTGGGCCGCACTCCCACTCTCGAGGATATCGCGCGAATCCACAAGGACGGCCCGAACGGGTACCGTGATGCCGACAGTCTAACATACTGGCGGCGGGTAGAAGCGCGCCTATTGATGATTGCCGCAGCCTATACGTGGGAGCCGGCCAGCACAGACGATCCTGCACTGTTAGCGCAAGGAAATAAAGATCGACGAACAAATTGAGGGGGCATCATCCCCTCCATCGGAAAGGAGCAAGGATGAAAAGCCCCCTCAATTACTTAGGCGGAAAAAGCCGACTAGCAAAGACCGTTGTATCGCAGATCCCCGAACACACCTGCTACTGCGAACCATTCTGTGGCGCTGCCTGGGTATTCTTCGCAAAAGAACCGTCGCGGGCGGAAATCCTCAATGATATCGACGGTGAGCTCACTACGTTCTGGCGCGTGGCACAGAATCATTTGGAGGAATTCCTGCGGTTCTTCCGTTTTGCTGTCGTTTCCAGGACTATCTTTGATCTCGAACAGCAAAAAAGGCCGGAATTGCTGACGGATATCCAGCGCGCAGTGCGGTATTTCTATCTGCAAAAGCTCTCATTTGGCGGCAAAACTCACAAGCGATCCTTCGGATCCTCGGCGACAGGTCCTTTGAACTTGAACCTTAGCACCATCGAGAGCACCTTGATTGAAGTCCACTGGCGCCTTTCGCGGGTCACGATAGAGAATCTCGACGCCTGTGATTACATCGAACGCTATGACCGGCCCACCACGTTCTTTTATCTGGATCCGCCGTATCACGAAACGGCTGGTTATCGCGCGCCCTTCACTGAAGCGGATTATAAACGCCTGAAAACCACCCTCTTGAATCTCAAAGGCAGATTTATCATGTCCATTAACGATACAGCCGCCGTGCGCCGTCTTTTCAAGGGCCTTCCCTATCGCAAGGTGTCCACAACCTACAGCGCCGCCAACGGCCGTGCAGCCGCCCATAAACGTTCCTGCAAACGCTCTGAATTGCTGCTTCACAACCTCTGATCCTCCGCCATTCAACATCGCTATCAAACCTTTGTCACTCCGCCTTTCCTGGTGGCTTTTCCTGTCAAACCTCACCCTCTCATTCACCTGGCGTTTTCACCCTATTTCAGCCTCTTTCGCCCTGATTCGGGCTTATCAAACCATTTGTCGGGGCTGTTCACGACATACCCCGGGTC
>Ga0272441_10005338_pt1 | contig 22456 bp, 24 predicted proteins | sample SSMProp6N_FD_193582 | JGI IMG/M metagenome (GOLD analysis project Ga0272441, IMG submission 193582) | Marine sediment archaeal communities from Little Sippewissett salt marsh, Falmouth, MA, United States - SSM-Prop-6N | ecosystem: Environmental > Aquatic > Marine > Wetlands > Sediment ... | reverse complement strand
CTGTCAAGCAGCGGAGAATGAAAATGGCGGCAGGAAGAAGCAGCTCGGCATTTAGAATCCCGTCCGATTATCAGCAGCAAGAGCCGTCCGGAACCTACCGGACGGCTCTTTTTTCCCCCCCCCCGATCGGAGCAGTCCCCGGTTTGATTAATCCGGGGCCCGGCCTTACACTGGAAGTATGATGGAAATAATGAAAGAAACAGTCTATTGGGAAAATTCGCTCTTCAGTTATGCCCGGGCCGGCGTCATTCTCATTGCCGGTCTGCTGGCCGTCTTTATAATTCAGGCCCTGGTAAGAAAAGGAGCCAAGAAAACCGAACAGGAGACGGAGCATTCCCGCCGCTGGATTATCCTCCTAGCCGTCAAACGGGTAGTCATTCCCATACTGTATCTCACCGTACTCTGGGCGGCCTTGAGCGGTCTCGAGATGAGCACCTACCTGCAGAGGATCCTCCGCGGTATCATAGTGGCGGCAGGAGCCGTCCTCATAGTGAGAACGGTCATCTTCATTCTCTCGACCTCACTTCGGAAGTATGCCCAGAAGACCGGCCGGGAAGAGGATGAAAAAAGGACCCGGCCCCTGCTCTCGCTGGTCTCATTTCTCCTGTGGATAATTGCCGCTCTGTTCCTGCTTGACAATTTCGGCTTCAACATCTCCACCCTTGTGGCCGGGCTCGGGGTCTCCGGTATCGCTGTAGCCATCGCCGCTCAGGGAATCCTCGGGGACCTGTTCAACTACTTCGTCATCTTCTTAGACCGTCCATTCGAGTTGGGGGACTTCATTATCTTCGACGACAAGCTCGGCAGCATAGAGAAGATCGGCATCAAGACGACCCGCATCCGTTCACTAGGCGGAGAGCAGCTGGTCGTATCCAACTCCGCCCTGGTGAACGCCCGCCTGCACAACTACAAACGGATGGAACGCAGGCGCGTCGTCTTCAGGATAGGGGTGACCTACCAGACCCCTTCACAGAAGCTTGAGGAGATTCCCCGCCTCATCCGGGAGATCATCGAATCGATAGAATTGACCCAGTTCGACCGTTCCCACTTTCAGGGCTACGGCGACTTCGCCCTGACCTTCGAGTCGGTATACTATGTTCTCACCGCCGACTATGCCGTCTACATGGACATTCAGCAGGAGATCAATCTCCGGATATACAGGGCCTTCGAGGAACGGGAGATCGAGTTCGCCTATCCGACCCAGACGCTGTATCTGCAGGGCGTCAGCCGTGATACGCCGCAGTCCGAGATCGGATTTACCCGGCCGGAGCAGGAGTAGGAGCAGGAGTAGGAACAGGAGAGGCGCATGTTTTCGAAGCAGGGAGCCCTCGCGGTTATAGACCCCGGCAGCGTATCCCGTATACTGGTCTTCGGCGATATCCACGGAGATCTGCCGGCGCTGGAACGGGGACTGGAGATGCGCAGACCCGACGACCTGCTCATCTTTCTGGGAGATTATGCCGACCGGGGTCCGCAGGGCGTCGAGGTCATCGAGGGTATCCATTCCCTGATGTCCCGGATCCCCGACAAAGTTCTCGCCCTTATGGGAAATCACGAGGATTACAACAAGCATGGACAGCCATCCTTTACACCCTGCACGCTCATCGAGGAGGCTGACCGCAAACGGGGCAGCTGGGAATCTTTCTATAAAAATTTCACCCTCTTCACAGAAAGGCTATCGCTTGCCGCCATCCTCCCGGGATACGCCATCTTCGCCCACGGAGGCATCGGCGGAGAGATGAATGCTCAGGAGGTCCTGGAATACCCCGTGTGGGAAATCCGCCGCCAGCTTCTCTGGGGCGACCCGACTTCCGAACAGGGCGAGTACATGAGCTTCCGCGGCGCCGGCCGCCTCTTCGGTCCGGACATCAGCGAAGATGTCCTGAACCGCCTCGGGGTGAAAAAATTCATCCGCAGCCATGAACCGCGCAAGGCGGTCAACGGGCCGGCCATCGAGCACGAAGGCCGCGTAATCACTACCAGCGCTACCAGTATTTACGGTGGAAGGCCTTTCATTCTCGTCCTGGAGACGGACAAACTTCCGGAGAGCAGCGAAGAGGTCCTCGATGCCGCAGTCTTCCTGGACTAAGCGAACGGACCCCGGCCGCCGTATCCGTGCCCCGTTCCGGAACCCTTGCGGATATCCCGGCCTTTCGGTATGATCCCTTCACAGTGACTTCCCTTCGGTTGAAAAAAAACGACATGCTCCTGGCCCCGATGGCTGAAATCTCCCACGGCGGGTTCCGCCGCCTGGTGGCTGATTTCGGCGGCTGTGACTGGTACTTCACCGAAATGCTCTCGGCAGCCGCGGTCCACAGCACGTCCCCCTACTCCAGATGGTACTTCGACTTCGGTCCCGTTCCGGACCGCACCATCGTCCAGCTCGCCGGAATCGAACCGGACTCATTCGCCCGTGCGGCGGAGAGACTGAGAGCGTATCCGATCGCCGGAATCGACATCAATATGGGCTGTTCCGTCTACAACATCAAGAAGCGCGGCTGGGGGGTCGAACTGATGAAGACCCCATCCCTGGCCGCCGGCATCGTTGCGCAGGTCAGGGCCGAATTACCGGACAGGATGGTCTCCGTCAAACTCCGTCTCGGTGAAAAGCCCGACACAGGTCCCCTCTTCCGGCTCTGCCATAGCCTGGTGGACGCCGGAGCCGATTTTATCTCCCTAAATCCCCGTACGTCGAGAACGAACCGGGACCGGCCGGGGGATTGGAACTACGTGCGGCTTCTGCGGGAAGAGGTCCCGGTACCCGTTGCGGGCAACGGCGATATAAAAGATACCGTAAGTTACCGCCTGCGCATGGAAACAGCTGGAGACGGGCCGGTCATGATTGGCCGAGGAGCTGTACAGCGCCCCTGGATTTTTTCCCTGCTGAAGGGCGGCATCGGCGGGAACGGACTCGTTGCGGGAGGACTTGCAGATGTGCGAGCCGTTGTCGACCGGTATTTCGAATACCTGGTGAAATATCAGCCCCGGGATTTTTTAATTTCCCGGGCCCGGCGCTTTTTTTACTATTTCTGCGATAACTTCAAATTCGGAACGCGCCTGAATACATCCATCCAGAACAGCGACGAACTGCAGGAAATGCGGGAGCTCATCATGGCTTACCTTGACCGGAATCCCGGAGAGGCGCAGCAGCTTTCCATGCCGGACCGCCGGCTCATCTCCGGCGGTTCTCCCTGAGAACGACCCTCAGTTTGAACATATTACTGACCAATCCGATGAAGGCAGCGGCAAGGCTGATAATCAGCAGTATTTTCAGGACCGTCTCCAGAACGGGAATCCCGATAACCGCGAAGTCAAAGGGGAACACCGTGATCATCCGGAAGACGGCGTAGATGGAGACGAAGCTGAACACAACATGCAGGAGATAGTGCATCACCCTCGTGCGCAGGACAATCAGGATCACCCCTCCGGCGATCTGAACGATAACCGCGGTGGCCAGTACATTCTGAACCAGCCCGTATTGTCCGGAAATGAATACAATGTTCCACTCCGGGACCTTCTGTATCACGTACAGCGCGAAAGAATTGATAATAATACCGATCAAATAACTGAGTCTGCTTTCCGGGATCCTTTCTTCTCTCATGGCGTATCCTTTCTTCACCTATTAATAAACCGAATAAGCAGTTATTGCAACTTCATCTGGCAGCGTTTATAGTTTTATACAGGAGTGTGATGGATTTACTGGCTGTCTCTGTACCGCTTATCACAACCGGGCTGCTGCTTCCGGTGGTTCTCGTCTACGCGTACATCTATATAAAATTCCCGCGGCGCATCTATCTGTCGGTGCTGCTCCTCACACTGGCCGGTTTCTTCTACGTTCTCTTCGATTTCCTGACCATCCATTCCAGCATCATCCCGACCGGTGAAGCCGCGGCACTGCAGTACAACCGGCTGCAGGAACTCGCCTCCTCGGCATTTATTCCTCTGCTGCCCTTCTTTCTCTCGGCAATCCTTCAAATGACCTCTGCTGTCCGCAAACTCAACAGTGTCATTCTGCTCCTTGGAATCGTCTTCTTCGCCGTAATCGCGCTTGGTGCGTTCATTCTCCCAGACAGCTTCCTCTCCGTTACCAGACTCCGTATTGATCCTGCTGCTTGGCCTGTACACGTCAGACACGGAGACACGGGACTGCTTTTCAAAGTCAGAGACTTGTATATGGTCTTCCTCGTTCTCTACTCTCTCGTGCTGATCACCGTCGATCTCTTTCTCTTTCGGGATTACAACTACCTCTTCCAGCTGCTCATCGGATTCGTAATCGCACTGGTGATCGGCAGCAGTGCTCTCATCAAGAATATAACCGGCAGTTACCAGGGTCTTCTCGCCGACTTCACCTTTTCGCGGGTAGGCGCCTCGCTTGCCATATTTACCCTCTTCGGCTTATCGACCTATCTGCGTTACTTCCTCAATGAAGCCAAAATCGTCCACCGGGCCAAAGGCTCACTGGAGGAAAAAGAGCGGGAGCTGCAGCTCATGGCCTACTACGACGAGCTGACCTCCCTGCAGAATCGTAAGTCCTTCTTCATCAATCTGGGGAAAAGACGGCCTACGGAGGCCGACACGGGCCGGCAGCGGGCGATCTGTCTGATCGATCTGGACACCTTCGGAGCCATCGTGGATGCCTACGGGCAGGAGATATCCGACTTCCTGCTGGCCCTTATCGCCCAGCGGCTGCAGGACCTTTTTCACCAGAAAGCGGTCCTCTTCCGTATCGGCGGAGATGAATTCGCCCTGACAACCAACGATTTCATTGAGAGCGGCGAGATAGATATCCTCGCTAAAGAGATCCTGGAAGCTTTCCAGCATCCCTTCGAGATCGGAGCCGACCATCTCTTCGTCAGCGCGAGTGTCGGCATCGCTCTCTCCCCGGAAAACGGCGAAGCCCCGGAAGAACTGTACAAGAACGCCATGCGCGCCCTTTCGAGGGCCAAGGTCGACCGGAACACCTACGCGATGTATTCCCCGGAGATGACGCTGCACGCCAGCGAACGGCTGACGCTGATCCACGGCCTCAGAGAGAGTATCGCAACCGGGGCGTTCTCGATGTACTACCAGCCAATTTTCGACAGCCAAGGGACCGTGTCGGGAGCGGAAGCCCTCATCCGCTGGGATCACCCCGATCACCGGGAAGTATCTCCGGCAGTTTTTATGCCCCTCGCCGAAATCTCGGGCTTGATTCTGCCCCTCAGCGACTGGATCATCAGGCAGGTCGCCAGGGACATATCCTTCCTGGAAGAGCAGGGACTTACGCCCAACATCAGCTTGAACCTGTCCGCCAAGCAGTTCAAAGTACCGCAGCTCTGCGATTCCCTTATAGAGGTGTTTCGCCCTCACGGTATCCAGCATGAGAAGGTTTCCATTGAGATTACCGAAAGCAGCCTGGTCCACAATTTCGAACAGATAAAACAGGTCCTCAAGTGCTTCCAGTCACACGGTTTTACCATCTCAATCGACGATTTCGGTACCGGCTACTCTTCCTTGAGCTACCTGCGGGAACTTCCATTCGACAAACTGAAGATCGACAAGGCATTCGTTCAGAAGCTCGATGAAGACCTCCCGACCCGTTCTCTGGTGTCATCCATCATCGATCTCGGGAAGAAGATGGGCTATAAACTCATTGCCGAAGGCGTGGAAACCAAAATGGAGATCGAATTCCTCAGGTCGAACTCATGCGATTACTTTCAGGGCTTTCTCCTCTCCCGTCCCGTCCCTTTCGAGGATTTCACGGAGATTCTGAAAGACCACGCTCCTCACCCCTTGTTCCTCTCATAGCCTTCAAGAACCGGCAGCCCCGGAAGTTCGGATAGATGATTGATCTCGTAGTCGATGTACCGGCTGTATTCCCCCGGGTCTTTCCCTTCGGGATTGTACCAGCAGGTCTGCAGACCAGCCCCCCTGCCTCCCATGATATCCGAGACGAGGTTGTCACCGACTATCAGGACCTGTTGCGGATTACTGATCTTCAGCTTCTCGAGGGACATGTGAAAAATCGCGGGTTCCGGCTTTTTCACTCCCATTTCACCGGAAATGAACAGCTCGTCGAAGAATTCCTCGACCTGTGTAACGGCAAACCGCCGTCGCTGCGTGTCTTTGAAGCCGTTGGTCAGGATGGCTGTTTTCAGCCGCGGATGATTTTTCACCCATCGCAGGAGCTGCAGAGCCCCGTCCTCGAGTTCGCCGACTTCGGCAAAATGGTGCAGATAGAGCTCTCCAAGCTTTTCAGGGGAAATATCGACCTGTAAACCGGTCCGCGCCAGCAGGATCTCAAAACGGCGGATCCGCAGCTCCGCGGTGCTCATCTCACCCTTCTCCACCAGCTTCCAGAGTCTCTGATTCTCCTCCCGGTAGATCTGCAGATGCTCCTCCCTCACCTGAACCCCGCAGAGCTCGAGCGCCCTGGTCAGGCCGTACCGCTCAGAAACCTGGTAGTTGATAAGGGTGTCGTCAAAGTCAAACAGTATCGCTTCGATCATGTGCCTGTCCCTGTGTAAAAAGATCGGGTCCAGTATATCCGGTTTGTTCCGTTCCGCATACCGCGGCACCAAAGCAATCCCCTGCCCGCGGATTTTGACAGGCGCTGTTTTCGGGTATACTATGATTCTTAACGGCAGTAAGAAAGGAGAAAAACGTGAAGACCTTCATTGACGATGATTTCATGCTGCAGAACGATCCGGCCGGACAGCTCTACCACGATTACGCTTCCCGGATGCCGATTCTCGACTTTCATAATCATCTCCCGCCCCGTGAAATCGCGGAGAACACCTCCTACCGCTCGATAACCGAGGTCTGGCTCGGCGGAGACCACTACAAATGGCGGGCGATGCGGAATGACGGAATCGATGAGAAGTACATTACCGGCGGGAGTTCCGACCGGGAAAAATTCCAGGCATGGGCCCGTACGGTCCCGCACACTATCGGCAATCCCCTCTACCACTGGACGCACCTGGAGCTTCTGCGCTATTTCGATATCGACAAAGTGCTCGATCCCGATTCGGCGGAAGCAATCTACACAGAGACAAACCGGAGGCTTGCTGAAGATGAGTTCAGGGTCCGTCCCCTCCTGGAAAAGATGCAGGTAAAGGTTGTCTGTACCACCGACGATCCCGCGGACTCTCTCGAATACCATCGGGCTGTCGCGGAGGATGACAGTTTTTCCATCAAGGTCTTCCCCACCTTTCGTCCCGACAAAGCCCTCGCAGTCGGCAATCCGGAGACATTTCACGCATACCTGGACAGACTGGGGCACGCAAGCGATATCGACATCTCGAGCTACACCGATCTCATCGAAGCCCTCGACGCCCGCCACGCCTTTTTCCATGAAAGCGGATGCCGGTCGAGCGATCACGCCCTCCTCGTGCCGGTGGCGGAAGAGTACACCGAACAGGAAGCCGCCAGGATATTCGCAACGCTGCTCATGGGAGGTTCGGTAACCGCTCATGAGATCCGCATATTCCAGACGGCCGTCCTCATCGAGCTGGCAAAGATGAACGCCCGGAGGGGATGGGTCATGCAGCTCCACATCGGCGCCCTCCGCAACAACAACAGCCGGATGTTCCGTCAGCTCGGCCCCGATACCGGCTTCGACGCTATGGGAGACCTCCCGATCGCCGCACCCCTCGCCCGCTTCCTGGATACACTGAATACCAGCGGCGAACTGCCCAAAACCGTAGTCTACAATCTCAATCCCCGGGACTACGAGATGCTCATGAGCATCATCGGCTGCTTCCATGACGGACGGACTCCCGGAAAGATGCAGCTCGGATCGGGATGGTGGTTCAACGATCAGAAGGACGGGATGGAACGGCAGATGAAGGCAGTAGCCAACATGGGTCTTCTCTCCCGCTTCATCGGTATGCTTACCGATTCGAGGAGTTTTCTCTCCTTTCCGCGTCACGAATATTTTCGAAGAATCGTGTGCAATCTCATAGGTTCATGGGTCGAAGCGGGCGAAGCGCCCAACGACATGAAGCTGCTCGGCGAAATGGTCGAAGCAATTTCCTACCGCAACGCATCCGAATACTTCGGGATATCCTAGACCGCCTGTTCGCGGTACGTTACCACAAAGCCCTCCTCGACGGCTTCTATGGTCGCGACCAGAGGAATCTCCAGATCCACCTCCTGGGAGGTGATTACCGGGAAATCGTAGCGGCTGTTGTGATGTCTGGATGTGCGTCCGGCGATAAATTCCCGGTGCCGACCGAGGCGGCTGAGACTGTACTCATTCATCGCCGATAGTTCCTCGGGCAGAGAGACCCGAATATACTCCGTCAGGTCCGGACTGATCTCGAATCCTATCGAGTTCCGCCCTCCCGCAACGGCGGCACGGCTTGTCGTACCGGTCCCCGCGAAAGGATCCAGAACGGTTTCACCCTGGATTGAATACATGTGGACGAGGCGGTATGCGAGTTCGAAGGGATAAGCGGCGCTGCGTTTTCTCACCTGGCCGTTGGGAATATCTGGTACCTTCTCCCCGCCCTTGCTGACGCCCGCGGGGCTGGCCTTTCCGCTGATCGCCTGCCGGATTCCCTTGAATTCCCAGATATCTGAGAACCAGCTGTTCCGCTCCTCCCAGAAAAGGGCGCTGCGGCGGCGGAGCCGTCTTTCCTCCATGCTCCGGAACTCCCGCTTCCCGCCCTTCCTGAAAATCAGGATATACTCGTGTTCCAGAGTCACGTAGGCTCCTCCCGGAAGCATACCCGAACCCATGAACTTGGTCGGGGAGTTGGTCTGCTTGCGCCACAGGACAAGGGGAAGCGACTGGAAACCAAGACTCTCCATGGCGGAAATGACGCGTGCGTGGTTGGAATAGAGGCGGAAACGGCCGTCAAGGCTTCGGGTGGCATCTCCGATATTGATGCACACGATTCCTCCCGGTACCACGACCCGGAAGCATTCACTCCAGACGAGGTCCAGCAGGAGGTGCATCTTTTCGAAGGCGGCCTGCCCGTCTCCCTGTCCGAGATCCTGCTGAATAGCCGGATTCATGCCGGAAAAATCCAGGTCCCACATTTCTATCATCGGATAGGGAGGAGAGGTTACCACCAGGTGGACGCTCTCGTCCGATACAGCAGTCAGGTTTTTCGCATCAGCGCAGTAGATACAATGACGGGTGACCATAATGGGCAAAGTGTATAGTGCGGTAGGAAAAAGCGCAAGATTTCATAGCGCGGCAAATCCGGTGCAAACGCCGTTCAGCCGTTCACCCCGGCGCTGAGATTGCGCAGGATTTGCCACGGCAGCTCGTTTTTTTTACTTTAAAACCATGTGAAAGCACACAGGAGGAATACCATGCAGCACATAGTCATTACCGGCGCCAGTACGGGTATCGGTGCAGCCACAGCAAGAGAGCTGGCTGCCGGAAATATTATCTACATCCACTACAACCGCAGCGCGGAGGACGCGGAAAAAGTCGCCGAAGAGGTCACGCAGCGCGGCGGTACACCGGTCCTGATCCAGGCCGATCTGTCCGCTGAAGAGGGGTGTCAAAAGCTCGCCGACGAGGTTGCGTCCCGCACCGACAAACTCGACGTGCTGGTCAACAACGCCGGCGGGATTCTCCACCGGCACGCCATAGAAGATACTACCTGGAAGATAGCATACGACACATTCGCCCTGAATCTCTTCTCGGCGATGCGGGTGACCGCCCTCCTCCTCCCCCTGCTCAGGAACCGGGAAACGGCGAATATCATCAACATCACCTCCGTCGCCGCCCGCAACGGTTCCCCCACCGCCGTCACCTATGCATCAGCCAAAGGGGCCCTCGACACATACACCCGGGGACTGGCGAAGGGGCTGGCTCCCGCCATCCGGGCGAACGCAATCGCACCGGGTATCATCCTCACCCCCTTCCACGACAAGGCGACCCCTGAAGAGCAGCTGGTTAAATTCATGAACGCAACCCCGCTGGGACGTACCGGCACGGCGGAGGAAATCGCCGGAGCGGTTCGGTTCATCCTGGAGACGCCCTTTCTCACCGGCGAAAGCCTGGATATCAACGGCGGTATGAACATGCGGTAGTTCTTTTCCGGCGCAGCCGCGGTAGATTGGTGCCGGGGCTGTGCCTTTTTCTACCATTGAGTACTGTAATAGAGCAGTTTGTAGTAGAGCCGCTTCACCCCGTCCTTCCGCTCGAACGAGGGAGCAATTCCCTGAGGCAGGTACTTCTGATACGTCGGCGCCGCCTGTCGAATCTCTTTTCCGTTGGCTCCCTGGTAGATATCCGCGAAAATGGCAAGGACTCCCTGTACAACCTGTGAATCACTATTCACCCGGATACTTACCCGTCTCTCCTGATTCATTGTGAACAGATACCTGACATGAAGGGAACATTCGTCTAAAATAGCAGCGGCGGCAGCTTCATCTTCGGAAAGCATTCTCTGGGTACGGCTGAAGTTCACCAGATACTTCATGACTTCGTACGAGCTCTTGAGATCATCGAGAAGATAGATATAATTTTTCTGCCGCTCCTCCGGAAGGAGACCTGAAATCGTATCGACGCTGTAACTCATAGTAAGATCAAGTATAGTATAAGGGGAGATTATACTATACTTTCCTTATATTGAAAAACAATTTTATATGAAATGGAGCGGAACATGCCTTTACTCGTAACCGATTTCGACGGGGTTATCTGCGACAGCGCCTGGGAAAGCGTGCTCACCGGATACAACATGTACAACAGAATGCAGCCGCCCGGCGGGCAGAGAATTACATCCCTTGAAGAGATACCCCGAACAATACAGCTGGAATTCAGACGGCTGCGGGCATACCTCCACGGGGCGGAGGATTTTCTCCCCATCATGCGGGCTGTACATTCCGGCCGGCCGATTCACTGCGAGGCTGATTTCAACTTCTTTCGGGACAATTCACCGGAGCAGCTGGAACTGTCCAAGAAGCTCTTCTATACCGAACGTGATTATCTCCGTCAAAATGAGAAGTCCCTTTGGCTCGACCTGAATCCGTTCTTCCCCGGAATCGGAGAGGAGTTTGCCAAACTCCATCCCTTTGAAAACGTTCATATATTGACTACGAAAAGATGCGAAGATGTCACGGAGATTCTTCACCATAACGGAATCGAGTTCCCCGAAGAGCAGATAAACGCCGTCGACACGAGCCGGAAGTTCTCCCGTCTGAACGATATCGCCCGCCGCACCGGCTTCGAGCTGCAGGACGTGATTTACATCGAAGACCAGATCAACTTCCTGCCGCCGGCTCTGGCTGCGGGAGCGAAGGTGTACCTGGCTGGATGGGGCTATGTATCTCCCGAACAGCGGGACATCGCTGAAGCCCATTCCATACCGATAATTGAATCCGCGGAATACGCGGACATCATTCGGAATCTGTCCGGGACCTGAGACCTCGGCAGCTTCCCGGGACTTCGCGTACAATGGGAATCATGTGCGTATGTGAAAGCCTATGAAAAATCAATCATCCTCATAGAGCTCGTGGATCTCATCCCAGGCCTCGGGAACACCGGCGCGCAGCTTCTCGAGGAGGAGAAACTGGCTGACAAGAATGTCGATATTTCGCCGCTTGAACTCTCCGGGGGAAGTCTCCTGCGCATACTTTATTTCCTTGAGCTCCTTGTCCTTCAGAGCGGCTATCCGTTCAATCTCCCGGTGGATATCTTTGACCCGATACCGCAGGAAACCCTTGACCGGTACGAACACGGGGAGCTGATACCCGATCTTCTCCAGATCTCTGGCGGTCCGTTCAATATCCTCATCAGTAGCGAAATGAGTACTTCGATTCAACTCGTTCTTCTTCTGCTCTACAAAGTCATGTAACGAAAGCATACGACCTCCTTGCCACTACTAACTATAACAGATAATGCCTGCCAATTTCCAATACTCCTGAATTGCTATTTTGTATCTATGCTGGTAAGGTATGGAATTATGAACTATCGCTGTCTTCTTATAGACCATGATGATACCGCAGTCGACAGCACACCTTCGGTACATCACAAAGCCCACATAGAACAGATGCACCGACTCGGCCGGGAAGATCAGGTCCTCTCGCTGCCGGACTGGTTCAGAATCAACTACGACCCGGGACTGGTACACTATATGAATGAAGTCCTCCGGCTGACCCGGGAGGAGCAGCAGCTCTGCTATTCTATCTGGCGAGAGTATACCACAACCCTGGTTCCTCCCTTCTTTCCCGGCATACTCCCTCTTCTCAAGCGTTTCAGTACACAGGGAGGCATCGTGGTCGTCGTGAGTCACTCAGAGCCGGACATTATACGGCGTCACTACGCAGAACAGCGGGAAGTACCGGGTTTTATCCCCCACCTCATCATCGGGTGGACCGGAGACAGGGAAAAAAACAAACCCTTCACCTGGCCGGTCGAAACCGTCCTCGATACCTATGCCCTCTCCCCGGAGGAACTTCTGGTGGTCGACGATCTCAAACCAGGCATCACCATGGCACGGAATGCAGGAGTCACTTCGGTTGGAGTCGGCTGGAGTCACCAGCTTCAAGAACTCAAACAGGACATCCGCGAGTACAGTACATACTATGCGGAGACCGTGGATGAGCTTGAACAGTTGATTTTCGGATAGAAACAGATCAGATCGGCCGGGCAGTTAAAGGACGGTGTCCCGCCTATCAGCCGGCATTATGAGAGTTTCTTTACAAGCTTCCGGATCTCTTTGACGAAATCCGGGTCTTCGGCAGCCGTCTGATAGCCGCATTCAATTATTTCATCCGCCTTGTGAAAATCATTCAGAGAATACTCCATCAAGTCGGTATGCAGATAGATCGTCTTGCCGGATCTTCTCTGCGGCGGCTTCTGGGTATATTCGTTGACTATCGCCATCATGCGGGTAACGATCTCAGGCAGACCCTGCGGGTCTTTCTTGCTGTCCTTCGATTTAGCCAGATTGCTGGCCAGCTCCTTAACCGAAAACATGTCCTCCCCGCTCTGAATTCTCTTGATCAGGTTTTTCAGTTGCAGGCGGAAATCATCGTTCTTCAGCCGGTTCAAATGCTTCTCCCGACGGTGTTTTTTATCTGAATCATCTCCGCCGTCCTCTTCATACACCGCCCCGGGGACGAGAAAATCGGAGGTAAAGACCCGTTCCGGGTCAGGCTGGCTTGCCATTGGAGCGACATCGACCACGATATTGACATCTCCCATTTCCTGCGCAATGTCCCAGGGAAGGTTGTTTACCAGCCCGCCGTCCACCAGAAAGCGGCCCTGATAATGATACGGCTTGAACACCGCCGGGATCGACATGCTGGCGATCATTGCATCGATCAGCCTGCCGCGGTCGAAAACGATCTCCTCACCGGAATTAATGTCCACCGCCACGCTTCTGAAAGCTGTGGGCAGCTCTTCGATCCTCTCGTCCTGGATGAATCCATGAAAAAAATCCCGGATCCCGTCCGTGTCGATAATACCGCCCCGGGGAAAAGAGGGGAAAAAGAGCCGTACCAGCTCCAGGGACCGGACATGTTCAGCTATCTGCTCGATCTGCCCGGCATCGTATCCGTAGGCATACAGACCGCCGACAATCGCGCCCATCGAGGTCCCGGCTATTGCATCCGGCCGAATGTCGTTCTCTTCCAGATACTTCAGAACTCCGATATGGGCATACCCGTAAGCCGCCCCGCCACTTAATGTATATGATATTTTCATTCTGTCCTAAATTTACTGTGCCGAATCGGTAATGACAACTTGTTTTTGCGGGTTTTCTACAGATCCGGCCTGCGCATTATATAAAATGCATAGCTGTAGTATCCGGAAAATTTCCTGAACAATTCTATCTCATGTTCCTCCGCTTCCAGAATACCCAGAAGCTCAGCCGAATTTTCCCCGTCCTTTTCCGCTATGCTTCTGCAGAGTGAAATGCGCTCCGTCAGGGGATCGAAATAGTACTCGAACCAGTCCTGCGGGGGAAAGACATACGTGCCGATCGGGGAATAGCCGGCGGCCTGAATCTTTGCCGTATTCCCGGCAACCGTGTCGATTGCGGGGTACTCGCCGCTCCAGTACTTCTCTATATCCGCGGGTCTGGAATCGGTCAGCCATGAAATTTCGCTCAACGCCATGAAGCCCCCCGGCTTCAGGAACCTCTTCCACTCCTTCAATCCCCGCTCGAAGCCCATTATGTAGACAGCCCCTTCGGACCAGAGCACATCGAAACTCACATCGGCGAAGTCCATCTCGAACATCGATCCCTCCACAGGATCGATCCGGTTCGACACACCCCGTTCAACTGCGGTATCCATCAGTTCGTCGAAAAACTGCGGGTAGTAGTCCAGCGCCTTGATCTTCGCTCCGAGGAAGTGCTCCGCCAGCTGGACCGTCTGCATCCCCGGGCCGCATCCGACATCGAGGATCTGCAGGTCTTTTTTTTGGGAAAACCCCGGAGAAAACGACTCGATCATCGAGAGTGCCACGGCTGTCGTAGCCCGGCTGCCCGGTCCCTGTCTGGGCATATCGGAGTGGAGCGTCAGAAAGAAACGTTCGATCTTATCCATGAGAGATCCTCATCAGAAAGCTTGACATCATAGAATACCAGTCAGACGTTTTATCCCGCTGACCGCAAAGAAGACGGCAAATCCGAACAGAACCAGCGCCGAAACTGCAATGATTATCCTGTAGGCGCGGTCACTGATAAAATGACGCCCCTTTCCCACAGCTGCCGACACCAGGCTGAACCAGACTATGTCCGCCGTTTCATGCCCCAGATAGAAGGCCAGGACCCCGAGGAGACCCGCCTCCTGCGCATGTGCCATAAAACCGAGCCCGATTGTCGCCCACCACAGCACCCAGTATGGATTGCCAATGCTCAAAAGAACACCTGCGGCCATCAGGTTCCCGCCCTTCTGAGTTCCGGACTCCCAGTCTATTTTCAAACCATCGAGCCCGCGGAGCATCCCGAGCCCCATCCAGACGAGAATCGCCGATCCGGCAAACGAGATCCCGATAAAAAAGATATCCCGCTGCAGGAGAGGAGCCAGACCAAGAACGAGGGCCACTACCAGCACTCCCTCGAGTATGGCGTGCCCGGAGATGATGCGCGGCCCCGCGGAGGGCCCCCTTCTGATACTCTCACTGATGGTGGTAGTAAAAATCGGCCCCGGCATGAGAACTCCGGAGAGGGCCACCATGAAGGATGAAAAGTAGAGCGGCAACAGTACTGTCATGAGTTAAATGCTAACTGATTCTCTCAGTTAAGGCCAGTAATCGGGCTGGTAAAAGCAGCATTTTTAGAGAAAATCCTTCTGCAGGGATTCCAGCATTGCTTTCACCCCTTCGCGGTTGATGGAGTAGAGCATGCGCTTTTTTTCGCCCATCTCGAAGCGTACCAGGCGGCTGGAGATCAGCTTCTCCATGTGATAGGACATCGTGGCCGTGCTCAGTGAAAAGTGGTCCGCCAGCTCTTTTCCATACCACTGCCGGCGCTTGAGAAGTCTCAGGATTGCCGCACGTTTGGGATCCGCAAGGGCCTTGATGAACTGATCGGTCTGTTTAGCAACATCGGGACTCGTCAGCAGCTGATCGACATCATAGCCGTAGAGTATAAGCGGTTCCCTTTTCGAAAAGAGGGAAATAAAGCGGTTCGCAAAATAGGTCAGAAAGACCCTCACCCTGCCTGCTTCTTCATACATCGACTCGTAGTTGTCGAGGGTAATCTGATTCAGAAATACCGCCGCATCCTTTTCCATACGCGCCTGATGATCTCCGCGCTTGCTCTCGAGCTTCGCAATTACATCCTCGAGTTCCTTCTCAACAAATCTGTAATAAAAATCAGACAAAACCAGCACCAGCCGCTGCATAAAAGCTTTAGGGCTGCGGAGCCCGAACAGGATCAGGGCGACCTCCTCTTCAACCGGAACATGGACTCCGAGATCCTCCTGCTCCAGCATGGCCTTCAACTCCGCCTGGTCGACTTCTTCCCAGTTCCGTTTTTCCAGTCCGAAGACCTCGACCATCAGGTCCTGGACCTCCGCCTGGTTCTCTCTATTCAGCCATGCGATGAGTTCCTCGGGGCTAAACAGCTCATGCCGGATTATCGAATGTACGAGCAGCGTATAGGGACTGCGGCATTGAAAGATGTGCTCAATATCCGAGGAAAGAAAGGGAGAGATATTTTTTTCCACATTCAAGCGCCAATTTATTATCTCCTGCGAAGACTCGATCCAGTCTTCCTCCTCATCGCCGCGCCGGGCATAGTTCAACAGAGCACCAAGCAATTCGAATGCCGGGACTATCTCAATTTTCATGGGCATATTATCTACAATCTGCCGTGTCCAGATCAAGCGATCGGCATCCGGGTTTCAGACTGTGGGCGAGTAAATTCTCACCCAGGCGTATGAGGAATAATCCGGCGGCTTCATAGGCAGGAGAGAATATTGTGCTGAGACGGCCTGCGTGCTGAGCAGGTGAATAGGCCGGCCGTTCAGGTGCGATTTCACGCCGGTAGAGTGCGGTGCCGCCGGCTCGAATATCCCGGTTTAATCGGCTGACCAGTTGGTCCTTCTGCCGGGCTTCAACCATGTCCTGGATTTCCTGATAGGTACTGAACATACCGTTCTCCTTTATAATAGATTCTAACTTGGTAGTGTATGTTAGAATTATATCTAACATTATTTAAAAAATCAACAGTTTGCCGAAAAATGGTGCTAAAAAGTGTATAAATTTATATTATGCTGGAAAATATTCAATTCAGAGGTTAAATCTTTGGTGAATTGCTTAATATATCAGCCGTTAGGCCTTAAAAAACACCAATTTTCAGCAAACTAGTTAAGCTTAGGACGGTGCCGATCACAACCACCACCAAATGCGCCCCGCTGAGAGCTATCAGCCCCGCTATTATGCCGCCGACAATTCCAAACCAGATATTCTGATCAACTGTGAGGATTCCAGGGAAGATCAAAGCCCCGAGAGCCGCATAGGGAATATTCTTCAGCATTCTGACAAGATGATTCGGCAGTCGCTCTGCATCAATCAAGACCATCGGCGCCATCCTGGGAATATAGGTAACCAGAGCCATACCGAGGATCAGAACCCAGACGTTATAGTTCACTGCCGCCCTCCATTTCTGAGCCGCAACTTTCCTTGTCCGACCTGCCTTTCCCGTCGTCTCTATCTTTCCCGGCCCCGTAATTCTCATTTTGCTGAGCGCTGCTCACTCCCCCTACGGAACTATCCTCTGCACTCATGCCTCCGGGAGTTTCAGCCGCAGCCGGTTTTTTCACCACATCGATAAGCTCGACAACAACTACGGCCCCCACAGTAGCCGCTACGATGGCCCAGCCGGCAGGGAAAAGCTTCGAGAACAGAAAATTCAGCACCCCGGCAAGTACCGCGAGCAGCAGGGCTTTTACGCTCTTTTTTACTGTCGGGACCAGGAGTCCGATGAACATTGCGTACAGAGCAATGCCCATCCCGCCTTGTATGGAAACCGGAAGGGCCGATCCTGCTATGTAACCGATCCCGGAATTCAGTACCCAGCTCAGATAAGCCATGAGAGCCACTCCGTACAGGTACCGGGAGTCTACATCGGTCTCCCGGGTGGAAGCTACCGCAAAGACTTCGTCCGTAATTCCAAAGGCGTAGATTCCCCTTTTCAGGCGGGATTCGGGTAATGTTTTCTCATTGAGGGACATGCTCATCAGAAGATGGCGAATATTTACGATGAATGTGGAAAAAACGATCTCAACAACTCCCGTGCCGATACCGATCAGACCAAGCGCCATGAACTGAGAGGCTCCGGCAAAGACGAACAGGCTCATTCCCACGGTATGGGCAAGGCTTATACCGGTATTTTTTGCGAGCAGACCAAAGGTAAGGGCGATCGGCATGTACCCGATGGCGATACTGAGTCCGTCGCTGAGTCCCTGCACGAATCCCGGCCGTGTGTCGGAGTTATCCATTCGCTTCCTGTTCATTGAGCCTCTCCGAAATAATTGTCATAGAATATGCAATAGGGTCCCGCATGTAAAGACTTTGCACGAAAATTGTTGCCGGAGGCGGGATCAGTATCCCGCTCTGATGCGCAGGAGGCGGCGCTGTGAAAACGGGCCCGGGTATGGCTTTGCCGGAGGCGGGAACAGTATCCCGCTCTGATGCACAGGAGGCGGCGCTGTGAAAACGGGCCCGGGTATGGCTTTGCCGGAGGCGGGATCAGTATCCCGCACTGATGCACAGGAGGCGGCGCTGTGAAAACGGGCCCGGGTATGGCTTTGCCGGAGCCGGGATCAGTATCCCGCTCTGATGCGCAAGGGACGGCGCTGTGAAAACGGGCCCGGGTATGGCTTTGCCGGAGCCGGGTTTCAGCTTCCTGTTCCGGCGCGGGTGAAGAGGCAGGGAATCAAAACCCGAAAAAATCGCTGATGGTCCCTTCGATAAAGGCGGTTATATCGGTGGGGCTGTGGCGCTGGGAGCGGGCGCACTCGGCAGCGGGGGCATCGCAGAGGAAGCATCGCCGGGATGGCTTGCCGAGATCGGAGCGGCTGATCGGGCATCCCTCCCGGTCGTACACATCCATGTCGAAGAGGCGACCGAGGGGGTGCTGTTCTTCGATCCGGCAGCAGAGCTCCTTGAGTTCCCTGCCCCCGGTCCGGACGATGAAGAAGGCTTCCCGACCGCAGGCACCATAGACGATGCACCTGCGTATGACTTCCATTTTCCCGGAGGCGAGCTGCCCCGCCAGTTCCTGTTCTCCGGCCTTGTGGACGAGATTGTAGCGTTCTCCGGTTTTTACCGGTCCCGGAATATTCAGGGAAAAAACCACCGCGGGCCATGGATGCTCCTGCTGAAGCCGCGTCCTGAGCCGGACGCGGGCTTCTCTTCTCTCGAGGACAGCGCCGACAGAGGACATAGGCTGCTCTTCGATCAATCCTTCACCTGATGAATGACATCCAGGATTGTCCCGTCCCGGTATTCGACTACTCCGACCACCCGTTTCTCGAACTTCACCGGTTCAGGCCGGCCGGTTACTTTTTCGGCTTTCTTCTGCAGCTGCTCGATGGTGTAGATGGGAAGATGTTTGGTCTTCAGACGATCATAGATATCCTGACGCTTCGGATTGACGGCGACTCCGTGGTCGGTTACCAGGACATCCACGGTTTCGCCCGGGGTGATAATGGTCTGCACCCGGTCGACCACGGTGGCCGTCCGGCCCCGGAAGAGGGGGGCGACGATGATGGAGATGCCCGATCCGATGGCGGTGTCCGAGTGTCCTCCGGAGGCTCCGCGTATGACACCGTCGGAGCCGGTGAGGACGTTGACGTTGAAGCTGGTGTCGATCTCCATGGCGCTCAGAATCACCACGTTGATCTTGTTGGTGGCGCAGCCCTTGTTATGAGGGTTGGCATAGTAGGAGGCGTCGATCTCGGTGTGATATCGGTTTTCCGCGATGGAGCGGATGGCTTCCATGTCGAAGCTCTGCACGTCCAGGAGCCGCTTTATCAGACCTTCCTCATGCAGGCCGACGATGCTGCCGGTTATGCCGCCGAGGGCGAAGCTGGCGGTGTACTTTTTCCGGATCATAACATCCCTGAGGAAATTGGTGACGGCCAAAGATATGCTTCCCGAGCCGGTCTGCAGTGAAAAGCCGTCTTCCATGTAGCCGGAGTGCTCGATCACATGGGTGGCGTACTGTGCGATCAGAATGTCCCGGGGATTGCGGGTCATTCTGAGGGCGCCGGCGCTGATTCCTTCCGGATCGCCGATCTGGTCAACCTGTACGATTGAGTCCACCTGGTCCTGGTGGATGCTGAAGGGAGTGTTGGGATATTCGACCAGGTTGTCGGTGACCAGAATGACTTTCGAGGCGTGTACAGCATCCACCATGGCATATCCCAGGGACCCGCAGGCGGAGGGACCGCTGTAGCCGTTGGCGTTGCCGTAGACATCGCAGGAGGGGACCCCGAGAAAGGCGACGTCGATCTTCATTTCCCCGGACTCGATCATCCGGGCCCTCCCGCCGTGAGAGTGAAACATGACGGGAATGTCCATGAGGCCGTGGGAAATCTCGTCAGCGAGCTTGTCCCGCAGGCCGCTGGTGACCAGGCGGGTGACGACGCCGTTTTTAATATGCCGTATCAGCGGTTCATGGGCGGTGGTGAGAGAACTCGAAGCAACGGTGAGATTTTTTATCCCGAGGTTGGCGATGACGTCCATCACCATATTGAGGACCATGTCCCCGTTCCGCAGGTGATGGTGAAAAGAGATGGTCATCCCGTCCTTCAGTTCACTGTTGAGGATGGCCTGCTCGAGGCTCTCCATCAGCTTGTTGAGACGGGGCAGGGTCCGGGACCCTTTCTGTTTTCGTACCAGAGGCGTGTTTACGAAGGCCCCCTCGAAGGGCTTTACCAGGTCAAGGCCTGCAATTTTTGAGGGAATCTCCCTTCCGGCGGCATTACTGGGCATCAGATTCCTCCTCTTCGATTTCATCGAGATAGATTCCGGAGAGTTGGGCCAGTTCCAGGGTCCGGCGGGCCCTCTCGACGATCGGCTTGTCGATCATTCTTCCATCCACAGCCGCCACCCCGCTGCCCTCTCTTTCCGCCTTCTCGATGGCCCTGAGAATCTTGCGGGCGGAGTGTATCTGTTCAAACGTCGGGGTGTATATCTCGTGCACGATACTGACCTGCCGCGGATTTATGACCGATTTCCCATCGAAGCCCATGCTTTTGATCAGTTCCACTTCCCGGCGGAATCCTTCGTCGTCGTTTACATCGGCGAACACCGTGTCGATGGCATGAAGCCCGGCTGCCCGCGAAGCCATCAGGATCTCCTGCCGGGCGGTGAAGAGTTCCAGCCCCTCCTTGCTCCGCTGGGTGTTGAGGTTGGTGACGAAATCCTCTGCTCCGAAGGCGATGCCGACCAGTCGCGGAGAAGAGAGGGCGATCTGGTATGCATTGACCACTCCCCGGGCGTTCTCAATAGCGGCGAACAGCTTGATGCTGCCCTCTTCGATCCCGGCTTTCTTTTCAACTTTACTGATGAGGCTGTCCACCTGCCTGATATCTTCGGCTGTCTCCGTCTTCGGAAGCCGGATCACATGGGGGCGGGCCCGTACCATCGCTTCGACATCATCCGCCCCGAAGGGGGTGTTGAGTCCGTTGATCCGCACGACCGTCTCCGTGTTCTCGTAGTCGATGCACCGCAAAGCCTGAAAAATGAGGAACCTGGCGGAATCTTTTTCGTTTACCGAGACCGAATCTTCCAGGTCGAACATGACCGAATCGGAGCGGTAGATGTGGGCGTCCTTGACCATATTGGGATTGTTCCCGGGTACGTAGAGCATGGTTCTTCTCAGTTTCATCGTATCGCCTCCCAGCGGAACACTGTAATGCCCGCGGCACGGTAGAGGGCCGTCTCCAGTCTGGCCCTGATTACACAGTCGAGGGCGCTGCGGTCATCGATGTCGACGATTGCCGAGGTGACCTCCATCTCTTCCAGGACGGCTTCGACGAAACTGCGGATGTGCCTGCCGAACTGCTTTTCCACGATGCTCTGCAGATTGATCTCAATCTTATTGGCAGGGTTGTTCTTCACGGTAATCATGACGTCACTCGACTCGAGTGTACCCGCTTTACCTGTCCGGATGAGCTTCATGATACCCTCCTTTTTTAATGACGGCGGTCTTCACGCTGTATCCGTTCGAGGACCGGCGCCGCTGATGGACTAGTGAGATATTCCCAGGTCGTTTCCGGCACCAGTTCCCGGACTTCCTGCAGCCGGCCTGCACGGATCATATCGCGGACCACCGATGCGCTGACAGCCCGGGTTCCGATCTCCAGCCTCGGGATCTCTTCCACTTCCACGCCGTACTGGGGAAGAATTCCGCTCATTGCCCGGTTGTATGATCTCGTGACGGGGCAATAGGGTTCCTGTCCGACCATCCGCCGGGTGATTCCCAGCGCCGGCGCGATCCGGGACCCGTAGATGTGCAGATCCAGTCCGGCGTGAATCCGGGTGGCTTCGCCGGCATCTCTGATGAAGTAAGTTGGAAAGGTAGCGCTGGAGATGATGTAGGGCCCGCCCGAGTGTACGTGAACGTTGGGCAGGTCCGAGGTGCCGTTCCGTACCAGCTGGAAGCGCACGTTCCGGGGAAAAAGGGACCGGTCCTCGTGCACCACGAAGAGATGGACATCCTCACTCTCCGAGGCTGCCTTTGCGGCGGCCTGTTCGACCAGGTACCGGTGGCCCCGGGTAAAAGGATTGCAGTTCATCACCAGTGACGTGCTGTGGTCTCCTGTACGGGCACGGGAGAGCTCTGCCGTCCACTCATCGACCCGGCCGGCCGGTTTCTCCAGCAGGACCACTTCGCCGGGATATTCGCCGACCGGCTGGAATCCCAGCCCCATGAATTTATCCCTGTTCCCCGGTTTTGAAAAAAGGAAGAGATAGTCGATCCCCTGATAGTAGGCCTCCATCTCCAGTTTTGAGACCACCGTGTTGGTGAGGGTCTGCCCCTGGTAG